>ENA-UOTZ01000663-UOTZ01000663.1-compost-metagenome-genome-assembly--contig:-NODE-663-length-28493-cov-10.420995_pt1 | contig 28493 bp, 21 predicted proteins | sample MGYA00238144_ERZ746983 | MGnify/ENA primary metagenome ERZ746983 (study PRJEB28759, sample SAMN06268863) | compost metagenome | isolation source: single cell | place: USA: California, Emeryville, Joint... | reverse complement strand
CGCAATCGACTCGCCCGCATGCTTAGCAAAAGGACTTCACTCCAGAGATTTCATGAGTCAGTCAATGGATTGTAACACGTACGGGTTCGTTAGCTCGAAAAAAAAGATTGAGGACAAGGACAACAACCAGCAAACTAAATACTCGCAGGCAGACTTCTCTGAACTTAAGTACAGGGACCCAATAAGAAAGGATCGCATTGGTAAAATACTGGATTCGACCGGCGTGAAGAAAAGCCTCACGTTAATCGAACCAACGACATCCATTCCATCGACTCCAAGAAAGCTAAACCTCTTTTTGAGTTCTTCTGGAATGAAAGAGGCGCTAAGCACGCCAAAAAATGGAAACTACTACTGTCTGAACGTCACTCCTAAAGTGAACTCTCGTAACCAAGACTTTTAAGTGTCTGAGTCTTTGAGCGCTTTCAAAAAATTTAAATTTCTATGTATCTGCGAATTTAGAAGCGGTTTTTAGTAAATTGAGCGATTGGCTGTAATGCTGATTTTTTAATCTATTCAAGCCGTAGCGTAACTTCATAACGAAACTCAATCCTATAGGATAAAGGTATCCAAAAAATCAATGAAGTGTTACAAAACTCATTCCTTTAAATAATTAGACTTATTAAATTAATGCGATTTAACATTCCAATTTCCATATGATTATATCTGATTTCATTAATTTGAGAGCACCACTTTATCTTATCTCTTGGGAATTTCTTTACCGAGAGACTTTCTAACTAACGTTTTTTCAGATGGATACAATTAACGAGCATTGAATACTTTGATTCATATATGGATACTTTTTTTATATATAATACCAAACTGTCTCAGTTGATATTCTACTCATCTTTGTAAATCTCATCCATATTTTGGTCTCCTTCTCCCATATCAAATTGATTATGCTCTGCCGGTCCATACGGATTTTCCTGATCGTGTCGAGGGACATCATCATGCATGTTGTGAGCGAGTTGAATTTCAATGTCTGGTCCTTGAAGTCCCTCCTTTTCTCTGTCTGATTTCTGCTGTTCTCCAGGATATTTATTAGCTTGGTCTCTTGGTGATCGTTTTTCTTGGGCTTTGGCCAGGCGTTGTGCGTTTTCGCCTTCATTAAGCAATTGCCTGTATCTCTTCACTTTCCTTTGGTATCTAATACAGAATATGATGGCAACAGCTGCGACAAGTAGGCCTATCGTCAGTCCAACTGCTAGGCCTACCTTTGGAGAGGACAGGACGCTCTCCCAAACTTCAACGCTGATAATCACATTTGTCAGACAATAGTTTTCAGGGCTCGTGTCGCTCGCGTTTGCTTTTCTAGAGCAGTTCATTGTCCAGATAGTTCCATTAAGTTTGTAAGTTTCCTTTGCTGCCTCAGCTGTAGGCATGCAGGCAGCATAAGGCGCATTTACGCTGATCTGATGGACGGTGTGTTGGGTCGTTCCAGCGGAGAATAAAAAGGTTTGAGGGCCAATATGAAAGAGTCCGGATAATTGAACGCCGATCAATGAAATACTAATATCTTTGCCTGTAGTGTCAAGAGAAGGCACGATCTCGGTCGGCAAACCAGCCAAGTACACGTTAATGACGTTATCGATTGTAGTTACTCCTACATACTTATCGGCTGACAGGTGCTTAATGCCAGGAAGCAGGGAATGCTTTCTTATCACAGAATATTGTGCAGTCTGAGGAGAGGAAGGGTTATCCGACATTAACTCATAGATCCAGCTTGAGCCCGCGTCATCGCTGCTTTCAATAAACAGCACGCCTTTTCCACCCAGCGCAAGTCTCGTTAAGCCTCCAATCTGCGTTTTCTGGCTTAATAATTTCTTGTTTCCGATGGTAGGTAATTGAGAAATATCAATAGAAAGAACGCCATGGACGGTATCCAGAGCGAACAATGTCTGAGTCTCATTATCGATGGCAAAGCTGACTATATTTATATCTACATAACCAAAGGATGCAGCAGTGAGAGTCTCTACCAATGGAAAAGTGTCTGTATTCAAGTTATAGACTCGAATTTGAGTACTGCCAACGAATAAATAGTTCTTGTAAGCAATCATCGCTTTGGAATCAACCAGATCGATGCTAACAATAGTCTTTCGAGTGAGTTGATCCAGGTTTACCTCATATATCTGAAATTCGCCATCGACAGAGATAAGCAGGCTAGTTTCATTGATACGCAGAAGATGATGCGATTGCACTGCTGTAGCATCAGTGTAAGAAAAATCCACTAGAGTGAATTCTGTGTTTATCTTATTGACAAAGGGACCAGTTTGAGACGAGTTCTGAGTGGCGAGAAGACGATGTCCTCCTAACACGTCGTTAGGGTTACCGGTGTCTATCACCTTGTAATCTGGGAGCGGAGTTGTGAAAACTAAGATATCTATCTTCTTATTCGTGAGGTCAGAGATGTAGATCGCCGTCTCATTAGAATATTCAAAGGCTGCCATTCTTGTGTAATTATTCCCGACGGTCGGAGTGCTATTGTGATAGATGAGTTTTTCAGTGACGGTTGCTGTGTAAGCTTCACAGAAGGAGGGACTCACAGCTTTGTTGTCGCCACCAAGGAGAGTGTAATTCCAGTCGAAAGCATCGATGACGGGCGGAGTGAGGAAAAATAAAACATGAGTATAGTTTCTTTGAACGCTCATTTCCCCTGTGAGAGTTCCATCTAGGTAGATAGTAGTAGCTGCAGCCTATTAAATCGGAGAGTGTGTTTATAAAGGCGTCCTGAGTATATTATTTACCGAATAGAAAGCCAATGCTGCGAGCAGAAGGAAAGATGTTTTGGTTTTCATGTTCATTTCTGAGTTTAAATTATATTTGGATGCTTTCATCTAGCTAACAATCCTAACAACGCCAGTTCAGTCTTTTGTTAAATTATCACGCTATCAAACGCAATTCTAAAAAAACCCCAAGTATGGAGCAGGCAGGAAAAGATCAACTCGTATGAGGTAGTTGAACTCGAGGTCTTCAATTCACATACTTAGTTTTTGAAGCTAAATCTGGAGACATGTATTATAGATATATGATTGATTCATCAACTATCTCCTTACAATTAAAAACAATTTATGGTCTAAGTGATCTATTTTCCATAGCAGCGCGCAAGAATAGTTTACAGTTCAATTCCTTTATCAGCTTTACTGAATTCCAGAACGAGCTTATGCTTCATGTTGGATAACTGCTCTCTGCTGGTAAAACTCATCTCGAGGTATTCTCCTTTCAACTTCAGATCCATTTGATCGTCATAATGCCCAGAAAGCAGTCCCTCGAAATTTCCTGTATCAATAACGAAATAATCCTGCTCTTCAGGAGCTTGGCTCGTCACCATTCGCAGATTCGCTGAGGTGACTGAATGGAAACTATGCGTTTTGTGATGATAGACAGCCACGTTAGGTGTGCGGCGGTTTCCTCCGCTTGGATGAGTTCGGTGGTAAAACAATCTAAAGAAGGAGCTGCTGAAAGGGGCGTGATTATAATCCTGAGTATGGAACGCGCCCCATTTCCATTTGGTTGTATCTGGTCCAAGCAAATTTTTCAAATAATTATGCGTCTCGACCATCGAATGGATGATGTTCCAGACGCAGGGCTTGTCCGTTCGGTTACGGTTCTCTTCGTTATAGCAAAAAGATTCGTTAAGGCTCTGTCCCTGCCACCACTTGACGATGTACCTGAAAAAGAACTGATCGTAGTACATGTGGGAAAACAGCGCGCCTCGCTCAGGCTCAGACAGTCCGCTATCACTAAAAAGCTTCATATTCATTAAATATTCCCAGATAGCGAACACGCTCGCTCCGGTGCTTTCAACATCAAAGCTGCCTCTCCACCCGTTCAACAGCTGAGTCACTTCCTCCAGTGCTGGATTGGATCCTCCAAGGAATTCTTCCTTATACCGATCGACTATTTTCAAGATCTTATTAACGTTATCCCGGGCATAAATATCAACGGTGTCGAGCTGAATGCGCTTCATGTCTTCTACTGTGAATTTTTTCCCGCGGTTGATTTGGCTCTCAATCAATTCTTGTATGCGAGCGGCTCTTGCTGTTACCGTCTGAGTCCTGCTGAAGTTATTTTTGAGGTTATCTGATGCGACTTTATTATTTGCGGTAATGATGTAACCCTTTTTGGGGTTAAACACATGCGGATTTTCAGATTTTTTCGCGTAACGAACCCATTCATTAGAGCGCTTGGTTCCATCTAAAACAAAGCCTCCGTCGTAGGGGTCCGCTCGGATAGGGAGTAGGCCGATAGCTGTGTAGAATATATCGCCTTGAACGAAAGATCCAACAAGATTTTGAACAGGATTGTAGGCTTGTTTTGGGTTACTTTTGATAGCTTCAATACTCTCTGCGTCGATCATAGTCCTCACTGCGTTGTAGGAACGATCTGAGTGAATATGTCCTGTCCAAGCGAATGAATAGTTAGCCTTGAAGGTGAACGGAGCTCCAAGATTCTGCTGGAAAACTTCGATAATATCGGTCAGTAGTGGTCCATGCCGAGTCGCATTGACGATGTAATGAACGTCTGGAGCGCCTTTTACTCTTATGACTTCACGGTATTGAACCAAATTATGCCAAGCACCATCGAAATAATATTTATCTCCAGCCTTATTCAGCTTTTCTTCAAAGATATCTGCTGTATCTACATACAACGTCGTCACGCCCCAAGACGCATATGGCGTTTTTCCAATGGGAAAATTAGGAATGCCTGGAACCGTTGCGCCGATGATTTTCTTATTCGGTCCCCAGTTAATTTCCGCCTGCATCCACACACTGGGCATTGAGTTATCCAAATGCGGATCATTTGCAAGTAGCGGTTTCCCGCTTGCGGTGTGTTTCCCACTGACAACCCAACTATTGCTTCCCTGCATGTTATTCATGAGATCGCTGACCATATTGAAATAAAATTTCTCCATTTTATTTGTTTTATCCTTTTTCTTTTGCCCAGTCTCAGCCGATTTGTCCTTTGCTGTGTATAAAGACTCGTTTTCTTCGAGAGGATCCGGGAACGGCACTCTCGGCACTCCTTCCTCGTAGAGTCCGCTTGCTTTGAGATCCTCATCGCTCAGAATAGTTGTTTGGTTATCATACAGATACTCTGAACTGCAAGCGAGAATCTCACAGGCTCGCTCCTTACCGAAGAGAGATGCTAAGCGCGTTCTAAATATCTGCGTCATCCAATCATGCGTCAAGGTCCAACTCATGAACTTAAAGAATACAAGGGAATCAACGACTCCCCATTTCTCGAAGCCTGTTTGAGTGATTAAAAATTCCGCTGGGAGAACCTTTAGTGTGTCAACATAATCATTTATTCCATCAGCATACGCCTGGAGTTCTTCGAGAGCTCTTTCATCTAATTCAAGTAGATCATTTCTAGCGGTTCGAAGAAATCCCATCGTGCGCATGTATTTGTCTACTCGAAGTAAGCCTGGTCCGAACATTTCTGAGAGTCTACCCGAAAAAAGCATTCGTTTTATATTCATTGACCAGAGTCGGTGCTGTGCGTGAGTCCAGCCGAGTCCGTAGTAGGCGTCTGGAAGAGAATTTGCAAAGATGCGTGGGATCCCGTAATCGTCGTGGTAAATTTCAACTGATCCGTTTCGATTGGAGCGTGGGATGACGAGGGTGCCGTCGAGTTGGGTGATGGTGAGGTAGTAGATGATAGCTATTCCGACAGGAAGAGCTAGAAGTGCTAGCCCAATGAAGTGTTTAAGATACATAACAACACGTCAAATTTATTTAAAAATATGTGCTATTTTGGATTTATTTCGATAAGATATTTTCGATATTGTAATTGTCAACTCTTCAGATTGCTCAGTAAGGTGGGCTTTGCAATATGTGTCAATTATAAATGCATACGAATGTGAAATGAAGAATTTAACAAGATTACTGCTTAAAAGTAAACTTGAGACTTTGGGTGAGTAATAAAGTTGACAATTGTTTTGGAGTCAGGATACATTATCAGGATAAAACGAAAATTGACCTAAAATATTAAATTGAAGCAAGAATACGCAGAATACTACCATTAGCTATATTCTGATTGATCATACATCTTATCATCACATGTTTTTCGGTGAATTATATTCTTTTTTAAAAATTTCTTCTGCCGAGATTAGACATTAAGCCATCAAATGATTCATTGCAATTTAATTCAGCATAATGGATACTATCCCACAGAAAATAACTTTTTTTTTGCTTTGCCTTGTTTGAGAAATACTCCAATATATATTTGGGTACTCGGAGGAAGATAAAAATAATCCGGGTTTTCGAAGCAATAGGCCTGAGAAAGTCTGCTCACAGCCATTAATCTAGTAGATGAGACTTCAGATATCCTAATAATAAGTTTTTTCAAGAAAAGAAACTGATCAAGTAGTCTGAAATCATTTAAATAACAAACTTCTATCGATTATTTTATTTTACAAGCACATAACATGGACTCGCCGGAAAGAAAAAACCGGTCCAAATACCACGAAGACGACATGGTTCGCGGATCCAATGGATTAATGCCCGTGAACCCTTACTTCATGCCTATGTACTATCCTCAATACATGCCTCATCCCATGGGCATGCCAATGGCCTATCCAACGAACTCCATCAGAGGTTCATATGACTATGAGAACGAAAATAAGAAAGACAACGACTTGACCGCTGTCCATCAATCAATGTCCCACATGCCAGTCTATAACCCTATGGGATACATGCCTTATCCACCAATGATGATGCCTGGATACCATCCACAGGCGGTTCCACAATTTTCATATTCCAGAAGCTACTTTTATCCCAATGAGGGAAAGGAGAAAAAGAAGAAGGACAAGATGAAGGACGATGACGAAGACGATGAAGATGAAGTCGTCGATAAAAAAAAGAAGCAGAAACTCAAAAAAGCCTCGCCTTACAAAACTAGCGACCAGATTGTCCAGGAGTTCAAGGCTTATACATTACCAAAACTCCGTTTAAAGCGACTAGTGAAGATCCAGGCTGTTTGGCGAGGATGGTACGTTAGAAACAAGGTTCTCCCACGCAAAAGACTGCTGTATAGGTTATGCGATGAGATCGCTGAGAGAAAAGTCGATGAATTTTTAGAAGTAACCGCCTTTTGATAGCAACTTCGATAGCTTATCTTCCTTACATAGGATAAATTTATCCCTGATATTATCATGGAGGTCATCACAATGAACAAATTTAATCAAGATTACACTTTGTATTCTCACGAATACAGGAATTATCTCGAGATTGCTGATGATATCATCAAGAAAGTCGTCACTTCAATGACTCGAGATGCCGTACGGGAAGCAACAGACTCACTGGCTCATGAGTAATTCGAATATTATTAGCAGGAAGCTAATTTTTTCAAGGTTTTTGAGAAGTAAGAAAGCGGAGAAAGGAGAGGCGTTTTTTGAGAATAACCCATTCATGGCATATGTAAATTCACTTATCACGAAGCATGTAGGCGTCGCAGCTGAGCATCTGGCTCGGGAATCCATTAAGGAGATCGTTGATGAGTATTTGCTAGAATCCCAGTTTGGATTGCTGTTGAAAAATAAATATATCCCGAATCTCGTCGAGGATGTGGTGCAAGAGGGAGTTAAGGAGTGCTGTATTGAGATGATTATTGAGAATATGGTTGATGCGATGATAGAGGAGCTGGCGCCTGCGATGTATGAGAAATGCTATGAGGAACTGCTGGAGGAAGCGGAGGACAAGGAGCTTGAGAAAGCGATTGATAATCATGTAAAGCGAGATATTCTTTCGGCGTTGCTGGAAAATCTGTATCCTATCGTTGCTGACAGATATATTAAAGAGCAGCTTGCTGACTCGGCGCTTAAACATAACGACGCAGATTATTTCAATGAGGAGGAGATTCAATTTAAAGATTAGACCTGAGATAACAACGAATTTAGCTGGTTTAGCATTGCTAAGGCAATCTTTTTGCTTGTTTTTTTCGCTGTATTTTTTGTAATTGTATACTCTTATCGACCCTCAAATTTCCAGTTCTACATTAATAAAGTCTCAATTAGATCATCCAGGAAGGTAGAATCATATTTCTTAGCTATAAGGTAAAAGTTAAGGAGCTTTATGTGTGATAACAGAGCTCTCTTCTATTCTATAGAATTAACAGACAGCTTTTTAAAGAAATTGTTTTGAGTTGAATTTTTTACACAATTTTAGAGAAAGATAATATATATATTCCATGAAGACTCAAAAAATCCATGACACATGTATTTAAAACCACTAACATCTCGTGGATATCGCAATATATAAAAAAAAAAGTAAAGCAGCCTTCATTCGTATTAAAACTCACCCGTATTACGAACAATATTATAAACTCATATATTAAACTTTTTCAGTGCGGACCATTATTATAATCTTTCAGTTGAAGTTTCTTTCAGAGTAAGAAAAGCGAATTAATTATTGATAATCAGAATAGACGTATCAGCTCCTCCCATTCCGTTAGAAATTTTTAGTTGCGGCTTCTCTGCACCGTTGAGATCCATCGAAAAAATGTTATTATCAGATAAAGATTCCGTCATGCTCGGAACGGTTTCATCATCTCCCATATTGTATCTCGGTCCATGTGGATGCGGTTCCTCTCCTCCGCACTCCTGCTTTTCGTGACAATAGGCAGTGCTTTCAGCGCTGAGGTTGTGATGCATAGGAGAAGCGTCCAATTTGCTCTTAGTTTTGATTTCTTTGTGGACGATCAAATGAGCGTCGCTCACGAATGATAGATTTATTGGCGTAAGCTGAGTGTTTTCGAAGATGCCTCGTTTTTTAGTTCTTTCGATAGGCGTCTCAGGCTGCTTGCTTGCTCCGAACGCGGATATCTGCTTAAATAATGCCAGGGATGCTTTGGACTCGAGGTGGGTGGTTGTTGCTGAGGGAGACTTATGATTCTGTTCCCTGAGCGTCAGAGCGGTTGTAAAATGTCTTTTCGCTAGGTTTTCTCTCTTGCGGATTTCGGTTAACCCGCCAAAGCTCATATAATCGTAGTCCTCGCCGACTCTCATTGTTACTGTTCCAGTGGCTCCTGGCCCTTCGAGAGGAGGGTAATTTAGCCCTTCAAGCTCCTTCTTCTCATTTGCGAAAATCGTTATTTTTCTCTTATGTGGAGACTTAGCTGGAGATGCATCTAAATTCAGCATCGGGACGCATCCATAACCGATTTTTGAACCACTATTCGGCTGTGAAGCCATTTTATGGTGGAATTTAAGCGGAGTAGTAGTGGAGTTTAGCTTGGTCGGACTCATTGCCTCAGTGCGATCCTTCTGCGGGGACTTCGTTGGGCTCGAATCGCCTTTTTTTGGTGTATCGCCGCCTATGGAGAATAGCTTTTTAATGCTCTCAAGAATCGTCAGTTTTTCAGTGGTTGGAGTCTTTGGGTTCTCCATAGGTGATTGGATCATCAAAGGCTGCGGTATGATCTGCTCGTTCTTGGCGAGATTTGCTGTTACCCACGGATGGTTGAATATTTGCTGCATGGTAAGTCTGTCTGAAGGGTGGATTTTCAAAATACTGAGGATTAAGTCCTTTGCGTCTGGATTGATGCCTTTTGAGAAATTAATCGCACCAGCTGCAAGCGACCTGGTGATTTCTGGCAGGCTTCTGCCACGGTAAGGCGCTGCTCGGTGAATTAACTCGAAAAGTAGAACTCCAAGCGACCAAATGTCTACACGGTAGTCATAAGGGGTCTTATGCACGATCTCAGGCGCCATGTACTCATAGGTACCACAGAACGTCACTCTATTTCATAAAAAATCAATCAAAAGCGAGGACAATTTCTTTACCTTTTGTCATTGATGTTTTGAGTGGCCCATCCAAAATCACAAAGCTTAACGTGAAGCTCTTTATCAAGCAATATGTTTTCTGGCTTGATGTCTCTGTGCATGATATTATTCTTGTGGAGATAGTCAACCGCTAGACACGTCTGGTAGAAAAATCTGAATATTTCAGCTTCAGTCAGTTGTTTCTTCCTTTGGTGATAGTGGTAAAGATTGCCATTCTCAGCGACGTCGAGGATGACGTAAACGAAATTCTCCGTATGCATATAATCATGGAATTTGATTATATTCGGATGGGAGAGCTTCCGATGCAATGTGATTTCGACTTTAAGATTATGAATGTCTGATGCTGTGCATTTCCGTGGACTGAGATCGGTCTGTGGAGAAGAAGATTGTTATTTTAAGAGAAAACGTGAAAAAGTTACGATTTTTAGTGCAAAGAGCTTGCCTGTAGCTTTTTCTTTCGCGAGTTTAACTGTTGCGAATGATCCTTCTCCAAGTTTTGCAAATTTATCTTTTGGATGATGAACGAGCTCAAACTCTGAAATATTTCGTGAGCTTTTCTCTGGGAGAGAGAATTGAAGACTCATTATGGAGTAGTTTAAAAATTGTGCAGTTATTTATAAACAAGAATTAAAAGATGTCCTCTTTATAAATCGCGAACGATTCTTTAATTAAGCCGTCAAAAGCATGTAACGCCTTTCTGGTTTTATCAAAAAACTCCAAAATAAAATGAGCTAATTTTAATAAATAGTTAGCTAGATAGCCTATCAAGGTGTTAGATCCTCATTTTCTGAGTCCCCGTGAGTTTATGGGAGTATTTTCGCCACAGTTGGATGATGTAATAATAGAGATTCGTTGAAATCCGTTCATATGAAAGTTAGGATGAATAGGGTAATATCCAGAGGCTTTTTCAGCTTTAGTTCCTTGGAAGGAACGATTGCTAGTTCATGTCGAAGTTTAGAATTGATCGCAAATCTGTTTTCAGATTAACTACTGATTCTCTCTTCAAGAAAATTTTTTCTAGTAGGATAACAAGGTGCTACTCCAAATTGAAGCAATACTTCTGATATTTGTGCAGTATAGGCTAGGAAAAATGAAGGATTAGAGCTATGCGCTTGTTTTAAGGTCTTAAGAGGGATGATTTATAGAAAAGATAGCATTGCGAAAAAAAGGCGTTGATTTATTTATCCAGGAATATAAAATGTGATTGTAGCGAGGTTCCGCGAACCTTTTCAAATTTAAATCCAAAATACTCTGGTCATAATATCAGAACTGTTCCTTTTGCAGTTTGTTTCAGAATTCTGAATGAAAAGGTGGTCTTTCTAACCGTTGTTACTAGTGGAGCAAACTCTAATCGTTTCAATGCGTATCTGTCTGTACGGCTTACATTGAAGTCTCTCAATCTTGAAACCAAGGAAAGAAAGATAAGTTGCAATCGTTTGGCATAGTTTTGACTGCAGATTGGTGAGATTTTTGAAGTGGTTCGAAGCACTTCGAAAACGATATGCATGATAAGAAAGAATTCTGCGGACTCTTGAATGATGTAGAATAGCTAATAGATGTTTTGAAAATATGAAATGCTTTGCAATAGGAGGCAACTAAGAGTGTAGAATAAGTCCTTTTTTTGTACTTAGGATGCCTAGAGATGCTCAAAATTATCATCATGATAAAATTAACGATTTAGGATGAGGATTGAATTTGATGTGAATAAATTGCTCTCTTTGAGCAGATTTTGACTGCGAAAACAAATGTTTAACTCTAGCATAGAAAGCTCGGCAAAGTTCAGGTTGCGAGTTTGGTTTTAACGCTAAGTGGATTTAATTGTATCATTTAACTTCATTACTTTGAACTTGTTATCATTTAGTTCATCATTTGTGTATAGTAGATGCAATAGTAAGGATAAGAGTGTAATAATCGAACTAGAAATTAGAAGCACTATTCTATAAAGTCATGCTAGTAGTTTAAAGTAGAAACACGAAGTATACTTTCTATTAGTAAATTAAAGTAATTCACTAATTTACAACACTCCTACGATATTTTAAGCAGCTTGGTAGCAATTTTCTAAATTCGACTCATTACTATTATAATTCACTCACAAAAGTATATTTGTCCTCCTTTGGTTTTGAAAGTATTTCAAGGACACAGAGCATTTTTTTTCTCAAGATATTACTAGCGATAATAATTCGTAGTTTCAAAATTAACAAAAATAAAGCTTCAATATTTTAGCATCCGAGCGCAACTCTTCTTGGAAATATCATAGAGCATAAGAGCTGCTCGAAGACCATTCCTGTTTCGAAGAGTTGCTACACCTGTAGTCAGCTTGGATTGCTAATAAGCTTTATTTGGGAAATTTTGAATTACTACTCGCTTAGCAAAGTTTCTTCATCTAGATATTTTCTCTCTGCTCAATGTGCCTTGAAAAGGGAGTTTAAGAGCACTCTTCTGGCACATTCTACAGCGAGAAAACAAGGAAATTAATTCTATCTTTTGGTAAAAATATTTGGTAATAATGGTAATTGAAAAGCTGCATTAACTTTAAAGAGAAATCTAAATAAAAGACATATCCGCAATTTCTTGAGCAAAATTAATTTTGAAAACACTGATTAAATGAATTTAAGTTAGACTTATAAGGCAGAATGCCATGTATTAAACTTATAAGAAAATCATCATCGCAACCACAGAGCGAGCTATAAACGACGATACAACATAGAAAAATGGACTGACCCTATCCCAATAGGAGGTATAGCAGATCACTCCAGACTTAGGAAATACAATAAATGTATTAAATTTGGAGCAATACCTGAAAACTTCGATGAATTTGAGAATTTAGATGGATATTTTTTGAAAGTAAGTGGTGCTAATTTGATAACTTATCAGCTTCTGAGAAATTAGCTGAAAACAAATTTCTATTGCTGGCCTTTTATCAAAATAATTTGCCCAATCATCAATCAAAGCAGCTGTTAGATTTGAATTTTGCAAGAAAGTAACTTTCAATAAACTTATCTGTAAATTTTATTCGGATATTGTGCTCGTAAATATGGAAACTAAGCTGGCCTATTTGATCAAAACTCTAGCCGAATCAGAGCTCCAAGTACTCTCAATACAATCTTCTTCATTCCTCACCTCAAATTCCCACGTAGTGCGATATGGCAAGACGCGCATTGAGCGAAAATCCGGATTTCAACCTCAAAACCTGTTTCAAAAAGCTCGATAGATCCCATCGCGGCTACCTCAACACCGAAGACATCAAAGAATTCTTAAGGTATCCGAGATACCATCCTCAGAGTATCAACAATTATAGGGAAAACCAGGTGCTCGCAAGCGAAGATGAGATTTTATATATCCTAGACTCCTACGATCGGAATCAAACAGGGCGTCTTGGACTTAATGAGTAGAAATACAGGCACTTGGCTTTGTCTGATGAGTTAAAATAGGTTCGCTGACTTGGTTACTCCGAAAAACTACCTTTTCATCACAGACATTCAAGACAGCTCTCGACTCAGCGTCACATTTTTGCTCAGATCGCTCCTCGAAAGAGAATTGGCTCTGGTTCGAGCAGCGAATCCCATCCGTGCAACTATCCAAGACACAAAAGGATACACCCCATTAGAATTTTTCAGATTCATTGACAGAGGAAACCGCAATAGCATCAGTTATGAGGAGTAGCTCTTATTTCCCCCTTAAAATTCTTACAGTTTAAACTCCATAGCCTCGATCTCTTTATGCAAAGGGAAGGCACCTACCTTTCCAACTCTGAAATCGTCGCCTTTTTCAAGCGCGTTGACAAGAGCAACTACGGCCGCATCACTTATGTAGAATTCAAGTTGAACGTGCTCCCCAATGTAGCTCCTTTACGTGGTAAAACAAGTAATCCAATCTCATTTTCTTTGTTTTTCACATTCGAGAATCGATTTGTTTAGTCAGCGAAGACAAAATCAAAACCATCATGTCCGGAACCACGCTCAGCCGTCGTAAAGCTGAAGACCGATTTGATGCAGCCTACAGGAGAAAATATTCAGTGGAACCGCCTTCGAGATACAGATCTGGACTTGCGGGTACCGAACCGCTTCCTAACCTCCCAGAGTCATTTCCCAATTTCACAAAGAAATATTTCGATAAATATTACTACGTTCCTCCTGTCGGGGCCGATACACTGAAAATCCTTAATCGCCCCGTTACCTCACACCTATCCGACCTCCCGCTACCTAAAAATCAAGATCTTTATCAGCCTTCCCCTGAACAACAAGTATATGACCCATATAAGTACCAAGGAGGCTTCCAACCCATGTACCCATACCCGATATCGACATCACTCAACCAATATTATCCATTGACTCCGCAGCATTATTACCCACACGACACACGATATGACTACTTTGATCCTTCTATCAAAGCTGGACTCGATTTCTCAGAAAAAAGAGCTGAAGCGATTTATCAGACCGCAGCTAAAGAGAGCACGAAATTTCAATCGTCTAGGAGCGGACTGCTCAGCCCGAGGAACTACGAGGCGACTCCGCTTCAAAAAGTGCAGCCGAGCAACCAAGTGAGGTATAGCGACTATCTCAACAAGTACATTAGATCTGTGGAAAGCAATCGAGATTTGGGCAGCACAACAGCCACAATTCCTCACGAAATGCTTAGAAATCGCTCGCCAGGCTCCGAAATAAAGGCTTTCGAACCTGTCAAAGGAGTCGAGAGCTCGTCAAAGAAGGATTTGAGTAGCAATCGGCTTTATGATGTAGAGGATATCAAAAAGAAATATGAAAGACTTAGCGTTTCTTAAATACGCAGGTGATAAATGCTGCCTTACATTACATGTTTTTTGTGTAGTTTCTCGTGCAATTCAGGCGGGCATTCAATTAAATACTCCTTTTTTGCTTCATTTTGAGATATATTATCGCTTTAAGTCTAAGAAAAGAAAGAATTTCGGTATTTTTTTAAAGAATTTTTTCTCTGGTTATAGTTCTGAATGACTTTCTAAATTTGTTCATTAGGTTTTCTCCACATTTGGCTCCTAATTATTCAAGCAACTCTTATATATAGTAGCATCTCCAAAGCTTCCTTGGAGACGTAGCTCTTTATCTATAAACAAGAAGCCACTAATCCGACTTGCTAAGCTATAGAGGATCACGGTGAAAAATTCGAGGCGCTAAAAACCAGAATAAAACAAGTCGCTTCCAACTCGTTTTAGTATGGTCGGTACTGGTTATTCATCCCAGTGTGACCCATTCCGCCTCCTGATTGGTCATCGTCGTCTCCTTGCTTTATTTGCACCTTCAATCGTTTGTTTCCTACTTGGAACCCATTCATATGCTCGATAGCTGTCCTTGCCGCCATAGCGTCATCATAGCTCACGAAACCTATTATCAAACAAACGCTTAAGTTACTCCTACTAACTGATCATTACCAAAGCCTCTGCTGCGTCCTGTTGCTTTATCAGTCATGATACGCCAACTGATGATGTTACCGAACTTTTGGAAATGCATGTACAGGTCTTGGTCCCCTGTTGTTAGATGAATATCGATTAGGTTTCGGCATTTTCGCAAATTTTCTTACTCCATTCGTTTGGAAGGTGGAACACAAAGAGATTCGCGCCAGCTGGACCCTGTTTTTTAATTCCTGGTTGCGGGATCGGGATCTGGATCTCTGGACCCTTGACGACGTACGGTTCGTTACCAACAGTGTTTTGGTACACCAAACTTCCAGCTGGAGGTTCTTCCCATTGAGTCTTTTGAGTCTGCATATTAAAATAATAAGGAGCGCCCGAAGCATCGTCTATGTATCTAATAAAGGTCTGCTGCGGCTGTGTAATCGGTGGCATCTATCCAAAGAGAATAAGACTCAAGACCAAGCGGTATCCTTACGCCGTATGGGTTCGGTGGCATATACGGTTTACCGTATGGAGTAGAACCATAGGGTTGGTAAGGATGCGAATATTGCCCAGTTGGAGGAACACTGCCACCTTTTGTCGGCATTTTTCTGTCCTCAGCGAATCGGACTTCCAATGGCTTATCATGATCCAGGATATAGGCGGCGGCGTTTAGTTTTCTAATTGCCAAAATCGAGCTCTCCTTCAATTCGTAGGTTAAAAAGGCGCAGCCTTTCGAACTGCCGTCGCTTTCTCTTATCAACGACAGGTTCTTTATTTTTCCAAATTGCTCGAAAACGTCTTTCAAGTTATCCTAAGCGAATGATAAGAGCTCGTGTTTCTTTCGGAAATTATAACTCACTTCAGTAGCGTGCTTAGGAATGCTTCCTACAAACAATTTCGTTGCGTTGTTCACGTCAATGCTTCCGAGACCCAGTCGCTGCTCTTCTCCGTCGGCCCAGCGGAGTTGAATTGGATTAGCAACCTAATTAGAATGGAAAAATAAACTCTTCTGCCAATGGATTCTGAGTGGAAAACTCAAAAAAAAGGGGCGCGTCGGGAGCAAAAGTGAAGTAAAAACTTACGCCTGGAAGATATATTGGATTATCCTTCGAAGTCAGAGACTTGATCGCTTCTTCTGCATTTGTCATTGATGCGAACTTTACGAATGCGCAACCCTTCGACTGTCCAGTCCGGGCGTCTTTAATGACCTGCGATTCCAGGATTTCTCCGTATTTTGAGAAAAAATCCGTCACTTGTCTCTCATCCCTGTGAATAATTTACAAAGAATTACGCAAATGAATATAACACAAATAAAAAATGAACACCCCATGTCAAATAGGGTGTAAAATTCCTCTACTAGCATATAAAAATGCAAGCAAACAGCAGGCCTCCCTCCAAATAGGCGGGAAAACAGAAACGGCAGCAGCGACTTAGGAAGCTCTGATGGCAAATTTACAAATATACCGACTCTAGCAGTATGACTCGAGGAGAAAATAAAAAATCTGAAGGAAGAAAAATACATCCCGTGCTCTTCTGAAAAGAATTGCGTTGAAGATGAAAGAAGAAGAATAAAGAAGAGAAAATAAGAGAGAATAAGGGAGAATAAGTGAGTTCCGAGATATATGCATACCAATCTTTAGGAATTTGGCCAACAAAGAGCTTTAAATCGATTTTGCCAGAGTTGGGTTTTATCACTATTGTAGTCTATTGTGTGAATTAATGAAAATCGGTGTTTAGTATGCAGAAATTTTCTCTCTTTCTGTGCAGAGTCGAAAAGGAAGTTTACATTGTTAATTTTTATAGAACTTTGAGCGGTGGGAGAGCTGATCACCTGCTCCTTATTGTACCCAGTATCTGAAAAAAAAAAACTGTAAGAAACGCCCTTGATGGATTCAGGTTACTGTAACCTCCAGGTTCATTTTGATTTATGTACTTCTGACCTATGTAACGAGTATAAAGGTTTAGACAATGTAGTATGGAATAAGATTATGAAGATTTAAGGAAAATAATAAAGGAGATGATGACCAAAAGCTCAGCAATGCAGGTCTGGCGGCTAAGTAACAAAGTTACGAATTGCCAGAGGGCGTCTCGACTGCATATGAGGCGGTTTTGGTTGAATTTACTGGTTTTTATGAATTAACGGGGAATAGACATCGACAGAGAATGCAAGGACGAACGATCTCTACCAGAATTTTCTCCGCTTAGCTCTGGCAAACCATGTGTTCCACTATTACTTATCATATTGATTGTGCAAAAATGGATTAGCTTCCTTCTACTTTGATCTCTGTAACAGAATTAAAATTATCGATTACTAATTCGTAAAATAGGCTCTGGAAAAGGTCGGTTTGATAATTTCCAAAAACGACGATTTGAAAATCTTTTAATTCAACTGCAAGTACCCTTGGCGCCAAATTGATATAAAAGAAGCCGTGTCAATCAACAGTGACCTGCCATTTTGATAACTAATGAGCAGAGTGATAATTGTGAGACTCGTAAAGAAGGACTAATACTCTCCAGATACTTCGAGTGCTAATATTTCAGGAGTTAAATTATTTGATAATTCTCCACTCTTCAGTAGTTTTTTCGAATGAATTTCGCTTGGATAAGCCAATGAACGATTCGCATAGAGAATGTTTCTGCAATTCAAATTCCTGATGGGCAACTGTGACCATATTCTGCTATCTGTCTCTGAAAACGATCTCTAACAACGACCTCACGCTAATAGCTGAAATTATAATATAATTTTCAAGAGATATCGCTGATAATGAATGAATATAAGCGTCAATCAATTTGTTACCTACCACAAAGCTTAAGTAAGAATCATGAATTACTTTTCCCCTCTTCTACATTATCAGCTTTAATTGAACTCAATGTAAGGCGCGCATCTCGAAAATTTAAGGTTCGCGAAAAAATATTTGTATACACAAAATCTCTAGTATAGATCGATATATTTACGCTACTATAGCAGGTTTATAGAAAGGCAAGAGACTGACCTTCAGTCATTTACTCAAACACGAATGTTATAATCTTATCGCTACTATGGAATATTACAGTTAGCGCACCTATTAATGGTAGTTATGCCCAAAGACTGTTTTAAGGCTTAAGCATCGTCTTGGGTCTCAAAATCAGCGTCTTTGCTGGTTTCACCTTTCGCACCGTTTTTCCCATCTCCCAGAGGCTTCAACGCCTCATCCAACATTTTCACAAAATCTTCGTTCGTCATCTTGTGAATTTCGTTCAAATCCTCCAGCTTCAATTCTTTCGCCTTTAGAAAAATAGGTAAGCTTTCTCTTATTCCAAAGCAACGTTACCTTTAAGACTCTAACCATGTTTTTAAAGGCCTCTTTATAGCTTTCGAGACTGTCGCCGTAAGCTGCTAAAATTTTCTTTTCCACCTTGCTCGTGGTTTCTTGGTTTTTCTTCTTGTCAAGTTTATAAGTTGTCGATAGGAAGTTCGCGAATTTGGTTCCGAATTTCTTGCGGAGGGTAAAATCTATCGTCTCAGACTTTCCTGACGGTTTCACACCATTGCTTTTTGCAGAGTCCTCTTTGTTATCCTCCTTGCCATCCTCTTTGCTGTCTGCAGCAGATACTTTCCCGTTCGCATTTGCCTTGCTATCCGCTGGCTGTAACTTGATGATGTCTTCTAACTCCTTCATTAAAGGGTTATCGTTTTCCTTTGGAGGTTCCGTCTCCTCCGTTTTCTTTATTTTTTCAGCCGTTTCCTCAATCACCACTATTCGTTATGGTTCAGGTATGCAATAGCAAGTAAAATCGATACTTTTTTCCCCGTTAGAGGTATTGTTGGCTCCATTTTCAAGTATTTTCTGATCGGTATCTTTCAGGCTGTCCGCGGTTTCTGTAGCCTTCGATCTATTCTCGAAATCAGCAATATTTAATGAGGCTGCCTCAAGCACTTCGCTATGGAAATTATATGAAATGTTCAGCGACTTGAAGAGTTCTTTTGCTTCAAAACACTTTGATTTGATTACATGAGAAAGGTGGAAATAAGAGCTTTTACGTGTTGAACGACCTGCTGCTTCATGCTTTGCACCAGGCGACCGCACTTACTCATAGTTTCTTGAGTCTATTCAATGTGAGCACTACGAATTCGGGGTAAAATGTTACCTTTGCATCCAAATGTGATTTATTTTCCAAAAGAACCATGTAGATCCCTTGCAGCAGCTTTCCCACATTTGAACCAACTATTTGGTCCACACTTAGAGCAGTTTTCTCAAGTTGGGTCATGACTGACCCAAGCAAAGTGTTCTCTTTCGCTGATTTGGTCAGATTCTTGCCTTTTCTGAAAATCTCATTGATTTTCGTCAATGCGTTCGTCAAATCAGCCTCATATTTTTCAATAGGGCCGTTATCTTGTTTAACCACAGAACCGTCTTTCTTCTTCTTTTGCTCTTGTTCAGGTGAATGAGATCTCGTACTCGTGATTTTCTCTTCGGTTTTGCTTAACTGCTGCTTTTTGGTGATCTTATCCCCAGTTTCCGCGCTTTCTTCCTTTTCTTTTTCTTCCTCCATCTTCTCTTCAGCCTCTTTGTGCTTCTGATCCTTTTTCTGACTCTCCCACTCTTTTTCTTTGGTTTCTTTCAAATATTACACTTGGTTTTGGTTTCTCCTGAGAATCATCTTACCTGCGCTCTTTTTATGCCTCGGGCTCACTCGAGTCGTACTTTGCTTGCCATCAGGAGTCTTTTCTAGGGACGCCTTTACTTTTGACTTGAAAGAAGGGCTCGTTTTTTCCTCATTGCTGTTCAATGCGTTTTTTTCTGACTCAGCCTCCTTCTTTTTAGCCTCCGCTTCCTTCTTCGCACCTTTTCCTTTAGAAACACTCTCGACTTTAGGCTCCTCCTCTTCCTCGATAACTTCCTTTTTCTTGCCTCTCGTCCTTGAATTGCCTTCCTTCTTACTCTTTCCCTCATCCTTCTCCTCAACTTGCTCCTCAACTCCCTTTTTTTGACCCCTAGCTTTGGAAACACTTTCCTTCTTATTTTTACCTTCATCTTTCTCTTCTTCTACTTCCTCTTCAGGCTCTATCTTTTTGCTTCTCGTCTTAGACACGTTGCTTTCCTTCTTATTTTTCTCTTCCTTCTTTGTTTCTTCTTCCTCAACAACCTCTTTCTTTTTACTCCTTGTCTTCGAAATATTTTCCTTCTTACTTTTTTCATCTTCCTTTTCCTCCGCTTTCTCTTTTGCTGATGTTTTAGTTCTCGACGGTTTTGTTGGTTCTTCGCTCTCAGGCTCCTTAGTTTTCTTTTGAGATTTAGCAGATTGGGGAGTTTTTGCGACTGTTTTCGGAACTGATTTAGATTTATTGTCTGATTTAGCTGGAGTGACGTCCTTTTCGTTGATTTACCAATCAAATTAGCCTTTGAATCAATGAAATACCTTCGAAGGGGTCTCTTTTTGCTGGGTCCACTTATTAATTTCCTCTGTACAGCAAATCGAGATTATCGCTTATTCTCAAGGCTATTATTAATACCTTCTAGAGTCGATGTTCCATTATTTATCCGCTGAGCCATTTTTATCGACTCTGGGAGGAGCTTCGCTTTATTATCCGAATGTTCTCTGAATCCAGTCTTAAAATCAACGAGCTTTTCCTCGGATAGGTCCGCGCTGAAGATATAATAAGGGTTTTTAGAGGACTTGTCTCATGTTTTGAAAAACTTACTGGGTAAAATCTCCTAGGAAATTGACCTTGTAACTTCGATGTCCACTCGAATCTTTTCCTGGAAGAACTTTCGAGATCTAGAGGATTAAGAGGGATAATCAAGAAAGAACAGTGCTGTGGGACTTACAACTCCAGGCCACCAAGGATATCCTTTGATTTTTCCCCAGACGACCTGATCTTTGGTGAACTGAGACATTAGGAATCTTTCAATTTATTTTTATAAAGTAGTAAAAACACCAATTTCAATAATTTTGTCCGGTTAAGTGCGAATTATTTAAATTTTTGGAGCGCAGCCGTGCTCGAAAAATTAATCTCTCGCTATATTAATACACAAGTTTACAAGTGGAATTATAAATACACTATCTCAGTAGGGAAAAAGACATTTGTTCCTATGTTAACTTCGGCGCTTTTTAGAACTCTTCTTCTGCTTGACGATATAGTCTCTCAGAGAGTCATCAGAAGAATTCAGAGTCTCAGGGTCAAATCCAAGAACCTCGGTCGGAGAGTCCATTTGAGGCTGTATAATTACTGGCTCTTCTGGTTTATCGCTGAGATTTTCCCCATTATTCGGTTTTTTTGGCTCATTCACCAAAAACAGCTTTCCGTCGGGTTTTCGGATGGAAAGCGTCTCGGGTTTCCGAGCGTCCGGAGATACGACCATTATTTTCGATACTTTTGGCTTGGGTGTCGCTCTATTGTAGTCCTTCGTGAAATACGTTGGATTATGAGGCCACATGGGCAATACTTCCCGCTTTTTCGGTTTGTCATTGACCTCGAAAAGCGAGTCCAAGAGATTTGCTATAGATTTTCTGGGTTGATTACTGACTTCATTCTTACGACTGGAGTTAGATCCTTTCAGACTATTGTGTCTATTAGGTGAAGACAGCGGCGGCGGCGTGTCAGAGAGTCCGCGTTGAAATATCTGCTTGACTGCTTGTGTAGACTCTTTGATTTCTACTTCCAGCGCACTGGGCTTCCTGGACGCGTTTCTAGATTGTTTGTAAGTCGCAGGCTCGAAATTTTGGCCCTGGTAAATTTGCCTCTGATCGGAGGTCGTACAAGTTGCAACACTAACTTTTCGGTGAGGCAGATCTGCCTTCTTCGAATTAATAAGAACGCTTTTTGTTTGACCAGTTTTCGAAGCGGTGCTTGCTGGCCAAATTGCTTTCAGCTTGGGCGTAAAAAGATCGAATTTCTGATGTGAACGTTGGGTTTGAGGTCCGATAAGTCGTTGGGAAATAGTGACGACAGCGGGTTCGGGAGTTCTTTGAGTGAGTCCTTCTAATTGTAGGACAGATTGAGAGTCTGCTCGTTTTTTGCGTAACACTACAATTTTCTTTATCTTAGAGTTAGTTTCAGGAGGTCCTGTAAACTTTGGCTGCACCTTAAGCAGGTTTAGGCCTGGGATTTTAGAAGTACTCGTTAATTTTTGCATATTATTCGCGCAATATACTCGTATTAAATATATTTCGTTGGTATATTGTGACCACTCTTAATACAGCCAGGGTTCATACTGACGATTTTGCTAACCACTCATCGAAACTCTTTATTTCTTGCTGATTCCTACTTGCTTAGCCCTTATGACCTCTCACCCTCACAAGTAAGAACAGATATCTCTTACTGATGACATTAGAGGGTCAAATGATTTACCGTGTCTTTGGAAAATTTGAAACAGACTTAATTGAACTGTAGTCTTATATAAATAATCCGAAAATTTATCCAACAATGGACAACTCGCTTTCCTTTTCTCGATTCTTCTGGCCTTTCCTCGCTGGCGAATACAAATTACACAAATCTCTTGACGATTATCCAACGACTAAGCCAAAAGCGCTCATTGATCATGAACAAGCCGAAGATAATCTTATGCAAATTAACAAATCGAAACTCTTGCAATGGTAAATCTGACTTAGCGATACATTTGCTTACTCACAATCAACTTCAGGAGTCCTGAAAACGCCGAGATTTACGAAAAAATCGTGGCTCAAGGCTTCATGTCAGAATTCCTCAATAAACAGTTCTTAAAGAAATTCTACAAGGTATTCAAGTTCGAATCGCGCAAATTAACCGAGTTCGATGCTGATTTTCAAACGTTCGTTGAATTGCAAGAGGCTATTTTCAATAACAATAAGATTGAGGTCCTTGAGAACCTCCCAATCAATCTACAAGAACTGCATTTATACGGAAATCGCCTCACAACGATCAAACTCACAGCCAAATATGACAAATTAGTGTTCCTTGGACTCGCGCATAATTTCTTAACAGACAACTGCCTTGAAGGCCTCGCATCAAAAGTGCCAAATCTTCTCTCTTTGGACCTCGCATACAACCAGATCGGCCAGCTTGACACAACCATCGACCAGCTCACTCTGCATAAAAAGCTCAAGCACGCTAATTTTTTTGGAAACCCTATTGCTGTGATTCCCGAGTACCGAAAGGCGCTGCTGGATGTGTTGAAGAATCTGAAATTCTTAGATAATATATCGACTTATGAGGAGTTAAACCCTCCTCCACCAAAGAAGAAAGAGGCTGTCGTAGAGGAAACGCAGCCTGATCCAAAAGGAAAAGACACGAAAAAGGGTGCGAAAAAAGAGGAGACAAAAAAAGATGATAAAGGGAAAGGCTCCAAGGCTCCGTCGAAAAAGGAGTCGAAAGTTGATCTTAAGAAGCCTGTGACACCTGAACCTAAAGAAGAGCTTGATGTTTCCACGCATTCAATTGCAGATCTCGTAATAATTCTCGCTTTTGGACCTATTATTAAATTTTTCTGTGATTTATTAGCCGAAACTGGGTGAAGGCGCCTCGGTGAAATTCGTCTTAAATATCGCGACCCTGGAAAATGTTGATGGGTTCAATTTAGATTCTGAGTATAATCCCAATGGAGACAAGCCAGCGCAATTGTTCCAAACGTCTTATTGGATTAAATTTAACTTATTTGGCAATGAGTACAAGTCCGAGCCGGTGCTGTTCCAAACTGCGACGGTTGAAGATGAGAAAGCAAGGATTGAATTCGACTTTAAGAATGAGTAATACCCTTTTAGATGAGATTTAGCTAATATCCTTCATATTAGAATCAAGATGGATAAAATCGACCAAGAGGTGTTCAAGGAGGGCATTATAATCGAATTACACTGCGACCAGCCCAAGCTTGAGACCACTGAGAGTCCAGATGAGAAAAAAATCGACATGAGCGTACTCTTTCTTCCCTTTTCTAACAAATACTAACTAAGTACTAAGGGTGGCGAGCCTCAGATTGTCAGCTCGTTAATAGGAGTCTGCCGCGTTGACGTCAAAGAGTTTTTAGAGCCCAAACCTAAAAAGAAGCAATTACTGAACTTCAAGTACCCAATGTACGGCCCAGAGATCCTCAAGGTCCCTGAGCTGTATGTCCCAGACAAGGACGAGAAGAAACACGTCGAGCAGCATAATGCTGAAGAAGAAAAGAAAAGACAGGAGCTGTTGAAGCAGCAGGAAGAAGCTAATGCCCAAGATAAGAAAAAAGGCGGAAAGGCTGCGCCGGTAAAGAAGGACGCGAAAAAAGACAATAAGAAAGGTGCCAAGAAAGGAGGGAAAAATGAGGTTACTGAAGTAAAGCCAGTCCAGATGTTGAACTGGCCTGCCTTGCAAAGGACTCAGATTTACTCCGCGCAATATCATAAAGTTTACGATGCTTTGCCGTATTTGCTCGCTGTTCATACTGCTGTTGTTATTAAATAATCTACATTAATGATATGCATGTTTTCCAGCACACAATAAATAAATCCGCCTCACAAAAGCACTATGAAGTTTTTTCCCTTGAAACAATCTCAAGACAATTAATTAGATTTCTTCTGTATCTACCCTTCCAATACTCTCCTGAGGAGCCCTTCTGGACATGGCCATACACTCGATCGTGCTTTATTATTAAATGGGTTGAAGTCGATCGCATAGCCCAACAAGCTGCCCACTTAACAACGAGGGCCGATGCCAGCACTCGAAATAGTTTTTCAGCACCTCGTTCACGCTCGCGGCTGGAATCTCCTTGATAACATCAGTAATCCCCAGCAACAGTAAGTCAGGATCGGCTGCAAATAAGAACGAAGGGACCAAATCCAGTTCAATTTTCGAAAGTTCGAAATGCAGTTCTCTCTCAAACAGGTCTCGCTGCAGCAAATTAATCAAATCGCTGTAATAATTTTTCGCATTGACGCCATGCGAATGGTCTTTTAAACTCGCAAATATCCCCAAAATCGCGCCTGAACCCTTCTCGTCCTTGACGATAATATGAAACGTGTACTCCATATCGTTCTGTACGCAAAAGATAAACTTATTCAACTTACGCGTCGAGAAAAACATCGCTAATAACGAGTTTAAGTACTCGTCCTGGTATTTTTTGCTTGTGTGCGCAATCAAGAAATCGGGCTTCAACATAATTGAATTCCCTGCCTTGAGCCGCGAGATCAACTCGAAATTCTCCAGGGAACTCCTTGCATAGAACCTACTCTCGCTCAGAACAAGTGAAAGTATCGAGTTTTCGCTGATGATAAACCTGAAATCTTTGTTGGTTTTATATTTCTGCAGATAGAACATCACAATGAAGTCCACAAAGGAGTGAATGTTGTCCCATGACAAATTCTTAAAGAAAATCATGTGGGTGATGACGTTCGCCTTGTAAGTCTTCATCCTCGGTATCATTTTCCTTATCTCACCAATACTCTTATTAATTCCTGTGAGAATCTTATCGGACCCCACTTGACTCTCTTCTGAAGCAATACGCACGATAAAAGTCGTCCCATCAGGTTCGAGCACATTACAAATGTTAGTGTTCATTGGATTGATATCTCTATTCACGATGATCATTGTAAACGGCTCGTTTGGCTTACAAAGGTTTTTGGTATCAATACTAAACATCCCAAGATAGGTAGGCGGGTTCTTGTGTGGGTCTGTCATATACGCAACCACCTTCTTGACGGTCGACATCGCGTTCATGCTGTCCACTTGCATTCGAAGGCTCTCAGGGGTAATAAGCCCGAGATTTTCGAGCAATTGCTGTGTTTCCTCGATAAGATTCAATGACTTTGAAGCTCGAAGTTTCTGGGGTTGCACGGTAACCTGCAGCTCAGATTTCCCCTTTGGATCCATGCCTTCCTTCTGACTGACCGCGCGGACCTTCTCCAGCGTCATGCAGAAGTAATTGTACTGCGCGCTCGGACTCACACGGCAGATTCCCAGCACGTCCTGGATTTGCAGTCCTTCGTTTAATAGGATGCTCACGATGCAGTAAAGGATAGTCCGATCGACGAAAAACAGGTTTGAATGAGACTTGGCTTTGTCCATTTGACAAAAGCAGAATTTAACTCGATCAAGCGCTTCCTCGTGTCTGATAAAGAACTCCTTTACTAGATGCCGAACTTGAAGGAGATACATGTAAGTGTCACCAAAAACATACAGATTTTGCAATAAATGCTTCTTTTTTGCATCTATTTTCGCTTGTGCGAGTAACACTCTATCGAAACTGTCCTGCATATTCGCCAAAGCAACCATATCGTCGTTTATTTCGCTTGGAGTAGAGTTTTTGTACTCAAAGAAGAGTATAATGATATCGAAGCTATGACTTTTCTCATTGTAAATTTTTGCCAGCAGCAAGATGCTCTTGAGGTTCTGCGCCTCGATATTATCAACAAAACACGTTTCTAAGTACTGATACGCGCGTTTCGCAAAGCTTTCGAAGTTTTTAAACTCATCAATGATAAACTCGCTCTGGAACCTTGGATAGAAGAGCTGGTACATCAATAACAGGTTTTTGAAACTATCTATCCCGAAATTCGAGTCGTAAATACCGTTGAGGTACGCAAAGAGCGCCTCCTTCAGCGTCTGCAGATTCAAAGACTCTGAAGAATTGAGGTATTCGTCTCTTGCAAGTTTGAGATAAGGGAAATAGAAATGTGTGAAGGCGTTGGTAAGGAGCTGGTCTGAAGACGGTTTGAAATACACGAGATATTCTTTGAATTTAGAGAACTTGTAATGGATTTGATGCTTCAATTTAATTGTATGTTTGATAAATTTCAGCAGCTTTCTCACGAGGTCTTTCAAGGCCGTCATGTCGATGTGGGGATAATCAACGACAAATATAGTTTTCGTTTTCAGCGCGAAACTGACTTTAATCGTCACTAAATTCATGATTTGACTGCTCGGTACAAACAGCCAAACAAGGCCTTTGGTCATATCAGCAGAAAAATTCGCTAGAGCGCGCTGTGTCTCGGGATTTTTTAAGGTGTCGTTCTTGAAAGAAGATTTCCGTGAGTACATATTGGGGTAAAGGCGTATATGGGTGGTGAATTCCTTGAAGATGTCAATAGAGGCTTTCTTATCAATGAAAAGGTAGTCCGGACACCCGCAGATTTCTTTGAAGGAGGAAATGTCATTGAAAAACTTACAGGAGCCTTTTTCCAGCAAACTTTGAAAGATGTCGCTGTCGCAGCTCTCCCACATCTGGTCGGTGTCTGACATCTCGAAAATCTGCAAATTGTCGAGCATTTCAGCAGTTTTGACGCGAGTAGCTAGGAAATTTCCTGGCTCAAGCTTCATTTGGCTCTCAGTCATGCTTTCTTGCATTGATTCATTCACATTCGGAAGAAAGTGGGAACCCGCTTGTTGTTGCTGAGGCAGGGTGTTCTTCTGGCCTAATCCAGGAAAATCGTCCAGTAAAGCGCGGGAATCGGAGGGTTGCGACCGTATCATATAATCATTAGAGCTGTCTTCAGGCAAAAAGTGCTTTGTTACAGCTGTTTTTTTATCAAACGTGGGCTCATCGACCAGATAAGGTGGCATTGTGTGCCTTTGATCATTGAAGTTTTGTTTGTTATGATCCACTTTTATTTTTTCTTCCTCGTACTTCGATTTCTCATTCAATGGGTTGCTCGGTTTCTGATTCTTTCCATTTTGTAGCTGAGAGAGACCTGATCTATCTAAGTGCCGAGTGCTGAGCATGCTCTCGTTGGAAAGACCTTGCTCTGCGGTAAGCTCTAGACTTGCGTGGGGCATTTGCAATGATTTGAAATAATTGAAGAAAAAAGCAAAGAAATCCTGAATAGCTATGGTCAAAGGCAGAGAATCCTCATCCTCTTTGCGATGTCCCATAGAGTTTTTCCGGCCTGATCTTGTCATCCCCTTATTTGCCATAATCTCTTGCTTTTTCTCCTCGGAAAGACCTTTCAACGTATGCTCCCCCAATTTTGCGAAGAAATGAAGAATTAGTCCCTCATGCCTCGAGATTTCTAAGTTCTGTGGTAAAAAATCAAGCTGCAGCCTCCATTTCTCACTCGTCTCTATCTCAAATGAATCGCTCGTAAACGCAATATATTCATCAAGTTCTTCATCGAAGGGCTGTCCCCTATCCTCTCTCTTAATGCAAGTAAAATACACATAATTCAGCTGGAAAATAGACAACCCAAGCTCCTCGATCTTCTGTTTTTCGTGACTGAAAGTGTTCACTCTGATTTCTTTAGGAGCTTTAATCGCTTTTAACAGCATCATACAAGTCGGAAGCACCGAGTTATAAGCGACTTTCACCTGCTCGAACATAAATAACTGATGAAGATTAAATTTGTTAGACGTACTTTCCTTTTTCGTTGCGAGGTCTTGAATCATGTTCTTGGTTGCCTCTTCAACGATTGGAAGTAAATAAT
>ENA-UOTZ01000662-UOTZ01000662.1-compost-metagenome-genome-assembly--contig:-NODE-662-length-28494-cov-9.944857_pt1 | contig 28494 bp, 20 predicted proteins | sample MGYA00238144_ERZ746983 | MGnify/ENA primary metagenome ERZ746983 (study PRJEB28759, sample SAMN06268863) | compost metagenome | isolation source: single cell | place: USA: California, Emeryville, Joint... | reverse complement strand
ACTGGTGACTCACAAGAGGGTACAATTACCTTCTCTTCTGACAACGGAGTCGTCTACAGCGCAGTCTTCAATCGTGCTAACGAACTCCATTCCACTGTCCAATTCGCTTTGGACGGTGTTATCCAATTCACCCCAACTATGGTGGATCCTGAAATTGGATGCCCACAAATCACGCAAACTGGCACAGTTCTTGTCGGAAATTCCGGCCAAGAAGCAGTATACAGCAATGAGTACTACGATTTAAGCTGGATTAGCGGATTATCCAGCGAAGAAGTCACTGCGAACCCTGCCACTGGCCAGGTCGGATGCACAGGCTCAGGAACACATAACATGATCGGTCAAACATTCACTGAAGTCCGTGTCACTTCATTCACCTTCACTATGCTCTACTCAATGAGCTGGACTTGCATGGGTTTCGTTGAGAAATCCAGCGTGAGTCTCCTCGATATTAATCAAGACTTAAGAGCTCAGAGTCTTTCAATCTGTAGCGACGGTAGTATCAACGGTTTGACCAAGCTCGCCGGAAGCGGAGGCGTTCAAAGCGCAGGTGTCGCGATCGGAGTATCGTTCTCCGTCTCCGTCAACGTCCAAGAACAATCCGTTGTATTCAGACAAATCGGCGGCGACAGCATCTACGTCGGTTACTACGAAAGCGAAGCAAATCTCCACTATTCCGCTCAATACAACGATGCTGGTGCCATTCAATTCGGTTCTGAAATCGGACATTTAGGTGACAACCCTCTTACCACTTCCCCACCTCCTTCAAGTGTTGTTCCTCAAACTATGTACGGATTGGAACCAGCAGGATATAACTTCGACTTCTCTTGGCTTAACCCTCATGATGATCCATCCCTTATCTTCGACAGCGCTTATGCGAAAGTCGTTAATCCAAATGAAGAAGTCATTACCAGCATCGGTGAAACATTCAACGAGGCCCTTATCGCTGGCTTCGATTTCACCTTCCGTGGCGGAAATAACGGTGCACCTGCCTGTGTTGGTTTCATTGACGAAGGTGCCAACGACAATGTTATTTCCCTCTGCTCTGACGGCACCACTAACGGTGTTACTCCAATAACAGCAGCTGCTATCCACATCGGTTCAAACTTCCTCGTGAGCATCGATCCGAACGCGAACACTATCAATTTCAAGCAAATCGGCGGTGCTGGTGAATTCACCGCAAGCTACACAAGCAACGATGATCTTAGATACTACATTTCGTTTGGTGGATCCGGTGCCGTTGAATTCGGTCCATCACTCAGATACGCCCGCCTTGAATAAGTATCTCAAATTACACTAACATAATTCTAATTCTTTAGGAACGATAAGTTTCCTAAAGGGTTTTTTTATCCATTTACAGAGTACTTAAGAATTGTTATTCCTAAAACACAAAAGAAAAATCTACAATAATTAATGTATGAAAGAGTGTTTATTCATTTCATTTCATTCATCGCATTCATTTGTCTTTATCCAAATTACATATCCATCACTGAAGAAAGCTTAATCTTAATTCTGTTTTCTCTCATCGCTTAAGAACTTCAGAAAAACCACAAAATATTAGTTAGCCATTTACTCTCATTTGGAATAATAAATAATAACAATATATTTACAAAATAAACCGTATTTGATTTGATAACTTGAAAATTTCTCAAGTCTCTTATTTAATTAATTCTCTTGACTTGAAATCGAACTTTAGCTCATGAGGAATTTCTTCGTTATCGTATTCATCGCATTATTCGTTGTCTGCTCCAAGGCAGACTGTGACGTTTACCTCCAACCCAACAACTTCTACCGGTTCGCTCATGAATTACCCTTCACTCCTGCTTATAAAACCACAGCATTTTTACTGCTGAATGATATGGTGACAAATCGAGAACTCACGCCAGAAATCATTGAATGTTTCGCAAGCGACAGTACCTTCTCGTCTATCGGACTGTACCTCGACGACAGTCTTAATTTGAATGAGAAAAAAAAGGCAGATCAGTACATAAGTCAAGAAGTCATCAATTCGTTTATGAAAGTCAACAGCGCCCGAGAGCTCATCGTAGTTCTGATATTCTCAACTGAGAAAACTGCCCAAGAGCAAATCAGCAGAGCTTTAACGCCTTTTCTTCCTTACGCGCAGCAGATTGATCGTGTTTGGGTGAGGACTCAACTTGATTCTAACTGCCCAGACCCTACAACTTATTCGGATTGTCAATGGCCAAATGCGACCTACAACCAGAAATACTTGAATTCTGCGTTTGCGCAAGTGCAGACTCTCGGCTTCAACTATGGATTGTATTCGACACAAAGCATCTGGGAGCGATGGTTCCCGACCAACGAGCAACTATCTGTGCCAGTTATGTATGACGGAAGCGATTGCTACGGCAAAATGAGCCCGAACTTTTCCGACTATTCTCCTCCTATTGCTGGTGTTCAAAACCCTACGAAAAAGGTTTCGTGTAGTTGGTTAGCGAGCAGTAAGTGCTGTTGGCTGGTAAATGCGGCCTGGGAGCCAAAAAATTAATTTGATATCGTTTTATTTGGTGTTGATCTGCATTGATAAGTAAGCATTCACTTAAGAATTCTACAGTGAAGTGAATCCCTGAATTTCTTAGACTATCAAGCTATCTATTAAAAATTAAAGAAAGAATAAGAATGATACCTAGCAAAGAGGAAAAGTATTCTGACTCTGATAATACATCAGATGAAGGTGGAGAGCAGACTCCTAATAGGTCGATCATGGCGAGAGCATTTATATCAGGTATTGAAAGCGCTTGAATTAAATAGTCAGAATGCCCATATTATTAGATGGAGTTTCCATGATAAGAGGCTCTCATGATCCTACAGATCCGAATTTTATAGCAAAAGATAACGGGTTGAGCGACTCTCATCTGCATGGTAACATGCAGATATCTATGAGGAGTTTTTTTTAAAGATAATTTTCAGGCAATGAACATGAGATCGTGCTGATAACGGAAGAGGACACAGAAGTTACAAAGTCAGGACCCAGAGATTCAGAGACATCATTATTTGGAGACAGTCCAGGTAAGCCAAAGCTAACTGTAGCGGTTTGATAGCGTTTTTATGAAGGATTAGGCACGAATATATATTACAATCAGTCAGATCCGCTTTCCTCACATCTGCCGACTCCGAGTAAATGATGCAATTAGATTAAGGCTGATTGTGAATGTTTGTGGTGTAATAGAAGGCTCAGTCCACGCGAGCAGCAAGTTTAAAGATGAAAAGCATGAGGAACCGATGACCTTGGAACAGGCAAGCGCGATGTTAGATAATGCTAGAGGTAAGCAAAATTTCTTGGATATAGCAGCATATCAATAATGTAGTCACTACCCGACTATCATCGACGTTTCAGCTGATGCAAGAAGCTCGCAAAACTCTCACATCTGTCGAAAAGGAACCCGTTCAACAGGACAATAGCTGGAATATTGTCTTCAATGCTGCTGATATCATTAAAAGTGAGATGCCATTCGCATTGTAAATGCTTAAATTCTATATAGATAGAGCCATTAACGAGGAATTTGATAAAGAATCAGTGTCTGTGATTTCAGAAGAGGACACCCATGAGGATCATCTCGGCTTTAATATATCGAATTGGGCTTCACTGCAAAGAGAAATAAAAGATTGCTTTAATTTCTTCGAAACAGGTGGGAAACGCTTCAATAATTGATGGTTTATATATTTTCTTCTTCCAAATTAGAGGAAAAACTAAAGGAGGGAATAACGCAAAATATCTCGAATTTATCAGGGCAGCTGCTAAACTTCCACATCCAGGTCAGGGAAGCAACAGATCGCTTAAAATATAAACTGCGCCAAGTAAATTTTGGATGTCACACATGCCTCATATCTAAATAGGAGCAATGGAAAGAGGAAAACGTTAGGAAGATATTAATGAGCGATTCTTTTCAAGTGCTTGGAGAAGCGGATTATAATATCAAAAGAATGCTATTCAAAATTTTTGAAAACCCCAAAATCATAGCCACGATTGCTAAGAATGACGCCGATGCTGCCACACTGCGGCAGCTCGATTACAGTCTTTGCAATCATTTTTTCCAGTCGCCTACTGAGGACGCGAAACTTGAGAAAAATCTCCTTCGTTTCATGACAGAGATTCTTAGAGTAACGACGCCTATAAAACAGCAAAAATGATTTACTTCCGCAATTTCCTGATAGATCGAATTTGATAAAGCGAAGAAACCATCAGATCTCTTTACCAATGACAGTTTCACCGAGCGTATCCTCATGATTTTCCTCAGAAGATTCGATTGCCGCAATTATTCAAAACTCCTTCTGAAAATCCCTGTATTAAAAATATTCCGCGAGAGCTATACTCTGGTAATGGATTTAAAAAAGTAAAATTTCCTTCTTCTATCCCGTACTTGAGCCTTATTAGCATTGGAAGGCTAGCAAAGAAACCAGCGACAGTCATCGTTCCTAAAACCCAGGAAAATTTTTCCAAAATGCACGAAAGCGCTACCAGAGCTCCGATGAATCAAGTAAAAAGAGCAACAATGGAACCCATTCACCAAGCTCCTTCCTCGTCATCGGCGTCCACGATTTCAATCAAGGCCCTATTGAACGAGTCCCTTGTTGAGGACTTGAGCGAGATGGGCTCATCGGCTGTAGCTGAGTACGCGCGCATGCTGTCTGGCTATTATCTGGATAAACAGCACTCAGGCTCTCCTTCAGGCAAAGAAAGTCCTCGAAAGGGCCACCGTGGGTATTTCTCGAAGATCCTCGAAAAAAATTTTGACGGATGTGAAAACCTAAACGAGCTACCGACCTTCACTAAAAAAATGTCGCGGCTCAAAAACCGCAGACATAGTCACTTTGGCCAAGAGACGGTAAAAACTAATAAGCCATTGGTTTCTCCGGAAAAGCCCAATGAGGAGAAGACAACCCTGCTAGATGCGCTAAAGAAAGTTTCACCTGTGAAAGGAGATCAAAAAGATAATAAAAGGTATTTAATCAATCAATCATGAAAGTAATGTCATTCAATTGTCTGTAGTTTCGAGGCTTTCGAATTGTTAACCAAAGACCCGGAAATTGCTAAGGAGTTTGAAAAAAACATAACGAAGCTCACTTCTTATACAAACACGTTTTTGGCGTCAATCTTTGATAATTTTCACTCCATGCCGATTTCTCTGAGAGTCATCTGCAAAATAATCTCGATGCTGGCTAAAGAAAAGGTAATTGTTACCCTCTAACGAGAGATTTTGTTTAACCAACCAATGGTTAGTTCCCAAATATGACTAAGCAGGAGCATGATGGAATTTTTGTCAATTTGTTATTCAGCAGATGGCTCTTGCCTTACTTCCTAAAGCCAGAGTTCCATGATCTTGTAGACGATTACTCGAAAAACAGAGCCACGGCCACAGAGGTCAGCAAACTGTTCAAAAGGATCCTGAATCAGGATCTTTACCCCAAAGACGAGCCGCTCTCAGTGCTAAACGACTACATTTCGTCATTTAAGTAATTTTATTTGAAAATTTGACGGTTTTCTCAAATAATTGCTAATAGACATTCAATTGATGATTATTTCGATCAACTCGTCGACGTGAACGTTAAACTCGTTGAGAATTTTATCAAAGGGAATAATAAGTACCATGACTGCCCTCAAAAACTCCAAAGCCGCCTGCTTTGCTTATCACTCTACGAAATTGAGATCTTAGTGCAATTAATCAGCAAAAACCTCAAACAAATCAATGAAATTGACCAGGAAATGCCAGCTCTCATCGAAGAGTAAACCTCTTCATTTGGAAAATAAATTTACACACGAGATAGGCTCGCGCAAACGCTTCGAGAAAAGCCAGAGACGTTCGGACCTAAAGTCGACACGAAGACTCGACTGAGATACCGGAAAGATCAGGTGTTTGTCCAATACTTCGAATTAACTCCTCCTAAGCAGAGTTCTGGGTCCTACGTTGAGGAATTTTTACGCATTCAGAATTACACTAGAGGGATGCCTGAGGACGAAAGGGTATTGATGAATTATATAGGCCATCTCACTAAAGTTCCTTTAGATTTTAGTTAAATGCAAGCATATTCTGAAGCAAATTTTGCTGGCGACCGATGACATTAGTGATATCAGCATGGTCGCCTATGACGATGAGATGACTATCGAAGATATCTTGACATTCTTCCAAGAGGTGAGAGGTCGGTTTTTTTGATTAAGGTTAATTGCTTCCTTAATAGAGAGTGAATTCCCTTGAGAAAAAGCTCACGAAGAGCCAAAGTAAAACTAGCGTGAATTTATCTTCGCGGTTTCTGCTGACATATATGACTAAACTGGACTCATCCTATCGAGACGGAGGCTACCATAAACTTTTCAGTGAGATCGTTAAGGAGCTTCGTGCTACTGTAGTGCGTCTGATCGAGAAAATACGCTTGAATAAAATGGTCTATCTGCGAGGGTTGGAGATGCTAAAGAAGAGGATTTCAATCCACAAAGATATTACCGTCAAAAAGCACCTTGCCTTCCAGCGGCACAACATTCGAGATTTTTTGCAGGATATTAGGGTGCCGGTGTGCGTGCGATGTCCGATCAATCCAAAGGGACAGCATAAAAAAATTACAATAGTAAATCAAAAGGAGTGTATTCATGGGAGGCTCTCCCTTGTCAATGACCTTGGAAGTACTTAAAACTGCTTGCAAAGCCTAAGGTTATTAATTGCTTGTCATAGGCCAAACTAGTACGCTGTCGCATCTGAAGGATCCTAAAAAGATGGCTTCGTTTATTGGAATTGTAAGTCAATGCCTCACTTCCACAGGGCTTATTAGTTTATAGAATCAAATAAAGGACTCGAAGGAGAAGGAAGTGCATGCTCACTGCACGAGCGTCCATGAGTAATGACTTTTTATTAGTATTTCCCTCAATAGTGATTAGCTTCATCAACGCGTATTCTGTGCTACCATTGGTCCGTTATACAATGAATACATACAGCAACTATGGCGACAAATATGGGTAAGTCGAGAGGTGTTCGCTAATCTTACGTTTGTTTTTCAAGGGCTCAAGAAACTTTTAAAATGTATCTCGATGCGGTATTTCAGATAGTCAAAGAAAACATGGAGCGAGCCTCTGAAGAGGAATTGAAACTTGTATTGGAAGAGATTGAAACCAATATAACGAAAAGACTCTATCTTAAGTAAAGAAATTGATTAGATTCAATGGTAAAATGTCCTATGCGCTTTAGGGTCTACCCTGTAAGTGATACGATTATTGACCAGGCGTTTTGGTCTCGTTGTCGAACCCTCGAATGGATTAACTTCGATCAACTTGATATACCCGAGAAAAATAGGACCCCTGAGCTTTGGGATTACTGCAGCAAATGTAATATCAAGAGAACGACGAACATTTATCTCATCTGATGCAATCATTATTATTTTAGTATTTGCTGAAATTGATCACAAATTGACACCTCTTGGAAAATTGAATTGCATGTTGGAATGCTATAAATCGATTGCTTACGTTGTAGCTCTTTCCTCGTCACGTGGTGACAACGCTAGTGCAGATGATATTCTCCCTCTATTTATAAATGTCATCTTGAAGTCTTTCCCACGAAGGATGTATTCGAGCCTCAAGTACACATTTCTTTGAACTTTCGTTTCAGTGATCTTCTATAATAGCTTCATAAATACTCTTCTGCGCCCAGGCAGATTGCTTGCCGAAGCTGGATATTGCTTGACAAACGTTCGGTCAGTCGTAAGTTTCCTCGAGAATCTTGAACCTTCGATGATCAAACTCGATAAGTTTGGATATGAGAAGTAACATCTGGAATTAGAGGCGGAACTAATATTCTCTTATTATTAGATTGATTTATGAAAAAGAGGTGATGTATGAGATCAATTTCTTGCGAGGGAGGAAAAGAACCGAGCGGCAGAGGGTAGACCTCACAGAAGAGAGGCAAAGATACTCAAAAAAAGATCAGATTCAGCCGAATATAAATAATAAAAGTTGATACATTACGGTCCTTCGGCGACCGAGGATAGAGGTTATCCAAGCATAATTTATAAGATTTATGTCTAAAATATCGGGAAATTGTTATGCACACCTTGTAAATTTTGATAAGAAGTTGAGTTTTGAATGGATGACCAATAAGTACACTCTCTCTTTGAAATAAAGCTTGCTTGTAGGAGGATATTACCCAGCCTACAACAGAATAACGTAAAATGTTGCTGAGGTTTGAACGGTATATATTTTACGAAGATATAACAAAAAATTTGATGCATTGCCATGTACAGCCAATACTCATACATAGTTTTACCATGAGATAACAAGACGAGACGAGATAAAAATAAAATCGTTAAGAAAGAACGGGGTATAAGAAAAAATAAGGTCCCTTTTGGAATTCAAATTTGAAATTGATCTACTATGTGACATCTCTCAGTTTTTCACTGCTTTCAGTGAGTTTGGACATTGCCCGAGCAATTGTTGAGCGATCTTACGGCTTTGTTTCATCTTTTTCATCATTAGGATCTTTCTTTTGCTCAACTTGCTCGAGATTTTGATTCTATTGCAATTAAGTGAGCTTGTTGCTAAAAACCACATTATTTACTTCTTCGATGAAGAGCTTTTCGATTCTCTTCCTGCCTTTCTTTTCTTGATCCCATTGGCAGATCGCCGAAGCCTTTCAGCATTGAGTTCTGTGATTGAATCTGGAATCTCTTGATCTTTTCGCGATATCGTGGAGACCTGATTCAAGTTCCTTTCAATTTCATTTATCTAATCTAGGGGTCAGTTGCGAGACCAAGAAATGCCAAGTACCAATGATCCAAGGAGCATGTTCTGCTGGACCATCAATAAAATTCGTTGATTCTCCAGTTCTAATCAGAAAGAAGTCAAAAACTTCAATCAGGTCTCATGAAATTACCCTCCTCATCTGAGTCATTTGAAAAGTCGTAAGAATATTGAGGAACGCTGCTCAATGGAGATGAGAACAAGCTATATTGACACAAATGGAGAGGAAATTGCTGTTCAAGTCCTTGATTATGGAAGAAGGTGTTGCTTATGCTGTTAGCATTTTCACGGACTTTGTTGCCAAATCGGTTCATTGGGTCTTGGAAAATTTGTTTATACAAAAAAAGAGCTCGCTTGCTCTTAAGATTGCGGTATTAAGGATTTCTTGATCTTTTGACGTAACCAACTCACATAAAATCGATAATAAATTATGCTCGGTTGAAATGCATTTATTTGTTTTATTTAGCACTGACGAGGCCAGTATCTGGATCAATTTTCAGCGGATTTTTAATTTTTGGGTGTAAGTTACACAGTTTTTGCAACCTGTCTACTGGATTGTAGAAAAATTGTAAATTCCTGAGTTCAGCTAGAGCACTATGAAGAAAATGATTCTGTTCTCCCACGTTACAACGTCCATGGCGAGATTAATTACTTCTAGAGAAAATAGGCCCAATTCGCGTTCGCCTGAGTTGATGATTTAAAATCTATTACATCATTTGAAATAATTTACATAATCTAATGTCTCTCAGATGCGAATCATTGAGAGTAGTAGTATATGCTGCATATTTCAAAGGATGGAATGGGAGGATATCAATCTAATGTTTTGTCATAGTTGAAATTTTTTTTGTGTGTGTGGGTAATGAGAGAAGATTGAAATTTACTGTTTCCTTAGCTATTCAGGTACAAATTTTTCACCATCTCGAAATATGTTTGAGGAAGTATTCCACCAGTCTGATATACCTGTGATGGAACATTCATTTATTAAGATTTCTTGGCACTTTCAAAATTTTATACCCAAATTTAAATCTCATAAAGTTCAGGGAGACCTCTTACCAAAAGTTTACTAGTTTTCTTAATCCATGTAAACCAAAGCAATTAGCGCTTTATATCACTTGGTAGTGAACCTTTCCAGTTTTCAATTAGTAGGCCTAGGTAATTGAGGCTATTCCAAAGTAAGTTTGGAGAAATTCTGACATTAAAGAGGATCTTTTTGTTGCCCTACTCTGCCTCGGACACTCAGACATTCAGACTTCTCTCAAGATTATTGAAAATTGGTGCGAAACGAGCGGATTTTTGTCATAAGGCATTTATTTGAAGTGAGGCTAGAGCTAAACGACTTTTGGCCGTCGTATTTGTTCACCTCACACTTTAATGTTACAGCTCTATTTTATTCAATGGCTGCAGCGAAGTAATCGGGTATTTGAAATTGCAGATCTAATATCGGTAGTACGAGGCTAGCCAATACATTTCAGGTCTATTAAAACAAATGAGAGGATGTACATTCCTGATTGTGGTTCTCTGTAGAAGGAAAAGGCATGATATTTTTGTAAGTTCTGGATAATTCCCAAACTTTTTGAGAAAAACAATCATGCAGGACTTACGTTACTTGAAAGTAATAAACGTAGTACACGTAAGCGCCACTTGCAGAGGCTTTTTTATTTGAGTCAATAAAACCAATCACACACACACAATGCATAGTACTATGTTTTATATAGTATATAATCTCATATTATATGAAGTAATGCAACTCTAATGATATTCCATTAAACTCAATGCATAAGTTAATTGAAACTGACTTCTTTCAGTCGAATAGATAAGTTTCCCCTTGTTGCCCCTTACCTACGGTGAACAAGGAATAGTGTATGGCATTTTACACAGCGGACAAGGTTTCTTTTGATATATCCATTTCTGTATGCAATTCTCATGAAAAAGATGCTTGCACCCCTTCCAAGTCACCACCGACTGGTTCGGTACGAAATTTTCAAGGCAGACTGAACAAACCTCTTTCTCAGCGAACGATCTGCGATAGTTCTGCGGGTTAAACTTCTCCGCCTTAATTTCAGTCATCTCGATATATACCTCGCTAGCCTGATAATACCCATGGTACCCTTCAAAATCGCCTGGAAATCTCTCCATGTCTTGGAAGAAACTCGGGCAACAGTATTCGATAGCACATGATATCGCCCATGTTAACGTTATAAACACTATTCCCAGGCTGATTAGCATGCCTGGGAACACCAGCCATCCATACACTATCATATCCAGCACAACAATCGTCAAATTCGCGTTGCATTCAGGAAACACACCGTTTTTGAATTGGTCGATACCGTAGAGGAACCAACCCATATTAACAGGGAAAAACACGACGAGGTAGAGGAACCCTAGGATGACCTTGAAGGCGGAGCTAGTAAGCCATTTCATGAGCGAAATCAGGATCGCAAGTACCAAAAACCCTAGACCGAAGCTTGAGAATGTCGCGGTCCAATAGGTCGAATTGAATTTACAGGATTCATCTTGTGATTTTCCTTGAACGGTTAAGCCAAAGAGGAATAAGAGGGCTAATCCGGCGGTAAACCAGGTGATTTTCTGAGCTTTGGCTGAAGCTAATTCAAAAATATCGAATTCAAGTTGGGAATAGCTGTTATTGCTCATGTTTTGCAAGTTACAAGCAACGATTAGGTTCGTCAGGAGGCGGAAAAGCAAGATCAAGAGGAGCAGGTTCGTGAGAAACGAAACGGCTGAGAGGTACACCGATTCGGTCAGATGATCTTTGTCGTGTTTTTGGATATATGGAGCGATTTGAGACGCAGAGGCATAAGTACCGCTGAGAAAGAGCCCAACTCCTGAAAGGAAAAAGCCCCATGATTTTTTTCGGTTTTGCGAGAGCTCCGTATCGAGGAGGAACGCGGCGGCGATGAAAGGGATATCGATGCTGAGAGAAATTGATGTTATCAGAGTCCAGTAGTTAGTGATGGTAGACTCTGGACCTGTTATTATCATGAGTACGGGCCAGTTAATGGTCAGAACAAAGAGCGCAGAGATGATTCCGAGTGCGAAGGCTTCGGACATTTGGTTTGTTTTTTTTTTTTCAGATTAATGATTTAATTTTCTATTTGAATTCAGATTTGCTGAGAAAGAATATGAGTGACGTTACATAGGAAATTAGAATATGTCACTTGCGATTTAATTCAATTCGATATGAAAAAATCAGTAAACACGGCAAATTTAGTGATATTTTAATCGGTGATTTACTTGCCCATCGGTCTTCAGGAGTCAAGGAAGGATGCCGAGGCTGTAATTGTGCAATCGAATGCCTTTTAAAGGCAGAGAAAAGCAGGAAAATTGTGAGTATCTAGAAAGAAAAAAGATGTCAAACTCGTTCTAACTGAAGTCTAACTGAATGGAAATCAGGAGACAGTGGAATTAGTAACTGCTTCTATGAGTTAGTGACTTTCAAGCGGCAATAGAAATTTCTTTGTTTCCATAACATAACCAAAGAAGACGGAGTCAGTTGGCTATTATGCATTATATGAAAAAAAACGTGTTAGATGACGTTCTTGGAATGCAACTACGTCAGAACAATTTTTTTTTTGCTTCTGAGAAATTGAAGGATTTGGTGATCTGCTCAGAATTAGTTTTCTGATCAACATCTCAGGAGAATCATCAACAAAATATAAAATTCAATCTCTTAAGCTGCGATTTATGATAACATGGAGGATCCCTGATTTGCAAAAACTGTTTGTTGATTTTTTCATCAAAGAATCAGATTTTAGAAAGTTTTCGCTCTCAATGAAGCATTAAGCATAGCTGGTCAATAACTCTTTCCTCCATGTTCACTAAACTCATCGAAAGACTCGCCTGAAAAAGAAAAGTAATTTAACTTGACTTTAAATAATCGAGGTAGTTTTGATAACTATCGGCTTTCGCCTATCCTGTTTCATGAACATTTTAATGTGATATATGTTTTCGATAATACCGGTTAAGTAAGCCTTCTTTTAAAATTAACATATTTAATTGCATACTTAGCGAAAAATGAAAGGGCCAAGGGAGTTTATCAAGCATGTCAAGCTGTGAATTCCAGCACAATGCTTATGAATTACAGCACAATGCTTATGAATTAGAGTCATCATAGAATATCAATTGCTATTAGCCTCAAAGCTGATTATTTTACAAACAGCAATCTCCACAATCGCTTTTCTCGTTTCCTTTCCTTACTCCCATCACAACTTAAGAGAAGTTGAATGGCGATGCTGCTACAAATTCATCGCCAGACCATGATAATTGTAATATGACTCCGAAATACAGGATTTTAGATCCTCACTAACGACATTTGAAAAGTGTTGCTTGTTGTGAAAAACACTAAATAATTTTAGTACTCTGCGCTCTTGGCTCATTGATTTACTCACAATCCTCTAATCATAAGTTGAAGGGTCAACCACTACACCAACCCCATTTAAAATCCTCGAATTTATTTAGAACCTGTTTTGAGAATCTTTCAAGACAACAATTTAACAAATATTATGTTGTTAACAGCATTTTGAATATCGAAGACCAATTACACAGCAAACCCTTATTCTATTTGCCGATCACCTCTCCGTACCTAATGTCTTGTCCTTCTTGTATCGTGAATTTAAAATCTTTATGCGCCTCAAAGAACATCACCACAGAAGAGCCCAGGTTAAATCTACCAACCTCACCTCCCTTCTCAATCACCAAGCCATTGGGATTCTCCTTCAAATTCTCAAAGTTCGCTGGAGCATTTCCCGTGTTAGTAAAACTCTTCACAAGCGTTGGGCTAAACGGTCTTTTTGGCACCAGGTTCGTCTTTAGCTCTGGATCAAAGGTCAATTCCACAGACCCGACGTTGAGCGCACCGACAAACACTAAGGCCATTAAGCCTTGCAACCAATCTCCATAGACAGTCACTCTTTCATTCTTATCGTATTTCATCTTTCCTGTAAGAGCGTATTCTCTCTTCACAGGAAGCAGAGTTCCGAAAATATAATTCCTTTGCTTGACCAAATATTTGGTGGGACTGTGGAATCTGTGGTAGTCACCTGGAGCGAGGTAGAGGATGCAATGGTAAAGCTTATTATCCTTGTTTCTTTTCATATTCTGGAGCATTTCCTCGCTGAAAGTGTAGTTAGGGATACCGGTAAGAAGCTCTCCCATGTTATAGGTAACATTTTTCACAATGACAACATTATCTGAAGTAACCTCAGAGAAACAGAGGACTTTGCAGTCGGCTGGTGATACCACTGAGTTCGGGTCCTGATCGACTGGGCGAGGCTTGATTTTTCTCGTAAAAAATTCGAGGAAAGTTTTATATTTGGTAAGGTCGGGTTCTTCCATCTCATTGAGCTTGACACCGTAGGCAGCGGAGAATTTCGTGAAGATGAAAGGTCGAAGACTTTCGGGAATTGTCACATTAGCGATTTTTCCCGTTATTCTTGAGACGTTTCGGCTGAGATCGAAGGCATAGTCATAAATTTCAGGCGTAGTGGACTTCACGTAAAGTCCGTAGCCGGCGTAGGCTGCACCAGAAAGTAAGAGAAGATGTGCTGTTCTTTTTAACATGGTATCTTCTGTGGAAAAGTTTGGTTAGTGAGGAATGAAGAATGATGCAGTCGCCCAAAAAGCACTTTTTGACCGATTAATAAATTTGATTGAGGAGTATGTCACTTACTTATATAGTAAGTCGCTGCTTCGATTAATTTAATGCGTTTATGAAAGGAATCAAAGGCGTTGTTCCAGCAGCGTATGATAATTCTCTAGAGGCTAATTGAAGGTGAATCTGTAATTTGTAGCTGAAACAGAGTCCTTTCGGATTGAATTAAAAGCAAATTGTTCTGAATTAGTCCTGCTTTCAGATGAAATCAGATTAAGCTTCACTTTTTCAACAGTATATGAAATATTTTTGCTTATGGAAGGCATTAGAACTAGCTATCATTACCATTTCAACAGCAATTTCTTGTTTTTGAGTTTTTTTATTTGAGATTCTAAAATGAAGGCACTCAATCAATTACATGCAATTGGAATATAAATGATCAGTTTAGATCTTCATCAACTCTGTAATACATCCCAACATTCTAAGTACAAGTACAGAGCTTCTATTTCTTGGCAAATTGTTTAAGAATCATGGATAAACCCATAAAAAACTAAAAATCATCTATTTAAACTTTATTTTGAATATGTAAATGTGTCTACTATGAGGCTATTAATTTGTAAATCAGGCTTATTTGCCTATCACTTCACCGTATCTGAGAGTCTGTCCGTCTTGGATAGTGAATTTAAAGTCTTTGTGAGCCTCAAAGAACATCACGATAGAAGATCCGAGGTTGAACCTCCCGATCTCAGCTCCTTTCTCAACCTTGACGCCTCCAGAGATCGTCTTTATGCTCTCCAAGTTCTCAAACTTAGCTGGAGCGCCACCTTTCTTCGTGAAACTCTTCACGACTGTCGGGTTAAATGGCTTCGTTGCCACCACGTTGGTCTTTAGCTCTGGATCGAAGTTTAATTCGATGGACCCAACGTTAAGAGCGCCAACAAACACCAAATTCATTATACCTCCCAGCCAGTCGCCGAAGACAGTCACTCTTTCATTCTTATCATATTTCATCTTTCCTGTAAGAGCGTATTCTCTCTTCACAGGAAGCAGCGTACCAAAAATATAATTTCTTAGCTTAACAGACATTTTGGCGGGACTGTGGAACCTGTGGTAGTCACCTGGAGCGAGGTAGAGGATACAATGGAACAATTTGTTATTCTTATCTTGTTTCATATTCTCGAGTGTTTCTTTGGTCAGTGGATAGTCAGGAATACCCGTTAGAAGCTCTCCCAAGCTATAAGAGACGCCCTTCACGATGACAACCTCATCTGATGTAACCTCAGAAAACGCTAAGACTTTGCAGTCGGCTGGAGAGACAACTGAGAGCGGGTCGGCGTCGATTGGGCGAGGCTTGATCTTTCGGGTGAAAAATTCGAGGAAGGTGGTGTAGCTGGTGATATCAGCCTCCATTTCGTCGAGTTTAATTTTATAAGCCTTGGCGAATCTTCCAAAGAGAAGTCGCCTAAAGCATTTTGGGATTTTTATCTTTGCTGATTTTCCTATGAGCCTTGAAATATTTCTGCTGGTGTCGAAGTTGTAATCATAGAGTGATGGTGCATTGTTTTTGCTGAAGTCCCAAACGTAGAACCGCTTGGTGAGGTAGAGATTTGAAAACGCTATTTTCACTCGCTGCGCGACATAATCAACTGGACCTTTGAGCTTAAAGATGTTATAAGATTGCGAACGAGGAGGAAAGAGTTACTGCTGTGTGCTTATAAACCAGATATAAAAGGAATAATGCCGGAGTAGACATTATGAGCAGCGGTACCCAAAAGGATACCTTTTCAATCATTAGGGAGACCAGAACACCGAAGACACTAAGATAGCCGAACATAGTCATAAGTGCTTCCATTATCCCCACTAAAGACAGGTATTTTGGCGTCAAAAATGATAGACGAGACATAATGCAATTTTGGGAATTGGCCGAAATTGTTTATGAAAATTATTACAGTTTGAGGACACACGTAAGATTTATACGGTTAATCTGATTTGAAACAAAAAAATGACTCAGGATAGCGCATAATTTGATTAAGGATGATTTTATGACGTAATAAATGGGAAATATGAGATCAGTTAAAAGACGTCAGCAAAAAGATTAGAACACCTTCATTACGAGAAATCGTAAGATATTACGAGGGAGCCCGGCAGAAACGGAGATGGCGATATAGAGACTTTGAAAAAAAAATCTGTTCTGATCTGTAGCAACGTTCTCTTGGCTTCTAGAATCAGCATCGTTAACGATTCTATGCTGTATTTGGGGACGCAGAGCGAGTTCTAACCCAATTTGGTCTCTGCGTTCTGATTTCGGCGCAGAATGCAGGTATCAATTGAGGAATGTCATGTTTTTCGGGATAAGAGCTGATTTTAAAACGTAATCAGCTTCCGAGAGGGAAATATGCTGGTAATCCTATTTTTATGATGGCTATTAGTGCCGCTGAGGCTCATGGAGAGGCTTGATCACGTAATTGTGTCGTATTTTGAGCTTAGTTGACCTTAGTCCCTTCTCAATAACTGATAGGGTAATAAAAAAAAAATAAATTTAGAAGCCTGAGCTGAAAACTTCTATTAAGGATTTTGACTTTTGTTGCATTCCTTTCGAAAATCACCGACAAAATCACATAAACAAAACCCGATCACAATTAAATGACGCTATTGCACATAAATTTTGTCGAAGTAGCTTAAAAAATTTTCCAACACAATCCAATTCTGATCTCCTTGCAAAAACAAAGAACAAAAATTCACTCCACCATTGTCTTTGGCCTTAACTTATAGACGTTATTAGCACACATATTCGCTGAGCAAAACTATTTAAAAAGAGATGGCTATTGAAAGAGTCTTTCTTAAAAAAAATATCGCTCTCACAGAGGGAGCAGCGGCTAATCCCGATAGTTCACATCAATTGCATTGTTGACTAAATTTTTCACCGCGAAGCTTGTGCCGATAGCCACCGGACCCTATTTTGTTAAACAAATTACGCTTTCCATCAGGAAGCCAGAAAAAGAGTACCTTCACGAGATTCATTGAGAAGCCCTTCCAAAAGCCTCTTATAAGACCTTCTGTTTTATATGTATGGACTGTTAGTTCTCTCAACGTCCTAAATTAGCGGTTTACATCATTAGAACATAGATCCCAAACTACCTTATTTTATCGATTTCGCCTTTTTGATGTAAATATCGCTGAGATTGTAGCTTTTTTCTGACGACATCAAATGGATATGTTACTAATTCATTTTATTACATTTTAGAAAACACCCACATTTACTGATTTGAGCCGCGAGCCCTCCGAGCGCTCCAGAGCAAAAATCAAATAGCCTGCTCTTGGCTAAATGCGGCTTGTTATCGTGTAGGTAATCTTTAAATATTTGAAACATGAAAAATCCTGTTCCCTTATAGGGAATAATTCCAGCTAATGTTGGCAAAATGCCTTGATAGAACGCAAAAATGCCATCTGATTTCCAAATATAAAAAGCGATCATAATCGGACTTTTCGTAACTACAGTTCCTCTTTCCACGGCCATCCTAGTCCTGTTTGTTCAGTGTTACGTCAGTTAGTAAGCCACAGGGAATACCGGACGAATTCAAATGGATACGTAAAAATTGTGGCAAGACATCCAGCGAATGAGCCTGCCAAAAAATTATTGAATTTTCTCATGAACTTAGATTGGTCTTTGCGACTGCCTAAGACCTATAGGGTTAAGTGATTGAAACTTTCACGTGTGATTTACTGCTCTGAAATAATCAAAGGCTGAAAATTGCTATAAATCAGGTGAGAAAAAAGCATTAGAAGTTGCATTAGATACGATAGCGGAGTAAGGAAAAGTTCGGAGAAGGGTCATGGTGTTGCCTCTCCACAAAGCGATTACTCCTTGTGTACGAACGATTTTACATCCTTCGTTGAATGCGTTTCTTACAGAATACTTCATTGTGGTCGCCTAGTCACTGATATAGAAGATTTTTGATGTTAAAATAACCTGAAACATGATTTTTATTCGATCCAGTGGCGCAATAATTGTTTTGGCGCATACCCCGGCGATTCCTCCTGAGACAAAGCTTTTTAGATATTTAAACTCGTCGGCAGTGTGCTGTTGCAGGATTTGTGGCTTTAATGGATCAGCTTCTTCTTCCATGGAAGTTAAAATTTATTTTGAATTAGAACTAATTTTTGATTCGAAATGATACATGTAGCCAGTGACGAAAGAATCACATACACAGAACATAAACTCAAAAGCCCTCAGCAATAATTTTCTCTTCACTGCTGATTCCTCATCCAAATCAAACGCAAATCCTCTCAAATTATCATACTTGGGTCAATTTGTCATCCTTAATCGTCTAGAACATAATTTCATGAGATTTGATATTTTGTCTGTAGAATTTGATAGTTTATTGAAGGCTAGAGTGATTTCTACCAGGTAAGCGCCATTTAGAGACTTGGCTGCGTGTTATCTTGTTGATTGGCGATTTTTTATGCAAAGTAGAGGAGCTACTGACTTATGATATGAACTTACTAGCCAAAATCAGCGGTCTTTTGAATTTAATCAAATTACGTTCAGTTAGTCGGCAATAATTCCAATTTGCAAAGTAGGCTGCACGCGATTAATTTAATCCGCTTGGTTGAACTTGACAAGCCTATTATCTCAAGATTTTATTATGCCACAACCGTTTCTGGCATTTCACTGCCTTCTCCTATCAACCTTCATCATTAATCGTCGATTACAAAATTTGTCCATTATCATAATAAAAGACCATTAGAGCGCACTGCCTACATGGGAGAGGTCCCATTCTCGCTCGGCTAGAAATACGCAGCTCAGAAATTTGATATCATGGAAGGAAGAGTTGAATCTCCAAGCTTACCCTTACGAGAATATTTACTCAAAGCCCTTTTCGAAAAATCGTTAAAATTGATTCTAAGATCAGACACAACGCTCTTATTGAATGCGTTTGGGTTTTTCTGTTACGGCATTCAAGAAGCTTCTCATGCAGTACTTTTTAATCCGAGTGAAGTAATGATACCGAAAACGCTATCAAGTAAGTATAAATTAGCAAACATTTTGCCTGATAATAGCTGAATTAATTCGAAAAGAAAGTTACTCATATGTCTTATTCCTACCTCTTTAAGTACATCATCATCGGAGACACCGGTTAGACTCACTTACAAAACCACTCTTACCATAACTTCGACCTAGGTGTTGGGAAATCATGCCTTTTACTGCAATTTATCGACCGCCGTTTTCGACAAAAGCACGAAGTCACCATCGGCGTTGAGTTTGGTGCTAGAATGATCAATATCGACGGTAAAAACATTAAACTCCAGATCTGGGACACAGTACGCGTTTAATAAGACATTGATCCTTATGAATATTTCCCTTCAATAGGCAGGACAAGAGTCATTCAGATCTATTACAAGATCTTACTACCGCGCGGCTGCCGGTGCATTGCTTGTGTATGATATCACAAGGTAACTAGTGGATGCTGGCCTTGACCTAACAGTTGTTGTAGACGAGAATCGTTCGTTCATCTGAGCAGATGGATTGAAGAAGCGAAACAAAATGGAAACCCGTACATGTCGTTCATTCTGATCGGAAACAAATGCGACATGGAAGCTGAGTAATGAGAATAATCCTATGAGCTATTATTAACTATCATTGACAGACGTGCAGTTTCGTATGAAGAAGGAGAGAAATTTGCCAAAGAGAACGGGCTGATCTTCTTAGAAACCTCAGCGAAAACCGCTTTTAACGTTGAAGAGGTAGCTCATAATGCGTTGGAACAATTATCTGACTGATTATTTTTGTTGAAAAGGCTTTTATGAGAACAGCGCAAATGATCCATGAAAAAATCGAGCGAGGAGAAATAGACGTCACGAACGAGGTACTCAGATTGGTTCATATTGACTCACTAACGAAATAAATTTCTAGAACTTGGGCATTAAGGTGGGCGGAGAGGCTCAGAGCAAAACAGTTACGCTGGACAAAAAAGTGGAGAAGGGCAAAGAAGGCAGATGCTGTTAAGAAAAATATTAACTTTTTTTTAGTTCTGCTTTTTGTAATGGATCATTAGCAGCTGCTTTGTAAGGCTTTATATTGCCGTTGCACAGTATTCCTTGTCAAGTTTCCATGTGATAAGAGATTAGAGAGGGAATACGAATTGTTTCTAATAGATTTCTTTATCACTTTCAAAATAACCTGCCTTTCTAAGACTCAAGCCTATTAGTAATCGATATCAGGCTCTTCTGAAGGCTAACTTATTGATACTCGCTGTTATATTCTCAGAAAGAGTATGATTTAATTGATTGGTTTTGATTCATTTATCATACATATACCAGAGATTATTCCACTCTCCTAAATAGACAATACAAGAAAGATAATAGAAATTTACAATAGTGTATCTTATAGGTACACTAACTGTACAACTCATCCTTATTAGCATAAGAAAGACCAATAATTAATATATATTATACTTGACTAATAATCGCTTTAGCGTCTCTTTAGAAAGAGGTTTTGTAATGCATTCTTTCGCACCAGAATTTTTAAATTCTTCCCATTTGTCTTTACTAGTATGCGCCGTGCAACCTATCACATTAATATCCAGAGGATTCATTAAGGTCTTATTCCAAGCGACCAGCTCTTTCGTTGTTTCAAAACCGTCTTTGACCGGCATATTCGCGTCCATAAGCACCAGCTTAAACTTCTTGCATGAAGACCTGCATCTGTTACCATTTCTGAATTTCTCAAGGCATTGTCGACCAGAGAAAGCTGAATCGTATTCAACTCCAAACGATTTGAGCATTGACGCGATCGTTAAGCCATTAAAGCAGTCATCGTCGACAATCATTACAGTGGGACACCTGCACTCGTCGTGGAGGGTTTGCAGAGTGTCGGGCTGAGTAAAGCACTTCCTTCGCATCTCAAGGTCGCTTTTGGTGACCGGACTCACATATATTGAATCATCAGCTGACCGAGACCCGAAGTGAGTGAAAGTGTCCTTATCTTCATCAATATAGTCCGAATAACCAACTTCATCGATAGAAGTTAGGTAGGTTGCTCCAGTCAATAGGTTGAAATCGAATGTATCTTTTGATTTGATGAAAAAGGACACGGTTGTTCCAACTCCCACCTCAGACTTAAATTTCAGCCCCTGCTTCTCTGGGTCGTTAGAGCCAAGAAGAGTCGCCAGAGTATTCGCGATATATAATCCTAACCCACAGCCGGTTGAATTAAACACCGCTTTGTCCCCCAGGTCGATTTTCTCGAATTTTTTCATAAGTTTCAGCGTATCTTCTGCTTTTATTCCAATTCCTGTATCCGATACTGAGAGATGAATCAACCCTTCCGAGGTACGCGTCGCTTTGATGGCAATTTTGCCTTCGAACGTGAATTTATAGGCGTTACTAATAAGATTCAATATCACTTGGGTGAGTCTATTCGGGTCCGTTCTTATCTTGTTAGGGACCGATTTATCGACCTCGAGTTCGAGTGCTATTCCCTTTTGTTTGCACTGACTCTCGAAGAGGTGACGACAGTCCTCTAGTATCGCTCTGATGCTGCAGCACTGAGAAACGAGTCTCAGTTTGTTCTCTTTTATTTGCGAGAGGTCCAGGATATCATTCACGATATTCAGTAAAAGTCTCCCGCTTTTATACGCTGGGTCAAGTAAATCATGCTTGATCGTCTCTGGGATTAGCGGTGATTTAATCGCCTCATTTACCAGATTAATATTCGAATTTATCGGTGTCCGAAGCTCGTGGGAGACCGCAGCCAATACCTCATCTTTATATTTCAGAGTCTGGTCTAATTTCATCAGAAGTTCATATTCAGGGATCCTTCTGACGACCACAAGCAGAGAAGACTCTTGCGCGAACATTATCTTCCTCAATTTGATTTCCACAGGCTCCGTTCGTTCGTCCTCACATCCTTGAATCTTCATATAGCCTCGATATATTTTACAGTTTTTCTCATCTTCTTTAGTGTTACCAGCGCTTTCTGCCAAGAAAGCTTCCAATGTCTCGCGCATTCCATTTGTGTAATGAGGCTCATTCACAACTTCTTTCAATTCTGAAGTGGCTTCAGCTATACCGGCGGTCCTTTCGAAAAAAGCAGCTAAGAGCTCTTCGCCTTGAGCGTTGCGGCTGCCTCCGATCTGTTGCCAAAAGCAGTCGTTGAAATAGTGAGGTTTCAGCTCAGGGCTCAAAATGATCACGCATTCTGGCAGCTGGTCCAGGATTTCTCTGTAAAGGATCTCTCTTTCCTCGAGGCCCATTTTCAAGTAAAACAGCTCTTTCGAGTCTTCACTCTTTAAATAATTCATCATGGTAGAGCTGAATATCAGAATGAAGGCCCTTATGGTGATTTCGCTCTTCGTGTAAAGGTCGAGCTCTGAGTGCTGCCAGCAGTTAGCGATAACTGGAACCACAACACATGGGATAAAGAACTGAAAGGAAAGGAGCCTTGGAAAGACGGAGCCGAAGATCTCGGCGATCCAGACCCAATCCAGGCCAGAAATGAACATTAGATAAGGAAAATCCGAAAGGATTTGATAATTAGCCATGTAAGTTGATACGATTCCAGCGCAGAAGAGGGTTGCTGCAAAGCACTGGAAAGCGTAGTTGATGATCATCTGGCGTTTTGAGCGGTTTTTGGTTCGAATCTGAGGTTTAAGGACCGTTCCGAAAAGAATTGGGAGCGAAATGGCAAGGATTAAACAGAGGGCGGGTACGACGACAGCAGTGGGCCTAATCCAATTGGAGATCGTGCGGAAGAGAAAGAACATTCCAATGCAAATCTGAAGAAGCCGCAATTTCTTCATTGCTCGGTGAGCTAGGTAATTATTAAATTGACGTTTTTTGTCAGTTTCGGGTCTCCACATGTCTCAGCTTAATATTGCTGTATTTTCTCGAAATGGAAATAAGGATTATTTCCGGTATCTAAATAATCAAATTTTTTATAATTAAATAAAGAGTATGTCTTGATTAAATTCAGTGAAACAAATGTGTTCCAGAACACAATATTCTAACGAAGATTAAGAACAAATATATTCTAAGGGCTTAAGAACTATGAAAGAGACTTGAATTGATACACAAGTGGTTTGTAGGCGCTGTCTGAGACAATGATATGTAGCTGCAACATACAGTTACATTACTTAATGAACTTTTATCACCTCGATTCATGGTCGGTATTGTGGAAATTAAGTACCCTTGTGTTGTATCTCGATAAGATAGAGCCTAAAGATACTATCAAGTATGTTTATTTCGCCTTTGGAACCCGACAAAGGCTTAAGGAAGTTTTCTAGACGCCATCAATTACAAAATTTCAAAGGATTTCTATTGCAGCAGCTGTTGAAACGGATACATCAGCTTAACACTCGAAAGAATGTGACACCAAACTAACCTTATGAAGGTTGCTCAGAGAGTCCCTTGAAAGCTCAAATTTAAATATCGAAAATAACCCTACTCAGATGAAAATTCTAATTGTTCCAAGAAATTCGTCGGTCGAAAATTTCGGTGCAATTTAGCAAAATAAATCTTTATTAATGGGAAGAAATGAAGCGTTGGTTAAGTTTTATTATGATTCTTATGAGAAAGAAACCCATAGAAGCTTCCTAAAATTATGATTATCATAATAGAGATCCTCTTTTTCAAGAAAAGAGGCTGGGAGGGGGATATTTCTATTCATTCAAGTTAAGAATTCGAGAAAGTTTTGGAAATTTGGCTCAAACTGTTTTCGGACAATATTTTTATTAAATCGGCGCACCAAAATTTCAAGAATATTTTTTCGCCCATGTTCCTTATTCGAACAATCTCGAAGAATGTTTATCATAGCAGGTAGATGAAAAAAAAGAAATAGAATAATTTGAGATTTATCTACGAGCGCTGCAATGAACAGAATCGTGAAAACCAAGAAGAGATAAATATTTGGAAGGGTAGAAAAGTTTATAAAAGTTATTAGAGTTTAGGGCTCCTCTTAGCTATTCTTGTAAGAATTCTGCCGTTTTCAGTAAAATTTCTTTGGAGGGAAGCTTCATGCTTCAAGTTCTCAGAGTGATTGAGATAATAACAATAGGATATAAGTGTGTGACCAACAACTTGCGGTTAGCCTCAATGTTCTTATCTATACTGTTTCATAGCATTCCTTGTAAAAAAAAACAAAAACACACCCTGATTTCTTTTGGGAATAGATTCAATGTTTTAGTTTTTTTTTTTGCGATTTTTGGATTAATAAGCTTAGAGTCTTTGAATCTTGAATGAAGACTTAAATTTCATAAATTGAAGAGTTTTTTATAATTGAAAAATTAAAAATAATTACTTACTTGTCTAACATATTAGTGTGAAGTAAAGGTATATTTTGGAGTTAGAGGAGCAGACTGGAAGCTTGTTAGGAAATTCAGCCTTTAAAGCAAATATATCACATCGGAGTATAATACCAATGTGACTTCAGCGAAACTGTATCTAAACTGAAAATGTAATATTGATTCAGTGTTTGGGAGATAAATATCAGGGTTTGTTGTGGTAATAATTGTGTAATTTACAACTACACACCAATTATGAAGTGTGCTGTGCTTGAAGAAAAATAATTAATTACGCTTTACCTCGTCCTGCGAATAATTCATCTGATTCAAAAGTGAAATTTGAAAACATATCAACACCAATGTAATACTTGAAAAAATGAATAAACTACCTTCCAGTATCAGCATATCCTTTAGTAACATGAATTCATAAAGAAGGTGCCTAATGACAATATTTGCATTTACTTTGAACTACTAAAAACTAGGAGACATAAATATTACTACTTCATGATTGTATATGAAGTCAACAGTAGAAATAATCACTTTTGATTACCTTTAGAATTAAACGTAAAGGACCTAATCAATACTATATCTTGCCTATTTTGCGCCAAATTCGTGTTGGCATGAACTTATTGCTTTTGTATTCCTTTCGATGATTCATGACATGCCACCTTCAAACTACACATAAAATCGTCAACCAAAGACGATCTTTTTTACTAACTACGGCATCTCATATCTATCTCAAGAATCGATCTTCATTTTGAAGCCAATTTTGAATTTTCAGACTTTGTATATATAGGAAATTCATTTTCCAATGTATATCCAATTAATATTAACTTCGAGTCGGAGCTAGCTATCAGCTTACTCTATTTATTTTGCTCCTCTAAAGTGTAATATAATCTATTCATGACGCTCTATTCCGAGTCTTCAGAATTTGTTCTGGCAAAGAGCTTGAGTGTTTTGTGCCTATCCAACAATTATTTCAAGGAAACTCATCCAAATACTTACAATTTCAAGGACCTTCGTGAAAGTCTTTATGGCTTTTTCACTAAGAGCCAAGTCGTTCTTCGCGCTTTCATATCTTGTGAATGCTTTCAAGTAGTGAGCACTGTCAATATCCGACTTCTTGAAAGCCTATTACATACAAACCGCGTAAATAATAGCCAAGAGCCAGTCTCTTACGCTTTGATAGGTAGACTCTAGCTTTTTCAGTTCATCTCTGGTCTTGATAATTTCATTGACGGTTTTAATATAAGTGAACAAGTCATTAACAGCAGTTATGTAGGAGGGATTGAATTCCTGCATTTCCTTCTTGATAGCCTCTTCTTGTGACAGAGTCGCGGTCGTAACAGCAGCTTCATCCTTTCCTAAGTCGAATACTCTGAGTCCTTTCAATCTATTGGCGAAATCAACGCCTTTATCTCTGTTTATCGTCTCATGCTGTAGAAAACCACTGTAAAAAACCATTAAATGTCCGTAGGTCTTACAATGAAATTTGGAAAGTCAAATTTTGAGAATGATTCGTTATAGGCCACGGCAAGGAACCACTTGAAGAGCTGATTGGAGATATCAGTTGGCTCTTCAATATAAATTCTCTCTGAAATGAGAAAATTAGGTTAGAATGAGCGCACTGGAGACAAAAGTACTGATTTGGTTGAATTGGGTGGCAATTTTTTCAGCGGCTTTGACTTTGCTCTCATTGAGAGAGAGTAGCTGGTCCTTAATAGCGACAATCTGTTCTTGGGCCTGTTTAAGTTTGTTTTTCGACTCTCTAGCGATCTCTTCAGAAGCGGTTACATCGCCTTTCAAGCTTTGAACTTTTTCTTGAAGCTAAACAAAGGAATCCTCGGACAAAGGGTAGATAGAACGATAGGTACCTTCTTTTTCAAGTGTTCTTGCTCGTCAATGATCTTGTTAGCTTGGTCAACGGTGAACTTCAACACTTCAGGTCCATTATCAGAAACTTCTTTCTATTCACATGTTAAAGAGGAGGTCTCTAGCGATTGTTACTGAGTTAACACGAGAATGTCCTTCAGTGCCTCCGAGCATGACTTCTTCTGTATCTGCCATTACCTAAAATCGCTCAAATAGTCTGTTTTTCAGGCATTTTTTTACTGCTAAGCTTCAATGATGCGATGATTTTAAGGATTGAGATCTCGATTTTAAAATTGCTTAATTACCGTGAGTCTGAATTTGGCTGAGGAAGCACTTAGAGTCAGTTTTTTTTTTTGGATCCGGCTGCGATCGAGCGATTCTCTACTCATATTCTCTCAGTGTTTAGGGTTAAGTGAGAGGAAATCTCAATTTTTTTGGAATGGTTCATCATTTTGAGGGATCTGTGGCTGATATGAAAACTGTAAGAAATAAATGGCTGTATTCTCCCATGAAAACATATAGCTATTTGCCAATAAGGGACAAGGGATCGGTATCAGTTCTAAAGTAGTAAATAAGCAATCTACCATGAGTTTTTCGTTAAGATATTGGTTTTGTGATCTTATAGATCTGAAAAGTGCTGGAATGAGACGAAACAAACTTTTCAGCTCCGAGTTGAGCAGAGTTCGATAACTTTAGAGCACTTTTTCACTTTTATTAAAAGATCAATATGGAGATAACAATCTCGAATAGTGAGAATGGTTGCTGGAGGGGTATCAATGCGTACCAGTCAAGGAGAGATACTAATTTAATATTCAGATTTTTTCGATCCTTTTTCCTTACTAAAGGAAGTGAGAGTTGAAAGTTTTTATTTTGCGGGCTACTCGATGCGTCAAAATTAAAAATTTCTTCGCAATCAGCATTCAGTATTTAGCGAACAAAAAATGAGCCTAATCTTAAGATTTATTTGTTTGATATCCTGGTCACGCCAAGTCAAAGAAACCATCGGAGAGCCTGATTCTTGCAACTGTTTAAGATTCTTTTCCTTTCTTATTTTCAAGCATTTGCCTTAAAAAATGGAATTTGGTCTTCAATTTGTTGAATTCTAGCATGAACCCGAGTTGCTGACTTGTTTTAAGTGGTTGACAATACCTGCTCACCTTTTATAACATATCGCTACTCACTGACCAAAGTATTTTTCTTCTCTCTCAAATTTATGATTGATTTTGATGCCATTAATAGGTAATTAAAGGAGGACCTCATATTTTAATGTATTACTAGTATTTTTCAGCTCAAAGTGTGTTGTTTGAACTTGATTTGAGTGAATTTGGAACAGAGCAGACATGTTTCCTTGGAAACATGAGCCTTCCAGAAAAATCAGAACTGAGAGAATCTTGCTGTCTTCTATTCAAAGCGCAAGATTGGGATTAATTGTAGCCTGCATAAAGAGAACCTAAGCCTTTTTAGGCGTGTTTCCAAATTCAGAAACTCGAATGTTCTCTAACATAATATATCACGTTTTACAATGATAGTGGCTGGTAGCAGCCGCTGAGAGCAGCTTACATTATACCGAAAAGAAAGCGACGAAGAGACGTACTATAATATTTCACATTCTTCAGAGCCTTCTCTTAGAGTTTTTGAACTCCATTAACTGGTTTTCTACGTTGAGCTCAACAGCATTATAGCTAACACGATAATAAATTTCATAATCCTCACTATCAGGTGAATTGCTGATCAACATCATATCCAATGCGCCTCACTTTTTGTAAGAATTTTTTTTCAAAAAAATATACATCACTACTTTGAGAAGCCAATTGATCTCGATTAGTGAATGCAGTATTACTACAGTAGTTTCTTGGAATTATTTCTCTCTCTAACAAAGGAGTCAATTCAGAGTTTTTTGTCTCTCTCTCTCCTTTTGACCTTTTGACCTTTTCACTTTTTCATCTACTCTTAGAAATCAGGAAGATCATACCATCTGCTGCAGAAAATCCTCAATC
>ENA-UOTZ01000661-UOTZ01000661.1-compost-metagenome-genome-assembly--contig:-NODE-661-length-28531-cov-5.772545_pt1 | contig 28531 bp, 20 predicted proteins | sample MGYA00238144_ERZ746983 | MGnify/ENA primary metagenome ERZ746983 (study PRJEB28759, sample SAMN06268863) | compost metagenome | isolation source: single cell | place: USA: California, Emeryville, Joint... | reverse complement strand
TAAAGTAATTTTTTTTTTCGTTATTAGTGTGAACATGAAAAATTTTATTTCATAGCCAGAGAATTTGCTACTGGACTTAAATTCCGACATTTACTTCGCAGACTTTGGGTTCAGCAAGAAAATACGAGATCCTGATGCGCTCAATTATACCATATGCGGGACACCAGGGTAAACAGCTACTCGGATAAAGCGTTAAACTTGTTTTTTTTTTTAGATTATATGCTCCAGAAATCCTCAGAAAAGAAGGTTACTCCTTCGCAGCCGACTATTACAACGTCGGGACGCTAGCTTACGAGTTGGTGTTGGGAAAAACTCCATTTGAAAGTGGAGATGATAAACAAGAGATGTTCAACGATATATTAAATAAAGATATTGAGATACCTCAAAGTTTGAGCCCTGAACTTCAGGATTTTCTGAGGAAACTACTTGACAAAGACCCGGAAACGAGATTGGGAAGAAATGGAATAGATGAAATTATTAACCATCCTTGGTTGAGAAACGCAAGGCCTAGTGGAGCAATTGATATTTCTATTTTAGATCTTGAGGGCTTAGTTATGCCATGTGATCCTGATATCGACAAGAACGTGAATATTGATGCTGTTTCGCAGAAATGGTTTGATGAGGATTATGTTGTTCGGAAATTGGATATCAAAGGATTTTCGGTGTACTCCGGTCAAGCTACGAATGTTATGGATGCGGAATCAGTCAGGTCGGTTAGCATTTATGATCAAGACAATACAGAAATTGAAATCCAGAAGAGTGCCTTTCGAAAATTGCTGTCTATTGGAGGTGACGCAAATATAACGGGGCTGCATCAGTCGAACGGTGTCCAGAAAATAAGAAGCAACAATAAAATAAATGAAAGATTTTTGCTTGAATTTATCGATCCTCTTCTTCCTTCTCAGAGAGACTCAGATGATCACTCGTATGATCAAAATGAGATCGAGGAACTAAAATCGCAGGAGGAGCAGCTAAAACAACAAAAATTAGTGAACTATGAACTGAACGTGTTTGAGAAATTCAAAAGGCGACTTCCTGATCAATAGTTATTCTGTGGACGATGAACACCGACTCTCTGATCTGAAATTATAGATATACCTAAGCCCGTTAAATAACAAACATTATAACAATAACATTAATATTTTTTCGTTCCCTATTTGAGTAATTCTTATACAGACACACATCATTTACAAAAGAGCACTGAGTGTCCTCTTTATTGTCTTTGTAAGCATTTTCACAGAAGGAATTTTCAAGAAGTTGCCATCTGTTTGCTATTTCTCAGGCTCTTCATACACATACAAAATTCATTTCAAATTCTTATTTACAGATAAGGGGTCATAAATAAGAGTAATTGATTAGAAAGAATTCATGAGTCATGAATTTTCCTTTAACTCGCTCCTTATACAGATTGTCGAATATGCATTAATAAGACTTTGAGACTAGCAGGTTCAGAGTTAATGTTCTATATTATTTAACTTCAGTAGCATCTTATTTACTTATGCTTAATTATTTTGATTTTCACTTATTGTACAACTTCGAAAGATTAAGCCTATCGGGTTGTTTGCTATATGCTCTAAAAGACTATTTTGATGTGAGCATTGATTTTGTTTGAGCAGCAGCAGAAGTTTTAATCCAATATAATATAACCTATTTACGATAAATTTGTAACTTTGTCAAAAAACCACCTTTGTATCTTCTTTTTATGAACGAAGTATCCCATTAATTTAGCGGTTCTAACTTCGCCATCTCAAACATTAAATCTTTAAACTCTGAATAAGAAATCTATTTCACATGATTAACACTGATGTTTCACATCGTAAGGTTACTTTTCCATCATGGTTTTTGTCTACATCTTGAATCAATCTGGCCCATTCGTTGCTGTTTAAATGTTTCTCTCCGGGATGGAAATATTCTGCAATCTCCTCGATTGTTAACTGCCCATCCCCATTCTAACCCAAAAAGTAAAAGAATAAACAATTTAAACTCTCGTTGAGTTACATAATCCAGAAGATTGAACACAGATTCGACTCTTTGTTTGTCAAGCAATTTTTTTCTGTCAATAGTCGCCGCAACAAATTCTACATTCATATTTTTTTTTTACAACAAAAACGCTTACTTCATAATTACCATTGTAGTCGATCATTCCATTGCCATTAAAATCGACTTGTTGGAAGATACTATCGATCTCATCTTGAGAAATTCCTAACTTTCTAATTTGTTGGCACCCTAAGACACATTTACATATTTCGACTTTGCAAAAAGAAGATGAAGGTACCCAGCATAACTTCTTCTTTGCTCAGCATACCGTTGTGGTTTGAATCCATCGCTTGGAATATTTGCAAAAACTGATCTTTTTCATCATTTTTGGCAAAATATGAGCAAATGAAAAGATAAAACGCCTCCTGTAGCTTCTTCCGAGCCTATTGCCAAAAGCAGTCTGATTAATAGGCTAAGTGTCTGATGAACTTACTCTATAGACTCTAAGGTTGTTAAGAGCGTTCTCGGAAATAGCCAGATCGGTGAGTCTTCTATGACTAGCATTAATCCAAGGATCTCGTAGAGCTTGTTCTGCAGAATATCTGTTTTGTGGTTCAAGAACTAGCAACTTTCTAATGAAAGCCTTTGCATCTCTCGAAACATTTTTCCATGGTGGAGAATCGAAATCGTATTCCGCCTTTAATATCTTTACGATGATATCTTCCTTGGATCTTCCTCTAAATGGGAGCTCACCCGATAACATAAGATACAAAATCAATCCGCATGCCCAAATATCGCATTTTTCATTATAATTCTTTTTCAAAACTTCTGGCGCCATAAATAAAGGCTTGAAAATGCTCATTAGAGAGGAGGGATTATTTATTGAATGTATACAGTGCCACTAGCTTTTGTAAATCGCTGATTGCCTTCAAGTTTTGCAGCAATTCCAAAGTCAATAATTTTCGGTATTCCTGTCTTCAGTTTTGTATCGAACATTATATTTTGCGGCTTCAAATCTCTAAAGGTACGATTTTGAGATCATTATTGTGTGTCAAAAGGCAACCAAAAGCAACCTGTGCACGATTTTCCTTTGATGACAATAGTGGATTCCAGAAAGAACTTGTCTCATTATCATTGCTGCAGCTTCTTCAGAAAAATTTTTTAGCTCTATTATCCTATCAAGCAATTCTCCGCCGTGGTACAACTCTTCCACTATCATTAAAAATTCGTCGTCTTCGTAGTATTCAATGATCTTCATGATATTAGGATGATCCTGAATTACAATATTTTTTCACATGAAGTCGCGAAGAGCTAGTGTTACCATTCCTCTGAGGATCCTAATCTCTTCAAAGATCTCTTCGCGCTCTTTTTTCGTGAGAGCAGCTTGTGGGATCAATTTTACAGCACGATGTACCTGAGTTTTTTTGTGCACGACCTCGATGACTTCGCCGAAATGCCCTATAGAGGAAAGTTAGTAGAGATTATCGAAAACGCAACCTTTCCCAAGGTCTTTGACATAAACGTAGTCATCATAGAAATGTGTGTTTCTCTTTTTAATGAAATCTGTAGGAGCGAATCGATACTGTAGCAATTTAAGTCAGCTTTGTAACAAGGCGATAGTATATACGTTAGGGTCACTAATTTTCGGATAAGTTGTTTCATCGTCCTTGAATTCGGTAGCCGGAACCTGGTCCGCTGATTTTCGAGATGCGATACAAACGTTGCCCATTAGCTTTTAATTAACTTATGCCTTCACGCTTTTTTAAAACTGGATTCAATAAGTATATTTTGTTACTTACCTATCGGATGCGTTAATAGATTCTTTATGAAGAAGAAAATGATACTACCAGAATATTCCATTTCAATTTGTTGAAATACTCTGGCAAAGAAATTGGGCTACTTACTGGCTTATCTACAGATTCGTTCTAAATTTATGAAATGCGATAGGCTTAATCGCTTAAAAAAATTGACCTATCTCGCAATCTTTGAACGATCTTCATTAACAATAACAGCCTGCAGGAATAATGTAATGATACCATCTACAGCCAGACTCTATCGTTGTTGAGAACGTACTATTCAAAATTACTAACTTTTTTTTTTTCCAACGTCGCTAGCAATTTTCTCTTTTAACCAACGCAATAAATGAGTATGTCAAATAAATCGCTTAACAAGAAACTTATTAATGGACAAATTCTCAAACGGCATTCTATTTAGATGTGGAATACACTTTGCTCAAAACTCAGAAAAAGTTATTGATTCATCTTTTCTCTGAAATTTTGAGGTGATAAGATATATTATAATGAAAGAGTCATTAAATAGAGAAATAATGTTTCAAGAAATTAATGGATAACAAATTAGGAGGCTTATCCTGATTAGAGAAAATTGAAAACAACAAGGTAAGCGACTAAGATAGTAACACATGTATATTAAGGGATGAAAAACTAGAATTAAATCAAGTCAAGTGATATCAGCAAAATACTTGTAAAGACTTCCAAAAAGTAGTAACAATTACGCAGATAAAGCGTTTGTGCTGAGGTCTGCTGTGAAAGCAAGAACGCATTTGCAATTCGACTGCTCTCTTACGAAATCTATTTTCTTTGAATTATTAGCATTATCTTGTTGGTAAGGCAATATTTTCCCACAAACAGTTTAAAAGTTCTGCCAACAACAATAGTCGACTTGGACTCCAAGCTTTCTATCAATATTGGTAGATGAAGTTGAAGCCCAATTCCAAGTTATGGGATCTATTTGATCCTATAAACTAATCATCAACATAAGTTTTCATATGACTAGAAGCAAAGAAAACCAAGAGGCGAATTGACCAAAATTTAAATACTGACTCCTATCTCGAATTAGAACTCACTGAGTTGCGATCTTGAATTATTCTTCATTACTTGATTAATTCTAATTTTCTCTGTTAGCTCGCTCTCAGTTTACCTATTTTGATAGCTGTTTCAACGACTTCGGGCATAAAAAAATTCGAAATAGATTGAAATAAAATCCATTAAAATTTCAGCAAAAATGATCATGCTTGATTACTTCGATTCTGCTCAACCCCAGGGAGAGAAACCCATTCCATATGATCCTCGCACGAAAAGCGAACCCATTATGAAACTAATAGAATCAACTGCTCTCATTAAGAAGCAAAATGAAAGAGCGATGTCTCTTACACTTTCAAATCAACCTGAGAAAAGTGCAGAAAGCAACCGTGAATCAGAAATGGCCTGGGAGCTCCTTCTCAACGACGAAAAGATTCCCGAGGACGCCAGTTCTTTTCGAGAATGGAACAAGGAAATAACAGATGCTGATCCTGCTATTGAGAAGGACCTCACTCGCACAAGAACTGATCATCCGAGGATGCGTGATCCTGCTACTCAACAAGCTCTTCGAGAAATCGCCGCCTTCTTTTGCTTCTCAAATAAAATTGAATATCAGCAGGGTCATCTAGAACTGATTGCGCCTTTTCTCCTTAGCAAAAAAGAATTTGACACATCTCTCTGCTACGCTTGTTTCAGTTCATTTATGAGGAAATGCTACTCCAACTTCTTGATTGCAAGTAATATTACCGAGAGTCCACAACTTCCGTATCTCAATGCAGCTCTAGAGTTTTGCGATTTGATGGTGCAGTATCACATCCCGAAGGTCAGTGAGGTGTTAAGAACACGTGGAATAGACTGTAGGGCGTTTGCACTCTCATGGATAATTACGCTTTTTGCGAAAGGAACACCAATTAGCGTCGTCTATCGAACGTTTGAATATTATCTCCAGCGAGAAGACAAGCAGTTCTTCTTCTATTTAATTGTGGCAATGCTGGCGATGAGCAGCAAGGACCTCATGAAATTGTCCTGGGATGATGACAGTGACAACACGCAATTAATCAAATATCTCAACCATCATATTAAAGCAGACACTCTCAGAGACGCTGATTGCGTGAAATACTGGTTTGAGTTAGCTGATAAAATCAAGAAGAATACCCCTAAATCATTTGAAACACACTTTATCAACCTCTCCTTTCAAACTGGAGCCATAGACAATCTGGAAGTTGCCTTGCCTTATGTTTATCCTGCAGAAATTATAAATTTTATCTTAAAGAAAACGAAAAAAATAAGTCTAAGGCCTTTAGCCAGAGATATCCAATTCGTGATTTTAGATTTACGACGAAAAAAGGAACATGGCTATGTTCCTTGTACAGTTGATCTTCCGACTTCGATTTATAAAAGTGGAGATGTAGTGGTCAAAGAGCTTTTGAAAGGACAGTGTCGAAGCTCAAAAGATGTGCATTTCTGCTTAATGATGACTGGAGATAGCGATGAGCAGGAAAATAAGATGGGGAAGGTTGTCTGTGAGGAATTAATGAAAAGCGAAAAAAATCACGTTTCGCTTCTTTTTGGAGGATTTAAAGGTTTAATAGAGGAAATTGCAAAAAGAAAAGTAGAAATCGATCTCCAAAAAAAGGAAAAGAATTTCTTTCAGAAATTCAAAAGAGTTTTTGGCCACTAATACTGTAACTATGAAGAACTTCTTATGTGAAAAGCAGCTCTGATGCTTGCTAATACGTAATTTATCCACTAATAATTCGTCTTACTTTAATGGTGTAATGAATTTATTGAGTAATTGAATGGTGCATCTCGGTATATGAATTTTCAATAAAATTTGGCTATCTTCCAATCTATTACTAATTGAATAACATAACTCGATACCTGGAGAGAAATATTGACTAATGTTAAGTAATGTTGTAAACAAAATAGTCTCGTGCTGGAAATTGATACGGTTATAACTAGTTTTTCAAATCGTTCTCCTAATAGCTGCTACATTTTGTTTAGAAACTTTCTTTAGAAATGTCAAATAACCAAATCACTAAATGGTACGAAAAATCAAATTTGTATTCGATGTTATTTTAACAGCATCAAAATATGGTCTTTCCATTTAATCACTCTCACTCCAGCAATATTAATTTATCGCAACCAATAGCCAACTCATTTTTTTGAATGAAGTTCCAAAAATTCCTCCTTATCCAATCTCAGCATTTCCAAAATATCAAATTTTTATGGACTTCTGCTTCTTCTCCTTGAAGAGTTTGATCTGCTTCCAGCCTTGCGTTCTTCGCTCTTTGAGCGTGAATTTCTTCTTTGCGATGAAGACTTAGATCTTCTTCTATCATTTCCTGAAGAAAATTCAATGAATTCCTCTACAAGATCACGATTAAATACTTGGACTACTCTTTCTCTTCTCTTGGGATCTGCTACGACTGTATCTTGGAGACCTTCTTCTTTCACTTCCTCTTCTTCTGTCTTTGCTGCGACTGCGGCTTCTACTCCTGCTTTTGCTGGCAGAACGTTTTCCTCTTGGGCTTCCTTTAGGGCAGTCCTTCTTCTTGTGTCCTCTACCGCCACAGTTGAAGCATTTTCCATCTCTTATGCCTAGCAAAATTTTGTAAATTACTCAAGCCTGTCTATTCGCCTTACTAAGTCCGTCGCCTTTAGGACAGTCTTTAGCCCAATGTCCTTTTTCATTACAAACAAGGCAATGCGATTTTCTCTGCAAACTAGCTCTGTGTAAGACTTCAATCCTCCTTGATTGCAGGGATACCTGTCATCTCTTTTGCGCCTATCACCGTGAGCAACCTCGATTCTAAGTTTCCTTCCAAATAGTTCGGTGCCGTTCTTTCTATAGCGTAGAGATTTTCAGATTTAGAACCAAGGGAGAGTGACAAAGTATAGTAGGAGAAAGAACCGGACTCGTTGGTAACATGACAGATCCACAAGAGAAAGAACATTAGAGAAGCAGGGTGTGAGTATATTCCATTCCCAAGAAAGAAAAGAACGAATTAAAGTCCAAAAAGTCCAAAGCATGTATAGTCCCAAGGAAAAAGAGAATATATTCCAATTAGCGAGTCCAAAGTAGAAAAAAAGTATCCTATTTTGGGTGTTTTTTGAAGTTACTTGCGAACAGCATCGTCAGCATCTCTCCAGTGGTCAAATTCGACGAAAGCAAACCGCTCTCTTGATTCTTTGATTATTATATCTCGGATTTTACCAAACCTTTCGAACATGTCCTCCAAGTCAGACTCTCTAACCTTGCAAATGGATGAAATATGAGCTCAGGATGAGAGTAATATGATACCTTGCTCGAGAGGTTAGCAATGAAGATTTTAGCAGATTTGCTCATGTCTTAACAAACTACTCTTGGTAATTATTAGCTTATTATAATAAATAACTTGCTTTGAATTGAGAGTTGGTTTGTACGAAGAGATTGAGTTTGTGCTAGAGGAGATTTTTAAATCTGGGACTACTTTCGGCACGAATTTTTGATTGATCAGTTTCTGGTCCATATAACTGAGATGAGAACGTGTGGAAGAGGTTACCTTGGTAGAAGATGTTGATGTGCGTTAACGAGAATAGTGTCTATCTAATATGAATTGAGATCTTTTATATCAAAAGAATAATTAAAAAATCCCGAAATGTCATTCCAATACGAGACATACTCGAGGATTAGGAAGCATGTGTGAATTAGTGAAAATATAACTTCAAATTTCTCATCAAGATTTTCCTTCACTGTGTATATTGTCAACATTATTACTTCTTACATGCATTTCATTTCACGAATTAGGAGGAATTGCTTGGAGCTCTCTTCTGGCGGTTAGTATTTGCGAAATTTAATTATTTCGTTCCAAAATGAGATTCTTTTTCATTTACCAATGTCATACATAAATTAAAATTAATAAAACTTCTACAAAATTGAAGGCGTTAGTGGAATCAAGCGCCTAATAGAAGTCAGCAAGTCGCTAATTTGATAGATGCATAGCAGCCTCAATATCTTAACATATAAGGCTACAAGGTATTTTTTAGTTTTTAGGTGTTTTTAGCTTCAAAAAGGTATAAAAAAAAACCTATTATTTAGGATTTTTAGGATCCAAATCACGATTCGTATTTACGCTTTCCTTTATTTAAATCCTAAACAAATTAAAAATTCATTATAACAACTTTTTAAAATTTTGTTCCATCTCAGAGTTAAATATGGAGATAACCAAACAATTCTATCGCCTATTAGAAGGATTGGAAAGTGCAGGACAACCTTACCTCCGAGAAGAACTTCTCGGCGAACTTATCAGAGTAAAAAAGCTCATCAATAAGCTTGCCATCCTCGATATCAGCGAAAGTGATTCCGTTACTTTGTAATTTTTTTTTCAACCCATCACACCCACCTCTAACTTCACATAACTCAATGACAGGACGAACCCTACGGCCGATCAATTGAAGGGTGCCCCGCTGTTCCTCTCAGAATTAGTCAAAGGCTGCAAAGTAAATCATCTATTTGAAAATTATCACTAAAAAGAGAAAAGGAAACTGAGAACACTATCACCTTGCTGATTTTATACGCGATTAACCATGCGATCGATGAGACCAACATCACGAAATTCTTAGAAACCTATTTCAACGGAGTATTCAAGACTCGAACATTCAGTTTGGTCTCTTTGAAACCGAAAGAGAAGTCCAAGATCGGCAAAGTCTTTTCCCAAATCAATAAGCAGGTGTTGGCTGATGTAACTGAATCAATGGGTTATTACCATTAACCATATTGTACTATAGAACGCTAAAGAAGTTATCGCGAAGGAGATTGAGGACCAATTTAGCACTAGCCTTTCTAGCAAATGGGTCAAGATCGATCTCCTAGCGACCAAGCTCCTCAGAACATTTTACTTAGACGTCTTTAAGGTTCAAGAAGAGGGTGAAATCCCATCAAAGACTCCCATTGATGAGCTTTTTGCTATTAAATTGGCGACTCTTGATGATGAGGAGCTTATTATATTGGTTGATTGCCCAAACAAGAACATTTTGCTTGAGTAATTCGTCACGAATCTCTTTTTTGAACTTACATATCTTCAAGGAAATTCCTTGAGTATGGGCTGCCAGAAAAATATCCTGAGATATTGGATATAATGAAATGCTATTTGGAAATGGTATTTCATTCACCTGATCAGTAACGAAACCTCCAAGGAAATTTGAGAGTAACTAAAACTTTGAATTTTTAGCAGCTCGAACGAACATGGTAAACAACTTGAGTCGATTAAAATGGACTGCATGGATATGGTCATGAAAGTGTTCACAAATTTCCTGAGGGACGATCTTTCTCAAACTTTCCACGCTGAATGGTAGGTTATTTTTGGTTTCATGGCGAAATGAATCTTGTTTTTAACAAAAAAGCAAAATCACGCTTCCTTTCGAGCAGGCCGAAGAGTTTAAATCGATCACAAAAGAAGATTCAAACTCGAAAAAGAAAAAAATTGAAATTAAAGTATTGTCGTCCAGCACGATCCAAATCGAGAATAACTTCCTTGTTGATATGAGCACTTATTCTCAAGAGGTAGTTTCTATTATTTTGAGAAAGGATTCTCAACAGGTGCTTTTAGATTTCTGAAATATGGGCTAAATTCATGGTATACCATTCAAAAATCGAGCGACAAGAATTCGAAAATATCAGAAGAAGTTACGAGGCATATAACACTGAATCACTCTGTCTGGATTTTGACAGTGATCTATACCTTGCCTATCAAAACATCGCGATTCCAGACTACTTAAAGTAAAAAACGCCAAAAAACGTGGTTATCATCGAATTGTATAGGAAATATATTAATCCTGGAAACTTCTTATACATACCAACAACGCGGTCCCATTTAGTGGTTCTCGGAGCGAACGTTGAGTTCCTGAACAAGATCTCAGAATATCTTGAAGAAGCAGAAAAAAGTCCGAAGCAAATCATCGTGCAAGAGAAAGCGTTCCATGATCTGAAATTCCAACTGATGATCAAAAAAGGAGAAAGAAAGCCAAATTCAAAAAAGAATAAAAATATCCGCAATATGACTATTGTCTTCTATAATGATCAACTGCCGCAACCGTAACAGCCTGATAGAGACAAATGATTAATACTCTGCCTAATTCTTAGAGATTCAACAACGAATGTAGGTGGATTGGAAGATATAACCAGCCAAAAAAGCACGAGTTTGATCCGATCATCGGTGAAAAAACTCATAAACTTAAATAAGATAAAGCAAGGTTTCCAAATTTCTAAAAATCCACTGACGAGAGAATCATCATTGGTATGTCATGCTGCCGTTTTACAATTCTCAAATATTTGAAAGGATCTTGAATCTTTGAGAAACACTATCATCGCGGAGTACTTACCAGATACCCACACAGGGTTAGAACACCAGGTGGTACCATCGAGGTAAGCTAATCGATAAACCACAAATCCTGAAAATTTAATCATCGATTAGGCAATGGGCTGGAAAATTCAAAGGGCACTCGTTTATCGAAGATACCATAGCGGAAAGGTCTCCTATTAGAAAAGGGAAAGCTCATAGAGCTGTTACTGAATTTGGGAAATCTCCAATGAACAAGCGTCAACTTCACCGTGACGATTGGGATCACAATACTAAATTTGAACCTTGCTGCTTGAGAATATACGAAGACGATGAAAAGAAGCTCGCCGATTGGAATTTCGCTGTTCCTCATGTCACCAGTGATTTGGAGAAATCTAGACTAGTCTGGTTCATGCTCGAAGATTTTGGTCTGGTGGATGGCTTCGGCATTGAAAAAGAGACTCTCTGCGAGTTTATCCTACAGATTCAGGCTGGCTACTGCCAGCACAAAAACCCATTCCATAACTACGACCACGGTGTCACTGGTATGCAGAATGATGTTAATATGAAATCTAATAGTTCACGCTTATAGTTATGCACGGGTGCTACTACATTCTTAAATATTGCGGGTTTAGAGACAGTTTCTCAGATCTCATGAACCTCGGAATCTTGATCGCCGCTTTCTGTCATGATGTGGGTCATCGTGGCAAAACTAACATTTTTGAGGTTAACTCAAGATCAGAACTCGCTATTACTTATCATGACCGAGCAGTATGCAACACTTTTTGGTTCTATTTTTCTGATTGAGATCATAACGTTAGGTTCTCGAGCAATATCATGCTGCTTATACGTTCAGAATATTGAACAAAGAGCCTTTCAATATCTTTGCTACGCTCAACAACGACGATTATAGAGACATTAGGAAAATTTTGATCTCTTGCATATTGGCAACCGACATGAAAGAGCACTTTGAAGAAATCAAGAATTTGAAGCTTCTTACTGAAGGGTTAAAACAAATGGTAGGAGTCAATTCCCCTCATAAGTTGAAGGTTTCTTCAAAGAAACGAGCATCCACACTGGAACTACAACAACAAGAAGTCCTTGGTAAACAAAATTTCGCGTCGGCTCTGATACTTACTATCTCCTGCTCCTCTAGAATGGTCTGAGGATGATATTAAGGTCATTACTGGCATTATTGTGCATTCTTCGGATTTAAGTGGCCCAACCAAAAGCTGGGAATTGGAATATTATTTCGCAACCCAAGTGAACAAAGAATTTATCAAGCAGGTATTGAAGTTTAACTGGGTATTGTTGTAAAGTCGTAATAAAATTAGAGCGAAGATGAACAGGCGCTTGGGCTACCTGTCACTCCTTACATGCTGAACTTAGACAAACCTGCCGTGATGGCGAAAGCAGAGGTGCAGTTCATCAAATTCGTTATTAAGCCTCTGTGGGACGCGTTTTATGAATTCACTGGAGGTGCTGTGAAAGTCGCGACAGATAACCTTGAAAATAACTTGAAAAAGTGGGAAGAAATGTACGACAAGGCCATTGCAGCAGAAGAAGCAGAAAAGAAGGAAGGAGAGAAATCCCAGAATGGGCAATGAGACAGACCAGCAACAATGATAAGCAATTCAGCCAGAGTAGCTGAGCGATAACTTATGAAAGCAGAGAATTGTATTATTCTTAAAGTTGTAGCTGAGAATATGTAATCACAATTTTCACGTTATACACATGCTTTGATATTTCATCAATTCCTGGTCAATAAACTTAGAAAATTAAGCTTACATTCATAAATTTGGTGATGAAATAGAGAAATTAAAATCTTGAAACTTCAATGGGGAAAAAATTTTAACAAATACATGTAGTAATCATTGAAGACATAAGAGAGGGAAAAGACACTATCTCTTGCAATTGTACATAATAAGTGGCAATAATAATCCTTAACTCTTCCCAATTTTTTATCATAAAGCAAACGAAACAAATTAGATTTTAGTGATTTGAAATGAGATATAAATTTTACTATATTCGCAGATATACAACATGATTAGTAAAAAATTGAAAACTTTCATGTATATTCTATTCCTTACCATCATCGAAACAACTTAATAATTAGGTATAAAAAAGTAAAACAAAAAAAGTATGATATTATTTGTAATGTTCAATAAGATTAAAATATCATTCGACAAGCCTACAAAAAACTACTAATTTTTCTTGCATTCGTCATATTCACATCATTTCTTGAGGCTTGAATGAGGTGCGAAATCGTAGAGTGCCTGAGGCTCACTCTCAACAATTTCGTCTGGACCTATCGTAGCTTCTTGGTCATCTAACACAGGTGAAAGATCACATTCAAACAGCTCATTTGCACTGAATGGGTTTCTCTTCGGTTGATGGTCAATTTTATCAAGCGTCGTCGCCTTCGAATTCAAATGTGAAGCGGTTGATAGCGTGGCCGGTCCTTTAGTAACACAAAATGCGGATTTCTTGTTTGATTCTTCTTCACTAAGCAAATGCTTCAGAGTGAAGATTTCTTCATGATCTTTCGAATGGAAGGAAAACCCATCGAGGTATGTGTTTCTACGAACGAGCCTCTTCTGTGGCGAAAACCAATTTTTGGAGTCAATTAATATATGAGTATCAGTATCTGAACTGAGTTTCGTCACTGCTTTCTCTATCGAAAGATAGGAAATACTGATTGGCGCTTCTCTGGGTGCATCCTTCAACCAGCTGTGATTGAGGATCTCATCTATTCCATGGGCTCCTAACCGCTTTCTTGGATCTTTTCTAAACAATTGCCGGAGAAAGTCTTGGAAACTTGAGCTTAAGTTTGATGGAATCTCAATTTCTCTTCCAATAATCTCAAAAAACAAGTCATCTATGTTTTGCTTAGGGGTAAATGGGCCTTCCCCCATGACAAGTTCGAAGGCTAATGTGCCGACGTTATAAAAATCAACTGAAAACGAATAGCCTTGATTCTGGATGATTTCTGGCGCACAATATCTATTGTAAAACACGAGTTAGATCGTGTCACCAGAGGAAGCGGGTATATTACTTAGGTGTTCCACAGATTGAAAAGTTGAGGTCTTCATTAAGTGTGTGCTTGCTAAGACCGAAATCCGCTAGGTAAACCCCACCTTCGAGATCCAGTAGGAGATTATTAGCCTTTTTTCAAAGCCACAGTCAATTAAAGGTTGCTTATTAGTGCGGATTTTACTTTTAGATCCCGGTGGATGATTCCTTTAGAATGAAGTCCTCGTAGGATTTCCAAAGTATGCTTGATATAATATTTGGCGTTTTGCTCAGAAAGGGGTCCGTTATTGGTAATGTAAGTCAGCAAGTCGCCTCCAGGGCAATATTGCAACACCAGATAGAAGAATTGGTCCTACCAATGAGAGTTAGTTAGTCTGAAGTTTATTCTGTCATGTATATACTGTTTGAAATGCTGCGTGCAGAGAAACGATACCAGCGTCCTTTGCCAAAAGCATGATATCTCTCTCATCAATCACCCTTTGCAGCTCTTTCGGGTTCATCGATCGTTTCCGCAATTGCTTGATTGCGTAAAACTTTCCATCATGCTTATTGCGAGCTAAATTGAAGTGTTAACAAGCTTCTAAAGAATTGTCTGTTACCTAGGTAGATCCGAGCAAAAGCACCCTTTCCCAAACACCCACAAAGCTCAAAGTCTTGGAGGCTGGTACAATGGTCTTTCTTGCCTTCGTTTTCAGGAGAAACAACTGTTTGAAGCGATATTTTTTTAGGAAACACCCCGAGAGTCCTTTCGGGGATAGTCAGAAGATAGTCTAGCGACAGCAAGCCATCAGTCGTCCTAAGGCCTACTATTCGAGAAATCTCTTCAGCTCTCTTTCCTGACTTGTCCATTTCTCTCAGCTTATGCTTAGTTTCCTCCAAAAGCCACCCAATGGTGTTTTTTTCTGCGTTTTCATAAGTTAGCTCGATTTTAATGGTTGAGTGGTTCAAGAACTGGATCTTGATAGTCTTTGATTCCTTTGAGCTTCTTGTGGACATTTTGTCAGTTGTTTCATTGAGAGAGAGTGACCGCTGTGTTGAACGGGTGCTGGCAGATTTTTGTTTTTTGAAGAGTGAGCTGAACATAGCTTTCATTTAATCTTTTCAGGGAACAAATAATTAAGTTATAAAATTTTCTAAAGAAGAGGTTTACAAGAAGGCTTCTCAAACGATCCTCAGTTTTTATTACAGATTCCGAAATTTAAATAATCTTCAAGAAATCATAGGAGCAAATTTAATTGATTAAAAGTTCTTTTAAAACCTAAAAAAGTTCTTTTACAAACTTCGCAAATTTTCAAATGGACCAGTTCGAACCAGTTTTGATCTTTTCCAAAATCTCATTGCAAAAAAGGGAAGAATTCTTCTCAGTTGAGCGATATGAAAGCCATGGAAGGGATCTTCAATGATTGTGTCTCACGAGACATACCTGGTTTTTTGATAAGCCCTTTTTTTTACAAAATAAGACAAGTAGAGCTGCAAAAAAGTTAAATACGAATTCCCCCGAACCAACTTAGATTATTTAATCGAATTTAATTTCAGTAGCACCGAATGACTATGATAAAATTATCAATTTGATAGCTCAAGCATTTCGGGGTACTTTCGAGAGCCAAAATAATCGATAATTACTTTTGATTTTTTTTGTTAAGTAATTGAATGAGATGAGACATAGGCAACAGAGACTCCTTTGAGCTCTTAGTGAGACTGACTTAGCGTTGCATAAACGGAAATTGAACAGTCGTCATCATTGATCAAAAGAATAACCTTTGCTAGTGGGAAATAACAATTATTAGGTATGTTGCTTTTCAAGCGCCTGATTTTGAAGTCCCATTGCTAATCCTTATCTAATAGAGTAGAGTATCCATTAGAAAAATATTTACGAGTCTAAAGAGAATCTACTTTTGTTGGGTCTACTTTCTTTGATTCGCAATTTTGTTGGAAGTGAAATCTCTCTCATTTTGGTTGAATTGACGTCAAATTGAAGGGCAAGACATTTTGCTTGATGTTAGTCCGTTTCTGGCAGCAGTAGCTCATTAGCAATAATTGCGAAATACGAATAAGAATGCACCACGAAAAAAGTTAGATGCAATCCACTCGTTGAAGCAGGAAGAGAACAATATATCTAGTGCTAGGATCTTGCTTGTTTTACTCAAAAGATATGGAGAAAGAGAAAAAAAAAACACCCCAAGATTCCCAAAAAGATTGGAAAAAATTGCGAGTTCAGAAATTGAAGCTCTTTTTTTTTTTCCTTCAGTACTCACTCTAAATTACCAAACAACATCTTACCTGAATGCATGAGAATTACAAATGTTAATTAACCTTACATAAGCAATGTTTTATATAAGTCACTACAAATGTTAGGAGTGAGACTGTGAAGAATCTTCAGGGCAATTCGTTATGAATTCTCAGAATTCAAAGCTTTTCGCGCTTCGAGTTTTAATGCAAAAAAGATCACTGAGTTAATTACCGGCTAACTTTATGGCTTTCTTTTTATGAGCAATAACATCTCGCAGTAGAATAAATTTGAGAAGTTATAAAATTTTTTTGGTACTACATATGTGTCTTATTAATCCATTCTAGGATAACTCTTTGTTGAAAATAGAAAGAATATTACTTTCATCTGGTTTGTCTGTTCTGAATATTCTCTGGATCTAAAGCAAAGACTGATTGTAATGATGACTAGCTCCATATCTTTCAAAGATTTCAATTGAAGAGTTGTATTTAGCAAGCTGAGAGCTGATGAATTACAGTAGAATAAGCAGTATATTTTTAATCTCCCATTTGTCTGCTCTGACTTTCTTTGAATTGTTTTTTGCCGCGAGAGTTATAGCTTAGTGGTATTATTTTAAATATTTCCCGGTAATATATTAAATTAAAAAAATACTCTTAGAAAGGCTCTACCCATCAGCAAACTAAGTGTTAATCTACGCAATGCAAAGCACAGAATATCTCGAGCAAGACAGCGAAACCCAACTTTTGATGAAGTTCAAAAGGGACCAATTCGCTGTTGAAATTCGTAAAAAAAAGAACGCAGATGTCATCAATTCCAAAAGAATGAAATTTTCAAGAGCTCGCGAAAGCAAACTTCATGATAATCTAAACCCCATCACGAAAGATGACGGTGATGTAAACATCCACCTGCAACTCTCTCACATCCCCGCTTTTCAATTAGATGCAGCAACTTTTCGTTGAACTCGTCTCCAATTTTAACAAAGCTCTCAAAGAACCAAACTATGAACTTCTCTGCACGGTTCTTGGCGAATTGAGGAAATTGATTTCTGAAGAAACTCAAGTTCCAGTCGATTATTTTTACACAGCAGGCATTCTTCCCGACATTGCAAAGATTCTCGATGATCACAAAATTTCGCAGGAAATACAAACTGAAGCTTTATGGATTCTGATCAACGTTGCGTCACTTACTGACCAAGACACGGAATACGTTGCTGAATCTTTGGATGGAATCGAGAGAGTTCTGAATGTACTGCGACGTACTGAAGACGAAAACGTGAGGGATGATGTATTTACTCTCTATTCCAGGCTCGCTTCACTCACTAACAACATTTATTCCCTAGTGCATATGGCTCTTAAGCAACATCGCGATCACTTCAGTAAAATATCGAGATACAATCCTAGACTACAATATGATCGAGTATATGACTCACCAACTCGCTACGAAGATCGTTAAATTGAGTCATTTGAAAAACTGGACTTGGTTTGCAAGCAACCTTTGCGCAGGAAAGCCACTCCCGGACTATGACAAGGTAAACTATTCGTATTTGATATTTCTGCAATTGAACTGAGAGTAGGTTCGCGGTGTCCTACCATTTTTAGAAGATTGCTTCAAGGTGACTGATACTGAAGTGCTCGAGAACGTGCTCTGGGCTTTTGCCAACCTATCTGAGGTCGACCCTAAGCAGCTTGATGAGGTGATGCAATTCCTCCCGCTGAGAAGCGTGATCAGCTATGCGAAAAAGGATGGCAAAAGCGAGCTCAGAGCACCCAGCATCCGAATTATCGGGAATCTTCTCTCAGGAACAAGAGAGCAGACAGCGGTAGGATAAAATTTGTTTTCTGCAAGCTCACTGTGAATTAGATTCTTGTCAAAGAAGGTGCGATAGAAGTACTGGGAGATCAATTATATTCAAGTCAAACCAGGGCTAAGTTAGAAGCTTTGTGGAGTCTGTCGAATATATTTGCCGATAGCGAGGAATTAATTGAAAAAGTGTTAGAATATAAGGATATTGTGCCGCGGGTAGTGTATTTGTTGCATTCTGATGTTCCAGAGGTACTATGATTCTTATTGATATGGAATAATAAACGGATATCTCATGCTAGGTGAAGAAGGAGGCTATGCATTGCATTACGAATATGTCACTGTTGGGTTCGGATGAGCAAATTCATGTGCTTATCAATCTCAAAATAATCGAAGCAATTGTTGATTTCATGAAGAATAAAAGAGATGCCGATTTTTTGGAGCTAGTGCTGGAGTGCCTGGAGAATATCCTAAGCAGTGGGCAAAGGCAGGCGTCAGCTACCACTCCAAATGTTCATCTTTTGTATTTTGAGAAAGTTGGCGGAGTTCTCGCAATTCAAGAGCTGCAAGATCATTCAAATTCGAAGATTTATCAGAAAGTTTCTTCTTTAATTGACAAATATTTTGATTATGACTAGAAGTTTAAATGTGTTTTAATGATATGTATGTTAGATCCCTGAAAGGTTTACTGATTGGAAGCTCATGAATTATTTTTTTTTTTCGATGATAAAGATGTTTTTCGATACCAACTCATATGCGTGGAAGATAAGAGTAGAACTCCAGGGCTGTATTAAACTCTGGCGCCAGTTGAGCTTCAAGGAAATAATAAGTTCCTTTTTCAACTGTATTAAAACAAATTCATACGAATAATTGTTAGATGAACCTTTTCAGAACCACCCAAACCAACATCAATATGTAAAAGCCCTAGTCTTCGTTCGAAATAAAATGAGCAAGAGCTCAAACTTTTTCGGTTTTAGAGCTCTTTGCTTAGCAGTGAAATGCCAGCAGATGGAACAATATTTAAATTGTAGCAGCTTAAGGTTAAATTATATTATACTAAAGATTACAACGTGGAAGCTTTCGAAAACTCTCACAAATACACGGATCTTATCCTAAAAATTTATGGCGATAAAATAGTCAATAATCCGACTGAAGCTGCAAGTCTCTATTATGATTTCGCTAGAGCCTCGCGAATATTCGGAAATCACCTTCATGCCAAAGAATGGATGGAAAAAGTGCTTATGAAGTTCGAATTTCTGGCGAACTGGGTAAAAAGGAAAGGAAATACCCCATGGTTCTCCGAGAATTGGACAATGCGTATGAATCACTTGGTAATTATCAAAAACAGCTAGTATTACTAACAGAGACTCTGAAAATATGGGAAAAGCATCACCCTATAGAGTATCTTGAGATCGTCATCACTCTCAACGACCTGACGAGGGTTTATATATAGAAAATTATTATGAGGAATGCCATCCACAAATAGGGATCACTCTTCTAAAATCAGCTAGGGCTTTCAGTGCTCTGGGAGATCATCTAGAGCAATTTGACTTTTCTTCTCGCGCTCTAACAATATTTGAAAAGGCTTTTGAGAAAAGGGTTCATTTACTAATTGGAGTTGCGCTTGAAAATAAAGTCCAAGCTCGTTACCAAATTTGTAGAAATATTGAAGAAGAAGTATTGATCCGAATCATAAAAATATTCAATGAGCATTATGGTCACCTAAATTGCCAGACTTTGAAGATAGAAGCGCTGTTGCTCCCTCAAATGAGTTAACCTTAAGGCGGCGGGTTTGCATCGAAGACAGCAAACTTTGCTACAATCTTAAATTAATCGCAGTATAATAATGGAAGGTTGCCATTCTCAACGCTGCACAGCAAATTTTTTTGGCTTCTTCACCCTAATTATTCATTTTCTTAGTTATGCCATGATGAATTAAGGAACTTCTTGTATATATTAAGAATTTTACAATTATTTTATACTGGCCTGAATAATTTTAAACGAATTTTCAGTACGCACCTCATTACGAATAAAATTCACCTCTCATTATCTTCTCTGTCCCGAATCATCAATAAAACCTTAGTTTTTGAAGAAATTTTGCTATATTCTCTGAAAAACACACTTTCTGATAAGCATCAGTTTTTTTCCTGATCATGCTATTATCATATCCAAGCGCGCGATTGGTAATTTCGAATATGTAATCTGATGTGAGAGAATTAAACAGAATAAAAAATTTGCTCAGGTTTTAAAACAGCATTTACAATGGAATCCGCGAAGAAAGGAGCCTTAAAACAATTTGAGATTGAAAATAACATCGTTACAGAAGACGCTCTCTTTGAATTTAATGATGATGAGTACCAGCTAATGCTTAGAGATCGTCCTTGGAACAAAGAGTATGTTTCTGGTAAGTTTTCTGTTGTTTCTCATCCATACTCCGAACAGACCCTACTATTTCAAAAAAGTGAAGATTTCTGCAATCGCTCTCATCAAGATGGTTGCTCATACTAAGTAACCACTTTACTCTTTATCTTCTTTCATTCTGTAACTATGATTAGGTCAGGTGGAGAACTTGAAGTTATGGGCCTTATGCAAGGCAAAGCTTATGGAGGTGCGCCCTTGTTTTGTTCTTCTTCTTTAGCTAAATTTCATAGATACGCTGATTATAATGGACTCCTTCCCCCTCCCTATAGATGGATCTCATACAACAGTCACCGCTACAAATCAGGCTAACGAATTTATAACTCGCTATACCGAACTTGAGGATGCGGTAGGTTCATCTCCCCACTACTTTCATCAATAAAAACTGAATTCATTGGCAGGTGAAACGCTCTGAAGGCATGATTGGCTGGTATCATTCTCATCCTTCATATGGTTGTTGGCTTTCAGGTAACCAAATCAGGTGTGAACTGTAAGAAATAACTAATAACCTCAGGTATTGATGTGTCGACTCAGCAGCTGTACCAAATGATTGGTCCTTACGTTGCTGTAGTTATTGACCCAATTCGGACAATGACAAACCGGAAAAGTCGATATTAGAGCCTTTAGAACCTTTCCAGAAGGTTACAAAGGAAACTGTGAAGTTCAGCAAGATCTCGTACCTGAGACATTGATACAAGATTGGGGGATGCACTACCATCGATATTATTCACTCCCGATTTCATATTATAAGAGCTCACTTGACACTGAGATCCTCGAGACTGTGTGAAACAAGTATTGGATCGATACACTCTCTACTAGCACAATTTCTCAAAACAGGAACTACCTTTCTAAGACTTGCTGCGATTTGTCATTAAAAGTGGCGAAATTAATGAAATCTAACACCTATGACAAAGCTATCACCCTTGATAAGCTCATTAGCAAGAATAGATCCGATTACACAGATTACACGAAATACTCTTCTGAAAAAGTTCAAGCTCTTATTCAAGAAGCTATCAGAGGCGCTATCTTTGGTTCAAAATAAGCAAGTAGTGTTATAATTTGTGTAGCTGAGTGAGCAGCATAACCTCATGAAATTTCTAAGGAATTACATAGGGATTAAGATATGTTTTTCATTTGACCAAAATTTATTTCATCATTACTGGTGTGAGACTTTCATAGCATTCTCAAAATTTATACTACTCCTTGAAATTTAAAGAAATGGGTTGCCCGTGTCTTCTGAGGGCAAGTAGATTATCATCACAAATAAAATAATTCTCAAAAAAAAGGTAGCAGATGGCACAAATTCAACAATTGATCCTTTTGAGCATTTCAAAGATTAACAGTACTATTATCAGATGAAATAAATTAAAACTCACTTTCAACTGATAAATGAGTGAAGATCGTCCCTACGCCTCAATTCCAGAAAAGCAGTTCATAGCATTTCTGAAATCAAGATATCCTCATCACCCGCCCTCTCCAGATATGAATGGGTATACATATAATATCCTTTCTCCAGAAAACCTCTACACATTGGAATTGAACGAGTATCATAATATTCTCTTGGAAGATATTGAGGCTATCCCTGACTTGAACGGACTTGAACTGTTTAAAAAAAAACTCTTTAGCCTTATGGAACATTCTCAAAGACTCATAGAATTCAACGCAAGTATATATGAAAAAACTAAAGCTTTTGAAAAAACCGTTCCCGACTTCACCATTCCACTTGTACAACTAAGCAAAAAGATTTTAGTTTCAGGCTCTCTGGAAAGCCAAGACTTATTCGATAAAAACATCGAATTGTTGCAATTTTTTCAGCAAAAGCTTCAATTATTTGCAAACATATATAATCAAATTGCAAAAAATACCTATAAAATCTCTGTCGAATATGATATTCCGTTCGCTGAACCTAGCAAAGCATATAACCCAGCCGAATTTACTCAAGAGGCACTCTATTCCCTTAGAGGGTTGGAATTCACACTCGGGCAAGTCGCTAATATTGAAGATAGAAAGAAATTAGCTGATTGCCAGAACGTGCTACAGACCCTTCAAACAGACCTTGTGAACTTCTTCTATTTTCTCATCTGCGATAGGAAGAAAATACTACAGAATACTTACGATTTTCTCACTGAGCAGAGCATATTCATCAACCAAATACACTTCCAAGCGCTTTCTCATCTTAGATTGCTATTCATCGATTCACAGATCATCATTTATATCGACTCCAAGCTTACGAACAACGTGTCTCTGTTAAGAAGGAAAGCTGATAACTTCCGAGGCATTTTAAAAAATGTCGGCAGCACGCATGATGAACTGCATTTCTACTCCAATAAGCTCACGATTCTGCGGAGAGATAGTAAGCGATTAGCTGAGATGGAAGCAAGTTCGTTTTTTCCGCGTATCAGGAAAGCCCTGTGTCTGAAAGTGCTATCCTCACTATTGAATATAGATCAATTACTACACAGACTACTCAACTCTTTAACTATCCTGAACGAGTTGGCTACTGGGGAGACTCAAGCCGAACAGCTATTCACTAAAATCGAGCAGTTTTTACGTGAATCTACTCAAGAAGGTTTCGTTAAGCAGAAGAACCTTAACAAAAATTTGATCGGGCAAACTTGCAATCAATTTCAGATCGAACTGCAAGAGGCGAACAAAGTATTCGCGAAACACGATAAATCAATGGAGATATTTCAATACGTTACGAATTATAGCGCTTTCAGAAAATTTTTTAAAATCTATTTCATGAAACTCGAACAAAGGAAAGACGAGGTGGTAAAACTGGCAAAACCTTCGTTTAAAAACGCTGAGGAAGAGTTAGTGGAGATAATTCACCTTTCAAACAAACTGCTGCAGGACTTGTCGCAATTTGCGAACGCTTCCAACCTCCAAGCATATGTCTTCGAATTAGACTATAAAAAACTCGAGAAGTTCTATCTGCAGATCGAAAATATGACAAAAGAAAGCCAATTCTTGAGCTACAAGTTAGATGGCTTCAATGAGTCTACTAAATTATCCGATGATTTTCTTAAAGGACGTGCACAATATAATTTTGCTGATATTTTGCGCTGTATCACTAACCTGCGGTTTCTCAAGCTCCTCTTCTCAAGCATTGAGTTTGTGAACGAGGCTTACATCACTGGAGTTATCAAGGAAATCAACTACGAAAAAAGAAATGAAAATCTTGAAAACTCTATCGTGAAAATCAAGCATCATATTTCTGAATGCAATAAGTTCTTATTAATCCATGGACATTCGATCGCGACTCAAATAAGCAACTTCGCCAAGAAAAAGCTAGATTTTCATGAGAAAATAGTCGCTGTGATGGACACTGTGCATAAGAGCGTGAGTTGTCATAGCACTTTCTCTCATTTTCTAACCGTGCAAGACTATACGTTAAGGCTTTTTGATAAAACATATCTACTTGCGCTGAAGCAGATTTATGACACGATTTCTCCTCAGCTCTCAGAAACTTCTGATGTCAAGATAACCTCTTCCAGTAGCGAATCCTCTACCGCGGCTTTTGGATTGTTAAAGACTATTTCGGAGTTCCATAATCGCAATCTGCAAGTCATTGATATGATAAATTTAGAAAACATGAAACTGATAATCTATTACCTTGAATTTTTGCTCAAATGCACAGATATTCATCAGAATACCGTCAAAATACTGTATAATATGATGACTGCTGATACAAGCCAAGCTCAGAACAATTTAAACATTCAGACGCAGATGATAAGAAATTTCCAGAGGGTTATTGAAGATTATTTGAACTTTTTCAAGGAATTTGAGTTATGTTATAAATTTTTCAATGAGATGCAGACGACGAAGAATTTTCGGAAAATCGAGAATAGAGAGAAATTGCTTGAAAAGATAAAAGCGTATCGAGTTTGGTTTGATTACTGGAGCGGTGTGCAGAAATTGATCAAAGATTTTTATGAGGTTGATGAGCAGGTGACAGAGCAAGACGAGACGATTCGGAAGGATGACTCGAAGAGCTTGTTGCTTATTAAATTTTTTCAAAATCATGTCAATCGTGATGAGACTCGAGAAATGTCAAAAGTTACTAAAGATTTTCTGGTTGCAATGTTTAAGATAGATCTGGAAAGTTAAATCTGCGATTATATAATTATGAGAGTCCTCCCTGAGAATTGATTTGATGTTTTTGTAGGAATGTATGTGTATTGTTTAAAATTCTTATTTTATTCTTGTCCCTGAAGATATTCTACGAGTGCAGGTACTGTTATGTCGATTATATTCAGTGTTGAGCAGAAAAGAGAGAGAGGAAACGAGGGAATAACTGAGCTTTTTGGAAATGATTAATGCCAGATGCGGGAGCATCCGTTAACGATTGGACAATTTATAAAAAAAGTTGTTGAATAATGCATTTGGGGAAAAAGTTTTTGAATAGTAATACATGGAAGAGACAAGCTCCATTCTAACAAACCTTTTGTATTGTTTCAATCTTTCTCAGCCTCCCCAGCACGGCCAGCTGTTGTAACAATAAAAATATTCCTTGAGAGATTCTTACCGTATTGGAAGTTGAATCTACGCTGAATTTTAGGCACAACAATAAATTGTGAAATGTTCTCGTTTCAGATTATTCACTGCATTTTTCCTATCCGTACCACCCAGCTCCAGTTTGGCAGCTCCCATGATTATTTATTTCATCATTTCCTAATCATTGCACCAAAACCAGCATTTCAAAAGCAAATTTCTTAATGTTTATTTCGCTGAAGAAGTTTGCAGCCGTTCCTTTCACTCAATCACTAAAGAGTAAGTAATGATTATTACTCTGCCAGCCCTTAGCTCTTACTACTAATTGATAATTATTCGAATTTTCGTTTATTTTGTTGAGTAGACGTATAATGTGACAATATCTCTTCTTGTGGTATATAACTCAAAAAGAACTTTGCTTTCCTATCGTTCAGTAGGCTCATTTCTTTGGCTCAGAGGACTCGAAGACATTTTCTGTCATGACCAGTACATGAAAATAGAGATAGCTTAATTTAGATAAATTCTGGTCAGTCTTTCATCAAAAGCAGTAAAAAAAGTAATGAATATCGTGCATGTCAGAAAGCAAAGCAGAATACAGTAAAAGTACTATTTATATCTCTTTAGATAATAAATTTCTATCAGAAAAAATTTCGAATCAATTGATATTCTTGGCGACATCTTTGCAGAACCGAGACTTCATAGAATGAATATTTCACCAGGCCTACGCCATAACAAAAATCGCTATCAAGCACGCAACGACACATATAAAACAAGCATTGAGGCTCATCAACCTCAATCTCAAAGCATTCAGAGCTCCTCGACACAGAATTTTCCCACTACTCAGCAACCGAAGAGATCTTTCGAATCAAAGCTTTACAGTCATATCCCCAAGGACTCTGCTAATTTGGAGAAAATGCCAGCAGATTTATTTCTCTTTAAAAGAATTTACTCTCGTCTTGCAGATAGTTCTCATAAACCTGCTGCCCAACTGCCCTCAAAGAAAGAACAGCCAATAAGAGACTTTGAACCAGAAGCCAATCCAATCAAAATACGACCTTGGTTCGTTATGGCTGACAAAACGAACAAGGTCCCTCCATCCGAAGATCCCAAACCTACTTCGTTTCAGAAATATTCAATAATGACGCGAGATTCAAAAGACATCAAACCAACTCAAATTCCCAATCCCTCTCAAATCGGAGGGGCAAGGTCCGTCAGACCTCAATCAGCGAAGCTAATGCCCAAAACATCAATTCAAGGAACTACTACTACCTCTACAGCCTCCTCAAGAACTAACAATTCAGCAAAAACTACACTTACGACTCGCAGCAACCAAGCAGTCAGAACAACCGCAAGGCCTGCCACCTCAAAATCCTCGAATCTCACTTCACAGTTACAGGCCCGTAATAGCGATAAATCAAAAACAAAACCAGTGCCTGAAGAACCAAGCGACTATAACCCAGACGAATGCCAGATCTGTCTCATGCCATTGTTTGGTGAGAATAGTGCTCAGGAAATCGCTATTTTAGATTGTTGTGGGCATATCTTCCATAAACCATGTTTGGTTCCTTATCTCAGTGATGCTATTGATAATTGGAAGTTCCCAATTAAATGTGCCCATGTCCGATGCAAAAAAGAGATTCTTTCCTCGAATCTGAAAGAGCTCCTTCCAAGAGAGACTTATGAAAAATTTGAAGATGTTTCATTGAAGTTTTATTTGAGGCAGTTGAATGATAAGGTTGCTAGATGCCTGACTTCTAATTGTCCATATGCAATTGAATTGGATCGCGCGAACCAGATCAAGGTGTTGAAGTGCCCTCTCTGCAAGGGATCTTATTGCTTGAAATGTGAGGAGCCTTCTCATGAGCCGTTGACATGCGGAGAGAAAAAAGAAATGCAGAATGAAGATCCAGTTGTGGTTGAATTTGTGAAAGGGAGACAGCTAAGACGCTGCACTGCATGCAAGTTCTGGATTGAAAAAATTGAAGGGTGCAATCATATGACATGTCGATGTCGCAATGAGTTTTGCTATCTGTGTGGTGTGAAATGGAAACAATGTGATTGTTAATGGAATTGACTGGTCAGGAACAAATTCTAAAATCCGAAGCAATAGTTGTGACTATATAATAATAACAGCTCTGTATTTAATATTCAGCGAATGAACTAAATCTCGAATTAATTTTCATTCGATATATATATACTCCATATAACAATATGAGAAGTCGGCAAGAGAAAAGTTCTCTTGTCTTTAATGAGCAGTAAAACCTTGACCAGAAATTGGTTTCTTCAACGAAATGTTCTCAACTTTATTAAAGAAACTGTTCCAAAGGATTAAAGTATCCTTATTTTTGTAAAGAAGCCATTGCCTAGCATCATCAGTAATGAAAAACTCCTTTTAAAATTTTCCAGAACGAACTATATCTGCCAGAAAAATAACTATAAGAGTTAGCAAACCTTAATTTAGAAAATTTAGACATGGCTCTCTAACCAACAGAAAAGCCCCCTCAATCATCTCGATTCAGCAGAGATTTCCATGCAAATGATTCTCATCGATTCTTCTTCTTTGTCTTTTCTGATAGTGCTTAGATATTGACTCATTGATTTAATTTATTCGAAAATTTATTAAAGATTCAGGAATTTTTCGAAGCCGAGACATAATGGATAACACTGCATGTAAAATCAGCGTGAATAATAATCCTCTCCCAAGCCGTCACTCGACTCCTATTCATTTAGTATTTAGGTCAAGAAGAATCAAAAAAACTTGATGATGAATTAATCGGTAATTTTGCGCATCCTTCAGAGATTCTAATAGAGATAGCAGATGTCAATCATCCTCATTTACATTCTATTGACCTCTATCTAAAGGACAGAGCGTAGCGCATGCGATCTATCATTGCGATCACAAATATCACTCCGGCAGTTTTACAAAGATTCTCCTAATCGTTGGACCAGGAAGTAACGAATACTCAAAGCCTATTTTGATGTCTGATGTATTCTCCCATAATAGATAGCGGAGGAGACGGATACGTAGCGGCCAGACATCTTACTCATTATTTATCATTTGCTTAATCTTGTGAAGTCTTGTGAATCTAATGGAATCAGGACGATAGATTAGTCGCTCAGAACTTCGAAGAGAAACTCAATGACTATAATCTCATGGTTGATGGGATCTTTGGATACTCGTTCAAAGGGCCAATGCGAGAGCCCTACGGAAAAATCATCAAAGCTCTCAAAACTACCACCATCCAAAACTCCTATTTTCTCAATTGATCTTCCATCTGGCTGGAACATTGAAAAAGGTAAAAAAAAAAAGAATTTGGAAGCGGATGAAGACGAATTATAGTTAATGTGGACGATTTGGTTGATCCACAGTACACGATATCATTATCTTTGCCCAAGAAATGCATGGAAAAATATAAAGGAGTGCATTATCTAGGCGGTCGCTT
>ENA-UOTZ01000660-UOTZ01000660.1-compost-metagenome-genome-assembly--contig:-NODE-660-length-28549-cov-30.947141_pt1 | contig 28549 bp, 18 predicted proteins | sample MGYA00238144_ERZ746983 | MGnify/ENA primary metagenome ERZ746983 (study PRJEB28759, sample SAMN06268863) | compost metagenome | isolation source: single cell | place: USA: California, Emeryville, Joint... | reverse complement strand
TTCAAAAAGAGCAGAGCTTCATGGATTGTATATTTTGTCCTGATTGATTAATTCAATTATCAGGCCACTCTATTTTTCATCCTTTAAAAACTGTATTAACATAAGTTAACTTTCGGCGACTTTCTATCATGTTTTACACTCAAACTATAGCGGACACTTTTAGAATCTATTCTGTTTTGCTCCTCTGTGTCGCCTATGCACTCATGACACATTCTCAAAAATCTATTGCGCTAATTCTCTCAATTAATGTCTCCATCGGAGACAAAAAGAAAATGAACTCTCTTCGATTGTTTACCATTATTAGTTCTAAGGTACTAAATCTTTCTATTATCAGCTTTTAAGGCTTCCGCTTGGAACTTCATACTATTTTTCTTCTGTTTTAAAAACCCTAGAGAAACCAACTCATAGGAGACCTTATATAAGCGAATTTCAGGTTTCCACATATATAATCCCATCCCAAGTGATACAACATCATGTGAATACGATTTGGCTAACACTTTCGCGATTTATTCCTCATCAAATTTCTCTATTATCGTTAGATAAAGTGCAATAATTTGATTCTTTGACGATAGTTAATATAGCATGGCTACGCGTACAGTTGAACAAACCTCCCAATTCTCCAGACTTCGAATTTTTCCACAGAAATAATGCGATCTAAGCAGAATTTACCCTAATTCAGCTAGAAAACTTCGACAATGAACAAGAACTGAACTACAACATTAAGAATAGAAGTCTATCTTGAGTGCTGGCATAGTCCTCTACCCAAATAAGCAGCAGCTGAGACCTGATACCGAAATTTTAATCAAAATTAGAACCAATGGTGAATGTATTTAATTTAATTCCTTCAAGAGTTTGAAAATTAAACTCAGATGCTCATTTAGCATTTTCAAATTGCTGCAAGCGTTAACATTCGATAAGAACTTTTATTGTAATTAATTTAGGCCAACCTAAACTTCAAACCTGAAACTACCTGAGCCAAGAAATGGCAACTTCACTCAAACCAGAACCAAGCACCAGCTCCGGGCTCACCACCACTGTTTTGAAGCAAGAGCATTCGGACACAACAAGCTCTAATGCAGAAAAAGAAGCTTCGATTATTATTCCGAACTCATCGTTAATAAATGGAAAGAAGAGCTATTCATGCACTTTCGGGAATTGTGGAAGACTGTTTACTCATAAATCAGCTCTGAAGAAGCATCAAAGGATACATAATGGAGAGCGTCCTTATAAATGTGAGTTTTGCTCGGACTCATTCATCCAAATCTCAAATTTGAAGAGGCATATACTTACTCATACAGGAGAGAGGCCTTATGAATGCCCTTTTTGCAGAAAGGCGTTCACTACAGCGTCCAATCTCAAAACACATAAAGAGACCCATAAGACTAATAAGCAAAGAGAGAAATTCAATTGCATGTATTGCCAGAAGGGTTTTCTGTATAAATGCAGCCAATCGAAGCATGAGGCAAAATGCGTGTTCAAAAAAGCAAGAAAATACAGACAAAATGAGGAAGTTTTTGATGAGGAGATGACTAAGAAAATCAAAAAGGAAGGATCTGCTGCAGCAGAGGAGATAAAAAGCGATATTCCTGTACAAAAAGAGACATTTCAGCAACCGTTGCCAGTTCAAAATTTACCAAGAAAGATCCCGTGCCACGACAGTAGCATTTTCTTTCCTTATTTGATGGTCTCGAATATTCCAAAGCATGAAGTCAATGTACTTCCTCGAGTTTTAATGGATCCTTTCAAATTCAATCCGTTGCTGCTGCAGCAAAACCTCTATTATCAGAACTTAGCCTTGAGTGCTAAACTTTTTAGCACAGTGAGGGAGACTTCTTCCAATTTTTAAGCTGGATTCGATAAAAAGTGCCATCATGCTGTCGCTCGATCTGACGATTAATTGGCCTGTCTTTTACGCTGTATTGATATGAGCGAAGAGATTATTAATTTTCGAGAGTCTGCAAAAATCACAGAGGATAACTATAAAATGATATAGTGTAATTTAGTCGAAAATTCAGCACTTTTTTTTTAACTTCTCTCACTCGACATGTTGGAGTCAATGTAAAATATATGTTGATTATTTCCATCGGTGTTTCTTGCTGTTTATATTAAAATTTTGTTGTTAGAGAATGCCTCAAGAGTGTGAGCAATCAAAATATTTCACCTTGTGAATTGCCTCAGCGTGCATTAAATAAAATACCAGTTAATCAGGAATATTAACCGAAGTGCCTAACGATACTCATCGTTCTTTCTTGAAGGGGTTAATTGAAAGCATGGAGATGAATGTAGAAGAATTGAGTGAAACCATCCAAACCACGTGCAGCGCTTCTGGAAAGAATCCAAAGCCTCCTTTCAGAAGGTTGATTCCAACGAAACTGATTTATCGATGAAATTTTTTGGCTTTGGTGACTCATGACTTTAGGATTTAATTCTTTCAATCTGACCAAATCAATTTATGTCGTTCATTACCGAAATCCAATTTGTTTCTTTTGATGCTAGAACAGAGCAGAACGACTCTAACTAACTACAAGAAGTGAAGTTTGCGACTTGCCTAACATTGCTTAGGTTTAAATGCTGACATGAAAACTTCATCAATCTAGCTTGAAACATAGTCTACTTAAATCTCTCTTTTTTCCCTTTTATGAAATCAGTCTGCAGTCACCGTTCACTCTGAATCTCATAGAGGCTTAATAGAGAAGAGAAGTGAGTTTGTTTTGAATCTAATGAGTTTACTTTCAGCTAAAAATTTAAAGAGAAACTCATTAAGTAGGTGATTCTTCGGAATTGTTACTTTGGGTGATTTCATTCGATCTTCAAATAGCTCAGTTCAAATAATCGCAATGGGTCTCTCTGAAGAGGTTTTGCTCCCAGAAATATTTCTTATTCCGATTTTTTTGACCAGAGAAAACGCTCTAAAATGCTAATTTGGATTAGCTTCTTGATTTCAGAGTTTTTTGTTATTGGAATCCGACAACAGCTGACACACCACACATCTCGCTAATCTATAATCCCTTTCGAAAGATAGTCTCAAGAACGGTCTAATTTCTCTCACCTTGATGCCATTGTGACCAAGGAATCAATCTAATAGCTAGATTCAGGACTCAACGTATTAAAAAACCAGATTTTATTTTTGGAATTTAATTCCATCAGAATTTGCACTGGAAATTTGCTTTAAATGCGTGTTCTGAGCAAGGGCATTTATAAAGCATTTATTAAATAAAATTATCGAAGTCTTACAAAGAAGAGGATAAAGAAATGGAAGCCGTACAATATGTTCCAAACTGCTTGATCATGACCAGACCAACTGACTTGAGATTCAACGAAGAGACCGCAACCGACAACATTTTCCAAAACCAAGTTAAATTGACGAACCAAGAAATCGTCGAGAAAGCCCATAAGGAGTTCGATGCCTACGTCGCCTTACTCCGAGAGAAAGGCATCAAGGTTATCGTCTTGGACAAGGCTGGTCTTCCAGAACTCGCCGACATCAACATGCCTGATGCAGTCTTCCCAAATTGGTTCTCCACTGAACCTAATGGATTGCTGATCCTCTACAGAATGAAAACTCAACTTAGAGAAAACGAGAAGGCTCTTCTTGGATGCCTCCAAAAGGCCCTCTACGATGAAGGCTACCAGGTCACTGGCACCATTCAGATGGGATCACAACATGACAGAAATGGACGATGCCTCGAAGGTACCGGAGCCATGGTCTTCGACCGTACCAACAAGGTCATTTTCATGGGAGCCTCCCAAAGAGCTGACGTTGGCTACTTCCATGACTTCTGCAAAATTCACGGCTACCGTGGAATTACCTATGAGACCGAAATGACCAATGGAGATCCATTCTACCACAGTGACCTCTATTTCTGCATGGGACAGAAATTCGCTGTCATTTGCCTGGATGCTATCAAAGGAGAAATGAGAGAGAAGGTCAAGGCTGAACTTACTGCCCTCGGCAAAGAGATCATTGAAATCTCCAGAGAGCAAGTTGAGAAGAATTTCTGCGGTAACATCTTGGAGATCAAATCGATCAAAGATGAGAAGAAATACGTGATCATGTCAAGAAAAGCCTACAAGGGATTCACCGATGATCAATTGTCAAAGATCTCCAAATACGCTGAAGTTATCGCCGTTGACCTCGACATCATTGAAGAAGTTGGTGGTGGTAGCGCCAAATGCATGCTCACTGAATGCCTTCTTCCAGTCATCCCTGACAAGAAACCAGTGAACGCTGATGTTCATCCTTTCGTCAGAGCGACTGAGAAAACTGACGACACTGCCTCAAAGCTCTAAGGCTGCATGCTAAGAAAAGATGCCTTTTTAAGGGATAAATAAATAAAACGTTGTTATTTCTTCTGTCTGACCAAATAGAGATATTGAATAACTAAATTCTACATATCAAAGTATCATTCATCTAATAGCTGCTTGTCATCAAATCTCTGCATTGTGATAACGGCCAGCAAATATAAAAGGGTTTTATATGTTGACAAAAACAAGCACCTTATTATTATCGTAATTGAGAAAGTTCTCAAAATAGTTTAGAAGATGAAGATGATCACTCATGGAAGTAATTTGAGAGAGAGATAAGTTATCTTTAAAAAGATTAAATGTCGGATAATTCTATTGCAACATAAGAGAGCGTAAATTTGTTGGTGATGACAAGTAGTCCGGTTTTCTCTTACATGTCCTATGATTAAAGACTCATTTATCTTCGTATCTACTGCCTCTTAGACTTCATACGCTTCTACTGGAACCCTGGCTCGAAATAAGACAAATAGCGCACTAAGGAGATCAATTAACAATTCTATCTATATGCAAGTACCCTCAAGAAGGATATCGAAGAGATGAGACCACGAATCATCAATCAATTTTGCGGAGACACTTTTAATTAAATATCCAAAAAGAGTGTAGTGGGGTTTTTTTTGGGTATTTCTCTCTCACTCAGCAAGACTCTACAGAAACAAGGTATAAGGACTTTTACCCAATTTACAAGGAATCATACCCTTTTTATAAAGACAGAAAGAAAGATTTAGACTAGATTTCAGTTAGACGATAGTCTGTTTGAGAGAAAAAATTATAAGTTGTGTGTATTATAAGTGATTGTCAGATATTTCAGGGTTTCTACCTCTAGGTCTACGAATGAATTAAAGCTTATAGTACGTTTTCTGAAGCTTTTTTCGGAAATGAGATATTTTGAACAAAGAACTAAAGAAATCGATTAGCTTGAGAGAGAGATAATGAATTATTACTGTCGCTCTAGTATCTCCAAAGTGAAATACGGATCCATGGGTAATGGCAAAATTTTTTGAAGCCATTCCATATTTTCTCTCAGAGATGGTTCTAAGATCCATCCATGTACCATTTAAACTTGCATTGCCTGCATTGCCATCAGAAATTACCCATCTGCTGCTCTCGCTGGACTTCACCCAGCTTATACTGATTCATAGAAGGAGAATTTGTTAGAAATTAAGACTCATAAAAAAATAGTTGTTACGTTGCCTGCCTACGAGAAATCTCGGTTCTTTTTATGTAGATATCAGCTTTCGAGTCTCTTCCAATGATCAGCGAGTCTTTTACTTGAGGAAAAATCAAACTAGTAAAGAAAATATAAAACACCTGAATTGAGAAGGAGAAAGAGGGTTACTATCTATTTATTTCTTCAGTGCCACGTGTTCTACTATGGTCAATGACTTGAATCTTCAGATAAGGAACACAAAAATTTAAATCAGTTTCCCAGAGATGTTCTTGCATGGTATTTGAATATTTAAGTCCAGGGCAATTTGTGATCGAGGAGAGACTCTGCTTATTAAGGCCCACTAATTTAACAAATTGATTTGTTCTCAGACAATTTATCTTCTCTGAGAATTCAATTTGATTCGGCATGAGACCTTCTGTCGTAAAAGAATGCTGCACTCCAAGGATCTGCAGCGTCGCGACTCCAGGGAAAGAGTAAGATCGATTGGGTTCTAACGGAGTTGGTATGGATGGACTAACACTCTGGTAAGTATTCGACGATGATCCTTTATGTGATAGGAAAAATTGCACCGGTTCTAAGTGGAATAAAATCAAACAGGTCATGAGAAGTCAATGCTCACCTTGAATGAACTCATAGATGATTTTATTAATTTGTCCATCTAATTTTTTCCAGACCCGTGCTGGCCCTACCTTCTGGCACCATAAAAAGCACATAAAAGCAGACATCCATTTTGCATGCGCCAGATAGGCAGATTTCCAATCTATTTGCGCATGCTCTTTGCTGAGGTATCCTTGAGAGTGATGAACCAATACCTGGCGCTCAGATGGATCAGTTGTATCTTTCTAAACAGATAATCAAAGAATATGATGCTGCTAAAAAATTACCTTTGTGCCCACTAGATAAAAATTCTCCTCGCGAATGGCATGCCTGGTATACTCCTCTGCTGTAAGTTTGCCTAATGTCTGAAAGACGCCTAAAATTTCATTAGACGATTCAACCTATAAAGTAAGCACCTCGCGGGGTGATATAACACTCAGTACTCCCAGCATCAGCATCCTCAAGCTAAGTAAAATAATTTTCCCATGAATATTTAGAACATGAAGACGTTTACCTTTAAAATCAAAACTTTTTCCAAAATCCGGTTCTGGGTGTAGGGCTCGCTATTTGATTTGCGGAAAGAAATTTGATCTATTTTTTCAGCTCCTTCCAAATTGATGGCTTCGATTCTTCTCCAATACTCCTGCACCCTCGACGGCGCCATCCATAGGCTCTTCGATACAATAGCATTCTCTTCATCAAGGGGTTCAGCTGAAGCATAATGAGAAAAATATCGATCGTAACCACTGACAGAAGACGCTACAAACTGAATGTCTACCTCGTCAGATAAAATATTGAGCGAGGGGGCACCATTATCAAGGCTCTGAATTGAGCCTCTTTCGTTAGCATATTCTCTCTTTTCGAGATGTATTCGTGGAGATCCGAAGCAATGGTTGGGCTGGTGTTTGTTTTGAGGAAAATCGTCTTGAGAATAGCTTTCCATTAAGTTATTCTCCGCTGAGAAATCAATTTTTACGAAATGCGATTAATTGCCGAACAAAGATGTTCCATTGGGAAATTCTATAATTATTAAAATGCGCACCATGAGTGCTGGGTGATTATTTAATTAAAAACTTTCAGAAAGAATCAAACCTTGCATAGCTCTCGTTCTTCTCTGCATGATTACCTTTTTTTTTAAAAGTTTATCATCTAGATCTAATAATGGAAGATGCTATGAAACAAATTGTTTTAGAAGCTCTCTGATGAGCGAACCAATCGCAACATTGATGTTTCTTTGGCAGTTCATATGTATTAATTAGGGTTCCCCGGCTTAGCAAAGCTAAACCATTCAAAAAAAGGAATATTATTTGAAGATTTTAATGTTCTAATCGCGAACAATTGAAGGAACTATCAATAATCGCATGATGTATATAGTTTTCGAATTAATTAAATTTTTCATGATGAGAAGATGATAGGAATTAAAGTTGCTTGGCTTTACTTCTACATAATTTTTCCAAAATAAGCATTGTGCAATACTAGATTCTGGTTGGTTGGCTGCTGTAGTTATAGCTCTATCCGCTAAATTATTGTATTGCTTCTTGCAGAATTTGCCATTAGCCTACTAATACAAAGAGCTGTCAATGTAAAGGAAAAGTGACTCAGGCTAGGATCTGAATACATAAGAGAACTACTACTACTTCTCTATTTAACTTTAAAATTGTTGATATATTAAAAAGAAGATGAAGGAATTTCGTGGATAAGCCTAATCTTTTCCCTAATCAAAAATTTAAAGCCTTTCCAGCTTTTCAGTCTGAAGCTTTCAAGAAAAAGAAGAAAATGCTACAAATATTGTTGTTAAAAACGTTAGAAAACAAATAACTAACTATGCACTTAAAATATCGATGTTTTTAAAAAATTGAAAAGGATTTTGTGTCTGTGAATTCAAAGCTTAAGTTAATTATAGTATTATTGGTCAGCGAGAGAAGGGGAATCACCCATTATTGAGAGGGAGTAGAGTGATTTTAAGATAATTTACAGATTTAGGAGCAGTTATATTGGTTATATATATATTAGCAATGATCACTATTTTTCCCGTGATTGTTTATTTGTCCGCAATCGAGAAAATTTGGATTGCTCGTCAGTTGCAGTAAGCAGTAATAACGATCTACTTTGTCCTTTTACGACTAATTTCAAAGAAGTAACCAATATTTCTAAAGTCGCATCCAAGCTGTTAACAAATTGAAATATCTCGTCTATCTACTCACTTTTCATTCTGAATAAATCGGCTCCTTTTTGCTTAGATTCGGAGTAAGAAATAATGTTGGAAGACAAATCTTAGATGGGGAATAAAACCAGATCGGGGTCTTCTACTATTTCTGATATGAATTCTCCAATGAGTTGTCAATGAGTATTTTTTTGGTTTGAAAGTTCAAAAGTGGAAATAATCGATAAACCAAAATATTATCAAAATTAATGAGCCACACCTTGAAGAAAAATTGAAATTTTTACAGCAAACATTGGTTCTTTCCCTGGTGGAATTATTAAATTGAAGGAACGGAAAAAATAATTTAACTACCAATTTTGGTGGAGTTTACTTGAATTTATTTTTGCCAGTCTCTCTAAAGTTACTTAAAATGACGAAGTATGAGCTTTCTCTTTTGCTCGTGGGAATTAAGGACTTCTTAACTTTAGTTTGGGATAGATACCATGATAATTTTAAGCAATATTCTTTAGTGAGCAATTTGCAATATCGTATTGGAATTAAATACCAACAGATTTAGTACGCTCAATGCACAATGAATCGATTTTATCCATGAATGCGGACTAGCATTACCATTCAATCAAAAACTTATCTTTGTATATAGTGGATCTAGCTTAGCCGATAAATTGTTGAGAAGTATCCCTTCAGAGATCAAAGGTTTTTGTCCAAAAAAGGTGTATTTCTCTTGTTAGAAATGAGTTTCATCAGGATACATTCTAATTACCTCAAATTTTGTGGGGTAAAGTCATTTGCATTTTGCGTGCGGTTTCCGTTGCTTGCTTGATGTTCCCAAGTCCCACACTATTTCATGTCTACTTGCCATAATTGGAAAATTACAAAATGAAATTCAAAAATATTATTTGGCGGTTTGTTGATATGAGAATCCGTTATACGTTAAGTATAGAAACCTCCCATGAAATGGCGACTGTTTTTGCACAGAAGATTGAAATTTCTTAAGGAAACACAAGTCACTTATATTAGCTGACTTGCTTATACTTTACTCCTCCAAAAATTCGAGTATTTTTCTCATCATCAGGAAATTATCACAACGTACGCGATGTGCAAGCCGCACCAGGTCTTAAAAAGGATATTTTACAACATCTTCCACATCTACGTAACTAATCGCTGTTCATTTACTTCGACTTTTCATCTTTGATAATGTAGTTGAAAATACTCAATAAAATTACTGTTTTGATCTTCTAATGAGCTCTAATCTTTGCTTACAATAGCAATTCATTCATTCAAATTCATTTGCATTCAATCCTAAGAGACTGTCTTCACCCTTGTTATAAGTTGGATAAGGCTGGCTTCAATTTTATGATTATTTTATGTTCAAATTTTATTCCTGAGTGATGCGTTATGCAGTTCGTTTATTTTCAGATAGTTTAATGCGCGTTAGGATATTAGGAGATAGTTTGGAGTACTTGCCACTTCGTTTTTAACCGGAGTTCTCACTCTATCACATGCTGTAGAACCCCTATTGTTATAATACTGAGATTATAGGTTCATTCCTTGAGCAGAGCAGTTATTAATCGTATAATTCATGAGAGGAAAAAAGTGACACAATGGAGAATGATTGTATTATATTGTGAATCCTCTTATTGACGTACATTTCAAGCTAATAAGCAAGAGTCGGCAGATAATTAAAATCAATTAATTGACCATGTTTTCGGTGGTCTTTTTTTAATTGTTTTTATTCAACTATCTTTGTAAGAATGGACTGTATTTAGTAAGATGCTGCTAACTTTTCATGATGGTGAAGAATTCATCTCAAAATTTAAGGGAGAAACAACCCACATAAACCTCCACCGGTTCCGCGCTAATTTATATTTGAAGATAAAATCAAATTTTTGGACTTTTGACTAATAAATATATTAACGGTTAACTATTAACATTCGACTCTAAGACCTCTTCTCTTACCCTTTGTTAGAAAGCTTGAGTATACCCTCTCCTTATACATCTCACTAAGTCTGTGCGAGACTGCCACAGCTGTCCCAACTGAAAAATCAGTTGAGAATTTTTCAGATCTGCATATGAAGTATCAATTTGTTTGTTCTCACGAAAAGTTAATTTTGTTCTTTTGATCAATAAAAACAATTCACAATAACAAATACAATAAAACAGATAAAAAACGGGAACTTTTCGATAGATCAATTAAGAAAAAACTTCCTTTCTCAGCTAGTTGCTGTTACAAATTCAGAAATAACGGGAAGGATGCTGAGCGTTTTTTTATTAAATTAAGCGAATTAAAGGGGCCGAAGTGAAAAAACTAATTGTAATTCTGAAAATTTAAACTCCATTGGTAAAAAGGGTCTCCGATTTCAACTTGAAACAGCCTGGAAACCTTCCCCAAAAGCGAAAACTACCAAACCCCTGATAAAAAAATGCAATACCAAGCTGTGAACATGCTTGCACTTCAAAACCTACAAGATCATCTCAAATACCTGGTTCTTTCGACAAGTCTTGAAAGAAAAACACGTCCCGCTCAGTCGCGGCTCATTTCTTTGATTGAAACACCGATAATGCTGGATTATAATTCCTCCAACTCTTCCCCTACATTATCCTCAACTTCTGATGTTGAAGTCAATTTTCCGACAACCCCAATCGAACTCGAACAAGAGCGCTCAAATGGCATCACAAATCTCAAGCAGAAATCTCAACGTCTTTGGAAGCTACTCTCTAAGAAATATTCAAATAAAAAATTTAACGCTCAGAATCCCGCTACCAAAAGTTCTGAAGAAAGAAAATTAAATCGGGATACCGAGAAAATTTACGTTCCTCGGCTGAAAAAGCAAGCCCAGTATTGATATTCTCCTTTGAATGTAGTTAATAATTCCTCAATAGATGCCAATACAGAGTTGTTTGCGGTCATGCAAACAGGCAGCACTACTTGAGAGGCTTATGTGCATCATGCCATCACTGTACCTCAAGAGATAAGACACCTTGGAACTGCTCCCATGAGAAACTCTATGCTCTAGGATTGTGCAAGAGATGCTATCTCATACGTAACCAACAGGTAGTGTAAAAAGCTCTGATTGCCATTCTAATATGTTTGTCTTGATAAACAGGAGAAGATCCGAAGAGTCAATAAAGAAATCGAAAAGGATCATAGAGAAGTGATTTTTTCAAACAATCAGCTCCAAAAACAGTCATAATCGATCGATGTGAAAGATAACGGGAGTTTGATAGCAAGCTTGGTGGCAACCTGCTCGCTTATCTGGGAGTTGTTGTTGGTTATTTACATTTGGATATGAAATTAGGTATTGAGTGGATTTTCCAGTTTTATCAAATTTACAAATTCCAAGCTGATTGAGAATTTTTAGTAGTTTTTTTTTCCCTAGTTACTTCATGGGGTATTGCGTTGTCCCATTGGACTTGAAATTTTTTTTTTTTCATAAAACTTCATCTGAGAGGTCTGTAGTATGAACTATTTGTGCTTTTGAGATTTAATAGTCACTCTTGCGAGAGTTGGACCTTTTTACGCAATTAATAAGATCTCTTAGAAAATTCCATAAATAAAGTAATGTTCTGAAACACTCACATTTTTCAAAGTTCAAAACAAATACACTTAGGAAACCATTCACTGAAAATGGATGGGCGCCTAAATAGATCTGATTACGTTGGTAATTGAATTTTAGTCGGATCAGAATTCGTACTATATTTTTTAAAAAAATGCAATTAAGCTAGCGAACCCAAAATCGGTTCTCACATTAATTTTCATATCACATGAAAACTCAACTATCATTACTTAAAACTTTATATGTGTTGCAAACTGATTTCAATGTGAGAAAGGCTCGCTAACAAGTTTGAGAATTTCATTTTTCTAAAACTTTACTTATTCTCTCTATAAACTTAATCGATTTATGCATTAAACTCAAAGAAATGCTAACTCTCCTTACAATTCTCTATAGATAGACGATGACCGATTTGGCTCTCCTTGTCTTAGTCTGCGACTCGCCCTATTATTGAGGAATTTCGCTATGAAATATATCGCTCTCACTGCAGCCGCGACAATCAGTAACCAAAGCAAAGTGTGCCACAGCTTCGTCGATGTCGGAGTACCCCAGATTTTACCAATCTCCACGTGGTAGACCGACTGAGAAAAGTCATTCTTGGCGATGAGACTCAATGTCGCACTGCTCGAAACACTCTCACTGTTTTTCGCGCAAATCTGATGCGCTGGACTAATTTTATATGTCATCAAATCATTATTCCAGAAAGTAAGGACATAGACTGTATCTCCGCCAGGAAGTATACTCACTGCAGCAGTGTTATCGCCAGATTTCTTTGATACTTTTACTCTCTGGAAAGTCTCAACGAGAGGGTAATTGTCCCAAGCCACATTAATCGTCGAATTGTTAGATTCCAAATCATAGAAAAACAGGTATTCTCCGACGACTCCTTGTATATTCGATTTCGGAATATCCGCCAAAACGACCAGGAACTTCTCGTTAGCGACGAGATGAGTTGTGACACCGTATTCAAAATACGCCATGTAACCTCGAGAGATATCTATTTTCAAATTGAACTCGTTGTCACAGGTAAGGTTAAGCAAATACGAGTGGAAATTCATGGCTCCAATCACGATTTTGTAAATGTTTTTCTCGCCCACCTTGACTGTGCTGATCAGCTTCAACGCATTCCAACGCGCTTGGATGCCAGGCAGATCTCGCTTCACGTAGTCGGTAACGTTGATGGCTCGACAGGCGATTTGTTTCGTCAGAATCTCGAGATGGGTGACAATCAGACCTTGTGATCGGTCGAGGATAATCAGTTCGTATGAATAAGAGCCTTGTTTAATAGCTTCCGCGCCGACGATCACAGACTCGTTGAAATTTAAAGAATAAGCTGAAATGACCGATGAGAAAGTGATTTCGCCGAGTTTTTCCAGGGTGTTAGGATTAAACCAGGTAATGAATGGATCCGATGAAGAGAAATTCAGCATATTTGGAGAGGCAACAACGAAAACGATATCGTCATCTTTAGAAACTGTAATCACGGCATCTTCAGCTTGTATTGTAGCCTTTTTGATTTCAGACTCTGAGACACTAAGAACTACATACTCTCCGGTATAGAGAGGACCCCCAAGGATCATATGGCTTTCGTCTCTGGTATAAATAGCCTCCTTCCAATGGGCTAGGACAGGCAATTTGATCTTTTTCTTGCTGTTTAATGTGTAAAAATCACTGCTAACTTGATAAACGGTGTCATGACTTATCGCAGATAAATGTTTCGTTCCTAGTAATGATTTGACTGTAATGAAGAGCTCAGGGTAGAAAATGCGCTCGAGCTCCACTATTGGAGGAGGGGCAATTGGCACTCTGGGTTTCAGCTCGAAATTCTTGGTGTCGTTAGCGAGGAGATCGAACTCGAAAACAGTTCCTTCGAAAAGATTGGCTGCATCGAATGGAGCACAGATTGTACTGTTGGTAGGTTTTTTGTCTAACTCAGCGAGAGTATGATTGTTTCTGGAGATTTTTCTCTGCGGTGAAGTGAGATAGACTGTAAAGCCGAGATCAATAGGGAGATCTTCATTCAAAGGACTGGAAACCTTCAAATCGAACTCGTAAGACTTCTGGTATTTGTCTGGATTGAACCACGAAATGTTACTGTTCACTTCTAATGAGGGCATCCAATGGACTTGGACGAAACTAAGGTTCTTTCCATTCTGAGAATCAGCGATTAGCGCGATTGAGCTGGTTGCTGCTTCAGCCACTCGCAAAAAGTAGCCATAATTGTTGGTTGGCTCTCCTACAGGAATGATTTTCCTCAGTGGGTGGACGTAAGGATCAAAGAAAAACTCATAAACCAGGATAGCGTTCTGTCCGTAAGCGTTTCGGCCTTTGAAATAAACGGCTTCTTTCGAGGGAATATAGTCCCAAAAGTTATTCTCAGTATCTATTTCATAGCCATAGAGATCGACGGTGCGTGATTCTAGGAGATTGAAAGCTTCGTCAATGAAATATTCCATTATTTTATGTTCCGATTTGGAGAAAGCAAGTATTTTCCCTCGGAAAACAAGGAATTCGAGGTGTAAGTCTGGGAATGCTTTTGAAAGGTCATATTCAGCTGTCTTGAGAAGACTGTGCTCTTCAAATACGTAAATCTTTCCTTTAGAATGAATGTAGACGAAGTCCTGGAAGATTCTCACTCCTCTAATAGAGTCCAAACCACAATCCTTTGCTGTAAAGTTAGAGATGGCAACTTCTTTCTTCTCCGCAAGGTGCGTAACATCGTAGCGAACAACAGTATTAGACCAGCCCTTGACGCAAACATATTCGAGTTTCGTAGTATTTGAGCTATTTGGATCGATATTCGCAAATATCTGAGTGCAATAGTCACCATAGTCACGTTCTTCTCCAATGTATTGGAACGTTTTGTAATGAACTTTCAAATTTCTAGAGTAAATATTGATCGTTTGAATCTGCTTGAAATCATCCACAGTCTCAATGAGGACGTATTCATCAAGATCCAAAATCACTGCTGATACGTCTCCTTCGATAGAGATGTTCACAGGCAGATCTTTACAATCCAAATGTGGGACCTTCTCATTCACTGTGCAGTCTCCTATGTATAACGTGTCCTGTTTCCATGGCTGTGCGAAAAGATAGTAGTGAGAGTTGTCTTCAGTGTGATTGTAGGCTTTGAACTCAAAAAATCCAAACCGCCCTTTGAGAATGCTGTTCAGAATCGGAGTATTATTGAAGTTGAAATTCAAAAAGTTTTGATCACGAAGAGTCACATTCGGGAAAATAGACCTGACCTCGTAATGAAGAGCAGGCCCATAAGCATAGTACCAGAGTGGCATTAAGTACGAATCAGGGTACATAATGTTTACGTGCGAAACGAAGTCATTTCTGGGAACAATCCGCGTATTGCCTTCTTTATAGTAGTGCAGTTCAATATTAAAGCTCCTAACGAGTTTTTTGGTAAGTGCTGTGCTGGCGACCTCCATTCTATAGTTCGTAATCAACCCTCCAGCCATCGTCGAGTTGAAAACGACCACCTGAGGGTTCAGTTGATATAAAGATATCTCCGTATGACTGAGCTTTACGAAATGCTGTGCGTCAACAGCAAATAACCACACTGGCTCTGTCGAGGGCAACGTGTACTCCAATTGAGTGTGGTAATAAACTTCCAAGGGACTGAAAGTGTCGTATGTATAAATTGTTAAGAAATTCTTCGATTCCTGAGGTTTCGCACCAATTGTAACCAGATGGTCTCCGACCTTGGCATAGGCCAAATAGTGTTCGTTATCAACTATCGGGTATGACGTATTGAATTCAGATGGCGCAAGAAATACTTTCGAAACTGCAGAGAAATAATATTCTGTCAGATGCGTCTGGTGTTTCAAGACAAGAGTATAGAAGTCAGGTGACGATGGATAAATCTTCACACTGTCTATTAAGCACTCAGCGTCTCCGTGCAGTATATCAGTGACTGTAAATTCATCCTTGCTTAAACTACCGACTGCGACCTTGTTTTTGTTTCCCACGATAATAGCGAAATCGGGGAAAGGGATCATACCTGCTGGATGCAACCCTTCAAGACTTGAAAAGTTTTTCTGAGTTTTCGTCCATCCGATTTGGGTTGAATTCAACATCGCGATATTCAAAAACTCGTCTATTTGAAAATTAGAGTTGATTTTCGAAGAAACGAAGCGATAAATAGCCTTGACTTCGCTATTCGCAGCATTAATAGGCGTATGAAGAGATCTAATCGAGTCTGAGGCTGCTATCTGAATGTGACTCTGGGTTTCGAGAGCTTCGATGAGGTTGTAGGATTGAGGAGAGTTGAAATATAACCGATAGAGAACGTTCGAGTTGTTTGAGATGTGTTGGCAATCAATCCAAAGCTCGTTTGGCAGTGGATTAAGAACGTCGAAGCAAATAGAACCGACTGTTTGATGGACACGGATGTCCCAAAATAGGATAGAGCCTGCAGAATCAGCGGACTTAACTTGGACAACAGCAAGGTTGTTTTCTTCGGTTAAGACAGCATAAGATGCCTTGACTTGCGACTGATTGAAAGAGCTTCCTTGGGTTATTGGGCTTATCACTTTGAATTTAGCGATTGTAAAATTATGGATGGAGGCTTCGGACTCCACTTTTGGTGGGGCAAGAGAGAACGAGAGATTAAACCCTGTAAAATAGTTTTTGAGATCCAACGTCTCGGAATTTGAATCTTGAATCGAAATGAAGCTTGGGAAGGGTTTGAGGACTCGAATATCGGCTTCCTGCGCAAAAGAGCTGGTAGCGAGGATAAAGAAGATGAATAATGCTCGGGAGAGCGAAGATGAGGACATTGGTAATAGTCGCAACACTAACGAAAGCTAAAAAATTGGTTTTTGTTAGCTAAACAAATTTTAAGCTGAAATCGGGTATGTTAGTATCTAAGTAATTAAAAAATAAGCTAGAGAGTCTCCGGTTTGTTTAATATCGTGATATAAATTGATGATAACGGATTCTGATGCTAAATGGCTCACTCACATACTAATTTAACAACTGAAAGGGTTTATTTCTCCTGCGTTTCTTTCTATTATCGGTGTCAGATAAAAAAAAACTTCATAAATTCTACCCTGGAAGTTTAAGTCACAACATAAGAAAAAATTCCGTTGAAGATCGAGGAAACATTACTCTAGAAAGCGTAAAATCCATTTGACTAATAAACTGGATGTTGAGTTTCGGCTCTAGGCCTCTTATTTCTCTGAAAACTAAGTATATGTAATCTGCAGCAAATTCCTTGAAATTTGAAAAATTCAAAACTTTTGATACTTTACAAAAAAAATTGACTGAAACTAAGGAATAAATGGCTCATTTTCTTCATCAGACTTTTTAAGAGAAAAGTACGAGTCTCCGTCTTTGTATCATTTATTGCTATTATTTGCAGATGTGCCCTGGGACAGGGCTGAGTTAATTCGGCTGTTCAACAACTAGTTATGAAAAATATGTTTAATTATCTCATGCTCCTGAAATGCGTTATCTACACAACTTCAAAGAATGGTTCTAATTAATCAGGATACACACACAGCCACTGCCTCATACTAAGAAATAATAATACGAATTATTCTTTTTTATGCACTTTGCCTGGTAGATCAGGTCTTTTCCGTGGGTCATCGTAGATATATGGTCTTTTCTGTAGCGAGAAGCAGTAGATTCCCAAATGTGTTGTTATTTCATCCACTACCTGCGCACACCACTGAACAGATGAGAGCACCGTAAAGATAAGCGAAGCCACAAGAACGACTTTATCGATGTCGAAACCGAGATTTAACTTTGGGGCGTATAAATCACGGCGCAGGAGTATCGTCATGGCTGACAAGAACACTAGTTCCCGATGGAACTTCGGAAACTTCATCTATCATGAACAGTCAGACATTCCCCTCCATTAAAAAAAGTTGGAGAATTTACCTCAGTTAATGAACATACGATCAAACGGCAAGTGAAGAGAGAGAAATTCAGCCCGAAAATAAGTGAAACCAGGCTCCTGCTTGTTGCATACAGTCTAGTATTTTTCCAAAGGAAGTCTTTTTTAGAAAGAAGAATTAGTGTAAAAGTGATGTCAGCTGACTTACTTAAAGTTAACAGAAATAGGACTGGGACATTTTGGATAATCGCTTCGGTTCTGTTTTTCGCTCCTTTGACAGTACTGATGAGTGCTAAGCTGCACAGCACAAGAAAAGATCCAATCATTATATACAAGACGTAAAATTTGATGCTGATATTTAGAGCTTGGGCCATCCATGGGAATCGTATCAAAAGATTGAATGCAAATCCAGGGACGAAACTGCTCACTGGCGTAAGCCAAAAATCTTGTCCAAGGATTCCTGATATAAGTAATACAGCAATAATAATGAGTTCTCCCTCTGTGACACCCACGTTAAACATGTGCGTTTTCAACACTCTGGTGTGATACTCGGACCAATTCGAGATCCAAAAACAAAACTAAAGCAAATTAAAGTCCATTAAAAAATTTTATTAAAGGTACATAGATCGTGGAGCAAAGTACGAATAGACTGTCCTTATCAACTCCAAACTTGGCCGCTTCAGCAGTAGTGAGGATAAGGAACGTCACGGAGAAAGAGTCGCAGCCTAAATTAGCGGATTAAAGAGCTGAAAAATTGTTGACAGTTTACCATGGTCAAAAAGTTGACCCAGCGGCGTTGAAGTCTTTGTTCTTCTCGCTTGCTTTCCATCAATCGCGTCCAATGTTTGATAGAGGAACTGGAATAGTGCAGCTACAAAGAAAGTCCAGCTTGGAATGTTTTTGGAGAGGGTTTGATCGTAAGGGATCATGATGGCGTAGGAGAGGATCATCAAGATAAAACCGATAAATGTAACGAGATTCGGGGCGAGCCACTAGATAAACCAAGGTAAATGGCTGGGATCATAGAAATTAAAATATACCATTGGCAGCAATTTCACCACGGCCTCCCAATAATAGTTAATATAGTTGTCAAGGAATGAATAGCCTCCAGAGACATACTTGTACGTGTCTAGGTGATGAAAGCCTTCTTGTGTAATGAAACCCATTCGATTTTTGGTGGTCGATTTTTTTTTAATGTTATGGTTCTCTAATGTTATTATTATTGGAAATAATATCTTGCAGCCTTAAATATTTCGAAATCGAAAGCTGAAAAGGCGGCAGTTGTAATGATGCCGAAATTTAATTTTTACGCAGTGATAATTTTGTCTCATCTGAAAGCAGCAAATATCATCTCAGATCACCTGTCATTGATCAAAATTATTGCTTACACAAGCATTTTGAAGGCGTTAAAGCTTCAAATGACTCCATCTCATCCCATGTTCAGCATATTCAGCGAGAAAAACTAACTTTCATAGATGCGTATTGAACATACTTGTTGAGGGTAAGTTTCCAATCGAAGAATCTGATCTCTCAAGCAGAGACAGTTTATCAGAAATGCTGTCATAGCGACGTGAAAGAACGAGGAAAAGCCTAAATAGAATTTTAGAATGAACATTTTGGACAGTAATTAAAAAGATTTTATGAGTTAAATTGAATAATGAATGTTACTTCCAAATTGTTGATCGCAGATGGTAACCGTGACTTTTCTTATGGATTTATTGTTGTTGTAATGTAGTTGGACATCGAAAAGAATCCGTATCATTTAATTCAATTTTTTTATTTAGCAGTTTGTGGTCAGATGATCGAACCTATGAATTATAGTCGTTGAGCTAGCTAATTTAACGTATTCTTGGTTGTTTACCCTCACAGTGCTGGTAAAGAGTTTCTTTGTCAGTATCTACGGTTTGAAGGCTACTTGAAAGGTAAATCAGCTAAAATAATTTCTCTTCGTCAAAGATACTGCAACGTGAATGTGTTTTAGCATAGGGTCTCATTCCAGCTTTATAATTAAGTATATTTCTTGTGAAATACCTAGAATAAGTTAAAGTGTTACCGATGAAGATTTTGCTTAATATTATCATCAGATCCAATATTACTTGTAATGAATTTCACAAATCTCTGAAATAACATTCGAACAACATTTCCTCGAGTGAGAAAGGCACAAAATCCAGCTTTGACTTCAATCAAGAAATATTGGGGTTTTTTTTGCTAGTCTATACTTCTACTGAGGATGTTTTAAGTTAATTCCTCAGCGAAGCAATTTTAATACTATAGCATAATAACTACGCAATAATTCTAAGTTCTTCTACACATGCAGGATAAACCAGATCCAGACACACATGAAATTGATAATTCAGGTGTTACACCTCAAGAAATTATAAACTCTAACTCATTTCACACCCAGCTACAAAACCTCACTCTCAGATTGATAAAGATGAACATATCGCTCAATTGCAAAGGAAATTAAAATCGTTAAAAGACGCTTTCATCAAAGAGCGAGAGACAAAAACCGCTCTTGAAAAAGAACTTGCTGACTCTAAGAAACGCATTGATGATCTCGAGTTGACCCTCTTCCAAAAGGTTCATCATCAGTTCTGTGCTTCAACGATAACGCGTGTACTAGGAAAATCATAACCTTCAACTTCTTAATGAGCTGAAGGAGAAAACGGACAAAGGCAATGTAATTTTTTCTTTCTGGAATGAGCGAAAGAGTCAATGTTTAATGATGTTAAGGGAAGCATGAAAGGAAGCACCAAGCAAAGCACCAAAGAAAGTTTCACAGGTTCTATTGGCTCTTCTATTGGAGAAATGTTTGGAATGAAGAAAGTAAATATACTGTTTTGGTGGATGATTTAAATCATGTATGAATGTTTACATAGGGAGAAGACGAATATAAAAAACTGCAGAAGGAATTTAATTATCTCCGAAAGCAGTTTGATTCTGTTAAAGACAAACTTATCAAGGCCGACGAGTAGCACAATGCGAATTTTTATTTCTAATGGATGTCGTTAGCGAAAAAGAAACCATCAGAAAGGAGCTCAAAAAAGAGCTGGATAACCTTCGAGCAAAACTTGCCATTTCTGAAGAAGACCTGAATAAAAAGATACGAGATTTCGAGAACCTCGAGAAAGAAAACCGTTCCCTTTCTCAAAGCTACTCTACACTGAAAGACCTCTATGCTAAAGTTGATGGGGACATGCAGTACCTGAAAAGCAGATCTGATATGCTCGAGAAAGAAAAAAATATGTACAAAGCGTCAGACGAGGACAAGTACCAGAGCTCATGAATTAGGCAGTTTTGATGATTTTTTTTTTTCTTGTGAAAATCAGATCCAAAGTCATACAAGACCTAAATTCCCTTATTTCGCAACTCGAGAATAAGATGAGAGCCTTCAACGAGAAAATAGGAGTCTTTGAGGAGAAATTAAGAGAAAGAGATGATTATGTAATTTACTATTCGCAGAAAGTTATCTAAACGAGTATTCTATTTCTTTCTTGCAGATTGCTGAGATAGAATCGAGGTATCAGGTGTTCCCAGTGACTCTTGTGGGCATAGCTAACGTTCCTGCTCAGGTGACAACTCAAAATCTAATTAATTTGGGCTGAATATATTGAAAGATTATCTTGAGGATCGATGTTGAAGGAGATTATATCTTGGATATTGAAACTGCTGGGGAACGAAGAGTCATCATGCCATATCAAGTTGCTTCAATAAGTCCAAACAAAGAAACGGAGAATCAATTCTCGATAACTTACCGCGTATGAGTGCCTCCAAAAAAGAAATACGATTATAATTATGACTTGTCTTAGTTAAAAACCGGAAAGACAGAAACAGAGACTTTTCAAACGAAGGACCTTACGAAACTCCTTAAAAGCTTAAAGTAAAATAATGGAGAGATTTTGTTTGTGATTTGTTATATCCTAGGAAATTCATGGAAAAATCCCGTGATAAAATAAAAGGGCCGATTGCAACTGGTGGAGATTCTGGCAACAAAAAAGACAAAAAGTTTTTCGCAGAAATCGCCAGCTTCTTTGGCTCTTAGATAGAAAGGGAAGCCTATCAATTACAATCAAAGAACTAGGCCTTTATGTTGATTTATTTTTAGGTAGAGCGGTGATTAGCGCTGTGTCATAATTGTTAGTGTCATAATAATAGTTGGTATCTCTAAATAACCCTTATCCGGCTACTAATTAGCTAGTCATATTTCATTCATATACCTATTGAATAAATGAAGAGGAATCCTCTAAGAAGAAAGAACATTTCACCAGAATTCAAGATATTTCTCGTTTTCCCACAGTAGATCAGTCTCTAGAGTGAGCAGCAACACTGTAATTATTCGTTTTCACTCCTTTTCAGTTTAGCCTTGGCGAAAGCTGTTAATCTCTCAGTACCTCATTACTTAATAATGATGATAGAATATTCTATACTACTTTCATTAAGTGCTAAGTGCACGATTAACTATGTTGCTGAGTATCAAGGGCTGTCTATGAATATCAAGTTCTTACGGTCTATGAATGTCTGCCGAATACAATCAACTCCAATAATGAAAAATTCCATCAATGATTTTACAACCGAAACGTTTGGCACTCGCCCTAGGTCACGCGCCAAGTTTGAAGTGCTAGTTGAGTGATTGCAGGCGGCGCTGGCTGTTTAGATTTGTCCAACTAATTGGCTGTGGATCTTAGGTTGAACCTAATTTTGTAAAATTAATGCTCAAATTGCCGAGAAGAAGGATATTCATACACAAGATTCGATACAGGTGACCCAGTCTCTGAGTGGATACATGCAGTTTTTCTCAGGATCGGCAGACTTCATGCTCTTGAGAGCAGCTTCACATCTTCCGAGTTTATCTTGCCAGAACTTGCAAGATGGCTTGCAAAATTCGATCATTTTTGGCTTTGGGTCCACTCCCTTTTGGATCATGGATCTAATTGAAGCTGGGTTGTTTCCGTCGAGGGTGTCAGTAGCTGTTTGCATTATTTCCTGCCTTTCAAGCCAAAGTGTTTTCTAAATTACAAAATTAATTATCTCACTTATAAAATTTTAGGAACTTTATTCAAGCAGTTGAGAGCAAATCTATTCCTTAATTATGAAATTAGTCGTGCCTAATTGAATTTCTTTATGAGTTGTTGTTCTCAAGTCCAGTAAGGCTAAATCTGAAATTCACACAAATTTTCTCCTTGATTAATTTATTTTGAAAAGATAAATATTAACATTGGATGTCATTCGTGTTTGAAATGATAAATTCCATGAATTAGACACCTGAAGAGTATAAAATATTTTAATAGGACTTCCTCGTGTCTTGTACAATTAATAAAAATCTCATTAACTCAGATATTCTTCCTAACCTCTACGCGAAAAAACATTTTCGATTTGACCCTTTCCGTTTGAGCTTTCAAATAAGAATGGAATCGACGTGCAAGGAATTTACGACTTCTCTTCGAGCTTTTGTTATTTTCTCTATATTATCAAAATGTTAGTTTATAGAAAGATTTGCAACTCCTTACGCCAATAAAGTTCGTTTTTGGTAGATACATCTACTCAACGCGATTGCTACCTCGTGGAAATAATAATAGGCTCCGTCATTTTCTTTTAAGAACTCATGATCTCTCGAATTTTCTATGTTATCTTCAAACTGTCCATCTTCCTTTTGAAGATACACGTTTAGATCCAAATTCTTAATAAATTCGAGCTTGTCGGTGTCTTCGGCATCCTTTTCCCAACCCAAAGGTTTGCCTAGCGCGGTTAGAAAATCTTCAAAATCTTTCACTTTGAGGAATGCTGTAGCGTCGCAGTCAAATCGAGCCCAAATATCTCTGAACCTCTCCAAATCTTGTCGAGCCAACAGCGCGTCATGGGCGGCGATTACTTCGATTTCAAAGACTTTGAGAATGACCGCTATGAGTAGGTTCAGCATAATTAACGTATATATGACTTGGAATGAAAAGAAATACAGGAAGGCAGACCATTTGTGGCCGCATCCAGTAATTCCATTCTCCGAATAAACTTGGTACGTGAAATCATCAGTGGTACAAACGAAGTTAGGCTGCAATCCTCTACTCAAATCAGCCATGAGGTTGTTCCACCCTTCACCTGTTGAAATACGGAAAAGCGTGAATAAAGCGGTTGGAAAACTTTGGAAATTGGCGTCAATTGACAAGTAGCTCTGTAGCTTAACGTACGAGAATAAATTTGTTCCTATTTGAGCGTAGAAACACAGTACGATCCCAAGCAGCGCCGCTATGTTTCCGAGAGCTGGCAAGGCGATGAGGAACGTGTCTACGATGAAGCTCAGCGAATGGAAATGTCGAAGGAGGAATAGAATCCTGACAAATCTGAACGTTCTAACGAGCGTCGTCAGACTGCTTCTAGATGAAGAGCTGAAAATGCTGTCGATCTCGTAGAAGGAGAGCACCCAAGAAGAAGAGAGAATCACAAAATCAAAAATATTTCCTGTGAATCTGAAATACTGCGACCCCGTTGCATATAATTTAATCGCCACTTCCAATGTAAAGAGGAGTTGAATCAAATATTGGCAGATTCCCAAGGTAGTATCCGCCCAATCCGGCTCTCGGACCGATGTTATAGTCGACATCAGAGCGCTTACAATAAGAATTCCGTAATGGAAAAATTCGAATTTTTTGGAATTAACAAAGTTGAACCATTTTTGACGAGTTGGCTCTTCTGGTGGTTTTATCTATAAAGAAAGGAGGAATAAAAGCCGCTGTGCGGAAGAAACTTACATGATAGGTTGGCTGAATTTGAAGGATGGTTTCGTTTATTCTCACCCATTCAATCTGTTCTTTATTTAGGTCTTGCGTTCCTTCGAGGTTCATCATTTGTTCAAAGAATGAGTCCACCACAATAGCTGCGAAGAGATTCCAGGCAAAATAGTTTCCAATGAGGACGCAGATGATATAATAAATCTTCCAAAAAGGATTATAATCTTGGATTGGCTGCATGTCAATATCTCTTGCGTCAACCAAATCCCATCTACAGAAGTTTTAAGAATCAGTGAATATCGATACGAATATTATTAAAGAAATTACGTTTTCTTTTCCCAAGTCACTGCGGTACACATCTGGAACAACACATTTAGCGCATTTCCAATATTATCGAAGTTATTATCGTTGTTCACCCAGTCTCCGCCGTAATCCATGCAATCTTGCTTCGTTTCTATTGTCACATCAAGACTAATGTTGTGTGTATCGCAATAGTAGAAGAAGCCTCTTTTAAACTGGATTCCGATGACAGCCAGCACTAATAAATTGATAAAGACGAAAACTCCAAGTTTGATCAAAGCTGGAAACGCTTGGTATAAAGAGATCAAGGCGGCCTTCATAGATCGATTTTTGAACAAAATATTGATGACCCTTGGCACCCGAACCACCAAAACATAAGACTGATGATGATATCCCACTGAAAAATAGTCTATGTATGTTATCATCCCGGCTAAGATTAAAAGCCCATCGATCACGCGCCATGGATGGGAACAGTAGGAGTTTTTACCATTCCAGTACATCCCTCGAGCAATAATCTTCAAAGCCAACTCAACCAAAAACACCGTAGAGATGAGTTTATTGATTGCTGTGAGAGCTATCCCCATTGTAGAATCTGGAGAAAGAAAAGGATTATTAAAGACCAGCAACACAAGAGTCAGTAGGATAAAGCCATTTCGAGTCCATAGAAATCCCTTGCTGATAACTATTCTTGCGCACCACTTTCTGAAAGCATTATCTCTATCAAATAAATTTAGCGATTTGCCAGACAAAATTCTCCTCAATTTAGCTTCAGATTCGTCTTTATCTGACTTGATCGTCTTTATTCTGCGAAGAGGATGCTTGTTAGCTTTTTTTTTCTATATTCCAAATGAGAATACTCTACTTTAACAAAAATTTTACCTTTATGTTTGGACTTGAGAGGAAACTATCGTCCGTATCTTTCGCCCTGATCGCTGCTACAATACTTTTTCTCCCCCGTGAAGGAGCTTCAATTCTAGCGGGGTCAGAAACAGAAACCGTCTCATGAAATGTGCGGATAAACTCTGAGATAGTGATAGCGAGGAAAAGTCGTAGAAGGATGACGTATCCAATGACTAAGATGGTAATTGAAAAGAACACTGCTTGGACAGGTTCAGTAGCCTCCATTAAATAATAGAGTAAATTCGAATTCCAGCAGTCTTTTGTGAAGAGCACGAATATTGACAGCATAGCGTCCGAAAAAGAGTTAAAATTGTTTCTTGGTGGAGCTCCTTGGGAGGGATCAGTGGTGCCAACCTCATTTTCCCCGATAAAAACTTTATAAGCATAGAGCTCCATGCCAAAGCCAGCGCATACAATCATAACCAACACTAAGAAGATAATGAACAGCCAAATTCTTGCGAGAGTCTTTGTGACTGTGATTGAAAAATCCGAAAAGGATTTCCACACTTTGGAAAATCTGAAAACTCTAAAAATTCTGAAAGAGCGAAAGATCTTGACGAAGAAATTGTTGCCCCGAGCGAAATAGCTTGGGTATATCAAAAATAAAATTAGCTCCGCACAGCCTGGCAAAATGATGAGCGCATCCAAAATATTGTATATATTTCGAAAATGAGTCGTAAATCCTTCCCCTGAGACTCTTATCACGAGTTCGATGAGAAATATGTAGGCAACAACCCAGCTGATAAGATCTAATTTCATTTCGTAGTCGTCTTTTATGGGATATTCGTACATACAGAGTACGATGACATTCACTGTGATAGATAGCATCACAAAAACGGTAAAGTACGGCTTTTGAACTATCACAGCGCAACCTCGTCTATAAGATTCCCAGCATCTTTTGCATGAATCCCAGCATTTTTTGCATTTTCCATCAGAAGGCTCATGAGCTTCGGCCTTGGCATTACTACTGCTATTCACAGTATCAACCTTATAATGATATACCTCCTCTTCTTCCTTCTTTTGCTGATCAAACTTAAGAACTTCCAAAGAGTTTACAGCTTCAGGAGAAGTTAATAGCTCTTTGTCGTCTTGGAGTTCCGTTTTATCAAGAACTTGTGTACTATTTGCTGATTCGTCATGATAAATCGTTTGCTTCGATGTCTGCTCATTCATCAATTCCTCAATTGACTCTCTTTTTTTATCAGCAACCAAAAGGGTTCCCTTTTCTTCAGGTTTGGCCGCTGGGAACTGTGGTTTGCTATCGTGATTTTCTTCTAATATTTCGGGTGCGATAACGGAAAGCACATTTGCTCGTCGTGACATTCTCAATTCAATCAGTTTCTTTCTAGAGCCGCCAGCGTCTCTGAGCTGCTCGAATTCGTAGTATATAACTGCAAGGATCAGATTCATCAGGAAGAAGTAACCGAAAACAATAATTAATCCAAAGAACAACGCAACCACCAACGAATTATTAGCTTTCCAAAATATATAAACCTGGTCGGTCCATCCCTCTCCAGTGAAAGCCATAAATATATTCAAAGTCGCATTAGGAAAGTTATTATAGTTCATTATCCCCCAATACCAGTAATAGCTGTCGAACTCAGATTGGTTTCTTGGCAAAAAAGGAGACACTTCACTTGGATTTCCGCAGTAACTACTCAAACAGAATCAATATTCTTGCATAAACTATTTGATCTTACCCTACCTCGCACTGATCGCTGGTGCGACAGGTAGTATCTTTCATTGATACAACAGGCCAACTTCCTGATATAGGCTCTGGAGTCAATCGGCAACGTCTTTCATCTACTCCGCCAAGGTATTGGATTCCGAAACTTGCCATGATGATCATGAGCATCGAACTCGAAATACAAACTCTACCGAGGGCTGGAAGAGCTTTGTAGGTGCACTGAGCCAACAATTTCAGTTCCTTGTTGTAGTACATGATACGAAATATACGGAAGGTGCTAAGGAGCCTCGCGAAGGTGCTGAACTCTGCAAATGTGGCAATAGCAATGCTGCAAATTTGTTTAGACCAAATTAAACCGGTATTTTTACCTATCTAACATCAGCACAAAGTCGATCGCATTCAATGGTTGCCTGAGATATGAATTTTTCTGCGTGACAAAACCCATTGCGATGATCTTGAGCAAGAATTCGAGAAAAAATATGCATGCATAGATCATATCCATGATATTAACGTCCTCTCCAAGATATTTTTCTCTTGCAGGGTCCAAGCGCCATGAATGATCTGACAATACCAAGGACAGTGAATTCACTACTGATACGACCAAGATGAATTTCTGAAATAGACTATGATACAAATGAAACCGAATGCTGCGTAGAAAAATTACGATGAGAAGACAATTCTTGCTGCTAAGACTCTGAGTTTATTGTTTGGTCCCAGAAACCGAAGCGATTTTCGAGCGAACTAGCAATAAAGGCTTAAGCTGACAGAAAATAGGACAAGGTACTTTGTAATATTGACCTTCAATGAAGAAATTGTAGTCCTGTCAAGCAAGTTAGGAATGAAGTTGATAGATGATTACCTCTCGGAGAGCATTGATGATTGCAAGGTCGGGAATACTGGCGCTTAATGATTTCGAAGCGGTATTTCTATGAGAATGAATGCCATTAACAGGTTCATTATGATTCATTAGTTGTAATTTAATTTAGTTGTCACAATAAAAAAATTTAGCCAGCTGAACTTTGCTCAGCCAAAGATTACTATCTTGAATACTTGGCAAATTGGTTTATTTATAATAAAGAAGAAATGAATTAATACGTGTTCAAGAGTTAGTTAACGGTTAGGATCTCAAGGAAACTTGTGATGAAGTGAATGGAACTATGCTAGCGCCTTTGATCGATTTATTTATGATTGATAAAGAATTCCATTTGCTGCCCATGAGAACAATGTGAAAAACCAATTAAAACTTTTGTATGGAGTTTCGTCCTAGACATGTTTCAGGCACTTTAAGAGTGCTTTTCGACTCC
>ENA-UOTZ01000658-UOTZ01000658.1-compost-metagenome-genome-assembly--contig:-NODE-658-length-28581-cov-10.191903_pt1 | contig 28581 bp, 15 predicted proteins | sample MGYA00238144_ERZ746983 | MGnify/ENA primary metagenome ERZ746983 (study PRJEB28759, sample SAMN06268863) | compost metagenome | isolation source: single cell | place: USA: California, Emeryville, Joint... | reverse complement strand
TTTGACTCAATGCAAAAATGTTTTTGGTTTGCTGATGAACAGGGTATTGATTGACCATTTCAAATCTCGCAAGCAAAAATCTTTGATTGTGAATGTCTGTTCAGAGGTTGGCGTTGTTGCGATACCAACCGCGACGCTACTCGGAAGCACGAAGAGATTCATGGATTTTTTCAGCAGATCATTGAGTAAGCAATATAAAGGCCAAATAGACATAATTACTCATATTTGTGGTCCAACGATGTCGCGTACAGCAACTGAACTGTTTGGAAAGAGTAGTGGTGCTTTTCAGGCTCTTTCTCCTGAGCAATGCGCTCGAGGACTATTGGCTCAGGCTGGCTATGAAACACGAACAGGCGGTCACTGGGAACATCAGATACACTTCAAGATTTTTTCAAGCTGGATAGGCAAGGCAATTCTGGTGCCCATTATGGACCAGAAATTGGTGGATGTATTAAGAAAGCACCAGTCTCCAAACTAAGTCTACATTTATATTCCATCATGTCTGTTAATGAGGAAAAATCACTAGTATATGATTCAAGATGCTATTATGAGGGAGCTTCATGAACATTAAAATTCAACTATTTATAAGGGAATAGAACCCAAAAACTCGAAGAGTATTCTATTACCTATGATTATTCTATTACCTATGATTATTGTTAGTTTAACTGATAATTAAAAGTAATCAAGCGCTATGTAGATAATTTCCAATATATTTCTTTGGGTCTCATTGAAATTATGGAGAGTCATTGGTTTCATCCTCTATACCAGTAATTCAACTCGTCATCCAAAAGATCTAAGCAAGCAAGTAAGCAATTACTACATGAAGAAAACTCAGCATTCGGAAAAATTGTGTAAATTCAGTTCTAGTGTGATTAGATTAAACCCCTTCAACGATTTAACTTCTCAAATAGAAGACATTAGATCTGCATGAAGAATTCGATAAATTCATTATGGCACTCAAAATAACAATATTCACAGCCGAAAGTCACACTCTCCTTGAATTATAGGATATTGAGCAAGCATAATGGCAGCTCTTGCAAAAAACTGAAAAATGTGCCTCATTACAAAACGGAGTATAATTATTTCATTCATCAATAATTAGTTATTCTTTTCATCTGAAATGATTCCCAGGCCCTTCCCTCTCTTCATTTCTGTATTGAATTCCATCATTAGCTTGAGATGAAGTTTCTCGATGTCCTGAACACATTCTAAAAGTGTGCTTTCAGGCAGCTTTTTCAGAGCATGACTGTATGACTCTACTGAAGCCTTATCAAGCTCAAGCAAATAGTTCCAGAGCTGCTGAGTCCTGCTAGATGCACTATCCAATTAAGACCACAAAAAAATAAATAAATCAGAATTGGAGTCGGAAAAACAAAAATTACTCAGCTGGTGGTTTAAGGCTTCTCGTTGCTTCGATGAGTCGGTTAAGCACAGTATCCATGTCAAGGTTGATATCCGAGGAGTCGTTTGCAAAATCCAAATAAGATCTTACCAGCTGAAAAAGAGCTTGTTTTCTGCCTTGAGAACTATCATTTTGAGAAGTTCCGACCTTCATTGTTGTTGAATTGAGAGCGTCATTGGGACTAACCTCTTCATCCATTTTCTGCGTCAGAAACTCTTTTTTCACTCCGAGTTGAGATGTATTTTTTGGATAGTTCGTAATGTCTTCCATATCTTTTGAGTTTCATTACAATAGAAAGAGGAGAATATCTGTACTTGTGCTCTGGTTGCTCTCTACCAGGTATTTGTCAAGAATGTCTTGAATGAGTGGGGTGAAGTCTATTTCCGAATATTAATTTAGATTTTTTGTCAATTAACGAGCAAATTAGAATTGTAGAATTCTATTAAGTTGATTTCTATATTACTTCGAATCACATTCCGTACTCACAATTTATGAGGAAGATGGAATTCTCCTTCTATTCTCATTAATGAATAAATTAATGATTACCATTGTGCAGTATTGTGATTAAGAACGTTCTTTCTTCGGTATTTAATGCACCTAAATCGTATCGAGATTAGAAGATTGAGCATATTTTTCCAAGTGTTTTTGGGTGTATTTTCCTAAATAAATGAATTGGATAATTCATTTTCTAGAGGTACAGGCAAAAATTAGATATAGGTTGAATAGATTGTTGGGGTTTAATTTTTTGGCTCTTGTTTCGCATGTTATTGAGAAAACTCTGTATGGTTATTCCCTCTCATGCAACACTACAAAATAGATTCTGAGAAAGTAAATTTCCTTTACTTATTTATTGCCACATGTAAACCAGATAATCAATCATGACAGGAGAGAGTTTATATCAGAAAGGCTACTTTTCCACAAAACATCCCACTGCCAGGGTAACCTTTGATCCGTCACGTGAAATTCAGCAATAGGAACATGAGCATACGATTGATTCTACCTTCATTTCAAAAGGCGTTTTCAAAGAAGCTTCTTTATCATTTTTTTTACATATTATACTGGCGGTATTGTAATGACCAGATGCGAAAGTAATTTCAATTGGATTACGCAATTTTAAATCATGCTACAAATAACAGTAGAAAAAATAATTGTGTTAAATTTACTAACAATCATTGCTAATTTCCAAATCCTCAATTAGCCTTCAAATAGCCAAATCGAATGGAATCAACTCAAGCCTTATTAGACTCAAAACCTCAGCTCTATTTTAGAAAGCAAATGGCTAGTCAAGATCAAACAATAGAAACAACCACCCAAGAATTACCAGAGTTAACAAAAGAACAATTGCTGAAATATGATCCTAATCCTACACTACGCCCGTTTGAAAACGGCAAATACGAATACATCGACACCGAGCAAGCATTACAGGAGTTGGTGAAAGTATCACTTGAAAAGGAGACAGCACTCGGAATAGATATTGAACAAACTCATAAAAATACATATTATGGTTACGTTTGCTTGGTCCAGATATCCACTCGCATGAAGGATTATATTATAGATGGCATAAGACTGCATAGCGTTATACCAAAACATCTTGGTCCAATCTTTGCGAATCCAGATATTGCAAAAGTTTTTTACTCAGGTACTTCAGATTTGCTATGGCTCTCTCGAGACTTTGGAATTCACGTTGTGAATTATTTTGATGTGCATGCTGCTAGCGTGTTTTTAGAAAAGATTAGAGATAGCAGTCTAGTTGGATTGCTTGCAGAGTATTGCAACTACTCGCTTGATAAATCTATTAAAAAGAAATTCCAGCTCTCGGATTGGAGACAGAGACCGCTGACACCGGATCAATTAGAATACGCTGCTCTTGATGCACACTACTTGGTTTATCTACGAAACCGAATTCTATCAAAGCTAGAGAAGAAAGTTGAGTGGGAAAATGGACTTGGTACATTCCTTCAGACCATGCAAAATGTCTGCTTGAAACGATGGGAACCGAAGCTATTGTCGCTTGGTAGTTATGAAGAGTATTTTATCAATTATATACAGAAAGAGAAAAAGAAGGGTAAAAATGAAACTCTCAAGAAGACAGATAAGTCCGAGATCTCAGCAGAGTATTATGATGAGTTCTGTAAATTTCTTAATCTCGTGGAATTAAGAGAGCAGGCTGGATTAGAGCTTGATGATCAACCTGAGCTATTGATGAGCAATGAACAGCTTGCTAAACTTGTGATTGGAGCTGAAGAGACGAAACAAGAAGAGGAAGAGAAATCACAGACTGGAGATGGTCTCTTTATCAAAATATACAATGCTCAAATCAAAGACATATTGTCGGGTAAAAGTGTTAAAAAATATACTTTGGGAATGCACAAGAACACGACGGATCTAAAGACTGAAGCTAAGTTGATGAGACAAAACCAGTTTAAAAATAAATACACAACCAAAGGGAAAGCTTATCAGAACTGTCGTATACTTGCTCCAGACAATGAACTCCTCTGTTACTGCAATATGGATAAGATCGACTGGTATATGAGCCGAAATCTTGCAGAAATTATAAAAGACAACCCAATGACCATTAAATTGAAATTTGAACCTTCGGGAAGGGGCTGGACTCAACTGAACGAACTCAAAGTGTCGTATGATACTCGAAAGATCCCCAGTAGAGTTAATCAGTGCGTCGTGTGTGGACAGAAAGAGAATTATTTGCGATATCATATTGTACCACTCCTTTACAGAATTCATTTCCCCGAGGATATGAAATCTCACAATGCATATGATGTTCTATTACTTTGTTGGAGATGTCTGGAAAAAGCTAATCGCCACTCTGAGAAAAAGAAGCAGCAAATCGCTAATAAATATAATGTTCCTTTGCAGCAGTTCAATGAAGCTGTAAAGCTCAAGAATTATATTGAAGGATTAACAAAGAGTATTATTAACTATCGAAAATTCAAGGCCACTATGCCCGAAGATAGACGACAGAAGCTTGTTGATGGATTTTTTGAGCTTTATGACAAGATTGTTAAAGAAAGCGACCATCTCCAAGAACATTTCAGAGAAGAACTGCTCAAATTAGAAAAAGATGAGAAGGGGAAGATAGTGATCAATGAAAAATTTGAGGAATTTTTCCTTCAGGTGCCGAACTATAAGAAGATCGTGAAAAAATCTTCGAACAAGGACTTTAAGAACATTCATGGAAAGCTTGTAATTGAGCAGTTTGAAAGCAGAGGGAAGATAGACTTATTTGTCCAGGAATGGAGACAATTCTTTTTGGACTCTATGGATCCTCAGTTTCTTCCTCAAGATTGGCTTATGACTCTGGAAAAAAAAGCGAAGGAGTCACTTCAAAAGGAAAGTCAGGAAAAGGAACTTCAAATAACTGAATCGAAATAAAATAATTCAATCTGGTCTCATAAATCGAGAAAATCTCAAGTGCCTCCTCAGGGAAAGACATGTGTCAGAATATTTCATTGATGAGTTTAGCCTAAGACTGTTTTTTTGATTCAACGCTATATTAGTGGGTCTATTTGATTGTCAAAATGATTTTCAAGTTAGTCATAATAGTTGGTATTGTTAAACTTGTTTCATGGAATACAAAATAATCAAAAATCTTCAACATTGAAGGAAGAGGGCTTCAGATATTATCTAGGAACCGCCATTTCATAAGAGTTATATGAATTAGCTAATAAATTACAAAACCTGAATAAATGGAACAGTTTTATTAACAAACTCCCTCTCCTTCAATCTCCGAACATCGTTTGCGAGGTTCCTTGGCTTATTGAAACAGCATGAGCGAAGAAGAAATTTTTTTTTAGTTCAAATATATCTCCTCACAATTCATTCGATTGCTATTTTTACTGGTATAATGAATAACAGTAGAAAACTGTCCCTGACTATTAAATTATGAAGATTACTATAGTTAATTTATTGTGAGATGAACGAAGACCCAGCAAGTAATAAAGATATCCAAGATCCTTTAATAGACGAAGAAGAAACCAACAGCGCCCAACCCAACTTCCTGTATAAAACGTGGTCACTTCAAGACTTAGTCAATAGAGAGCGGAAAACCCGCAAAAACAAAAAAATAGTGATATCACTCACTAGTAACATTTGCTCTGATTGTCCCTTTCAAACGAATTTTTTGTAGATACACGCTATTCTATTATAGAGAAAATATCGAAAGAGTATTTTGCATGGAATACAACTGCGAAAGGTTCTGAAGTTCCAGGCGATTGGAACATACAATGGTGTGATACATATATTTCAACAGAAACTCTAAGATCGATGCTTCCGTTTCAACTAATAAACCATTTCCCGGGGTCTCATAACTTGGGAAGGAAGAATCTCCTGGCTAAACATCTTGGAAAGATGAGAAAACGGCTTCCAAAGGATTTCGATTTTTATCCTCGTACCTGGATGCTTCCGCTCCAGTCAGAGGATCTAAGGCAATATGCAACTGAATCTCAAAATGCCAATGACCCAAACGGAAATGATTTTTCTCTCAAAAAAAAGCCAAATCGATCTGTTTTCATTGTCAAGCCAGAAGCCGGATGTCAAGGAAGAGGAATATATTTAACAAAGAAGATAGACAGCATCACAAGTACAGGAGATCATTTAGTTGTGCAAGAATACTTGGCAAATCCGTATTTGATCGATGGGTTGAAGTTTGATCTCAGGGTTTACGTGCTGGTCAAAAGTGTGCAGCCTCTCAAAATTTTTGTTTATCGTGAGGGATTAGCACGATTTGCAACTCATAAATTCGAAAAGCCAAGGAAGGATAATCTGAAAAACTTTTTTATGCATCTGACAAACTATTCCCTCAACAAAAAGAATCCTGATTTTGAATTCAATAAGGAAGAGCATGCTGATGATTCAGGGCATAAACGTAGCTTATCATCTGTACTGAGAGTAAATCCGACCGATATTTCTTCTGTTTAACACCAGCATAATATCATTGTAGAAACTCGAGCGGGAAGGTAAAGATGCTGACAAACTCTTTAAAGATATTTGTTTCTTGGTTGTTAAGACAATTTGTTCGGTCCAACCTGAGCTATCCCATATTTATCGTGCATGCCAGCCGAAAGAGGAAAACTCTGAAATGTGCTTCGAGATTTTGGGTTTTGATATTCTACTGGATGAAAAGCTGAAGCCATACCTTCTGGAAGTGAATCATACTCCAAGCTTCCATACTGATACACCGCTGGACTTGCTGATTAAAAAGAATTTGATTCTCGACACATTAATATTAGCTAACGTTACAAACAAAGCGAAAAAAAAGTAAACTTAGAGTCTCATATTACATGACGCTTGACTTTGCAAATTAATATAGATATTTTGAGAGCACACATGTGCCTAACTTTGGGAAAGGACCTATAAGGCTGTCATCTGAAGATTTAGAAGCATTGCGTAGAAAAATTGAGAGCTACGAGAATAAGCATTTAGGAGGGTTTGTAAAGGCTTTTCCTCCCACACCTGATGTAATTGCATGCACTTTCGAAACGAATTAACTTGATATCATAGCTTCCCTTCGCAGACTATAACTTTTTCAATGTCTTAGAAGTGGCAACTGCAGTTTGGGATGAATTTACAGGGCCAAAAAGAATAAAAGACCAGTCATCAGTGCTTACATTACACAGTGTATTGGGCAGAATGCTTAATGATTCGACTAGATCAACATCGAATCCGCGATTACGCACTCAGCAGGCACAAATCAAACGAAATTCACTTAGACAGATAAACCAAACAGCTATTTCTCCATCTCTCACTACCACCACACTTGCTTCTGCTGAAAAAACCGGACCTCAAGGAAGGGGCCAGCAGACAACTGCCGGTGAGATCTCTCAAGAAAAAATTGACAAGAGAACAACCGCAAAAAGTCTCAATACTACTGTCTCGGCGGCTATATCAGAAAATACGACCTTAATGACCAATAGAACAGTTTCTCAGCAAGTAAATCTTCCAAAAGACGAGCCAGACACCCCACTAACAAAAATTGCTACAAATTGTTCTGAAATGCAGCTGAAAACTGAACCCGTGACTGATATTCGGCCAACAAGACCTTTAACAGGAAGACTAAGGAATGGACAATCAGCAGACACACAGCAAAATGTAATAGAGCAGTTAATAAAAAGAGGAAGCAGTATCGGAAATGGAAAACTCATGCCGAATTTTGATCCGAAGGCAAACCCTCGCTCTGCAAGTCAACCTCGAAGAAGACCAACACAAGAGAATTCTGAAATTTCAACTCCATTTAAGAGGTCTGCAACACCACAAAAATTGAATACATGTGAATCCACTCAACGAAAGAAGGTTAATCGTACATTTGATGCAACCCTCAGAGACAATCTCCCAAACTCTGAAGAAAATGAAAAGAGTTACTCCGCTGAACAGGCCACTCTTGATTCCATTGGAGATGAGACTACGAATAATACAAGTGGTGTTTTTAAAAAGTCAAAAAATTCAAATGTAATTCCGAATTGGAAAGAAAATATGAGTTTTTATTTGAGAAATAATAATTCATCGATCTTTCGAAGGGACCAGTGCTCACAGACCCCAGACAATCTCAATATGATGAACCCGTCATCATTCACAATGAACTCACATCGTCGAATTTCTGTTGATAAAAAGCGAGACCAGAGCGCTTCTAATCTAATAGCCGAAAAAGAGAAGAACAATCGAGTTGACTCTGTTGCTAGTGAGAGTGAATTAAAACGACAGGAAAGCAGCGGAAAGAAAGTTATATATGAGAAAAATGGCTATAAAGTGTATCAGATTCAGAAGAAAATGCCGAAAACGCCTGATCCTAAAGAACAAGCAGAACGAAAAGTGCCAGTATACACAATTAATTACGGGATTCTGACAAAGATCAATCCTCCTAAAATTAAAAGAGGATTAAGCGTAGAGAACGGCCTTCAGAGCAGCAGCAACAAAAAACTAATGATTCCGTCTAATTCAATGATTCATCGTCAAGACAGCTCTCAGAAGGAACTCAAGTCTCGTCCTTGCACGTCACAGACTCCAACTGTCCCTGACCCCTATTTCCAATATCAAAAGGCTAAAGAACAGTACGAGGAATCAAAATATTATGCTCAGTCTTCCAAGAGCCAATATCGCAAACGGCCTCGGATTGTCGTCAATTCTCTCATGATGCAAGCAGAGTATGAAGCGAGATACACCAAAGACAACTTCAAGGGATGAATTTTGAGGCAAATCTTTTTTTAATCAAATTCCTTCTCTATTTAACTGTTCTTAAATTTTTTATTGAAGGCTCTGTATTTAGACAACTTGACTTTCATTCCTCTATATAGTTTTTTTTTTCTTTCATATAAGCTTTATCGCACAGTAGGCTCTTCAATAGGTATTATCTTGGTTAATTGATTTATCCCTCATACTTTTCTTCTTTGATTCCGAGCTGAGGTATCATCTCTACTGTACGGTTTGTAAAAGATTATGGAGTCGATACTTTTTTGGTATTACTTTGTTAGAAGAGGGTCACTTCTTTCAGCTAAACCTCTTCTTTGGTTCGGCCAAAGAGAAGCAACCTTTTAATTGGTTTCTCAGCATGTTAGATGGGTTTTTACTTGAGAGAAGAGTTAGATTGGGGCTTGATTTCAGTGTGTATTATGAAATTTTCATATATATTGACGAATTTCGTTCTATTTCAGACTTTATCAATCATGAAGTGGACAAAAATATAGAGTCCAACTAAAGATAAAAGGATAGGTGAGATAAGGAGTTTCAAGCCGCGATTGCTGTGTCTCAGAACTGGGGATAGAATTGGCAAAGTACAAAGTTCGCAACCCACCAGATAACGTAAAATATGAAGCAGATGTAAGAAAATTTGCTTGGCAGCTTGCATTTTTTGATGGCAACAAGGATCATATTGACCAACATGAGCCCAGCTAAGACATAGTACGAGACGCTGATACCACCGAAAGGAAGCTCATTGTTGTCTAACGATGCTGAGGCCACGGCACTTCCAATCAGCCAACTCCATCCAATGCAGATTCCGATTCTGAAGATACCAATTTGTCGGAACACTGTGTAGAATGTATGTTCATCACCTCGATCGTTATAAAGCTTTATATTGTAGACGATGAAAGGTATAGAAAATCCAATGCTGGCAAAGCAGCTACCAAGCATTTCTGGTTTTGCGTTGATAGCATAAGCCACTTTCTCGAACCACCAAAGTAGAAGAAAACTGAGTCCTGCGAGGATGGCAAAGGTCATCATAATTCCCAGCAAAACTTTATTTGCTTTGCTCTGGTGTCTCCAATTAGGGATGAGGAAATAGGTGATGAGGTTAATGGGGAAGAAGACGAAGTATGCAACGCGATTCCAAAATCCTCGAGGGAAACTAAGGTTGTAGTCCTCTTCTTTGAGATTGTCTTCATCATCTTCCATATAGAACATCGTTTGTTCATTAACGAGCTTCTTAGTGCCAGCGTCGTGATGTGAAAAGTGATCATCGTGTGGTTTTGATAGCTCAACAGTTTTATCACTCTCTTTTCTTTCAAATGGAAACTGATTTTCCGGAGGGGAGACATCATTTTCGCTGCTTTCTTTGGCTTTATCATGAACATCTTGCACGCTAGCCAGCTCCTCGGATTCTAGCTTTTGCTCATTTTCTTTTTCTTCAGCAGCTTTTTCGTTCTCTTCAGATTCTTTTGGTGCTTCTTCCTTTTTCTTTTGATCTCCATCTTCAATCAATTGTGAGTGCTCATCCTTTTCTTCAGCTTCGTCTTTAAGACGAGGAGTTTCGACTGGACCGCTTACTCCATTGTTATCGGGATTTTCCACATCAATGTTTCTGCTGGTGTCTAAGCTTTCCTCGCTCTCTTCATTCTTGACTCGGTTCTTATGTCTCTCCAGCGCAAGTTCTTCTCTATATTTCTCCGCTCGATCACTTTTCAGCTTTTCGGTCCGCTTCTTGTTAGCATGAATAATCATCGTCGTCAGGGAGTGCCATTTGATCCAATGGTTAACGTTCTCAGGAGTAATCTTCGGATTGGAACCCTCGTTCAGTTTGATAATGCCTTCGGCCCGACGAATCTTCTTCTTCAAAGTTGCATCATGAGTGACTCCCTCCTTAAATTCTTTGGTTACAATATCACTGATAGAGTTCCTTCTCTTCTGCTGCCTTAAGTTGTTGCTAACATTAAAGACATCATCGTCGCGGATTAGTCCTAAGGCTCTGTAGACACCTTCTTTGATCTTCTCATCTCTTCTGCGGAGAAGCACATAGATAAAGAAATATATTATGATCACAAAGCCCATCCACCACTGCAATACACCCATTGATCCAAAGACGCAAACGAGACCTATTCCTACGAGATAGGAAAGGTCATCTCTGATAAACTCCCATCTGTCGATGTTTTGCTCGTCGATCCGTTTAGCGAGCGTGTACCCAACAATCACAAAGAAATTTATGGCGTCCATTCCCACAGCGGTATTTGTTCCCATATTGGTGCCTGAGATCAAGTTGGAGTAGAAACACATGAATACGATCAAGAACGAGTTAAAAAATGCATATAACGCGGGACGGTAGAACTCGACTTGATTCTATATTTGAAAGATTATGATTGCTGAAGGAAAAACGAAGGAGTAAAAATTACCACTATTTGCTCGTCATGGCACTCAAGCAGTGGGTAGAAGTATTTCCTGTGAACGACGTACATGCATGCGAACAGATAAATGATTCCGACAATATAGAGCACGAAAGCTCCATTTTTCAGTTGTTCGTCAGTGATCGCATCCTCAGGCAAGGTATCGTAATTGAGGTTCCTGCGAGTGCTTGGGAGGAAATCATTTTCCACAATTGCTGCCTCGTCAGAGAAGGAAGCAAAGGAGACTTTTGGAAGAAAAACCCCTAAAACCAATAACGTGATTAAATATCGCATATTACGGTGAGATTATAAAACATTTAAATTTGAAACTCCATTAAATTAAAATGCTAAGAACCTCTTTTTGTAACACGTTTTCTGGCAAGGATCTGCTAAGAAGGAATACTTGAGAAGCCTGAGAAGCATGTGCAAAAAAAAGTAAATCTGGTGGTGAGAACAACAGATATGAAGAGGTAATTTTAAATCTCTACCTCATAGTTACAAAAGATTCTAAGTTAGTTTTTCTAATCGTCTACAAGTGTAAAATGGCGAAAAACATTTAAAATAGAAGCGAAGACCGTAAAAAGGATTTTATTATTCAAGAGACTTTTGCAAGCTTTCTTTCTCCGTTAATCGAGTAGACATAAAATAATTTTTTAAATTTATTCGGTTCGCACGCTTTCATTGGGAGAAAACAGTTTTTGAAATATTTTGCATATCTGTGATGTATGCCAAAGCATTGACGGTTTTCTTCTTTTTGTTTGATGCACTGAGAGAGGATTGGCTGTTATTGTCATGAACATCATATATGTGTGCTTACTTTTCAAGCTACTTCTCTGCGTGAGGCTTAATCCCTACCCTGGAGCTGGTTATCAAACGATAAGCCTCAGTTTCCTATGCTATCAAATGATGCATACTGATATTAAGATTAATAGGAGGGAGTTAATTTTTTGAAACTAGGCGAACTAGCTAATTTGACGAATTTTATTGAAGAACACATTAATTGACACAACAAATAATTGCTGAGCTGAGTAGTCAATGAATATTTTAGAATTGGTTTCTACAGTCATGGACCTGTCACAAAAAGAAGAAGAGTGCTCAGAAGAGGTCAAATCGATAAATGCTACTCTTATCAGCCTTCGAATGGCGATTGGTGGCTTGCCTGAAAGCAGGTAGTAAATCTGATTTTTTAGTTGTATGACTCTCCTCGATCTAGCTTGCCAAAACATTTACGCGAATCATTGAGCGCTCATCTATCTGAGGCCCATGATCTTGTGCGCAAAGTAACTACGTCCCAAAATTGGTAACTCTTTTCGATATATTCTTGTGAAAATAATACTACTTGATAAGGTTTAAGAATATCAAATATCTCTTGCCAGGTTCTGACTTGCACAAGCTCAAGGAAAAGAATACACAACTAATTCAAGATATTCATTTGGTTAATTTGCATCTTAATTCGAGAGTGAGGCCGCCTTCATTTCAGAGCAGATCAGAAAATCCATTGGACCAATCTAAGAGCGAGAAGGAAGACTCTGATCTGAGGATTAAGAAAATCAAAACAGCTGAGTCCTCAAAAAGTAATGGTTCTGAGGCAGCAGGGCGAGTTAAAGACTGCAACTCGAATTCCAAGCTTTTTGAGCGAGAGGAATCCTCAATATTATCAGAAATCTCAACTAATGCCACAGTTTTGACAGGAGATATCATGGCACATGACATGGGAGATCAACTATGCAAAAGAGCAGCCTTTACTGTCAGATTCCTATTCAATCAAGAGGTCTTCGATAGATGCACGAAAGGTGCAGTTCATGACCAGCAAGTTTTCTGGAATGAGGCTGATGACTCATGCGAGTTTGTGGTGCAAAGAAACAAATTTTTGTTTTTACCCAAGGATATCGTTGAGAAAATCTCCAAGAAACACCTTGTAATAAATGGGAAATGGGAACCTCATGTGCCAGATGCTTCGATGATAACAACCACCTTTGACATGAATCAGGTCATACCGCCTCCTCCTTGGAAATTCCAGGCAACAGATCTGAGCACAAATGGGAGCTATATAATTAAAGCGAAGGACGTAGGGTTCTATGACGATACTAAAGGAGTTAGGGAAATAAAGGGAGACTTCGAGCGGCTGGAAAAAGGCAAAGCCACAGATATAGAAGACGGTGATGTTATTGCTATAGTGACAAAAAAATCAGAACCTCAAGAGCTGCTTGTCGGATTTCAGCTTCTTGTTTATAAATTCTGAAATTGATCATTTTTCCTTTGAAATTAGTTTAATGACTTTCCAATGATATGAAGTTACTGTAAGTTAAACTATCTGACCTCGTGGTCTCGACCCGGTCATGCTCCCTCTGTATTTACATATATCATTTTTTCAATCAATGAGCAGTTTCGCTGTCTGAATTCACAAATCTGAAGTACACGTAAGCGAGTCTAATGTCAGAAATTTGTATCTGTTTGTTACGTAGTGTAAATTCAATGTTGCGAAGCATAAAGTACCCTTGGAAGATTTTGAAGGCAGCTAGCTGCCTCTATGTCGAAAACGGATCTGCAAACTTTGGAAGCAGAATTCTCAGTGAATATAATTCTCTGAACAGCCAAATTAACTTCATTCTCATGTGATTTTCCCTGTCTGATACTGCATAGAAAGATCGTTTCGAAATGTTTGGAATATATTCATGTAAAACTCCTACCTCCTTACTTATTCGAGTAAATGCTTATCACTACACTAGAGCAGGATCGTCAGAATCTACTGATGTTTGTATTTATTTGTAGCTCTCAGAGAAACGCACGATTTTCTTTAAAATTTCTGTTCTCTTCTCGGAATTAGTTACTGTTGTTTATTGATTTAATAACTGTAAGAGTTGATTTGCTTCAAATATAGAGATTTAAACTAAAAAAATAAAGAAAGCCTCAATGGGTGCTTGCACAAGTCAGACTAAGAAAACCAAAGCACAGTTCTTCCTGAAAACTTGTCAACAGCTCCAGCTTCCGAAAGAAATATCGTCTTTGGGATTCGATCTACAAATTCTAACTTCTTCTCTGCTTTACAATTTGATCGCGAAGAATCACAACCGTGGAATCGGCAACCTTATCAAGCACTACGAGGTGATTGACGTTCGCCCAAATGCAGAATTCAGCGCCATTCACATTTATGACTCAATTAACCTCGATCTAAAAGACTTTTATCAGAAAAAGCAAGAATTGCCAAAAGAATTCAAAATTGTTTTGAACCTTAAGCATTTGATTATCGTTGGCTGGCCAACACCATTACTAGGATCACCACTTCCTGAACAATTCGTATATTTCTTTAAAGAGCTTGAACGAACAGGGATAAAACTAAACACAATTTACATTTATCAAGAGCGAGTTGAAGATTTCTTAAAGACTTACGAATTCTTCTCAAATAAAGCCCATGAAAGCATCAGCAAATATTTCCTTCCTATGCTGATCTTCGATCGTGAAGACATACTTCCAATTGCAAATCCTCATGTTCGAGTAGTGAAGCCTTCATCACAAGTTGCACCAATAAGTGCTACTCAGCGAGTATATGTCCAACTATTCCAGAAATTCGATTCTTATTTCCCAGACTTTTTATCAGAAGGTCTCAATACTGATCTCATATATTTCTCAATGGACATTAAAACTCTTGGCAATAAATACAAGGAATTTTCGAAGAAAGTTAACCAAAGCGTCGCTCCCTCGCAAGGAGAGAAATACGCAGTTTACACTGAAAACATCCGGGAATCAAAGAGCGCAGAGAACACCTATTTGCCTACGATGATAAAAACTCGAAAAAATTTTATTGTAGTTGATGAGGCCTCGTCATCAAATTGCATCCTGAACTATTTGAAAGACTCGCTCAGTACACACTTAAAAATCGATTCAGACTCTACTTGGAGGTACATCCAGGAGCGTGTTCCGAAATTCAACACGGTGATTATTGAAGATAGCGTCTCTGTTCCTAATAAAAAACCGAGGCAAAAAGGAAGCCAAGGAAATCTGGACGATGCTGGAAGTGGAACTCAAACCCGCCTTGATGAGTTGAGATTGAATCTCTCATCTCTCAAAAAAGAAGCTCGTTCATATAATACCGTCAAGGATTTATACGATCTCATCATGAGAATAGTCGAAAATATTCTGAAAAATCCTGATGATGAAAAGTACAGAAACCTGAATAAAGGAAATGTTAATTTGAAAAATACGATCTTCAAATATCAATCAAGTGTCAAAATACTCGAAATTGTGGGTTTTCTTAACCCAGACCAACACAGCCAGCTCTACACAAATTCATTGGATGTTCCATCTATCAAATTGGTAAGAGGTGATCTTGAGCTTGCTTTTAGACAATTCAGCGATCTAGAAAGCAAAAAGTAGTCAATTTATTGAAAATTGATTTCTTCATCCGTATTGAACCCGGTAGCTGTAAAGATGTTACATTAAAGTCTATTCTAGAGTATTAGATTTTACTCTGTTGTAATCAAAGTTAAAGATGTACTATTTAGGATCATCATGTGCATTTATTCGTATCTTTCGGAAAACTTATACTTGTTAGATATAAAGTAATCAGAAGATTGATCCCTGAAGCTACTCTCTTAATGTGGCAATAAAGAAAAAGCAATCTTCATCTAGCTTGTTAATGTGGCTTTGATATTTTTGTACTAACTGCAATGGCAGTTTAACTTTGGTAAATCATGAAAAGATCTATTTCAACACTGTTTCTACGGTTTGTTTTCCCTTATTCTCCTCTCTCGGTGAGCGTTGAGAGAACCCTCAAGTATGATTTCTAAACTCAAGCTTGGAGATATAAAAAAGATGCGAACAGTTCTCTTCGAACCATGTAACTGACTTCGCAAGAAGTTCTACTGAATTGATTCTCTATTTCGAATTCTGAAATAATAACTGCTATGAAGTAATCAAATTTTTGAATTTGCTTTACTGAATCAGATTACTGAATGTTGTCAAACTGAATCCAAACAAGAATAGAATATGAGAACTTTCTCTGAGTAAAACACGAATAGCACAGCGTAAGTAACCCAGATTGTACCTCATCTTTAACAGAGTGAGGGGCAACTTTAGCTCACCCAGAAATTCACCTGAACATGCTTACTTCTGTAAAATTTTAAATTTGAAGATTTTTTATTTGATCTAGTGGCATCTCATGATGTAATAATGTTGGTTCCTCTGAAACTCCTCCCGAAAAAAACTCTTTTTCGTTGTTGTAATTAGAATTTGTCTCTCAAAGGTTGTACTCATTTGAGCTAATGCAAATAATAAATGCTCTGACTTTAAATTTTTCTCCTAAAATCTTAATTCTTAATCTTAAACATATTAGTCATATATATAATTACTGTCTGAGTTATAAACCGAGATTAATCAGACTTTCGATTCTCCAAAGGATTTGGCTCTTAAGCATTCCATGGGTATTTGGGGTTTTTAGGCTTGCTGCAGCTCTTGAAGCCTTGGTCGTAGCCATCCTCGTAACCTTTATCGTAACCCCCTTGGTAGCCCTTATTGAAGGCTTTATCATATCCTTTCTCAAACTGAGCTTGTCTTCGGCTCCTGCCTCCCCCTCCCGCTCCTCCAGCTCCTCCGTATGCTCCCATTTCTCCACAGGCACTTTTCCCATCTGCATATCCAGCTGCGTGGCCAGTATCATAGCCTTGTTGCCATCCAGATCTATATCCTTTATCGTAGCCTTCTTTAAATTGTCGAACTCGAGTTGCCGTTGCAACCATGCAGAGTCCAATTAACACTAGTAAGACCAGCGTGATTCTCATTCCGTTGCTTGATGTTACTCAACAATTTTTTATTATAATGGCTGGATCAAGTGTATTTATAAGTGAATCCAGAGCTTGGAAACGGCATTACCATTACTGATTTCGAACTACTGAAAAACCAAAAAAAAAAACAACACCGAATTGTTTGAGAAGAATGATTTGAGAAACATTTTTATAGTAGCTGGTCTTGTGACATGAAACCTGCTAAGGATCATAAGCAAGAAGATTGATAGCTCATTATTCGATGTCACATTTGCTTTTTTCTCTACAGTTTGACTTACTCTCCTTATTTAGTGATTGAATTAATTCGTTTATGAAGATTCTTGCCTTGAAATCAGTTCTACTGAGGAACTTGTCTATGAAGTAGTAGACGTCTTGAAATTTTCGACATCAAGGCAAGGAAAGTTGCTCGATGTCGTATGATTTGTATCTTGAAAAAAGTGAACACCTAATCGGAAAAAGAAATTTGGATTTTTGACATTCTTTGTTGGGAAATAAAGAATTTTGGTAGGATGGCCAATGAAATTTTGTTCACATGTCTTATTTTGTAATCATTTTTGATTTTTCGTTTCAACTATTCAAATAGGCCTAATAATCCTGCAAATTTGTTAATTCATTAACGAAGATTTTCAATTTGAATCAGTTCTACTAGCCACTTGTATGGAAAACAGTAAACTGTCTGCTTCTTTGAGATTATTAATATTACTAATTCTTCACCATTCTCACTGGACAGAATATCTGTCATTCCAAATACAATAGAATATGTATTACACAAAAGTGCCCTTAAGACTAAAACTGTGCCATGAATTTTACTTTCATTCTTCTGTTGAAACTATTCAAAAGGGAATGCATGAGATATCATTGACCACGATATTTCTCCATCTCGATCGAAGTATAGATGTTTCTGATTTCTTCTTCAAGAATGGGGTCTCCCTTGTACCCCATGCCAGTCTTCAAATATTGATTGAAGACTGCAGTAGCTTCTGTAAAATCAAAAACTAAATCTTCCACAATCTCTTCAAGTTTTCCTTTGAGTTCATCGTTCCACTCGACCTTCTCTTTCTCTGCAATTTTTTCCTCTTCCTCTTGGACGCCAGCATCAGTCTTCGAGGTTCCCTCACCAGTTTCATGATTGGCTTCAACATCTTGAGCTGCTTTCTCATCAGAAGAAAAGTGATCATCGTCATCCCCGCCTACTCCAGCCTTCTTATTCCATTCTTCGCTCTGTTGCTGCCTATATTGTTCGACTTCATCATGAGAGAGATTGTTTGTGTAGACATACTCTCCTTTCTCGTTCAGAGTCCTACTAACGCAGGTGTATTTGCTAACTCCTAGGTTCGAGTAATCCAACTTCGCAAGTTGTTTTTTCCCTCGTTCTCGCAGGTATTCTTCAGTTCTTTCGAGCTCTTTGTCGATTGCTCTCAGTTGACTTTCATAGTCTTCAGGGAGCTCTTCAAGCACTTTTTCCTTCTTTTGCATCAGCTTGTCTCTTTTTTCGATTGCCTCACGTTCGTAGCGTTCCTGTTCCAGCTGCAATCGAGTCCTAATTTTTTCATTTTTCTCCCTCTCTTCTCCTGTCTTCTCCTTCTGCAGCTCTTTCTCAGCATAATACTGCTTTCTTTCTTCTTCCTCTGCTTCTTTTCCTCCTCGATTCCAGGCTGCTGCGAGTCGCCGCTCGAGGTCAGTGATAGCTCGATCGTCAAGGAACTTAGCCGTAGGGAGTGCACTTAGCATCATTTTGCGATACCCAGATGAATCGCAGATAGGATTCTTTTTCAGATATAAACAAGCGATGTTGGGCATACGGCTGAACACGTTTATGAGTTGATCATCATATTCGATATAATTGAACGATAGGTCTATAGAAGTTAAGCTAGGACATTCTTTTAGCCCCATCAAACTGGCACTTTTGGCTAACTCGTTATAAGTGAGATCTATTGTCTGTAAATTGATGAGGTGTTCAAGGTTCTCAATTTGCGTTATCTGGTTTCTTGAAAGATTCAGGATGACGAGATTGGTCAGTTTATCTAAACCTTCGATCTTGCCGATGAGATTATTTTGCAAGTACAATGCTTTTAGATTCACCAAGGGATCCAAGTTTTCAATGGTTTTAAGAAGATTGTGATCAAGGTAGAGAACCTTCAAATTATAGTAATCTTCCAAGTTCTCTATTTTGGTGAACCCTTTGAAATGAAGGAACAATTTATCGTTCAAATGTGGGGTTTCGTACAGTTCAAGTTCTTCACATAACTGTCTTAGGTATTTTTTTGTGATGATTATCTGTCCGCGCTCGTTTACCTCCGCTTGCGCTTTCACTTTTTTCGGCTTGATAATCGTCTCCATGGTGTATTTCTTTCACTCGTTCTTTTAATCTCTGATTTTGATAGATTATCGATTTGAATTATCACTCAGAATAATAACTGACTAAGTGATTCATTCGCTCACCTAAATAAAATTGGACAGTACATTTCCTTTGAATGCTTCTCACGGCTGAATTAATAAATCTTCGTCAGTTCTAAAGTTCATAGAGGAAAAATAAATCTCTTTGCCTTTCAACATTTAAAAAACAAACATCTTCGGTCAAGATTGTAGGAGTGAACTCCAACGGCATGATATATTGAGGTTTGGTGAGCAGTGCTTTATAATTTCTATTAGGAATTAAGTCTCGACACAATAAGTACGGAGCTATTTCGAAGAACCTATCCTAAGTATATGGCTCTAGCCAAATTTTGCATATTTACAAGAATCTATTGATGTTTAATAATAAGAATTTTCAAATCTAAGAGGGTTATTTAAAACATTCAAACAATCTTTAAAACTCGTTTCTATAGATAATTAACTTTGAAATATTAAAAAAATTCAGCAACGTAATATATTGTGTCTAAAGTGCATAAGTAGTAGAGTATCGAACGATGACTTTTATTTATGGTAATTGATCACAGTGGACCAGAAGAGAAGGTCTCCACTGCCATTGAGCTCTTTAATGGCTGTGCTCCACTCATTTTGTAGACGCAGTTTCACCTCCGAGAGCTCTCGAGCTCTAATTCCTCGTTCTAAAGCGACCTCTCTCAGTTCTCCTTCGCTCATGGCATCGATACCAATTCTAATCATGGAGAGGTTTTGAGCATCAAGTGCTTTCATATTAGAGCGGATATGAGCAAGTAGCAAATTTTTCTGCATGTACTTAACTGGGAAGTAGTTCAAATTGAGCGTATAGCCGAGGGGATGGTTCCATTCTACAGCAGGCTTACCCATCATCTTGCGGAAGATATTCAACATGTACCTCGGAGTGGTTACGCTGTAGCGGTAAATTTGGGTAACGATGTTTGTGCCATCGAAGTGATCAATCATCATAAATTCACAGACTCTCTTGAGGAGTTTAGAGTCCAAATTACTGAAATTAAGTTCCTTTTCGAGCATCTTTTTATTTGATAGCAAGAACTGAGTCATAGAATCAGAGTCGGTCATGTTCTGATCGCACCCTAAACCGATCATCTTGTTTTTCAGGTAAGCACTCAACACTCCAAATGCTTCTTTCTGCTTCTCAAGCAGAGAGGTTTGTTTGGAGGTAATTTGACTTGGAGTCATAAATGCTTTTGGTGTCGCGTTGGGGAAGAATACCAAGTAGAAAGGCAGGAAAAGTTCAGCCAATGGAATAACGATAAAGAACGCAAAGGGGACGAGCTTTACAAGGTTCTGGTTTATGCTTCGAATATTTTTTAGTTCGAAAGCGGTAAACTGATCAGCAGCTTTTTGCTTTCTAATAGATCGTAGGTACTTGAGGTCTCTCCAAGTTTGACGAGAACCATTTTTTACGGCCCCGATCATTTCGTAGATATATTCTTTAATTGAATGGGGTTTGTGAACCTTGGCATCTTGTTGTCTTTCAAGTCCTTCAAGCGAAATTTTTTGAGGTTCCTTGTGCTTCTCGACGGTGCTACTAGGTTGGCTCACTGCTGTGGCGAAAGTATAAGCTGAGGCTTTGTGAAATCCAATTTCGAGAAGGTAAGCCTCTTGGTTAATTGGCTTCAGTTTATTGCTCAGCTTGTTCGGTTTTGAAAGGTATTTTGGCGCAGAAAAGACCTTGGAAAGCATTGACCTTGCTAGTAGTAATGAGATTGCTTTTGCAACAGGAAAGTGTTCTTGTGCTTTTTTAATAGCTCAAAATTAATTATTATAGATCGCCGTCCAGCATTAAATAGGCGCTGCGTTCATGAATTCACTGAAAATTTAATAGACTCTAACGAATCGCCGAATCCAGTATTCGGAAAATAAATTAATGAGTTACACGTTTTGCACGTGATTCCAAGAGCTTAGAAAAAGACTCTTTTATATTACTGACTGATGACGGAGAAATTTTAAAAATAGCTAACGGGCTGACGAATAGAGCTAACTGTCCCAGTTAAACGTACTTCGGACATTTCACATCAAAGCCTTAGACTTTCATGCTAATTAAGTGAGTTCAGAAGCCAAGAAGCTCCTACATATTACTTAGATCATTTTTTCTGAATGAGGCCTATTAGAAAAAAAAATATTGTCTAAAACATTCGTAAAGGTCTCATCATTACCGACTCGCTCGTGAGAGGAACTGGATGTCATCGTTAGTTATCGTGAAGGCTTTTCATCTAATTCATAGGCTGCTAACGGATAGCAGTTTCGGGTACTAAATATTTGCTCGTGAATTAATTACCTAACTCAAGCGTCAAACGCCAGTGCGAAATTACTTCAGAGAGATAGGCATTCAAGGAAACACAATTTCCAACCTTGATAGACTGGGAGGCGATTCCAGTTGCCTATATAAAGCTGTTACACCGTCTCTTTGACCGAATGATTGCACTTCCTTTTTTTTTCTTTTTACCAGAATTCATAGCGTTTAATTTTTTTGTGAGTCTTAGTTTGCAGTTTTGATCGATATGCTATACATCAGAGAAAAGAGCTTCGAGCTGCTAAAGCAATTTGTGCTCTCTTTCGACGAGTCTACGAGAGACCGTAGTTATCATCAGAGGGTGCGAATACAATTCGAAGGAAGAAGAGGAACCAATTTCTTCAATTTTATCAAGAGACCTTAAAATTAGGATTGTAAGAAGAGCTTCAGACTTCTTCAGACCTAAATTTGTAAGAAATTAACAGCTCTTCTAGGCAAAAGAGAAGCAGGAGCCTCAAGGGAGATTTCTTGAGAAAATATCTTCGATATTAAGATTTGCTTCAACAATGATCTCTTTGAACAAATAACGCTATGACTTACAACAATTGTCAAGGAAATTGGAAAATAATAATTGATATAGATGAGAGTTTCTTGCCAAACTGAAATTTTATATGTCTTATCTTTTTTATTTGTATTCTCATGTCCAAGTTAGCATTTCGTAAAACACTCATTTAATAAAAAAAGAAAAAACCTGGTTCATTCTCCAGGAGATTAAGGGTCTTTATTTTTTAGTTGCTTCACGTACTGTTCGATGAGATTGGTTCCTGCGATTCCCTTGATGTAACGTTTACTAGGTTGATTGTTCACTGCATGAAGAAACATTTTGAGTTTATTCTTGATAAATTCCCTGCTTGTTGTCACAGGTGTCGTCTGTTCGCCAACTAATATTGGAGATGCTATCTGCATTTCTCTACTTGAAAGCTGAGCTCTCTGAAAACTTAAGCTTTGTAGAGGAGCAAGGGACCGTTGCTCTCTTTTGGTGCTAATTGCCGTAACACTATTGATATTCTCAAGCCGGCTGCTCTGACCTTGAGTCAAATTTAAATTTCCTGTAGACTTTTTAAATCTCGTAAATGGACTGATGTTTGTATGCTTCATTCGAGGAGAAACCAATTTAATGTTACGTTTCCACAGCGATGTCTTTGATCCTACGGGAATGAGGGAGTGGCTGATGGGTTCTTCTTCTTCAATTTCCTTCCTCTTAGTCACCTTGAGTTCAAAATTCATCGACTCGCTGGTATCACGATACAAAACGAAACTGTCCATCAACCGTGAGGTATTTTTTCCAGCTGAAAACTCATTGGCGGTTCGAGGGAGTGTCTGAATTGGAGTTTGTGAGCGTGTTTCTAGGTTTAAATTGATCGAAGTTTTTGCATTCTGATCTAGTATAGTGAACATTGAGTCGCTGTCATTTATTGAACTATGTTTATTTGTGAGAGCAGTAGGTGGTTTGATTCTTCTAATTTTATACTTCTCATCAAGGTTTTTCTCCACACTCCGTATACACAGGTTGATATTCTCTTTTCAACATAAAATTATTTTTTTCGTTGGTACTTGTAGTTTTTCCATAAATTCTCTCTTTAATCTCGTTCAGATGCTCCATCTCCCACTGATGCTGCACTTGACACATTTCAGTGATCGTGGCTAAGAATCCTTTGGTATAGAAGAAGGGTTCGCTGATGAATGAATGATCTAGCGCTAAAACCTCGAGTTCCATAGAAGCGCACTCAGCTGTAAAAATCCTCGTCTCGAGACCGAGTAATTCTTCAGCTCCAAAAAATTGATAGGGAGCGAGCCTTGCAATCTCTAGCTTATGCAGAGAGCTCTTTGGAACTTTGAGTTGAGAGGTTTCGGACTGAATAGCCTCCGTCTTGACAATTCTTACTTCTCCTTTTGTAATCATAAATAAGCCACCGACTGGCGTCCCTTGATGATAAATAATATCTTTAAACTCATATTTTTTTGCTTGGAATAATTCAGCAAATCGGGTTAGAAAATTGTCGTTCTGGTCGTCTGAAAAAATCATACGAAAGATCCCAATTCTCTCTTTTCGTTCTCTGATTGGTTCTTCGAATATTTCTAAATAGTCTTCGGCCGAGAGTGTTAATACATGAAGCGATTCAATTGCGACTGCAGTTTCTTGTCGCGCGTTAGCTTTGTTTGTAATATCACCAAAGCTGTCTCCGACATCAAGGTCCCGATGTGCCCGAAACTTACAAACTCCGCCATGCAGAACGTATTTTCGATTTAATTTTGAAATCTGAGACAGAATCTGTTGATCTTCAAGACTTATCCCGCTGTTGATCGACGAACTAGTGCTAGGAGAGCGTAAATGGCTTGAAAATGAGGTAACGACGGAAAGTTTTGACAAATTCTTTTTAAATCGGGAACTCTGAAGCAGCTGATTATTTTCGACTTTTGGTTTTGACATGTCTCCCACTCCTGAGTTATTTCTTGAATGATTGGCTGATACATTGTTGCTTTTATCCCTAAACCATCGCGGTAAGTTAGAGCTTTTGTTGGTCTGAGGAGAATTATATCCAAGACTGATCGCAATATTATCTGTTGGATGAGATGATAACGCGGTTGTAAAATTCGATGGCTTGGGATTACTTCCAAATGTTGAGATCGAAGGAGGCCGGAGCAATGTAGAGGAGTCTTTCTTCTGAAACCACGATGATTTTGTTTTGTTAGCGATTTTAGGTGAAGAAGCAGTCAAATTTTTCTGATAACTTGAGGTTGGTGTATTTAAGTTTTGATGTTGAACTAATCGTCTGTCTTGGTCGATCTCCTCTTGCGATCTTGGGATATATAAGCGGACTTTGCCTTTCAGCACTATGTAAAACGAGTTTGAAGCATCTCCTTCGTGGTAGATCGCTTTTGAGGGGTCAAACGCTTCATATCGTAAGGCATTTAGTAGAGAGTCCATTAATCCATTCTGATAAATCATCGAAAGGTGGTCTTTGTTAAAGAAAGTCAGTGATTCCACTATACGGATAAGTTTTCGATTTTCTTGCGGTGACCTGAGCGCTGGATCTTTATTGAATAAAGGATAGTATGGTTCGAGTTTGGAAGTCTTCGGCTTTTTCGAAATCACGCTGTTTCGAGAGAGCCGACCAGTACTTTTAGCAAGAGAGTTGACAGAGTCTCGTGAAGCTGGTTCCATTGCAGAGAAAACAAATAGTATTTATGGCTTAAATAATCACAATAAGTGCAATCTATTTCTACTTTAAACATCTTCTCAGATTAAATTTGGTTCTCGTTTTTTTTTTTCTTTTTGAATAAATGATTCCTGCGATGTAGCCTATAATGAATTGAAAATTTTATTTTTGGTTCATTGTGTCAGCTTCCTTGAATTAAGATAAGGCGCACCAAGAAATGAAGGCTTAAAAAATACATTTTTCACTTTCAACTGATATTCATCCTCAAAAAAAAGACAATATACAATTCTAAAGTAGGGTGGTTTTTGACATCTGGTAAGATTGGTGCAAATTGGAAGAAAAAAATTCCAGGAAAACTAAGTACATTTATGGCTGGTCTCATATTTATAAATGCTCTGAGAAAGAAGGGAGCTTAGCGCAGATTTATGTTGCTGTACCACTCTCTCTTGCTTGATGGATCTCGAATTACTTTTATTCCTAGTAAGGGTAGGCAAATGCACTTTACGATTGGGGCTGTTGGCCAAACTAAAGCCACTTAGATTTTGAGTTATGAAATTATTCTGCAGGAACCTTGTCTCAGGTAACTTGGGAGATTCACCGTGAGAGAGCAAAAAATGAAGTGCCTTGTCTTTGGAAGGGCTGTCAAGATAGCTCGGATCGTCTTCGAGTGTGCGAAGGATTCCACGTAGCTGAGATCTGATATTTCGAACAGACTTATTATTTCCACTATTCAGTGTCACCGAATGGGAAAATGTCTGTTTTCGAATCTTTTCATGGCTCCTTTGAAAATTGTCGAGTTTGCTCACAGGCTCAAGATGCTTTTCAGGAGCAGGAGAGAGCTCGAAAGTTTGCACTAAATCTGAATAGTTTATGAAAGAGCTTTTATTCCCAGAAATTTGAGTGGTGACGGCAATACATGATGAATTTTCTTTAACTAAGAATCTAGATAAATTTGGTGATTTTTCGAGTCTGGAGACCGCCAATGAGACAGAACTTTGAAAATGATCCTCTTTCTGATCATGGAATCGTTCATAGCTTACGGCTTGAAGTGAAGAAGGAGTAATAGTGCTATCTGTTAGAGGTGGGAGTATTGTTGAGCGTTTTTGAGGGCGGAAGAGCTCCGATAAACTCCTATCTGGGCTTAAAAAACCACTTCCAGTCTCTTTCAGAGTTACTGACGACTCATAAACTTTCCTTTGATAATTGTTTTTGTAAGCGTCTTTGATTTGAAGCATTTCTAAATTATCTGATTTGCCAGGAGAGTTTTGTGTCATTCTAGTCGTCTCTGTTAGATTAGGCTGCGAAGAATTGCGCTTTCTTTGAAATTTTAAGGCATGGAGGTTTTTATTCTGCTGGACCTTGTCTGTCTCTACGATCAGCGCCTTTAAATGCTCTAATGCTGGAGTGTTAGCTGGCGGTAATTTCGAGTATCTTCTGTTGAGTTCATTTTTTATTTCGATCTCCTTCTCGGTGTTGGTTGGCTTTTTCATTCTCTCCAATCTCCAACCATTTTTGAACAGAGCTAGTTTTTTTATCATTTCAAAGATTCTCTCGTACTGCGTTTGAATGCGGGAGTAACTAAATTTGCTAAGTTTGTAGAGAACAGTTTCACTTGAACTGACTGTAGCAGAAAATTGTCGATTGTGAGTTCCAAGTATAAGCTCTTCACCAAAAAATTCACCTTCCGTCAGAGCAGCTACGTTTACACAAGATTTTCCATTTGAAAAGCAGGTAGGGCTACTACTAATAGTAGTACTATCATAGCTGCTGCTTTTTGAGTGGTTCTTAAAATTCCCTTTTATAGAAATTTGCTTTTTTGAATCTTGTTTCTGCTTTGTTTCAAGATTGTAGGTCAATACAACAGAACCGCTTTTGACATAGTAAAGCGCGTTGGGCTCGTCCTCTTGTAAGTATAAGATTTGTTTATTCTTTGTTGTTAGCTCGCTAAAATGATATGAGAGCATTTCAACTTGCTCTGGGTTTTCTTCATGAGGAAGCGCCTTTATCAAAAATTCAGTTTTTTCCTTCATTGATGCAATCAGCTCAGCTGCAGCATTGAAAAAGTCCTCTTTTGATAAAGATAGTAATTCGACAGTTTCAGCCGCCATCATGGTCCTAGCTCGAGGCTTGTATGATCTCAACGCTTGTTCACCAAAATATTCTCCTGGGCGAACAATATGAGACAATTTGTATTTAAAGATTCCCTTAAGAAAATATTGTTTTTCGAGCTTGGCATCTGCTTTAAACAAACTGTTAATTTTCTTTCTTTTTATCCGAGCGAGCATGGCTCTTAAGTCTTCTTGGTCATCCTGTTCATAACGAAATGTCAAATAATGTGCCTATAAGTAACTATAATTTACTTTTTCTTCAGCCTGTCGACTTTTCTTGTCCTCGAGAACGAGAATGGAAGTCGTTTTATTTATTTCTGCAGATACGACAATATTCTCATCCTCTTGTACTTCTTGGCTGCTGGAAGGAATTTCGAAGATGGTTTCCCTCTCTTTGCTGGCAATTGCTCTTGAATCAATGCTAATTAATGAAGTTTGCGTCATATGTTTTGGAGCTTGACGTGTTCTCATCTCCTTGAGTCTTGTTATCAGCTTTTGATGTGCCATCTTCCCAAATCTATCCTTAATTTTTTCTTTAAGGGATTCAGGGATTGCTGATAAAGAAGCTGCTCTTTGAAGTGGCTTCGTTTGGATTGTATTGACTTTAAACATTCTGGCTTCTTCTTGATCGAGTTTCAAGAGACTGCGATTTGGAGAATTTTTTGCATTTTTTTTCATAATCTCGGCTTCCACTTCTTTTTGTGGACGTAGTTCATAACTGCGAATTAGGCCTTTTAGCAAAATGTAGAATTTATCTGCTGGATGGGTGTGATGGTAAATAAATTCATTTCTTTCGAATCGCTCGTACTTCAGGTACTGGGGAACATATTGAAAGAAATCTTCTGGGCTCATTTTCAATTCAATATTTTCGGAGAAAAAGCGGATTGACGCGATTAATTGAATCAATTTTTCGTTTTCTGTGGCACTACGATCAATTACTTTCTTCTTTAAGATCTCAATTATAGTATCCGAATCGACACTCTCAGCATTCGCTTGCTGCATGACACACACGCTTAGCTGCTCTGGTGAAGATGATTTATGGAGAGTTTAAATGTAATTAAATTTAACTCTTGTATAAATTTAACTCATTTTATTACGGTAATAAACCCTGCTTATGAGTAAATGCCGCTTTTGGAGATCTGGGTCTATTTTGACGTAAAATGCACCTATAGAAGAGTCTGACTTATTGTTTTGAGTGGAATAGAAGATGGACTCAAAGTGAGCTTTAAATTTGGTTTGAAAATAAACAGCGAAACTTTATGCTCTCTAGATTTCAGCTTGGTTCTCTATCCAAAGAATGCAGCGAAACGTGAGTTCTGGACTCTGGAAAACAATCAGCCTATTTCATGCAAATTTGAAGTATAGTCTGTATTTCCAAATTCTTTAATAAACCAACAAAAAAAAAAATAAAAAATTGCTCACTTCGTTTGGAACATGGATCCTAATGTATCTTCGTCAACTTTCATCTGTTCTTGTGTAAAACAACGGAACAAGGGGGTTGATGTTGAGGCTAAATTTTCAAAATTTTTTTTCACAAGAGGATACATTTATGTGTTTTAGAATTGACTCACAAATATCAATTCACGACAAAAGAGTGTGTATTTGATAGTAGTAATGATGGTGATTCTTAGCAGCTAACTAACTTTATTATTATTTGTCCTCTGAATCATGACTGAATAAAGATAAGAAATTCAAGCTGAAAAAAAATTTTTCTCTTTCAACATATGCCATATTTCCAAAACTTCTATTTTTGAAATCCACATGATGATGAAGAAGAAGGACGCTACAACCCATGCATCTGAAAGAGTCTTGAGAAAAATTTTTTT
>ENA-UOTZ01000655-UOTZ01000655.1-compost-metagenome-genome-assembly--contig:-NODE-655-length-28649-cov-12.713321_pt1 | contig 28649 bp, 17 predicted proteins | sample MGYA00238144_ERZ746983 | MGnify/ENA primary metagenome ERZ746983 (study PRJEB28759, sample SAMN06268863) | compost metagenome | isolation source: single cell | place: USA: California, Emeryville, Joint... | reverse complement strand
CTTGGGCAAGCGCTACCGAAAGCGATATCAGAGATAGGGGCAACACCCAAATTTCGATAGATCCCCAAGGCACCTCCCGCGACGTCTCCTGAACTGACAACGCCAGGTCCAAAATGAATAACCATGATTGCTATTGGCATTGCGTAATGGAATAGAATTAAAGGAATCCCTATCATCCATATGAATAGTCTGATACGATCCTGTTTGCATTTGGTTTTCACTTCCTTTTCAACTTGTGCAGTTCTGTCCTGCTGAACAGGATGTTGAATATGTATACCAATCCCCACGATACCATTGCTTTTTTTGATATCTTGATTAGCTTGAGGAGATTCCAACTTTGTCTCTGCGGAGTGGCGTTCGATTAACGCATTTTCAGTGAACAACTTCTCTTCATGGTTTTTGTAAGGAACATAAGGGACAGCTTCTAGCTCTGCGCGACAGCTATCATAATCGAGGTCTTCATCCTTTATATTCGCAATAATTGAACTCAGTTGATCATGAAGACTCTCAAGAGAAAGCCTTTTCTCAGGGACAGGATGAACAGCTTCTAGCAGCAATTTTCTCAGAGTACCTGCCAGAGATGACGTATCATGTTGATAGTTTGGATCAACTTCTTTTGTTTTATGAGCCATCAGAGTATCAATGTTGACTCCAATGATCTCCATGATTGTAATTCCAAGCGAAAATACATCACTTTTGGAGTCCTTGTTCAATAGGTCAAAGTCTTGAGGAAGTAGATGGCCATATACTTGTCTTTTGTCGTAGTCAACTTCATGGGTTTTCATCCATCCACCCAAATTACCGAGTTTATATGAGAGAGTGCGGTCTTGGTTTTCTATGACGAAAATAGAGTCTGGGTTGATGCAGTGGTGGAAGTGTCTTTGCTCTTTGAGATGAATTAAGGCTTCAGAGACTTGAAACATAGCTCTGATCACATCAGCAAGAGAAAAATTTAATTTGGATTTGGCTTTTCTCAAGGTGTAGGCTGTATATTCTGAAACCAAGTACACAGTACTGGTATTAGGGTGCGTCCTCACCATATGGCAAGCGAAATAATTCAGAAGTCCAGGGTTTCTAGACTTCAACAACTCCCTGATATGCTCCCATCTTTGAGTCCAACGTGCTGAAGTATTTTTTGGTACATTCTCAATTCTTTGGATGGAGTAGACCTTACCATCCTTATCTTTTGCTGAAGTGGCTTGGTAAATCGTCATCAACGGATTGGAGATTAACAGTTGTGAGAAATTCGGAACAAAATAATTTGTGATGGATCCAAATGACAATGGCTCTCTCTTAGGAGCTTCTTCATGATAGTTATCGTGGGAATTGTGAGCAGAGGCTTTAGAAATCATTGTGCGTTTTGCCAATTGAGGATAGAATTATTAGCAAATTTTATTGAAGTTCACGTATTTCGAGAATTAAATCTGATTTTAATTAAGGCAACGATTTTTTAATCTTGATTCTGAATATTTTTGAGATTCCAGTGTACCAGAACTAATTTTGAACAGAATTATTTCTTATTCGTGGTCTCCCACCTCAGCCATCAGCTCTCCAGACCATAATGTTCATAAAAGTTGCTTACGTATTAATGAGATGAGAGTAGAGATCAGCTTTAGAATCATCCCTTGAGCCTTATATTGATTAGGTGTCAAAAAAACAAAAACATTAAGTCAACTTGTTCTTTTTTGCTTACGGAATTTCAAAACTGCAATGGATAGAAGCCTGGCTCCACCGATGACTACCTCTAACCAGTCAGTTAAGCTTCTTGCCCTTTTTGTCAAAGACTTATGGCACGAACCTAAGTTGGCGTTTTCACATAAAATTGAAACAGTGTATGGTTTCCTTTTTGAGAATCATATATAAAGTTTGGAAAATACTAAAAGTGTATTCAAATACATTCCAATATTCTTGACCAATATCTCATGAAAACCTTGAAAGAACTCAAATTTATAGAATTACAACTAATGTGTGGATTAGATTTTTCCTAAAATAAGCACTAACTTCGGCTCAGCAATGGCCATCCTTGCTAGGAATCATTAGTTTCCAGCTCTCCTAATGGTTAGGCTTTTTTTAAATGTCTAGTGATGTGATTATGAATTCAATGTGAAAAGCGCATTTCTTTTCGTGCTTAATTTCTTTTGATCTCGAATTAAAGTTGAGACGATGAGACAAACGAGCAGATTAATTAGGTCATTGGATACCAAGAAACATAATATTGTCGCTAAAAGAGAGGGGAGAAATAAAAAACTCTTTCTCAGGAATAAGTGGAAATCTTTCCGTGCTTGATGAGAACGCATTTTAAGGATATATAATGTCTTGCGAATTTTCCGATAGATAAAAACTCAATAAGTGTCACACTTTTTCACAAATCGTTAGGCAAAGAACTCAAATTCAGTTCATGTAGTATTCTGTAATTGACTGGAATTACTTTGTCGAAAACTCTCAAGAAAATGACAATATCTGCCATATGGAAAATCAGCATTTCAATGGTTTTCGTTTAACAGCCTTAGCAACTCATAATATTTGCGAATCACCTCGAGATTAGAAATTTTTGAGAAAACAAGAGAACTGGAAATTTCCTGCGGACTTGTTGCTTATTACTTCTGTTATTATAAATTTCTCTGAGGTTTTAGATTATGGATTTTGGGGATTATCGTATAAGCTAATTCCGATAGTCGAATATCTCTTTCCCTGTGTGGCAAGCTAGTTGCTTTACAAATGTACCTCATTTTATTTCTCCAAAATTAATTCAATTCCGTTTGGTCTGCTAATTAGAAGTTTTGATCTGGTTCCCCATCCCATCCATTTTCTTCACGCTTCAGCGCTTCTTCTTCTGCAGGAGTGATTTTATTGTTTATATTGAGCATCCATCCCATTTCATCAGGATTTTTCCCTCTGGAAACAAATGAAAAATGATTCTAAATCATCCCTAAGATTACCTTTCATCAAAGAAGCAATGTGAGCGCAGGCAAAATTCCACAGAGGGGGCGAATGTCGAGATAGTTTGTTGCCATTATGATATCAAAAATCTTCGATTGTTCAATATTTATAAGCTTTTCGTCGAACGCTGGTACCAATTCATAAAAATTGGAGCTTTTGAGTGGTTTCTCGATCGTAGGAGGGTCTCTGTTTTTGTGTTCCTCACAGTATTCAAATATTAACTGTAATGATTTCTCTTTTTAAGAGACAAGTTTTACTTTGGCTTTGACTTTGACTTTGACTTTGTTGTTCAGTGTTGAAAAAATTCTTGTGTCTAAGATTCGGTTTGACCCGATCGAAACATAAAATTAGGTCTTCTTTTTGATTTTTCTGTTATTGGTTGAGAGATTCGAAGTGGTGGAAAAGCCTGTTTCTAGAGACTAATTTTCGTGGTGTTTTCGAGAACATTTCGCGGATAGGTCAAAGTCTTTAAAGATTCTTGAACATTGACATTGTCCATTAAACGTGTCGTTAATATTTCAATTAACTTATGTTTCTATCAATGTTGTGAGATATGATCAGAACCAGAATTTTGCTAGATATCATTTAATTAGCTCCAAGAGTTGCTACTATAAGCCCACAAATGATATTTAGTAATTTATGAAATGAACAGACTTTTGTTGAAGCTATTTGACCAAATGAATTTTTTCGTCCATGTTTAATCTCATGTTTTAAAAGCTTTGGAAATATGGTAGTACATGACTTTGCGCGCTCAATCACATTAATTAGCTATTGAAAATTTAGTCGAGCTTTTAATTGCAGGTACTTTAAAGCATTTGGAGGAGCTTCCGGTATCGGTATCATTACCTTGGGTGCAAAGGTTCCTTGCCTATCTATGATATCTCCTGATTTACATCTCTAACAATATTCTAATTTGCTGTCTTAGAACTTCAGCTCGGATTGAACGAGAACTAGATAGAGTAATTCATTATGGAAAGGATAAGGGTATCTCATCATGCATTGGTTTCAATCAGAAAGAATCAGCATTAGCCATTCATCAGAAATCACATTTTTTATTGAGATGATTGTTTTCTGCTCGCTCTAAATAAATCTGTTGATTAAATACCTACTTGATTCTTTGAAACACATAACATATAAAATCCCAACTCGTTTATTGCTACGAGGGCACTGATGGCATTTCCTTTCGAAAATAGCCACAAATTTGCCTCAATTAAGGCAATAAACACAGTTTAAGCAAGGAGACGCTATTGGATATTAACAATACGTTGGACCATTAATTTAATAAACACCATAGAAAACTTACAAAGTCAAGAAACAACACATAGCAACAACAAAATTTGACATCCAATATTTATAAATTAATCAATCATATCATTTGCGAAAAATCAAAGTTATTTTAATCATAAGTTCAGTCTTTCTCATGTGGAAAACCTGGCAGCAGAATAGCTTCTCGAGAAAACAACTCTTTTCGGAGTGTAGACCTCCTCTTGAGTCTTTGTTTTCTTTCTCATATCATTGAGATTTACTTGTAGGTCTGAGACATAATTATGCACTCCTTTCTTTGATGGAGACAGCAACGGTGAGTCCTCTTCAATTTTGCTCTCACTATCCACTCTTGCCGACCGTTTAAATAGCTCTCTCTTTGCCTCCTCCAGCGCTAATTGCTGATGCCTATCTGAAAAACCCTCTGTTTTCTCACTCGATCGGCAGCCGTTCGTACAAATCTCAAGCTGCGACATCACTAACGTATCAACGTTGACGAGGGTAGCAGCTGCAGAGTACCGCTGATACTGACCATCACAAGCCAACTCGCAGTCGATCGAATCATCCAGGTTCAAGCTAGGAGAGTCGATTTTTTCTACTGAGTTCAAGGACATCTTCATATGCAGTGATCCGAGATTCAGCTTGCTGAACTCGACTTTGATTGGAGGAGACAGCTTCTTCTCTCTTATGCTTTTAAATTTTACATCCGCGAACCAAGCATGACTCATAATTTCTTTGATTCCTCCTTTAGCGCCTAGCCTTTTCAGTGGGTCTTTTTCTAAGAGTTTTAAGAGCAAGTCTCTTAGATTTTTGGAGAATTTGTATGGGATAATAGGTTTGATATTCACAATGGCGTGGGTCAAGTCTTTCTCTTCAATATACCTCGCAAACGGGGGTGTCCCGACCACCATTTCGTAAAGGAGGGCACCGAGTCCATAGTAATCGACTGAGGCGTTGTATACCTTTTTTTGAGTCATTTCTGGTGTCATATAGCTACAAAACAATAAGTTTGAGTAGAGAAAAAATGTAACATTTTACTCGAGAGTTCCACAGTAGGAATGATTGAGAGCATCTGCAGACTTGATCTTCTTCGCAAGGCCGAAATCGATCAATTTGATATGGCCATAGGCATCGATTAGAAAGTTCTCAGGCTAAAATGGTCATTCAAAGACGGGATTTTTCAAGGGAATTACTTTGATATCACGGTAGATAAAGCCTTGTTCATGAAGGTACTCAAACGCGATTAATATCTCTGCCATGTAAAACTTCGCGTCTTCTTCAGAGAAAGCAGTTAAAGTCTTCAAGTGACTTTTCAAATCGCCTCCAGGAATAAAATCCAGTGCCAAATAAGTAGAGTTTGACTGTGGTAAAGTAATTAGATAGCATTTTGAAAGAAATTTACTGTTTGAAACGACTCAATATACTTTACTATGAATGAGTTCGAAAGCTGCGAAAGTGCGTCGATTTCACGGTTGAAAATCTTGTCAAATTCAAGGTTTCCTTTGGAAGATTTCTTCATTCGCTTCAGACAACAAAACGCTCCTGTTTCTTTAAACCTTGCTAGATACGCTGTCGCAAATGCGCCTTTTCCAATCTCTTTGATTACCTCGAAATCGTTGAGACTGAAGGAGTTCTTTGGTGCATCAATTTTGAAATATGGGATCAAAATAACGTTTTCCTCAAGAATATCGATGCTTTTATTTGGAAGACTGAGCCAATAGTCAACAGACAGGTCTTGGTTTGCAGTTCGAAAGCCCAGGATGGATTTTACATCAATTGATTTTCCGAGTCTCGTTGCTTCGGCTTCTAACAGTTTCTTGCCTTCCTCAATCAGCCAATTGGTCGTATGAACGCGAGCACGGCCAAGTTGTTCACTTTCGAATTCCATATCAACCATAATGCCTTCTTTGTACTTGAGTGTGATCGTTTTCTTCTTCTTCAGGGGTTTTAATTGAAATACTGACTTCCCTTGAGAGTGCGAACTCGCTATCCCTTTCGGCATGTCAATTGAAGAAGACAGTTTGTGAGTTAGAGACTTTTTCGTATGAGGATTTCTGCTGCGATCCATTGTTAATTTTCGATTATAAATATACTAATTACCAATAAATATCACAAACATTGGCTATGGTTAGATCTGAAAATGCGTTGAACAATTCAAGGAGCATTTCTTGATGATTTCTCCTAATACAAATTACATGTAGGAAATACACTGGACTCTCCTTTTCAGTAGGAACGATATGGCAAGAAGGCCAAACTCAAAGTGAGACCTTCTCACTCCCGCTCAAGTCGCTTGCTGGAATTAATTTTTTTTAAAGTAATAGAATCGCTTGGATCCGAATTTCCGTATGTTAATAATCTCCATCCGTTGTTAATTTAGAATTAGAAAGAATACGTTTTTGAGCGGAGCGCGACTCTTCGTTTCTGAGTTAATAAATTTAAATACTGAAGGCCGAGAACCCAAATTTAAAGAATTCTTCCAATATACTTTTCTTTCAAGAGCTTTCCTAAGAACGGAAGAAAGTATAAGTCAAAAGACCCACATACTATGCTCGAAAATTTCAGGCCATGGAGGTGCTTGAGGACAATATCATTCGTCTAATGGTGCAGTGAACAGTTGATAAAGCTGTTGGGATCCAAGCCATAATCCTACGGGAACATGGGTTCTACGTTAGATCTCCCTAGGTGAGGATAAGCGAAATCATTGTGTTAACAAATTGGCTTGGGAAAGCTGAGATTTAAATACTAATGGATGTTAAGGCAGTGAATTTTTTAAATATTCAAATTTAGATTCCGGAAATTTGTAAAATTTTCAAATTTAATCGAGATCAATTCGTGAAAATTGTTTTCAGCAGTATTCTTGATTCGGATTATTAAAATAAACATCATTAAATCAGATTCCTTGATTAGGAATTTGTTGCGCTCAGAATTGATCTGCATTCACAGCAGTTACTATATCACGATATATTCGTGCGTCAACATGTTTTGCTAGGTCTGGTGATTATCAAATTAGCAGGGTTAGAACTTGATAGGGATGGAAGGAGAATCCAGGAGCTTATCATCCAGTCGTGGTCCGTGTCTGACTTAACTGGTCCATGAATTGATTGCATGAGCGTGCTTTTGACAACTAACTGAAAGTTACGTGCTCTACTATCAAAGGGCAATTTAAACGTTTTTTCCTTACGATAAAGAATTATCTAATTTGAGCGAGAAAATTGGCTATTCATGACTGAGAACCCCAAGCAGCTTCAATATATTCCATTTTTCTAGAGCTTGTGAACCTTTCTTGCAGTTTTTTTTTATTTTTAACAATAAGCAGCAACGAGAGAACTTTTTTTTTTGTTGGTTTTATGCTTCTTTACATGCTGATTGAGGTTGAAGTTAACCTCTGAGAGTTCTACTAATCCTAAACACAGACAAAATTCGCGAGACCCTAAAATAGAGTTGTTGGAATCTTTAGGACAATGCATGTGCAGTTGCTAATTATAAAATTTATTCCCTTTGAAGCAATGCCAGTTTTTCGTCTTCCATCCCTAACCAGCAATGATGTTGCGTTTCGGTATAACAAACAGGGTTCTGCTCAGATGAATGGCTTTGGTTAGCTGTTTTGAATTTGGCGAGAAGCTCTCCAAAGAAATAAATTTTCCATTTTTCGCACCTTTAGATTGAAGCAAGAGACACTGAAAAGAGTGCTGATAGCATTAAAGCCGAACCAACATGCGAAAAAAGAAAAGAAAATTCGATCGCGAATTCAAAAGCGGTTTCACAACTTCCTTAAGCTATTCAATAGAAATGAAACTTATGGGGTTGGCTCTATATTTGCTTGGGTATCAGCCATAGAAGTGTCCAAATTATGATAGTAGAAGGCTCAGATCATTTTAGTTCTGAAATACCTTTTAATAAAGACCAACTCTGATAATTATCAGCGGAGATAAAGTGTAATTAGAAGCAGAAGTGGAAGTCTTAAAATTTCTTGATACTTCAAGATGATATGTCTTGTAATCTTTTTCAACATCAAATGCATCACAAATAATGATCGGTGACAATCCTAACCCGCCTTGCAAATAAATCTCCTCAAAAATTTAAACTGGAAACCTGAGAAAATCTCAGTTCGTTTTAATGAAATTACTTGTTTCGATTCAATATTTTCGCGACGATATATTTGAATCCATAAACTTCAAACTACAATGAATTTCAAACAACGATTGGCTTTCAAGGCTGTTAAACACAGTAAAGTTAATTTTGTAATATAAAAACGTTGTAATAGTAGTCAGATATTCTAAATTATAAAGCTCTTAATATCTCTAATCGCGTAACACTCGAAAGACATTTTACGATAAAAACTCTTTTAAGATATACTCGAAACACGCGAAACTCATTCCATCATGAAAAAAATCCTTAGGCTCTTCTTCATGATGCACCCAGTAAAAAAACTCTATAAGATAACCGTTTAACAGCCAAACCTTCTCTCATTATTAGACAACAAGAGTGTATTTAACACTCACATTACTCGTTCAATCACCGCACTTATTCATTTTGTGAGCAGATCTCTTTGAAGATTGGAAGTCGATTCCTAATGAAAGACATCATTTAATATTTCCAAAAAACAGTCATTTCGATTTACTTCTTAGGGATTTTGTCCAAGATCCTTTGGACTTTGATCTCACTGCTGATCATCCTCCAAATCTCCATCACAAGGTTAGAATCACACACGATCCTGTCGCCCCATGAGGGATGACTCTTCGTTTTATGGAAGATATTCGGAATCATGGCTTCCTTGTGAAGGAATTGGCATCGTTGACCGTAATAGCAGTAGCCATGCTGATGGAACTGCAGGCAAGGTCTCAGCTTATAAAATGTGCGATCAACGTGGGTTTTCTCTTGTAACTCAGTCTTCCCATGTGCAAACGAACACTATCGAATTAAATTTTATTTATAACGTCTCTATCCGACATAAATCTTACTTTATCGCCAAATTTGCACCAGCCCAAGGTCTCCCAGTTTTTGCAGAGTTCCGTTTTGATCTTCATCTTGTACTGATCCACAGTTCTTCGTTTCTGAACTCTATTGTTGCATTGCTTTGATCTCTTTCCATCATAACTTAAAATACAGTAAATAACACATCAAGGATAGATTAATCTTACTATTGGTCTCTATCGTCGTATTGGCAGTAGTCATTGGATGCGCTATAAGAGTCGGAGAGGCCAGGTGGGTCTCGGCGGGAATCTTTTTGAGACTTATAGAAGGGAGTTCTTCCAGTAGGAGTATATTCCTCGAAACTTTGGTTGGTGTCGTCAGAGTCAGGAGTCGCTGAACGAGTAGTTCCATTGCAGCTGCCAGCAACAGACAGGTTTCGTTTGAAAGACATGTCGAATTGGTAGTGCTGCTCTTGGAGAATTGGGATGGAGGTGGTGGTCATTTACGGAAGGGAGATTAACGGTATAGGGTCAAGGGGAGATAGATGAGTTACAGATAAATTAATATTACTAACTAATCAAGAATGAGTTGGCCAATTAAGTAGGCAAAGACAATTATTCGAGGGATTTCCGATCTTTCTTCGAAAACAATTAATATGTATTCGAAATTTCGAAGAAATCTAACTGTATTTTATTAATTTCCAACGGGTATCTATCTTTTGTAAAATGAGCCGATCTCTGAGCAATTAAATTGAGTCCGATATGATCTCGCAACGACTTTTTGAACTGCGAGTTATAATTATTAAAAGTTGTGTGTATATGCTCGCTTCTCTTAGCCAGGATGGGTTAGAATAAGATAAGGCTTGTATTTGAATTTTGAAAGCAGGAAATATTTGAGTCGTACTAAATTGAAGCTCCTTTTTAGGTTGCCGAGTCTGAGAAATTAGTTAGATTTGTGAAAGAAAAGCTACAGTTTCTGAAATAAAATGAGTTAAATTAACTATAGATTTAACAATTTTATTGCTCTCTGATAAGAGAGTATAACGATACTGAATAGGAGGATACAGAGAGAGTTTGTTATTTAAGAAAAGAAATCTACAAGGAGAAGCATTGTAATTGGAATCAGAAGCAAAGGAGTCAATTTTTTGTTTGATGTTTTTGGAGGTTTCTACATGAAAAAGCATATTGATGCGAATTTTGTTAGTTGTCTACAGAGTTGCTAAATATTGTGCTATTTTTCGCACGGTGTAGCCGCTGGAAAGAAAACTTTGCACAAATAGTGCTTGTAACGATGAAATTTATCTGTTATAACGGGGAATCTTCGATTTAAACAAGTATTCCTCATCAATCATCTTGTTGAGCAATGCTACACCAAAAACGTCAGCATTCTGCTACTGTGGGGTCAACTCTGGTGCTTGCAAAGTGAATCATTGGATCCGTCCCGCGCAGATGAATTCAAATTTTAACGATGGTCTCGATATATTGAATGATGATGTTTTGTTAGGGAAACAAACAAGCAGCTCACCAAAGAACTAACTTCGGAAAAGAAACCTCTAACTTGACTACCGGTTTGATCTTCGATCAATTCAAAACCGAGCGAAAAAGCATGCTTAGCGCAACGAGTCAAAATAAAATTAAATCAGAATAACGACACTCAAGCAAACCATTCCGAAGCCTGGAATATAGCCATATATCCACAGACCTACACTGATGAACCATTTGATCAAAGAAAACTTGTCCAACAAGCAAACTTATGCAATCTCTTGCTGATACTGAATTACTGTTTCGTTTCAAATTGCAATTTGTTGATCTTCGAATTTCAGTTGCTTTTACTATCAGTGTACTGCTTTCCTTTAACTTTCGAAAGAGTTGGTTGTCCATGTACTTAAACACTAGTGTACCTCAATCTACGCATAAATCGTCCCTTTAGACACTAATAGGGTTATAATTTTGCTAATAATAAGGAAAATTGTGGTAGCGTTTTCCAAAAATGCTCCTTCAAGTAGCTTTCGATAAATTTTATCAATTGCCTGCGCAAAGCTTGGCACCTTCCTTTGCAATGATAACACCTCCTACAATCGATCAAATTACAGGTTAACGGTGCAATCCTAGTCTAAACTTAAATAAAAATTAAATTCGAATTTTTGACCTTTGAAATTAAGATTGGAGACAAGACTACATTCCGCCTTGTTTGATTAGCGAAAAATGAATTATTCGATGATATAATTAATAATTTCAAATATTAAGAAAGATGAAGCGTCCTTCTGTACAGCACGAGAACGGTGCCCTCGTATGGGCACAAGTAAGAGGTTATCCTTGGTGGCCAGCTGTGGTAATATTCTCTATATGATTCGTATTTTATTTTTTCAAATAGGTTCTCAGTCGCCAAGTGAAGAAGAACACATACAACTACCGATTGAAATTCATTGGAGAAAATACCAGGTAAGCCCAGTATTTTATTTTAAATTAACTTCCTTTGCTTCCTAGTGCTGATCTACCCGCGAGCAAAGTTGCTGCTTTTCAAGGCAACTTTACAAAGTATTCAAAGAAGAAAGACCCTGAACTGCAAAAGGCGATCCAAATCGCCCAGGCCTGGCCATCTGAAGACTCGAAGGAGGCGCCTCCTGGACTTTTTATTGAGAACCTCAAGAAGCAACAGCAAGAAGAAGTATCAGTCTTTTCTCCATCGATGTATTAATTATATGCTGCAAAAATAGTCAACAGAGGCGAAGCAGGGAAAATCAAAGACGAGATCTGCTCGTAAGACTTCAAAGTCCCCAGCGAAAACCACATCGAAGCCACGGGGTAAACGAAAGCAAAATCCTGAGAAAACAATCACAAACAAAGACCAACAGCCAGCAAGTGCAAACAAAAATAAGAGAAAGAACGGGTCAACTCATGATAATGGGAGCTGCGCGAAAACTTCTTTACATGAAAATGAAGAAAAGCAGCTACCCACGCTTTCCGGCAAGGTAACTCGCTCACGGACGCGAGCAGCAGAAAAAAGTAACGCAAACCCAGAAGAACAAGTACCACCCACCAAACCCAGAGCAAGAAGTCGCAGTAAACCATAAAATTAAATTTCTTTGACCATTTATTTTTTTTCTTAAGAAGCCACTCCGAAAAAGGAATCGGTTTCAAGAGCGAGTTCGAAGAAAAACTCAAAAAAAGTGAGAAAGGAGATGAAGGCAACGAAAAATCAAATAGCAGATGAGCGAGCAGCAGAACAGCACGAACAAAGCGAGATTTCACAACTACCAATTACAGACCGAATGGCTGAGATCCAGAGAACGGCGAGAAGTCTTTTGCATGAGTTTATCCAACTAGCTCGTGTCCAAGAAACGATATCGGATTCGACAAAATTTGTGTCCGAGCTTCGCCAATTTATTTTGGGTTTGGAATTGGAAAATCTCACGGAATCGGTCTCCCTGTGCCGTGAGACAACAAAGCGGCTGAAAGCACTGCACCTTCTAATGCACAACTCAAGATCAAAATTAGAAACGCAAGTAATTTTGTTTGGTTCTACGGTTCTGTCATTTAATAACTAGGGTAAAGATCTGCTTTCTGCTTTAGGGACGCTATGCACTAAACTGAAACGTCAGATCCTCTTCTGGGTAAGTTACTTCTTTCGTTTTATACTAATCACATTCTGCGTAGGCATTCGATACAACAGACACCCTAGATGAATTGCTCGACGAGACAGACACTCTCAGAAAGTTGCAGAAATTTGAACCAATACTCGTCAAATTAGAAGAATCGGAAGACACCTTGAATCCAAAAAAAGAGAGAGCGGATTTGCCCAATGGCGAAACAATCCTGATCCTGGACGATGACGATGCTCTGGACAATTACCTACCCAAGCGTAACAAATTAAACATTTGATCGAAGCTTATTCTCCGTTGTATTTATTAGTGGAGCTGAAAGAAAGCTTGGAGAACGACTCGAAAATCTTAAATTCTCCTTCTTCGGGCAAGGATACTCCAAAATTCGGGAATCTTGCCAACAGGTATATATGACATATATCTCAAGCCTCTTCACCTGTTCATTAGAGTACAGAGAGGGTTACAAGAGCGCGACCCAAATATCCCTCAGAGCAATCAGAATGATGATAAGCTAACGTATACGATGAGAAAAAGAGCAGCTGCTAAATTAGTTCTGCATCTTCAGCATCATTACGGCACTTTGGAAGAGGCTCAAGAGGATGTCAAAATCTTTGAAAGATTTGCTGTGAAAAATTTCGGAGACAGCTGCCGAAGATACAAAGCAGCTATCACAGCATTTTTCTACCTCATTAAAGTAACATAACCCTTTGATGACTCCTTATTTTCGCTGTCTATAGAAAAAAGAACTGGCCATTAAATCCTTCAAAAATGAAAGAAGACTCGACATTTTACTGAAGATAAATAACGAAATGAAAAGAATGGCAAGCGAGGCCATGCGCTAATCCAAATACTTTGATTAGTAACCCAAGTGCATAGACTATATAAATTGTTTCATCATTGTAGAATCGAATGACAATTAAATATTTGTTAGTTATAGATTGCTTGATTAATGATTAACAACTCATTGATAGCCTGTTTAAATCACCAATTATCTATCCCTTTCCATGCTTAGCAGTTATAACAGCTTTCGATTAAGATCACTCTCATTATTGCAATCAACATCGCATTTAGGGACTTTCAATGAAATGAAAATTTTCTAATTTTTTCCAAGAGAAATAAACTGTTCCAATATATAATTGAAGGGAACAAAGCTTTCTTTTGTAGGTTGTTTGATAGTGTATGCTGCGGGACTGAACGAGTCAAGATATTCAAATTTATTGCAGTGCTTAATTCAGCCAGTTTGACGTGAAGATTAATAAAAGTGCTAATAAAAGTCTAAAATGGAAACTAATACCTTTGAAGAAAACTTGAAAAAGCTGAAGAAGCTGCTCTCCTATTTCCCAAAACGTTTTTCGCAGGAAGAGCGCGAAGAGGTGAAGCGTGCTGAGGACTCAGCTGAAAAGAACGCAGAGAATTTGTCTCGAAATGAGCTCAAAGAGAGATTGCGTCAAAAAATATTGGAGATAAGACAAAAAAACAAGGCTGGAGGCGAGCAGAACGAGGACGATGACGATGATGACGACGGGCAGGTTGAAAAAAAAGGCAAAAACGCAGGCAATAAAAAAACTGTGAAGCCAATTGACAAAAATCCTGGTGGAGTCGCTAGAAAGAAAATCAAGAAGCCTGCGAAACAGAAGCCGCAGCAAAATGAGAAATTAAAAAAGAAGAAAGAGCAAAAGGTTAATAAATCGAAAAACGCAGGAGCGGCCAAGAATGGAGGAGCGCAAAAACCGAAAAACAAAATGCAGAATGGCAAACCAAAGCAAGGTAAAAAGAAATAATGAGCATTAGTGTATTAGGTGTTATTTTTGTCAGTTTGACATTACGTGTTTCATGTGAGGTCTGTTTTTGAGCTAATATGTTTAAAAGCTGTAATTTTAGTTTAGGAATCGGCAATGTCATATGAAATTATCAGCTATTTGAGAAAATAATTCCGACTTGAAAGTAAGAGACCTAAAAGATGTCGAGATTCTTAATGATATGACCTTCGAAGCCAATTATCATGAGAGATACAAGAAAATAAATGTCATCTTAATCCTCATTGCCCATTTAAACTGAGTCGATCCAGACTTGGCATGAGGAAATACAAATGCGGAGGCTCCAGTCACTGTTATATTCCATATATATTGTATGTAATGAGCAGACTTCAAACTTAGCACTGCGATTTTATTAATTAAATTAAGTGCTTAACAGCTACATAAACAGCTGAATAAACTGGACTCAGAGATGGGAAATGCAAAGTCTGGCGCGTCAACGATAAAATTCGCGTCTGAAGACGGTTTTTCAATGGACGACGCAAACTTTTTCTACCTTCGTTCAAGGAAAGACCCGCGATTCGGCGATCTGGAAGAAGTAGAGTATGCTCCCAAAGGTTACATCCTCTTAAAGAAGAAGAGAATAATTACCGATGCTTCTCTAATCACAAATGAAAATTTATTTTGGCTCCAGCAGCGCGTACAGCTCAAGAGCCCCAACCTCCTTTCTGTCCACGGATTCACATTCTGCAATGATGAAAAAAATAATGCGATGCTAACGGTGCTGTTCGAACCGTTTGCAAGCGATGGCGAGCAAGAGTTTTTAAACCGTAGAGAGTCGTATGCGCATTTCAAAGACTACGAGCTGATGGGCTCTCTCGAAGGGTGCTTTTCTGCTCTCGAAATGCTCGAGAGTAACGGTATTAGTCATGGATTTATAACTCCCAGCGCTCTGCTAATGGGCCTCGATGGTGAGCTCAAACTCGCTGATCACGAGCTATTAGACAGGAAAAATTCGCTATATTATCACATTGAGAAAGGTTTCCAGCTGCCATATATCGCCCCTGAAGGACTTCATCGGATCAAACATCGCACCAATGCATTAGTTGAAGACAGCGCGATTTGTAAAGCGGATGTTTTTAGTTTAGGGATGGTATTCTTGCAGATGGCGATGCTGGAGTCGCCTTCTGATTGCTATGACTGGAAAAAATTAGAGATTGATGATTACCAATTAGGCTTTCGGCTTGAAAGACTGAAAGGGCTGTATCCACCGATAATCCACGGAATAGTCGCTTCTATGCTCGAGATAAACCCGCAGAAGAGGCCAACCTTCAGTATGCTAAAGACGCGGCTGCTGGATGCTCAGAATTCGAATAAAATTCCAGTGCCTCCGGTTCAAAGGCCGTTACAGACCCAAGGAAGCACCAGGCAAGGTGCCGGGAAAATTCGGGCCAGGAGAGTCGTATCAGCCCAGAAATATACCCAAGAGATCTCGCTTCAACCGGATCTCATCCATACAGATAGCAAACCGCGAAAGAGAACTCCTGAAATGGAGAGGTCTGTGCAGAGTTCTGTTCACACCAAGCCCGAAGGACATTCTATTCTAACGGATTTCGTGTTTAGTGAAACAAGAGAGGCTGGAGCTAGCCAAGAACTGCTAACGGAATACTGTCATGTGCATGAAGACAGCCTTGATGCAGCTGATCAATCAGAAAACAGCAATCAATATCGGTTCGTGGATCCATTAGTGAGGTCAGTGTTAAATGAGTTTAAAGCGGGCAGATCTTCCGTCACAACTCAGAGGACCGTGCAAAAAGGCAACATGACTCGTAATTACCCCTTTGAAGACTACCAATCGACCGCCTCGAAGTTTGGAGACACCGGTTTGACGAATAGTCCGTACTCAGTTAAGAGATCTCTGGAGAGCACCCCGCTGAGAACGACCTCGAAGAAGTATGCGTCACCGTTTGGAACGAGGAGTTACAGCAAAAGCAGAGGAGGAGTGTTAAGAGAGTCAAATTGCTTAGAGGAGAATAAAACTAGTGTGACTGACAGGAGCTGCCGGGATTCAATACGTAATAGAGTCGAGGAGATCGTTTCAGAGGTAAAACAGCAAGGGAGATGGATGATTAAAGGCGATGAGAATGATCCGTATACAAAAAACGTAGAGTTGAGGGGGAATTTCTCAAAGGATTTTCTGAAGCAGAGTAACCCACAGGCGTTTGGAGACAAGGATTTGGTAACGAGACGACGCTCACGGGAGGAAATGATCAAAGAGCTGAACCAAGAGTTCGATTGTAATATCAAAACGGCAAGATGGGGAGGTAGTCACCAGCCCGAAGAGGTAGGCGAGAGGGAAGTCTCGCCAGGGTCGACTATTAAAAGAAATATGGGTGTTTTACAGTCTGGGGGTTTAGAGCCAGGAGTTTTACATACAGTTGCCGAGTTGGTGCGAAAACAAAAACATGATCATGGAGAAGTGACTTTTTCTAAGAATCCAGCTCCACGCTATTATGAGGAGTTTACTTTGGAAACGCTGTAAGGCAGAAACGCAAATCCAGAGGTTATTAGGAACGTTTCAATGATTACTAAGCAAAGTTCTTGAATTAAGCCAGGTTTTGAAAAATTAACAGGTAGCTGTTTTAAAGGCTCGCTGCTTTTGTTTATATATAAATAAATTTTTTTTTCCTGTTTTGCTGGCTCAATATTCGTAATACTTGAATGATAAATCCATTATCTTGCTAATTTACAATACTAATCTTAACCATAGAAAAGTATTAATCCATGAACATGCTTATTTTCTGAGCATAAGAGCAAGCAAATAACTATTGTATCAATTATAAAGGCGCGAATTTCTTTTTATTTCAGTATAATTTCGCTGTTGATTTTTGCAATTTTTGAGAAATATGTTCGTTGACAATCTCGTTTACGCAATCCAAAACTTGTCTGTTAAACTCCGGCTTTCTCAAAGGTGTCCTCTTGCGGCTCGTCGACCGCTGCATGTGCTGGGACTTTTGTTCAAGTAGCCGGAAATTTGGAGAGCGGGATTTTCTGACTTGCCTTACATCACGATTTTGCTGGAAAGGATTTACTTCCATGGTAGACTTATTCATTATGGATTGCTCAATATCTTTTGCAGGTTTCATTTGTTTCTCTTTCGGAAATTTGGAAATAGGTAAGCCTTGTTTTACAGAGACTGTTTCCACTTTGATTAATCCTCCATTATTTTGGTTAAGTTTGTTGACGTTCTCTTTCAGTAAACCGTCTTTTGGCTTTAAAAAACTCTCCTTCGATATCACATTGTCTTGATGCTTTTTGTTGGATTTACCATTGAATAAATTTTCCTCTTTCTGCTGGTTTTGCTGCTGTAGTTGATTCATAATCGCTGATAAATCAATAGGCTTAAATGAATTCTGATTATTAGAAGAGGTTTTGTTCGAGTCACTCTCATCCAAAACTTGAATTTGAGTCGAACGCTCAACTTTCTGAGAGATGTTAATGTGTTTGGGCTCGTCAATTGAAATTTTTTCATCGGCAGCAGTTATCGACGATTTCGATCTGACGTGTGATTTTTTGTTTTGCTCATTTCCACCAAAATTTTCATTGCGTTTCGTTATTTGCTCAGAGTTCCAGTTTCTATTTTCTTGGTTAGTTATCTGAGAGTTAGCTACCAAGTGCTGCTTGCTAGTCTTTCTTTCTGAATCTCTTAAACACCCTTCATCGTTTAGAATGCGTATTTTATGACAAATTTGAATTTCCCGGCCTTTCTGAGCTTGAATCTGAGAACCAAATGTTTCAAATCTATCACAAGCTGTATTTATGCCCTTAGACTCCTTATCAACTGTTTGCATATCAATCAACTAACTTTGAAATTATCTTCAATAAAATTTTCCGGTTCGCTAAAAGGCAATTAACTCTAGAGAATTCATTCTCTAGTAAAGAACCATACACAGAAAATTCAAATTTGAGTTCTTCTGATGAAATCTAGCATCATGTTGATAAATTAAGAGCTTAAGCTATCTAAGACATTAACTCTTTCCAAACAATCGTCAAGAGTTTTTACTAAAATTTCCTTCCCAATGTGTTTTTAAAAATTTCATTCACACATGTTTTTGCTATAAATAACAACTCAAGTTTGCCTCTCATTTATGGTGCTACTCGTTTCAAAACTGATTTTTGTCCCCTTAATATATCAAGACATGAATAAAGACATGAATGCATTTAGCAATTAACGTCAAAGTCTAACACTTTCTTAATAAAATCCATTTAAAAAATTTACCAATCACCTTACATTTCATCCGCTAACTTCGTTCGAGCTCTCATCGTCGTGACCAATGAATCTATCTTAAAACTGTTATTTGGTGATATTTCAACAAACGAGCCAGATCCATGAGTCTCCCTTAATTCGTTGGTGTGAGTTTCTTTCAAACCACCTAACTTCTTATGATAGCTCACAAACCTCCTGAAAACGAACGAGTCTCCTATCTTCGGAATATTAAACAATATGTTGAGGTACTTCTCCAGTCCTTTCATTCTCACTTCAACATTGGTCTGGCTTGAAAACTCGTTATATTTTGGAGGCAACTCCGGCAACTTTTCCTTAGGAAATCGCGTTTTCAGTGCCTTATGTAAATTCTCAAAGTCCTTGAACTTTCGATAGACTTTCCTCTCGCTAGTAGCGCATATGGAATCGAATGGCCATTCTATTATGGTGATCTGATACTCTGTCGTTGCTTTTCCTTCATCCCTCATGCTCACGCGATTGTCCTTGATCTCAGCTTTCAATTGGCTGAAATCATAGCCGTCATCCTCGCCATAAATCATGCCTCGGAGTTCTTTTTTAATTTGGATAAAATCCTGCACGGCTTTTGTTTTCAGATAAATTTTCTCATTCAACAGAATTTTCAAGAAGCTCTCCAGGCCGTTTTTGCGTTTTCTCAGCGTCTGATCATTCGTAATCAGCTTCTTCGCAGGTAGCCGTGGCGGCTTGGCCCCGATCTCCTTGAAGAGTTTGTTGTTAAGTTCAACGAATTCGCTGTATCGCTTGACAATCTCCCAAGATTCATTTTTGTTTTCGCTCAATGCAATAGATATCACATACTCGTAATGATCACCATATGTCGCCTTCTGCCACTTATGGATGATCACATCGAAATACGGACAGTACATAGCCTCCTCGCTTGGATCATTCGTCATCTCGATCAGATCGTTTTCTTCATCGGACTCGCCTTTTTGATCGTACTCAAGCTCAGCGAACCCGCTGCCTGAATAAGCTTTTTGTCTGACGATATCCTGGGCATTGTCTATAGCGATATCCATATGCTGTAAAGAGAGAGATTTCTCGTTCCACGTGAGTATTTTCTGTCGAAGAGAATCAGGAATATCGAGGAAATTGACCAAGCACATGGGGATTGCTTCTTTTGATTGAAGAAAACCGTCTAGAAAGCCCTGGAGGACTTTTACGGAGGAAGTGATCGAGTCAGGTTTATCCAATTGAGTCATCATTGATGCATGTACTACTGATGAACTCTTCGATAAATTCACATCGCGCTCTAAGACTCTGAATTCCTCCAACCCACGGCTCACTTTGTAGTGTTTACCGAAGGTTTTTACCTCGATTTGGTAGTAAGTTTCGATCCTTTGGAGTTTCGGGTCGAATTTCTGCTTCACTTTGTTAGAAATTTGCATGCTTAAGTCAAGCTTCTTGCCTTGACGAGCTCCAGGAGTGAACCTTCTCTCCACCCTTAAAATAAATCAATGAAAAGTCAGAAGTAAAGGCTACTTGTCAAAATCTGTGCTCCGTCGGTTCAGGAAAGGCGTTGCTTTCTCGTTTCGAAAATCAATTGAGTTGCTGTATGAGTATTCATCGTCCAGGTTCCTGGGGTCATCGAATTCGTCTCTATCCTGAGGATATCTCACTTGAATTATGACTCTGGCTAATAGCAAACCGCCCTTAGTTGCGTCATAAATGATGCCTAAAATTCCTTCTCTTGAGGAGATTTCGTAAAAAATGATGATGAATGTCTCTGCTATAAAGATCAGGCTCCAGCTTACAAGATGCACTTTCTTCGAGAGAACGAGTCGTCGATAGTAGTGGAACATAATTGCTCGAATTTCCCCTGCTATGGCGAAAATAACCACAAGATAGACCCAGGCGAGTCCTTTGCGCTTTGAAAGCCAGAAGGTGTCGCTGGAATAGCTGAAGATAATCGTTGTTGAGTAGATCGCGATAAGCAAGCTGTTGAGGGTTATCCTTATCATCAGTTTTTTGCTATGATAAGGAAATTTTTGATACGCAGTGCCATAGTTTTCCCAAATTCGAACCCAAACACCCAGCAGGAGGTATAAATATAGCACAGGGATCACAATGATCTGCAAAATGATCCTTTCCTCAGGGATATCGTCGGAAGGATCTGCTTCAAGGAGAATGTTCCTCATGAGGCTAAATGTGATTAAGCGAACCTTACTTTATTTATTTTATTAAAGCAATAGCATTGAGCCTGATGTTCTATGAGAATGATTCGTTACTCACATTATCATCAATAGCGACTAGAGCGAGCTAGAAGGGTGTGCTTTCGACAAAGATCGAGCTGAAAAAAGATAATTGCTGATAGCGGGCCTGGATTTTTGATAGTTGATTGGATATCTACGTATTTTTATATTTTTTTGCATCCCTTTAGATGATGCATACAGTGGAGAGTAAGTACTGTAGAGTATATCTGTAGTTTGCGAGCAAAAGCAGAACTATTCTTTTCGTTCTATAATCTTCTAGATCATACTGATGCCTATTGTGTTGTAATTGGTTAATCGATGAAGAATTATCTCCTGGTTCTTGGACCCTCGGGAGAAACAAATAAAAGCATCAGTATGATGCTTATATTTGCACAGAGGTACTATCCAAAGTCTTGAAGTTCTCTTTGGGACTGAGAATAGGAGTCATCCCTTAGAACTTTGAGAACTCGACTGTTAATATTGAGGAGAAGGATGGCGAGAATTCCATTCGCAAGGGGCTTATAATGCGGAAAATCCAATTTGCTTAAAGCAAACAGTGCCCGTTTCATTTCAAGTTATTCTTATTTATATTCTATTCTCAATACAAAATCTTTTGATTTTTTAACTCAAATAAGAATGAAGTCAGTCCTGTAAAATCCAGCTTTGGCAAATACTCAGAGAATCCACCTCGAAGGTATGGAGTCGCACCATCAAGTTCACCAGGTCTTGAGTTGTGATAATTCCATTACTCCCATGCAAGTCTTAGTATGCGCCGTTTTTCATCATTTCCTATGTAGTGACGCATGATACAGTGCGGCAGACGCTGCGACTCTGAGAAACTTCAAAATGAACGCGAATACAACCAAAACATGCTCAAAAAACTCTAATCTCGCCTGCCTGTCACATCGAATTCCTTAGTTTCTCATTAACTCAGCTAGAACTAAATAACATTACGCTAACACCTGAGGATACTTAAAAAAATAGGCTCCTAATTGTCGCTACAAAGCAATTCATTGATTTTTACTGGTAATGGAGCCTCCCAGTTTCTTTTTTTGTTGGTCAGCTTTATAATAGTTTCTTAGCTGAAGGTTTCTTGAAATAAATTGCATATAATTAATCTTTTCTATATTTTTATTAGAAAGCACAAGAATGAGCCAATTTTGAAAAAATGCGGGAAATTTTATAATCAAATTGATTAAACACCAGTACTCTATTTCTACCACAGTTCGATTAATCTTGGAGCCTCACTGGTCTTATTTTACCAATATTTTCGATAAATTGACATTTATAGGTAAACAAACAAAATCAATCCATCAGCCAAGCGTGTTATGAACTCAACTGAACCAAAGGGCATCCTCATCGGGAGCACGCTCTTCGGTGACCTAACTCAGCCTTCCCAGCTCACGTTTGGCGCTTCAGTTCTAAGTGCGTTGCAGTCAGAAGAGAAGAATCTCAAGGTAATACAAGGTTCAAGCTTCCCAGTCACAAGCAATGCTGGAGGATTCTTGAATCTCGAGCCAGCGCTCAGCATGCCACGAGGTGTCGATATCAAGAGTCTAACTAGACATAGAAAGGAACCCGATAGCGATGAGGAAGATTTCATTAGAAAATCCGATAACTCAACTTCAGTCAAGGACATGGTTTTCAAAGACCGGGTTCATAAACTGACCATACCAGAGATAAAGGAGAAGCAACTAGCTGATGAAAAGAACAATGGAGAGCCGAGTATGACCGATAACGCTAAATTCTGAGAGTAATATAAGGTAATTTTGGTTTTCGTCTGAATCTAGGTTATTCTAATGCTTCTAATTCATAGAAATTCGACAAAGGAAGACATTGAAGGATCAACAAGAGGATTAGGTTGTTTGTTTGTTAATTAATGAGTTAATATCATATTATTGCCATGAATAATGATATGAAACTTAAGGGGTTTATATATACTCCTGCCCCATTTTGTGATGAATGAAGCTGTTGGATTTCTCCTAGTCTTCAACAGATTATTATTCATCAAATCTGTGTTACTCCAGACGTGCTAAATATAAGAAGAAGTTATTTTTGTATAGCTTTGGAATATATACTTTTGATCTAATTGAATTTTTCGTATTTTTCATATTAGATAGCTCATGCTGAGTAAAGAATTGTTTTAGCAGAGATATTCATTGATGTTATTTGATGTTGAAAGTAAAGGTCCCTATAATTTGTTTTTCTGGTCATGAGTCATTTCAAGAATGTAACTAGTATCGATGATTTGTGTAGCTGACTCAGAGAGCTTGGAGTTTAAAGAAAAGACAAGCGTCTTTTCCCATGAAATTCGAACTTTTTGAAAGAAACCATTGAACAAGAGTTCTGGAGAAATCGTGAAGTTTTATTTTTTCCAGACAGAAGAATTTATACTATTTGCATCATAATTGATAATTCCTCGGTCATTGGAATGTATTAAAAACTATAATTACTTAGAGACCTTCTTTGCAGCAGAAGTAATAGTTTTCTAAGAGTTACTCTGATTATTAATGTAAATACTATTTATATACTATATATTAGAAGTGAAATACTCGCAAATAGTTTAAGCTAGCAGTTGTAAATTTAGTTTTTTTGATCAGAGAGAAAGATTAAGAATTACTATTGCATTGGTAATTAATAATGTTTTTTCAATTGTAAAATTATAATCTTTAAATTCAAAATTGAAAGTGTAGTCTTATAATTGAAAATTTGACAATTGTAAAATGAGGTTGCAGTCAACAATAAAAGAGTATCAAGGTAAACTCTGGGATTTTGGTAATGTGTAGATGCTTTTATAATAATAAAAGAATTAACTTAGAACATAGCCAATATGATAAACGGTAAAAGTATGATCAGCAGCATATGTCAAATAATATTCAAGGGTATGACTAATGTCTCAATACGATTATCTCTGATTTAAGAGATATCAATTAATTTTAACGAGCTCAAAAATAAATGTTTCCTAAATGTTTTGGATACTCCAATTTTCTATCAAACATATAGCAACATCTTTTTAGAAGGTTAAATCACATTTTCAAATGATAGTATTCAAAGAATTAATGTAAAATTCTTGTTGAGATCAATCAAATATAAAATCACTCTGACTCAATTAAAGTCTCTATATCTGGCTCTACGATAAGGGAAAGCCTTCAATTTCCTCCCTCTAAGTGCCCTATAAGACTTGCTTATTTATTATTCCGTTAGTTAACAGAGGTTCTGGGTATACGTCACTTAGCCCTGCCGTTCAAACACATTAATCTCTTTCATGGTGTACTCTTATAACATAGTAGAGAACAATTTAGGTTTTCTTTCGTTATATCACCAAACTTGTTGAGGCTGTCATTTATTCATTCTCCTTCGGAGCTTAAGTCTACTTTTTTTGAATCTTCTCCTAACTTAAAAGGTTCTAACATCTCTTTCTGCTTTAGTTTTCAAATAGGATGAATAATATTATTTTGGACTTAACAAGCGTTAGCAAGAGCATTGTGGGGAGGTATTAGCTCCCCAGAGCCCTTGAATAAATCAAACGAGTTACAGATTGTTAAGCAAATTATTACTTCAATATTTACTATATATGTAACGAATCTTTCCCTATGCAGAGTCAAGCTGAATCTTCGAGACCTCCATGAATTTGCTCGAAGCAAATTTCCTTCTCACCGCTTGCAACGAGGCTTTCGGCGCATTCTGCAACAAGAAGCAGAGCTCTTTGGCACAAGTTCTCACTTGGCTCTCTTGATACTTCGTATTTCTAATCATCGCTTCACTCCAAGCTTCTCTCTTGTTCAACTTGTTCACAAGATATATCGCCGCACCAGCAAGGTTGCTATGAGCGTGCTTCTGCATTCTGTACTCGACTAAGGATAGTTCGATGAGATATCTAGCGAGATTGACGCTTCTTTCGTCGAGTTGGGCGATTTGAGCATATCTCTCAAGGAATCTGAACGCAGATGTGTGTGTCAGTTTGAATGCAAGCGAGGCAATGATTTTTCCTTCCATGTCAAGGATTTCGGCGGTAGTGTAAGCCTTGTCGCAGACATAAGCAAAGTCCTTCACCTCTGGAGGGTAGATCTCCTCGTATTTCGAGGCAATGAACATCGAAGCGACACCAACCAGCTGAAGCTTCTGTCGAGGGACCGAGTGCAAGGACAGGAAGCGATCGATCAGATTCACTGTCATAAACAGCGTTTCAGGGAGAAGTTTGAACTTGGCGTGGACATCCACGAGCCAGTCGATAAGGATCGCTCGCATCTTCTCATTTATGTCCTTTTGGACCTCAGTCATGTAGTTAGGGTTGCAAAGGTACTTAGACTAAAGGAAAGTTAGTCATGATCAGATGTATTTCAAAAACTCACCTCCTCAGTGCGAAGATACTCTTGGATCTCTTTAACATATGGAACCACATATTGCGGGTTCTTCTCGTTGTCTCTATCGACTTTTTCCAAAGGCTGCTCTTGCGGGGCAGGCGTTTCGATCATCATCTTGTCCGATGCCTTGGAAATATATTCGTTGTTGTTAGTCTTGAGTTGGTAAGGAATATTAGGCTTCAAGCTCTATGAGTATAGCTCAATAAGGAGTCCACGGTGATGAAGGTACCTTTATTGGGTCGTTCTGGTCATAGATGTTGGACAATTCACGACCGAATGCTCTGTTGGTATTATATGATAAATCCTTCAGAGCAACTCCTCTGAGCTTTTGAGGGTCATTGTTCTCGTTGTGAGCCTGAAGGAAGTAGGGTTAGGATAATTGAAATGGATGAGGGACATACGGAAGGGATGTGAGTCAAGGACATCTCTGATTGTGGGAATTTGGAGGTTTGCAAATTTTTTGAATATTAGAACGTTTATTATAGTTGTTAAATTTGAATTAAAGACTCGCAATCGCGACTAACAGAATCCGAAATCAAAAAATTCGATCGATTAACGAATAGTTAACTGCACCTCAAGCAGAGGCATATGGGAATCTAACCGTCATTGTCTCCCAGCTGCAGGTGCTATAATCAGTACTTCTTTCGATCAGATCTAAGCATCAACTTATGAGAGGGATTGGAAAGAGACTCTCAATTATTATAACAGCTGAAAAAGGAAAGAAAGAGCTTTGAACTGAGTTTGCCTCAACTGAAATAAAAGATAAAATTATGCAAACTGACAGGTGGAAAACTCCCTCTCGGAGAGCTTCACCGAGCTCACGCGAATATCAATCAAGATCGCAGCCACGCAGTCCGGCAGGGTCGTACAGCACGCTCCATTCTGCAAGAAGAAAGACCCCGTCTCTTCAAATGCCATCTAAATATGACGAGTCTAGCATTCAAATATCAGCGAGAAAAATGAGCTCAGAAGTGCATGCAGCTACGCCTTTGGGCTCGAAAGCCCAATTTGCTGACCTTTCATCGATACAAAGAGTACTCGCGCTTGGTTTCACAGATATTTATGGAGTAATTCCCGAGGAAGAGTTGGCACCGTTCGCAAAATGTCCTGTACATCTTGAAAACTATGGGTTATTTTGCATCGAAGATAAAAACTTGTATTGCATTCGCTGCTTGTATGAGCAGAACGAGGGCGTCCTTAGCTCCAGAAGACTGCCAAAAATGCAGCGGTTGGAGAATTCAATGGACTATCTGACACGAGAGAACGAGAGTTTTATAAGATCCGAGGCTGGACGCTATCTCGCTGGCTTTGAAAAGAGTCTTCGGGAGTTTCAACGCTTCAGTGTAACGTTTGCTGAAAGAATGCAGTCATACCAAGAATTAATCACCGAAGAGTTCAAGGAGATAAGAGAACTATTAGATCAGCGAGAAACTGAGCTGCTGGAGATGGTTAAAGGATTCTATACCAAGAAAATCAATGAAAATGTCGAGCAGGTTCAATATTTGACCCTTTTTAGAGATGCAGTCCAGAAAATCAAGCACCTGCATCTACTCTCGCCGACGAAGGACTTCGCCCTTTACCAGTACAATTTTACGAAGAAATTAAAAGCGTGTATTAACTCTTTAGGGATGCTTGACGGCCATCCGAAAGAAGAGAAACCTTCAATATTGGTCGATTTTGCGAATAAAAAACGTCTTAAGAAAGAAATTTCAATGTTTGGTAAAGCCATTAACCGCGGCCTCTTCGAAAAATACTTTGGAAGCGAAAACCAGGCTCAACCTCTTATTCCAAAGAAAGGCAAAAGTTCAACCTCATTGAAGCCTTCGCAAGACCCAAGCACCAATCGAAGACCTTCTAGCTCTCTGAATCGAAACGACGATCGTATGGTGTATTGTACTCCGATGAAAAGCATTAGTGATGCACATTCAGCACAGAAGACGCAATCTTATTGTAACAATGAAGAAATCAGCAACCAAATCAGCTTCTCAGACTCGCTTTTTGAGGAAATAGATCTTTTCGCAGAATCTAGCATCCTGACCTCCCTAAGTCAAGTCAGCGAAATGATCGAGCATCTTCCTATGAAATTCACGAGTGCCAAGCTGTTATACTCTCTTAGGGAGAATGGAAATTCGTCAGAGAGATTCCACGAGTTATGCGATGGGAAAGGACCTTGTTTAGTTGTCGCCGAAACTGCGAAAAAATTTGTCTTTGGATTCTATAACCCAGTTGGGTTTTCCTCTGATGAGCAATACTGTGGCTCGGATAGCGCCTGGATCTTCTCGCTGGCGAATTCGTTCGAAAAGACGCTCGTTTTCAAAATCAAGCCTGAGAAGACATTCATTGCGGTTTATAATAGCAGAAACTCTCTGGTCTTGGGCTCAACGATAGAGGGCAAAGAAGATCTTTACATAGATCTCGATAATCCGGGAGCGTCTCGCTCGAATGTTGGATATGCCTATAAACTACCTGTTAATATAAGAGATGGCAAGAGTGTGCTGTGTGGAAAAGGGAATAAATTAGAGATTGTCGAGCTTGAAGTCTTCCAAGTTACTCCTTGGAAGCAATGACATTAGAGTTTATTGTAAAGGAAACTTTTTGGATTTTTCATTGTTTTAAAGTCAAAAACGTTGTATCGAGTGCTTTTTCAGCTGCGAAACGTAAAGTTTTATCAGTCTTATAAAGTAATACCAATTCAATCCCAATTTGAGAACGGTCCCTCATCCTATATATTAAACAAAACAAATCTTGTCTCTTAGTTAATTAAATTTATTTTAATAATCTCATTTTCTCAAACTATATCAGAAATAATGATTTAAAGAGAGATACAATCACCATTGTTAGCCACATGTACGTGGATGGATAACAGCATTGCTATTTTCGATTTGAAGCGAAAGAAACGTTACGCGGCATTTGAGGGAGTGCAACTTTCAGAAATGGACTGTATGTATAGCTTGTTAAAGCTTCGTTGGTTATCAATATCGATATAAATAGTCGAAAGTGGCGGGGTCACGTCAAAGAGATAACAGGCACGAAATTGCTTGTTTCTCTTCATGGCCGGGCAACCCAAGATCATTTACTCGTTTGAAGAAATATTCGCGGGTAAGTGCTTTTCTTCATTTATCCTTCAATTAACTACAAAGTCTTCTATAGGCGTTGGGTGTGGTCTCAGCGCGAAGTTAATGAGAAAGACGAAATGGCCTCCCGAGCACCGTAGTTCTCTCCTAATTGAACAATTCATTCATTAATTGTTTTTCCCATAAGAATTGATCACAACTGGTCTTGATATTGACCCTGCTGGGGAGCTCTTTGCAATGATTAACA
>ENA-UOTZ01000654-UOTZ01000654.1-compost-metagenome-genome-assembly--contig:-NODE-654-length-28657-cov-9.735479_pt1 | contig 28657 bp, 17 predicted proteins | sample MGYA00238144_ERZ746983 | MGnify/ENA primary metagenome ERZ746983 (study PRJEB28759, sample SAMN06268863) | compost metagenome | isolation source: single cell | place: USA: California, Emeryville, Joint... | reverse complement strand
CGATGTACAATTCTCTGTTCAAATCAACTTTGTTCTAGGTTCATTGACAAAATTTACTTCTTAGAAAACATTTAAATACTCTTCAATTCAAATACATTCTGATGAAACTTTTCGGCAAAATCTTTTCTCTCAAATTGTTAGAGTGTAACTTGGTTAGGGATGTGGTTTCTCCTGCCTTAACCGAGAATCTAGCTTATTAAAGGTACCTGACTCAGTTTTCTGAGAGAAAGAGAGAAGTCCTCCAGGCTGGGTATCCTTAAAAATCATTTTTTTTTAAATGGTTGGCTGTGGCTTTCAGGTCTCATCATTACGTAATAATGATAAAGCGTACTGTCGATGACTAGTAATTTTTTTCTTAAAATTTTTGATCAGTGACGCTGACCGAAAACGTTTTGTTATTAAAATTCAGGCATTTCTATTCTACAGTTCTTCACTTTATCTGTTGATAATCCTAGCATTCTATTTTGCCAAGACGCAGTGATTAAGCACTGAGCTCGATCAACCTAGTTTTGATAGTTAAATGATAACAAGTGAGTTCAGTAAAATTGAAGTAAATTGGAGTTTCCACCAGTCATTGAAATTTGTGCATTGAGGAAAAACAGCAAATCAAAATTCAAACTCTTATCCTGCTTGTGTAGATTCATACTAGAAAATCAGTTTTCTCCAAAATCAGCAAACCATGATTGCTGCCGCATCATCTATTTCACTTCTAACTTTATCATCAATGGTGTTATTGATAATAGAATTTCCAAAAGAATGTTCTGGAGGAAACTGGTTTAAAATCACTAAAGATTAAACAATCTTTTCTTGCTCCATTTGGATTGAAGTCCAATTTCGGAAGACTGCGTATTGCATCAACAATTGTAATACTCAACAAGGGACTCTGGAACCGAACCTAATCTTTGTTAATAGTTCAAGCACACTAACCAGAGCAAACTCAATCATTTATCAAAAGGATAAATTTCTATGAAAATAACTAACATCTAATAACTGAATTAATTATCAACTTATTTATCAGTTGTTCTATTGAGCTGATGCGTAGTTGGACGAATTCCACCGCCCACATCTATCACTTCATTCAACACCATCGCATGCTGTATGGTATCATTTTCGTCATCAGCAAGCATGTGAGACTTGTGTCCAGGCCCTTCACTGAGAGTAACCTCATTCGGATTTTTATATGCAATTCTGCGGAAATTCGGAATCGAGATCGAACGGAACGCCTCCTGAATTTTATTTTGCCTTTCTCTTATACTATGCTCTCCGTATCCAAGGTTAGCTCCGCTCTTCACCCTCTTCAGAGGAGGAGGTCTTTTTGGAGAGGGAGTCACTTCATTTGAATAATTAAAATGCTTGCTTTTCTTAGTCCCAGGCGTTCTGCTTATAAATGTTTTGCGATAGACCTCTACAGGCTCCTCCATCGCTACCTGAAGCTCTCTAAGAGCTTCTTCCTGTAGTTTTTGCGTAAGTTGTAGCCTTGAAATTAACGTTGTCTCACTCTCTTCGAGTTGGGAGATCCTCAACTCCTTCTTACGTTTTTCTCTTTCCGCCTCTCTGATGCGCTCCTCGTATTGCTCACGAAAATTTTTCAATTTTGTCTCGAAAAATTCCTTTTTGCGTAAACTCGCTTCATTGATCTGCTTCTGTATATTCATGCGTCTATCTACGTTAAATTGGTGAATAGTTTGCAAGTAGTTGTTCCTCTTCATTTCGTTGTATTCTTGCTGCTGTTTTATTCTGATGAATTCGTCATGCTTGAGCTGTCGAAGCTCTTCTCTCACCTGAATCAGATTATGCTCTTGCTGCTTTCTCAACTGTGTAAAATTATGAGTGTCTCTTCCTAAATCTTCTGCACGCTTTCTTTTCAGTGCCATTTTCTATAAAGAAGCGTAAGCAATTAACGAGAAGTGGTATTAGAGAGAATTACGGCGTCATAATGCTCTTTTGCTTGTTTTTTTCTGAGGTAGGTTTCGAGTGCCTTCTTTTTTGTTTCCTCGATTTTCTTGAAATTGTTGAACTCTTCTGTTTGTAGCATGGCTAAGCGGTTTTCGAGCATCATTTCATGCTTCCCAGCTTCACGTTTCTCGCGTGCCGCTGCTGATAAGGTTTTCTGGCTGTTTCGTTTCTCTAAAAGGAAATGATTCATTTGCAGTCAGACCAACGCAAAAAAGCCTGTGACTTAATTTTTATTTAAGATAGATAAGTTTTAAAAACATCATTCTTATTTGAGATGGAGAAGCCATTATGGTGAAGAGCCTTTAACAGCCTTATGAGCAGTGTATTCTTTGTTCTAATAGTTAGCTTGTGGGGGCTTACAAATAATTGATTAGAAATATTGAGCATTTAGGAAATTTCAGGTTTGATGGACAGCTGAACGAACTCTCCTTTTTAGAATTAATCACCAGCAAGTCAACAACTTTTCATATTTCTAAAAAATCTCCAGCACATCAGGGAACTTTCAAACCTAATAGCAACTATCTTATTTCGATGAACTTAAAAAGTGCTATTATTTTTTGAAATTTCTCTAATATCTAATTGTGCAAAGAAAATCTAAAAAAGACATATTGACTTGACTCCTATAAATTGAAGACCTCAATAGAAGGGATTTCCATCCTTTGTACCATTATATCCATATGCCTAGTATTTCATTATAAGAGCTAGTTCAGAATAAGAAATCAATTGAAGGAGCAATATTGTATTCTTTTTCGAAAGATAAGCATGAGAAAGCATCATAATATTTACTTACTACTATAAAGACACAAAACCATTCCAGCGGGATATTGAGAATATTTAACAACACCCCGGTAGAAATTATCAGGGCTCTAACTCTCTTTTCCAACTCGTTGAAAAGGTGAATGCATTGCAAGTGTCATACTGATCTTCTCGCTGCATAAATTTAGGAGAAGCACCCTTATATTTGGAGACCAATCGAATTTAAAACTCACGAATTCTTCTGGTTTACTAAATTATTAAATAAGAGTTAAAATTTTTAAATCAGCACCTCGATTAAAACCCTTTTTATTTCCCGATTAACCGTAAAAGAATACAGCGTTTAATCGAATACATCTATTTGTCATGCAAATCTCTCCAGCTAGCAACGATCTCGGGCTTCTCCCGCGAGCCAGTTCTCTCGCAGACGCACAGCAATCCATCCTTAAAAACGAATCGATCAAAACCACTAGTTATCTTCAACCTCGCGCCGATGAGCCCCGCCATAATATACATACTCTATCTACAAAAATCGAAGAAAGGAAAAGAGTCTTTTCCGAGCCTCTTGTTCTCAATAACGCTGAAGTGATACCCAGAAGGACATTTCTCAAAACACCTATTTCAAGAGAACCCAGCAATAATGTCTCTAAAATCACCATTTCTCTAAATTCTGGACCAGATTCTCTCCTCCAAAGGGATTTTTACTCAAGAAGAACGACTGATAACCAAATCCATTCTCTTGGGACCTCCGTTTCGCCCAGAAGCTACAAAAGCGTTTTGAAGTCTTACAAAAAACAAGGAGTGCATATAATCGTTGATGTTTTCAAGCAAAAGCTCTTTGAAAGCTTCATGACCATATGGAATTATGCACAAGAACAAAAAAATCAAAGGCTGAGATCACAAGCTCGAGATTTGTCAGAGGTATTGTAGTTATTCCGACTAGTATCAACATTACATTTGACCGTAGGAGATCACAAGCCGTAGCTTCACAAGATCTTGTTCACCTCCAGCCAACAGTTCATTTTATCAGATGCCATCAATGCCATTGAAGCGAAATTTTGTTTTAGCGCCAAACATGGAAAGGGAAAAAATTATTTATAACTCACCAAACGCTTCTGCGTTGCAATATCGTGTTGATACCAGCGGCATGCAGAACAGCGGTGGAATTGACCGCTCGAATATTGAAATTAAGCCAAGTTATCTTCGTGGGCAAAAATCTCAGTTTGACAGCGATTTTGAGCATCGAAGGGATAGCAGTAATGACGTAACCCATGATTCTTTGAAGAACCCCAAGAGTTTTTTGACCTCGCCTTCAAAAAGCAAGCTGGTGACGTTAGTGAACCAGAAGGCTGAGGAAATCGAGTATAAATATAATAAGCCTGTGAGGGTTGTCGATTTATCGAATCTTCTGCAGAATTTGGACTCGAGGAGAGGTAGTAGACTTGAATATCCTTATGAAAGCGGGAAAAATGTTTCAAATAGCAGAGTGGAGACATCAGGGGCCAAACTTCGAGACTCTTTATCCGAGCCTCCGAAAAATGAATACGGACGAGTGGGTGTTTCGGGTGATGTGTCTGGTGAGCATAAGCAATTTATCGACAAAATTAAGAAAATGCAAAATGTGTTTACGACGAACCCTCAGAAAGGCTATCTGTTAAACAACAGCTCTCAAAGACAATCAAGCGAAACGGATGAGAGAAATGAGCGTTCGACATCCACATCATATCAAAACACAATTATGAAGATCAATTCGATGAGAAGTCAGCTGGCGGGCGAAACAGTCAAGAAGAATGAAAATACTGTGAAAAGTGTAGCAAGTGGAGGGAAAATAGGTAGTGCTGCTGACACGGAGAAAAAATTGTCGTTAAGTACGCAACCGCCAAATAATCAGAGCTTGAATCAGTCAGAGTTTGCGAGCAAGGATGAGGGCAACCAAAAAGGTTTACTTATTCCAAGATTTGGCTCAAATACGCTGAGCTCACATGGGATATCTAGCCTTGTTAGTTCTCCTCGCGATGGATTCCATCAATTTCAAGCTCCTACAACCTCACCGAGAGCATTTGAGCAGATGCTATCAATGGATCTTCAGCAAAAGCGCAAAGAAAATCAAAAGCGACAAGATGCTCCGGCCGAGACTCAATCCAGAACTCATCTTTCGCAAGAAAAATTGGGTGATGATGATGGACCCAAGTTAGAAGTCGTATCAGGGAATCCATCGTGCTACCACAGCAGGGAGAATTCAGACGCGAATTTTCAAGGTATAAGCAAAGAATCGCTTGATCAGCAGGTGCCCCCCAGAAATTTTAATAACTTCATTTCGTTTGCGAATCTACAAGATCAATCCACGCCGGCAACCCGTTTAGATGGCATTTCCTCCCGCAACACGCCTGTAGGCACTAATACTAACATTGGACGGGTCACGCTAAACTATGATAATGACCAATTTGGTGGTTCAGAGAGCAGAAGAATTAACAATTTTGTGCACGAAAACGAGGAAATAATCAAAGAAAACCCTCCAAGCCAAGAGGAATTCTATGAGGGAAAGGATCTAAATCCAGAATTTGGTACGAACAACAGCGAAGCAAATCATAAGAAACTAATCTCAAATGTAAGCAGTATTAAGAGCTATTTACTTTCTCGCACTGATAGCGGAAACGACGTTGGACAGCATATTCCATCTCAAGAGAAGAAGCTTGGCTTGAACATTAATCATCAAAGCACTAAGCTACTGAATCTGGATCCAAGAAGTTCAGTAGATGATTATCAAATCAAAACCATGAAAAAATATTCTCAAGGTGAGAATGGAAATAAGCTGATCAGTTTAAACCTTGAAACTGACAAAGAACAATTCAAATCCTACAGTTCAGCAAACTCTCCAAATCATTCCACAGGAATTTCATACTTAATTCCTCATTCAAATAAACCTGAGCATCATTCTTTGAACCTACTCTCAAAGCCAAAATTTCCTCACCACTTTCAAATAACAAACTCGGCTCAACCTAACAATTCTGGAGAATATTCAAATGATAAAGTTGCCATTGTCTCTGTTCTGGAACTTGAAAACCTCTCAAGAGTCGGGTCTGGAGATTTTTCGCAGAAACGAGAACAAAATTGTCAAAACTCCCAGCAACAAGGCTATCAACCAGGAAAGGCGGATTCTAACGTAAGAATGCAAAATCCTTCCAGAACTGCAACTGGGCAGTCCTTTGTCGGGCAAAGAGCATGGATATCTGGAGAAAGCAGCTCTGGAGTCGCTGAAAAGAAGACGGGAGACAGTAGTGATAGAGATGTTTATGAACTTCAAAAGTATAGTTTGCAGTCTAGGAAGAATAATTTTGAGAACAGCTCAAGGGAAAATCTGAATAACGAGAAAAATCCTCAATTTGTGGGGGTTGACCTGCAGATTTACCAAAAAACAGCCAAGGACAAAGCAATGAGAGGTCAGGCTGAGATCCCAACCAGTCCAATTAGTTTCAAATCAATATGGAATCAGTCAGGTAATGAAAGTAATAAAAATTCTAGTCAATATCTTCAACCAAATGACGGAAGCAACAAATATTCCATGTCCAAAAATTCTCATTTGCAAGGGAAAAATATGTTGACAAAGAGTGAGACCGATCGAGCACAAAAAATTGCAGGCACTACCAACAAGAATATTTTCGGCGACGATCTTCAGTCGCATCAAATGAAACATCAAGAAAGAGTTTATAATCGGGTTCGAGTTGATGAAGAAGGTCTTGCTCCAACCGAAAAAAATAACTATAGAGAACAACACTCTGACGCACAAAAAGATCTGACAACGATGAGAACAGGCAGACCAGGAAAAGAGAAAGATTTAAGGTCTGTCAATATCCAAAAAACGAGTGAGGAATTTGAATTCATACATTCAAACTCATCCCCTCAAAATGGGGTCAACAATTATTATACGGGCCCGTTAGATAATCAAATGACACTAATCAGTTCGGCACGGAGCGGAAGAGAGAAAGTGCTTAAATCTGAGCATCTTAGCACAAGCAACACTGCACCTCAATCTCTAAAAGACATGAGAACCCACCACGACCAACGCTTTGAAAACCAGATATCTATCAGTAGTTCTGTGAAAGTTGGAAGAGAGAAAGACTCACCTTTTGTGGACTCTCAGAAAATTAATGAAGAATTTGAGAATCTAAATCCATTTCCAGCCTCTCAAAATACTCAGAACTATGGGAAAAGCTATCTGGCAGGGTCTTCTTCTGAACACCAAATAATGACAAACAATCCAGCCAGGATGGGAAAAGAGAAGGAACTAAGATCCACTTATCTTCAGAAAACTAATGAAGACCATGAGAGCAACATTTCGAGACCACAAGCGCGAAAAAAGCCAAATGAAATCATATCTGATTTTGAACATGACAATAGTCATGACGACAAATTCATTTTTAAAACGAATCCTACCATCCAATCTCTAGAATTAGATGATAATCAGGAGGAACCAGCTGATTTCGAATACGCTTCACCATCTTTCCCGGAGAAGAATCATATCAACCAGCCTAACAAACAGATGCCTTTATCTCCAAAACTGTCAGAGGTTGTATATATCAAAGACTACGCCTTCCAAAGCTTATCGAATCAAAATAAACCCACACAACAAAAAAGGAGCTACCTCGATAGCCAAACAAACAACAAAAAGAATACAGAAGAAAGCAGCACACTTCAATTCGGTGGAACAGAAATGACCTCCAAAGACTTCTCCGACAACCTTTTCCCCAAAGGGGGTTTCGGCCTTGAAGGCAAATTTGCGAGAGAACAACATCCTCTCTTTAAAGGAAATTCAACGTCGGCTATTAGCATCGTGCATAACTACTCAGCTATCAGTGCGGACCCGCTTACAGATAGAGAGACCCCAAAGCATCAAACTCAGCAAGGTCATGCGGGTACTGGCCAGTCTAAATTCGCAATTTTCAATGATAATCAAGAGCCAATGGCAGATTCAAAGGTTGAATTGTTGATAGAAAATGGATTTGATTCAACACAGAGAAAAGCGTCGAATAACCTCCAGGAAAGGCTTAAAAAACTGATGCTTAACGTTAGAGGATCTGAAAGTAACCCAGCCCTCAACAGAGAATACAATTACAACTCCTCATACGACTCGCCTCTTCTTGGTGGAATTAGCAACAATGATAAACGGGATCAAGGTGAAGCTTACTTATTAGGATCAACCAGTGGGTCGTATGTCAGTCCAGAGACAAGTAACCCGAATCTGAGAGGTCATCATCAATCATCCTCTGAAATTAGTGCAAAAGATAAATCCAATCTATTAAAAGCGATCAGATTTTGCTATATCATCGAACAGGTCGTCGAAAAAAGCGCATTAAAAGTTAAATACGATACTTTAAGGCAGTTGAGTACTGTTGATCAAGGCCACATTCCGCGATTATACTTAGGTTTTCAGCAGCATAATAGGGCAAGTTCCTCAAAAACATTGCCTCTAAATACTCGGATTAACTCGGTTGGCTCAGAAACAGGGAGATCTGATAACACCACCTCGAGGTTGGCAACGCTGGTGTCGAAATACAAGGTTGGTAGCCCAAAAAATTTGAATTTGAGTGAAATGCTTCAAGACTCGCAAGGATCAAAGCTCATCGATAATATATTCTACAAAATGAACCGCCAGTTTAAGTCTGGCATAAATCTTTATTTGAAACTTGACAAAATTATGCGGAATCGGAATACTGCTTTAAAAATATTCGGGTTTGAAGCGATCAGAGAAGCGCCAGGACATTCTGATGACCACTTGAATCCTTTGTCAACCAGGAATATATCTCATCCTATAGCAAGGAACGCAATAGCTGTTCAGAAACTTCAAAATCTTCATTTTCTACTGAGATGTAAGTTAATCCAGACATATAATAACGCGTTCTCGCAAATCAAATTAACGGCGTTGACGCACGAGTCATTTTCGATTTCTTCATTCAACAGCTTTTATAGAAACTTGGGAGGGAATAAGAAGTCAAGTTATCCTGATCTTCTTAAACAAAGGAGCAGCAATGAATCAAAAGATGAAACGAGCGATTTTATTGGAAATATAATTGATAATATCTACCGAAATCGATTAAAATCCGCTTGGAACAAACTTTCTAAGAACTCAATACAAAAACAACAGACTACGAATATCCTCAAGGGCAAATTAGCTGACGATACCCTTGAAAAGCAAGCTTTGAGACTAGCAAAATTGAAATTCATTTTAGAATCGAAGATGCAGAAGCAACAAGAACTGAAAAGCCAATGGTTGATACAATGGAAATATTACATTAATATGGTAAAATTAAGAGCATTAAAACTTGTTGGTGCCATCAAACTCGTCCAGAGGGGAGTAGCAAGATCTTTCTTGTCTGCATTTAAGAGCAATCTTCAAGAGATATATATTGCAGCCTTGCAAAACCGGCTTCGAGCTTATGAAGAAAGCTCATTGAGATTAGGTCTGGTTATGCTTCAGTCCATAGCCACCAAGCACATGAGGGCAGCTTTTCAGGCGACTCTTCGAAACCAAATTCATTCACCAAGAGCATTCCCAGTCTCTGCTACTGTTAAAGCAAATGCTCTCGTCAACATCGCTCGGATGGTAAATGCAAAAATCCAAACGCAGCTTTCACTCAGCTTCAGCAAGATATTTGTTAAATCTAAAGGAACATTAAAAATAAAGCATCTATTTCATTTGATCAACAGTGTCTTTTTACGATCCAAAATGACCACTTTTGCTGATTTGCGGAAATATGCATCTTCTGCTATCGAGCGATCTCAGTACCTCAAACTTGAAGAGGTTGTTTCCGCTTTGGAGAAACCAATTCTACGTCATCAAAGAGAGATTTTTAATAAAATAATCAGTATAAGCCCCGATAGAGATGGTGTAGAAACGAAGCTTCCTGTGCTTGTGCATGTAATTGAAAAGCTCATCAGTAGACAAAAAGAGTTCGCGCTTCGCACAATCGAGATGTGGCATGTGGACTGGCAGAATAAAGAGCTTAGCACAAAAAATCTTTTCTATAAACTCCTGATAATTTCAGAGGATATCGATTCCACTAACCTCGAAGAAGCTTTCGAGCTAATTAGAGACTATTCGGAACAAGCGAAAGCTAAAGAGCAGTTCTCTGCTGCTGTGAGAGAGGAAGGAGCTCATATTTTGGAGAAATTTATGAAGCGCATTGCCTTTAAGCAGTTCAAAAGTACCATTGAGACTCTGAAAGAGATTGAAATGAAGTTAAAAGTGATTGTGAAGGTTATTGAAAATATAATTCGAAAAAACCATCGGGTTTTGCTCAATGATAGCCTACAAGAGATTAAGGCTCTTATCAAAGCCAGAAAGGGGAATAGATCATCCCGAAGGAGGGAACCTATAGAATGGAAAGTGAATTTTATCAAAGATCAAATCTCCAAAAATATTGAACTGGTGGCCAGGATCGACTCCTTCCTTGTCCTCAAAGAGACAGCGTTATTGAAGCACGCTTTTAGGTAAATAATTAAATTCATAGGATTTGTCTTTATAAATAAAATTGCTCATTAGACTGATCAAAAAGGAAGCCTTTCCACCGGCGAGACTCTCTGCCAGCAAAATTAATTATGTAATGCGCAACATTCTGAACAAGCTGGTTTTTTCCAGACTATACTTTGCTTTCACGCAAATCAATTATATCGCAAAAAAGCGTTATCAGTCGATGACAACCAGCAGACGCGAATCCAAAGAAAAATTAGGAAAGCTCACAGTTATTTTCAAACGCATGGTGCTTCGTCAATGGAAATTGGCTATCCGAGAAGATCGAAAGGCTGAACACTCTAAGATAAGAAGATACAACTTTTTAAAGCTGAGGAGAATATTCCCAGGTAATTGATCTACCATTCGATGCCTGATAACCATTCTTTCTTTATTTAGTTTGGAAAGGTCTGACCCAAAGCGAAAAGAAGATGCGGCTTACTCTCGAGACTTGCGTTAACCATCTAAACGCTTATGTTTTGAAGATGCGAACAGAAGAACTACGTCAAGCATTTGCGAGTTTGAGGTCCTACGTGCCTAAAATACGCCTTGAATATCAATCGTTCTCTTCGAAAGATTCTATTATCTTCGAGAAAGAGGTAGATAGGACTCCTAAGCGCAGTTCCCCGAAGAGTACAAGATTTAAAACGTCACTTTTCTCCAACTCCACTACGCCGATAAATGCAGGAGAGAAAGGCAGTTTCGAAGGATTCCAGGATAAGGTTGCAAATGAGAGAAAACGGCATCAAACGTTTAATCTTTCAACGAAAATTATTCTCACATCTGGTGAAGCCTCACCGTCGATGCATTCTCCTACGAGGTTTAAGGATAAATCTCCAATGTCGGGAAAAACAATAAAGCCCACGAGTTTTGCAAGTGAACTGGCGAGGAACAAGTCGGCTAAAGACCTTTTACCTGTACAGAAAAGAAAGTGATAACTTTTTGTTGAAACCAATCTCTATTTTTCTTTAAAGAGTATTGGCTCAAACCACCAACAGCGGTGGATATCGAGTTATATATATATAGTTATGTATTGAAAAAAAATGAATTAGAGTAAACATTATATAAGTGATTTCGTACTCGTTATACATTTTTGGCTGATATAAGTGAAAATTTTTCGGAACACAATCACTAATATTCAATACAGAGCAAAATAAAAATAGAAAAGAAATCATATACAAAATATCTATACAGCAGCCGCAATATAATTCATTAACATTCTCATACGATGGTTGATATATAATGTCTGAAGATTGTACTGCTTTATATGTGACAATTGTTTTGAAAGGTATTATTTCTATGAGATTACAATCATTTGGAGACAGGATGCTCTCTTTCTACGCGATCAATTCTACTAATTAATCTTGAAGAAGATATTGAGCCGAAACTGATTTCTTCAGTCTCGATTGAATAATATTGCATTCTAAATATCTTTTGGATAAATTTTATTAACAAATCAAATAAAAATATCTTAGCTGTTACGAATATACATATCATCAGAAATGAAAAGAGCTAGTCCATCTCCGGCAAAAATGCAGAGGAACGAAGTAAATAACCTGCATAAATATCATTTATTAGAGTTTTAGTCTTCGAGTTCTTCGTTTATCAAAGAAAGAGTAGTTCGCCTTTCTGAAGCAGTTAACGTACCCTCGAAACCAATAGAATAGTTGCCATTTATAAACTATTTAGAAGCTTCGAATGGAGATCCAGCAAGAACATGAACATCAAGATCAGATAGAGAAGGCCAGTTCAAAGGTAACTCCAGTGGCATTATCGCTCGATTTGAATTTCTCCAGCACTACAATCTTCTCAGTACGCAGATCAAAGCACTAAGAAAAGCATTCAACACCTTAGCTGATGTGGTATTTTTCAAAGCATCCAGAAAAGTACTCATAATTTATGAAAAAAGACTTTCATCAATGTAAAAGTGATGGAGGAGCTTGACAACATAAAGACAGATTTGTTTACTGAGTTCCAAGACACAAATACAGGAATCAATAAGCGAATCGACGATCTGAACGCGCAGATGTACCAGATTCACAATAGCAGACAAGACGAAAAACTCGCAAGGCTCACTTTAGAGCAGTAAGCTCTCGACTTCATCCTTAATTTAGCAAACTCACGCAAAAGAGATGTCAAAGAGAGACTCCGAATGATTGACGAGAAATGCGATGAGCAACAGGTATTTGTGCAAACTGTACTCGAAAACTCGAAGCAAGATAACAGGTGCTTGATAGAACAGTAATTTTTCTAACACAATGTGATCGAAAACATAGAGCGCTGTTTGATAAGCTCAAAGCGGCCGTGAATAGTAATACCAACTTAATCGAGCAAATGGCATTGGAGAACGAAAAAGCTCACGAGAATTTAATTGAGTTAGAGAAGAAAATCAATATAGTTGGCGCTGGAGTAAACGATACACACAAGAGAATGAATGAACTTGAAGAGAACACTCAAATTTTGATTCAAGAAGTCCAAGCGCGAATTAATGAGTCACGAAATCATGTAAATGCTTTGAAAGAGGCAGTTAGGATAGACTCGCAGAATTCTCTGAACCTGTGCGCCGAGAATCAGCAAAAAGTAAAGGAGCTGGAGAAATCAGTCGCTGGAATGCACAAAGAATTTCAGGTAATTTTGGTTGATATTAGGTATAGAGAATGATCGGATTAAAGGTGAATTTGCAAGAGCTTGCATCCATGCATAAGCAAACCTCGACTGGAATGATAACGGATTTTGAGAAGGCAATTGCGACGATCAGCGGCGAGAAGAAAGTGATCTTGAAGAAGGTAAGCTTTCTTGTTGGTAGTGAGTCATTCGGTTGTTGTGGTAGCTGAGCCATTTGGAGACAGGGTTCAAGCAGCTGAGTGAAGATTTGGCGGGGTTATTTTCAGAGCAGGATCAAGAGTTTAATCGGAAATATAATGCACTCTACAAAGCGATATCACACATCTGCAAACAGCTTAAACTTAAAAATCCTTTCGGTTCTCCTTAAGTGATACATCTAAATGATACTTATTAGCAGCATTAATACTGTTTTTCATTGATAAATTACTTAATTCATTCCTAACAGTAACAAGAGTTGAGAATAGCTTATTAGCTAAAAATTAAAGAAACTAATTATCAAGAGATTGACATGTTCTATCTACACAGCAACTCCTTTTCATCTCACTCATTCAAAATTATTGTTGGAAGCTAGCCAGCACAGAACACCTATGACAAATATTCAGATTTATATCTCCATCATATTTCCAATCTATTCACAAAAGAAATAACCATCGAGTCTGAAAATTTCAAGACAACAATCCATGTTTTTATCTATTCTCCAACAAATTCGCAATCACCACAATTTAGTACGTTAAGTGCAATCTAAGACTTCTAAAATTGATGCAACTCTCTCTAATCAATCAATTGCTAATATGAATACCGAGCAATTTAAGTCTTTCTTTGAGATAGTCTACTCTTTCATCTACTTTAATTCTGTTCCATTCGTCAACAGAAATATTTAAAACTTTATATCCCATTTTCTCTAGTAAAAACGCTCTCTTTTCTCCAGGAAGCTTTAGCTTTTCCGTTCCAAAGTAGTAATGCTGTCTTCCATTACATTCCAGAACCAACTGATGCTTCGGCACATAGAAATCGGCGTAAAACGGAGGAATCCAATACTCCTTCACCACTTCTTCTCCAGCAAAGAGCTGTGTAGTGAGTGAATGATAAAGACCAACTTCAAAGAAGGAGTTGAATTCGGATTTGTAGATCGGGACTCGATTATAGCTCTCTTTGATTTGCAAGAGCGCCTTTTCAACTTCTGGCCCACATTCCTCAATACCAGCATATTTCAGCAGATATAACGCTTCCATTTGTTGATTGAGCGCGAGGTCCGTGATAAATTCCCAAATTTTCGTCGATTTTTTATCGCTTGTTTTCGATGGATAAAGTGCATTCTCACTAAGTAGCGTCTGAATAGTAGGAACCTGCTTCTTGATGAACGCGTGACATTCAGAGTCATCAAGCAAACTTAGGTGGAAGAGAATACTTGAATAAAGCCCAATATCTATCTTTTTCACATCTGGGTTGTTGCTTCTGTTTTTGCCATTCCCTTCGATTGAATAGAAGCTCCCCTCTGTTAAAATTGTCAGCAGCTTTCTAAATAAGGGATTTTGCGTGTCTAGGTTGGGCAAGTTGAGCACTAACCCAAAGAAACAAGACCAAATGTCTGGTTTTTGTAGCTCGGATAGACGTGGGATAATCTTCGTTTCGAAGTGCTGAGCAACTGAGCCGGAATCAGGGAGAAATGTGCGCATCGCAAGGTAAACAGTGAGAAGTTTGGAGTTGTCAAGGGCTTCCAATTCACTGAAATCCTCTATTTTGCGCTTGAACACATCTAAAAACATTTGGACATCTTCAGTCCATTTTGAAAGGAAAAGGAGACACCTCGAAAGTTTGAAAACACACACCATTGGAGCTTCCTGCTTTAGTGCGTTTGAAATTTCGGAGTAGAACTCGTTGTAATGCTCAAATTTTTGTTTATTCTTCCTGAGTTCATACGAAAGAAAATCGATAGCATTATTCAGGAAATATGGGTTCGCTAATTCGTTTCTCAACTTGTGAACGATTTCGTCTGCAAAGTACCCTTGAATACTGTCATAAATGAGTGCTTTTTGCAAGGGGTAGAATTCGTAGTGGCTCATCTTCGGGATTATTTTACAAAGGTGATCTTGTAATTGACATGAAAACTCGTAAGAAAGTCCTCCAATAGCTAAGAGTTGATAGAAAAGACTTGTAAGCAGAGAGAGTGGTATTTCGCTGTAATTCTTCCTTAGCCAGTCTTCCCAATCTTTTTTCCGATTATGACAAGTCCTATCAAGCAGCTCCTTTAGTTTTGTGGTCTGATTATTGACGCCATTACGATCAGTCTCCGTTGAAGCAACTTGTTTGGTCAGATAGGTGCAAATTTCTTGAATAAAAACTTCATGGAACGTCTCTGAAAGCTCTCTTGAAGATATCTCAAGCATTCTTTTCAGAATATGATTTGGCTGATTGAATAATGACACATTCGGGAGCCTGCTTGCTAAAGAGAAATATGCTGAGAATAAAGTTGGATTATTCGTATTGGAGATTGATTTCGCATTTAGATGACTAAATATTTCTTCTTTGATCTCAGAGGGGATAAATGGTTCCATGATCCACGCCATGATAACTTTGCGTTCAAATTGAGCTTTTTGAATCATGCCTAATTCTCTTTTGGAAAGGTTGGAAAACGCACCCTTGAGTCGGTAAAGTTTTTTGTTAAATAACTTTGCAATTTGGCACACGTTCTCGAAGTCGAGCTCATTGATTTCCTCGAGGATCACTCGGTTGGCAGGGATAGGCTCAAGCTGTTTTAAAATCTTCTCGTAGGTCGCTTGGTTTTGTGGTGTATCTACTATGAGATTTAATATGGTCAATAGAGCAATAGAGGAAATTTCGTTGCCAGCTGTATACAAATATCTCTCAAGAACTATATTGATATTCTCAAGAACTGTCTCTTTCTCTTCAGAGCGACGATTAGACTCGCTTAGCAGAGCGAGAATTGTTTCAAGATTAGATTTAGTTATCGGTTTTGGAGAGTCTTCGCGGATAACCGAATTTAGGTACTTTGACAATTCTTCAGCATAAACGGATTGATGTTTCTGTAATACATTAGCTGCCGTATAAACCGATTCAATATTCGCTAAACCCAATTTCTGGCTTCCAAGATGAATTTTGAAGATACTTGCAGCCCGGCTCAGAATTTCATTAGAAGCCTCCGGGCAGCTTTTGAGAGTATGAATATAGTTCATAAAATTCGTAAATTTTTCGCAGCGCTCAACGATCAGCTCATGAAGGATGGGTGTAATTTTCGATGATTCCAATTGCAGTAATGCTATAGAGTCTACAAACGTGAGACCTTTGAGAGTATTTCGCAGTTTAGTTTCTGATTCTTTCTCCCAGAATTCATGCAAAATTTCTTTGGCTTCTTCAAAAAGAGAATATTTCAGCAAGCTGCTCATAAATTGAGGATTAAGGGCCACCAATGCTATATATTCTTTTACTGAGGGCATATTTCTTCCTTTGCAACTTTTCCAACTTTCCTTTATCAATTGAGCCAACTGAACAGGTAATTGACTTCCAACTGAAGAGTCTTCGGAATGGATGAGTAGAAATCCGATATTTTGTGCCAAATCACTGAAAATATGACTGAGCACTTCTGTTTGGGTCGGTGAGTCAGGTTTGAATGATTTCAAATTTTGTTGGACATTTTGGATGAGAGAAAAATACTGATTTGCAGAAGAAGGATTTGTGAAACCGATTTTGTCAGGAGTGCCTTTGTTTTTTATCAACTTCAGCTTATAATCCCGAGCAATGTCCTCGAAGTTTTTATAATTTCTCCAATCAGCTGTCTGCTGGTGCAGATTATTCTGTTTCGTAAAGATTTTTTCTGTGCTGAATTGGTTGATAGGGACCGCATGAAGCATAGCCATCGTATTTATTACACCAGTTGCTCTCGATGCTGTTCGTGAGTATGCTTTGAATAAAGTTATCATGTCAGCCAAATTTGACCCTTGAATTAAATTTATTTGAACTTGGACTGTACTTGAAAGTCACTTAAAAGTTTCTAAAGGATATTCCTCTAAAATGGGAATACATGCGATCTACTGTGGATTAATAGAGGGTTTTGTTCAAAAGCGAGCGATTCATTGATCTCTGTTCTTTCAGTTTGTTGTGATTTCATATTTTTTAATTGAGATGATATTTTATTAAGAATATTTCTTTTTATTAGAGGCAAGATAAGATATATATATTTTTGATATAATGATTTCGGTTCCTTCACGAGCGTAGTGTGATGTCCAGCATTTTTCGTTCTTGCCTTTTTATTGAATATTAATAATTTGTGAAATTATAGGGTCCGAACAGATCTGCGCCGTACCAATTTCGGGTTGGCATGTACTCCAAAGGAGGACCTTGTCTCCAGTTTGCCCCATCATAGATACTGCCGTCTCCGATATATTGCGATGTAAAGGGATATGGGTAGAGAGGGCGTGTCATAGTTGGTCCTGACGAAGGTGGAGCGGCCATACCACCTGGTGGCTTAGGAGGACCGCCTCCTTGCTTCTTAGGAGGAAAGCCACCCTGCCCTCCAGGTCCAGGTGGAGGACCAGGAGGGAGAGGTTGACTGGCATTTGAAGCCATAATTTCCCACGGAGCTGTACCTTCTTCAACCCATTTCATCATCGGAGTGAGAAGATCCAGTGAGTTCAGACCATTACCACCGAAGCAATGAGACATTCCTGGCAACAGATACAAGCGAGTGAAGTTACTAACGACTTCTTGTCCGAGATCACGAATCAGCGCGTGATAATAAGAAATGGTATTTGATGGAGAGATTTGTGGATCGGCCATACCATGCCACAAGATCAGTTTACGGCCAGCCTTGAAGAATTCTTGCATTTTCGTGTTTGTAGCATCGAATAAATGATGTCGTGGACGAAGGGCGTTGAGTGTTTCTTGAGTGAATTGCAGATCATTGATAGTGAAATTAGGCATTGAGGCGGGGAACGCCAAGTATCGCAAGACTGGCAATGCTATGGAAACACTAAATAGAGTGTCGTTAGGTTGAGCAGCAACGTAGACTCCATCCCAATTCATCTCTGAGCCATAAAGGGGTTGTCCGGCAGTAAGATAAGCTGCAGTATGGATATCTTGTGGACCTGCGTACAACTTTCGGACTACTTCCACTTCAGTGGCAGTTAGACATTGGGAAGTGTTGGTTGTGCCAGTAGGGCATTGAACGGTGGCAGGGTCAAACTTGCAAGCAGCAGGGTTGGAAATGAGACCGTCTTTCACACCGTCCAAAGTATCACAAGCAGCAAGCACGGCCTGAGCAATGATCGGCAATTTAGCGGACAGTAAGATGACACTGCCGTTCGCATCTGTATTCGATCGAGCTTGCCATCCGTGGAAAAGGGTGTTTTGCACTTGGAACAGCATAGCTGGGGCTCCAGCGATAATTCCATCAAAATTTCCTGGATATCGCTCTGCTTGCATCAGAGCTTCTCTACCACCATCAGAACATCCATTGAAGTAGCTGTACTTTTCTGACTGACCGTAGAAAGTCTTGATGAGCAAGCGAGCGGTTTGGCCTGTGATATGCTGAGCTTTGTAGGCAAAATCGGCTCTTTTTTCAGGATCTTCGCCCCATGAATCAGGGTCGTTTTGAGAATGTCCCATATCCGTTGCAGCCTGAGCAAAGCCGCCTTCGAAGAAGACTTTGCATCCGTCAGAGGCAAAAGACATGGGCATAATCATGCCGCAAAGACCCATGCAACCGCATTGCAAATAACGTTGCGTCCAGGTTTTCATCGGTAGGGTGACTTGGAAATTAACGGCAGGTGCGAGGGTCCCATTGACCGTGCACACTGAGACACCGAAAGAGGAGGTTTCCTGTGCTCCAGTTATCTTGCTACCGGGTCCTCCAATGCCAGTTATATTCACTTGCATCAAGGAAGCGCAGCTTGTAACTGGATAAACCACGTCAGCTTGCTTTCTATGGACTGTTTTAGTGTGAGATATGGAAGGAATTAATTCTTTTACCAGCGATGTACCATGCCACGAGCACGACGATTACTGCAATCACTATATAAAGTTTTTTTCCGGTCATCTGCGTTAAGATATTCTTACCGAAAATTAAAAGATTATTTAAAATCTGAGTGATATTTGACTTAGTTTGTTATATTTATGGATTCTGAATAGCCTTAATAGCTTAGACATGAAGAAGGGACTATAAATTCATGAAAGAATCCCTCCTTTGATGACCCAACTTAGTAAGAGAGTAGAAGAATGTAGTACTTTAGAAAATTTTTAGAGATTCTATAAGTTTGATCGGCTTCACTCTTGTAGGTTCTGTCAGAAAGCGGCACTAAGAGTAGTCATTTTGTCATTGTATCCGCATTTAATCTCTGAGGCGCATCAACTTGATGAGCCAATCGAAAACTCAAGTAAGCCAGATAATCAAAACCATAGATTTCTTCATACTGATTTCAGATTCTCATATTAATTTCAACCACAAATGATAGTCGTGATCCGATCAAGGCTGCTTAGCTACCGTCAGTTTGTTTGCATATACTACGCTACTACACGTTTTATATTTCTATTTGATTTCAGAAAAAATTTCTCTGGAATTTGCGGTTTATTATAGTATAGGACTTAGTTAATACGAAGTTACTCTCGATATAAAGCTTAGAAGGAAAGATTTTCACCTATTAAATCGTTTCTTCTCCATCCCAAGCCAAATATCCTGGCGGTTCAAAGCACTTTTGATAATTCTTGGACTTTCTGTACTTTTGGATTCCCTCATTGCCGTAGATTCTGTCATGGTGCTTCTCGAGGTTCGCCCATTTCTTCATCGTTTCTGCATTAATCCTCTTAGCAACGTCAAAGATGTAAGCTAATTGGAAATCAACGTAAGTCAAATAGCCGAGACAGTATTCTTTCTCTCCCAATGCCTTTGAGAGCTTATCAAAGAAAGGAGCAATTTTCTCTTCAAGGACCTTGTCCTTAACCGTCGCGAACTCCTTATTCGAAGCTAAAGTAAAGATCTCCTTCAAGAGGTCTCTGAGGACCCCAGCAATTTGCGCTGCTGTGATGGCATCTTGGTGGTTTTTGCCGAGCAATTCTTCTTTGCCGGTTTTCAGAGCAGCGTATTGAATGACAGCTGAGCTCTCGGTCACGATGTTATCACCGTCTTTGATGTAAGGGAGATTTGGAAATGGAGTGTTCAATGCTGGTTTGTCTCTTTTGAACCAATCGTCATCTTCCTCGTAAATGATCTCATCGAAGTCGACATTGTGATATGCCAGCAGAAGCCTTGTTGGATGGCCTAATGCTTGGCAATTCCAGTATGCGAAAACCAATTTTTTGTTTTCCATTTGCAAAACAGATTCGAGAAAATTAAAGAAAATTAAGATCTTCTGAATCTTAAGATTGTTTTAATTGGTTCAAGCTCACATTGATATGATTTACTGAAAATTCGTCAAATTTCTTAGCTTTACTCCAAGAAAATTACTTTCTGTGATGCTTTCTTTTGGTTAATCCTCCGTTCTCCTTGATTTGAAAAGATAAACCAGCCTAATTTGACAAAGACTTCGCATCATGACTCTATCAAAAAAAATTAATTATATCTGTTGAAATTTGCTACTTCTAATTTGAAACCTAAACTATCCATAACGAATTTTGCTTAATCAGCTCAATTTTTTTAAAGGGATTTCTCTCTTGTTACAGATTATGAATTTATTACGATGTCATATGACAAGTCAGAGCATCTACTCATTAAATAAGCTCTTCTCCAGGCCAAGCCATATAACCTGGTGGCTCAAAGTACTTTTGGTAAATTTCCAACTTTCTGTAGGCTTGGATCCCTTCATTGCTGTAGATTCTATCATGGTGCTTCACCAAGTTCGGCCATTTCTTCATGGTTTCCGCATTGATTCTCTGAGCAACATCGAGATGATAGGCTAACTGGAAATCAACATAAGTCAAATAACCGAGACAGTATTCTTTCTCTCCTAATGCTTTCGAGAGTTTTTCGAAGTAAGGAGCGATTTTTTCTTCGAGTACTTTATCTTTGACATTCTCAAAGTCCTTGTTGGCTGCCAAATCGATTACCTCTTTCAAAAGATCTCTCAGAACACCCATTAGCTGGATTGCTGTGATTGAATCAACATGGTTTTTGCCGAGTAGTTCTTCTTTTCCAGTTTTGAGAGCGGCATACTGAAGGATTGCTGCAGCCTCAGTTAACACGTAATCACCATCCTTGATATAGGGCAGGTTTGGAAATGGAGTAGTTAATGTTGGCTTATCCCTTTTGAACCATTCATCATCTTCTACGTAAATGATTTCGTCGAATTCTACACCATGATAAGCGAGTAGAAGCCTTGTTGCATGTCCATATCCTTGGCAGTTCCAATGTCCCAATACTAGTTTTTTGTTTTCCATTTCCAACTGGATTCGGGGGGTCCACTATAAAATCAAGATCTTTCTGATTCTAACAAATTTGTTGAGTTTGTTTGAATATCAAATCTTTCAATAAAAGATCGAAGGATTACCACGAAATTAGCAATGACAATATAGTTTTTTTTTTTCCAATCTGAGTGAAAATGATGATGTAATGGGAATTTTTTTCTTAGAGAGAGAGGCGCCTAGCTTTGTCGAATTCGCTGATCAAAGTTGAGGAGCTCTAATGGTTCAAAGTCAAATGCCCCAAAAAATCTCGTTAACTGACCCTTGGCGATTAAGGAGGGTCGGTTCAGTAAAATCAACTTCAGCGTTCAATTTAGTTGAATTCGTGTCATCGATAAATTTCTTGAAGTTTCTAAACACTCTGATTCAGTTTTTATATCTCAAAGAGTTTACATTTCTGTGTGATATGCAATAGAAGGTTGAATGAGAAGTCATTGTATAATAGCGATAAAAACGAACTATTCTAATTTCTTATTTATGCTCACTCTCAATCGACAAAGGTTAAAAGATAGCTTAGCAAAAAATTTTGATCATCTTCGGATATTTTCTGTTGTGTGATAGGACCAATTTGATGAGATAACCCAAAGTTTGGCTTTTCACTTTCATCAACTTAATTGTATATTAGGTGTAATTATCTTTTACTTCAGAGTATCTCACTCTGATTTCCAGAGGAATAATTCCGCTTCATTTAATAGAGATCATCCTCTACTTAGATTTTCAATTGTTTTTAGATGACGATATGATAATAGCTTACTCCTCACACCATTCGTTTTCCTATCCATTCAGGAAGAAGGATCAAAATTCGATAGTTTTCAAGTTGATTCGTAGGGCTTTTTCGAGAAATACATAAAAATTTTAAAAATTTAAGTACAGCAACAAACTTTTGCCAAAACCAATAAAATTGTTCTTTCTCAGAGCCGAGTAAATCTTAGCTGTTTACGGCTAGGTTGTTTTATTTATCTTAGTTATTTTTGGCAGCGGTGAAATTACAGAACTTTGTCAAAATGTTAACAACGCGACGTTGAAGTTCAACAAGAGATCCATTACTAAACTGGAGACACAGCATAATTCTCCAAAAAATAATTTGTTTCGAGAGTGGACTGTAGAGAGCATAACTTCCTTCCTTGAATTGAACACACGTCTTTGAAATGGAAAGAATTTATGCATAAAAGGAGCCCGCGACGCAAAAGAATTAATTTTGTTGATATTGGATAAAAAGCCTGTGAATAAGCACTTTTTTTAGATGGTACGCATAGATTCATGCTTCTCAGAGTTTAATGTTTAAAGATATTTAACTAAATAATATATCAGAGTTGAATCGAATGAAGTCGTGAGAGTTCGTTAATGTAGCAAGCTTCATGTGGATCGTTAAAGAATTGGGACATTTTTTATAATTTCTGTCAGTAACTTTAATAAAATTGAAAGAATTAGATTAATCAACTTTTTTAATCCAATTACCAAAGGCTGTCATGTCGATCGCGCAAGGAAGGTAGCATGCCAACAAAATTTGTTCTTATTCTTTTTAGTACGAAATACAGAGGCGTTCTTAAAAGAGTTGAAAATTTCCGTCCACAGCTCAAGCGAATATTTTTAGTGGAAGCTGAAAACAAACAGCTGAAACCTGAGAAAATTCCTCAGCTTTTAACTTGCTGGGGACTAAGATTACTCCTCGATACAGAACCGGCCAAAGCCTGGATCCAAAAGGAGAATAAAGATATGCCTCCAGATTTTGATTTTGAGTAACAATAGCTATCCCTCATTTCTCTATCTAATACGCAATGAATTATCAGTCACATCACTTTTGAGTCTTCCTTCAATGTATTCAAGCAATGGATCCGATTTGAAGACGCAAAGTGCTTAATGGAAGAAAAAAAGCGATTTGCTCAAGTCAAAAATTTCATTTCCAAGCAACAAAGCTTGCTCTTTCGACTCACAAATGAGCTACCAGCAAGTAGTAAAGACGGTCCGACTCTATTCACTAACCACTATATTATTTCCTTTACAGATTATGAATCAAACAAAAAGCAACTTAATTTGTACATCAGTAAGAACCAACTCAAAATCCAAGAAGAATTCAACCTCCGAGTGATCGAGGAGAAATTAATCGGGATACAAGATGTATTGCCTTTCTTCGAGGCAATTTTTCATATGGAAGGCGTTGAAGGTCTCTTTATTTTGGAAAATAAGCAAGACTGCTTTCAAAGCACGGAAATTTATAAAAAATTGTTCAAAGTCTGCTCTGAATTTTTAGCAAACCGACGCGGCTTTGGTAAAGCCTCTAAAATGTTGAAAAACTGAACTTCCTTTTCACGTTCATAGTTACTGGGACATTTGACGTTCAGAAAGTGGTGTTGAGTTTCGACGATTGTCTCGACCTGTTAGACTATTGGCTGAGCACAGATCACCATATAACCGTCCTGACAGAAGCTGAAATGAAGCGAATTGAGAATGATATATTAACCACTTTCAAAGATACAATAAATAAATGCGAGATTCTACTCAGTAGAACAAAATGCATCAAAGAAAAGACGATTTTGAACTCAGCGATACAAAGAATTAGTGATCTTTGCATCGAGCTCACAGCTAAAGACGCTAAAGACGGTCCAAGCCACAATAAAAGAAGCTCAATGAAAGATATATCATTGATGACAGAAGCTCCTATAGAGCATAAATCCGTTGCAAGGTCTGGTTCAATGCCGGATCATGTCTCAACTGAAAATGGGGAAGAAAGTATAGTATAGAGAATGAAAATCAAGGCAATTAATTACCTTACTGTTTTCAGAGAAAAAATACCTAAAAGGTCCTGGCCCTAGGAAAGAAGCAAATAACCAAAACTTGGAGAATTTGTTGATAGTTAATAAAACACCGCTGAAGATTCGGGAGTTATCAACGCAGCCAGAGGCGTTGCTTAGTAGAAATGCTAATAAGATTGTACCTTAATCACTTATAGGCTCTTATCAAGGCATAAGACGGAAGGCTCCTTCTCAGCACATTCAGAAAAGCCCTCCGCAAACTTTCCTTGAAAAATTGGAGAAATACAACCTTGACAATTTATCAGGGAAAGATGATAGTTTTAGCTTGAAAACGAATGGCAAAGAAGAGCAAGGGCTTGGAACAAATTTTAGAGCAAATCCACGGCTTATGAGAGTGCAGGAAGAAGAGTAAATTATTCTCTCAACTTCTGTTGAAATATTATGCAGGCCAGTGCGCAATAGGCCCTATCTGCTGCTCTCAGAAAACGAAAAGAAATCTCAAAGCACTTCAAAACACCCAAGACTTGATAGTTCTTTCGAGAGCTCAAATAGTGAAAACCGGTATGGCAGAAATCTTAGCCAGGAGTTGAAGCCAGCGTATTCATCTCCTAAGAAAAAGTTCCTTCTTGAGTAATACAACCTTTTTCGGAAAAGAAATCTTACAATTGATAAATATATAAAGGTACAATAGTTCTGGCTCACAGTCACCATCAAGTTTAAATTCAACTCCGAAAGCTTTCAAGGTTAATCAAAGTTTCAGCGCATTCAAGCGAGGTTATGACAAGTCTCAGATCTTAGAAAGCGCAATTCAGATTGAAAAAGAGAGAATTCAGAAAGAACAAGAGGTACTTATTCTTGCATGAGTTTAACAGACATTTGAGGTTTTTTTTTTGTCCAATAGCTCACTGAGCATTGTATTTTGAATCAGAGTATCAGAGTCAGCAAAATGAAGGAGAAATATGTGAGATAGAGCTTAACTTCCGACTTTCCTCATCATGTTCTTGGAGTGTTCTGCATTGAGTTAACATTAGAATACAAAATTCAAGTGTTCTTAAATCCATTTACAATTTCAGTATCTTTGTGAATTTATAAAACGTTTCTTTTTTTCTCTTCTCTGCATGAGTCACTTTTATAAATGTGACGAATACTTTCTTATGCACAATTGATAAAATTTCATTAGATACCCTATTTGCAAATTTTACGATCACCTAGCCCAGTGAATTTATTTTTAATCTTTAATGAAAGCAGTTAACCTTCATATCTACATATTGAATTAAACCTTAAAACCATTTTCCTATTTCAATAAGATCCTCTATTTCATATGAGTTATAGCTTTCACTGGAATTTAAACTTTATTACAACCTTCTTCTTTTCTGGAATTTTTTCAAGAGAGTTTCGAGAACGGCTGTTTTCGAGGGAATTAACACCTGTTTACGTCCTTCTCTCAGTAGATGTCTCATGAATATACTATCTTAGTCGTAAATCCTTTTGGCATCAAAGAGTCTTAGTTACAGTTAACAACTTCAATTATTTTACGAATTAAAGGAATTTTCTGAATACTTGACCGAACAAATAAATTTGAAATAGAGGCAGCGACGGTTGCTAAACTCAAAATAATTGAAATTAACTCTTTCTTCTTAACCAATTCAAAACGCGAAGATCGTTGTTGTTGTTGAAATTGAATGAACAAACCAACTGACAACATGAAAGAGAACCTATTTGGCAAACATCTCCAAGAGGTCGGTAACCACCCTAAGTGCATCAACCCAGCAACTGTATTGGAACTCCAAGATAAAAATGTCAGCGTTATACCTAACACGAACCCTTCTGCCACTCACCGGAAAAACAATAAATCAGATCCTCCTACTCTTAAATCGTTTAACACCTCCACATTATCATCGCTGGGTGGTTCTCTGCGACAGATAACGATAGCCTCATTAGCCTATATCACTGAATTTCTTATAACGAAGCTAGAAGAAGAATTCCAATTCATCCAAAGCAACTCAAAAGCTGTGGACTCGCTTCAAATGACCACAAACCTCACGAACTCTCGGTTGATAACGTTGAAATACATATCTAACTTCCAATGTTTTTGCATCGTGAACAAAAAAATCCATACTAATTTCTACAAGGCCGAGCAAATTCTCAAACGACTAGAAAACATGATCAATATATTGAAATCGGTTGCTGCTCAACTCAAATCCGAAAACCAAAGTCGGGTTCTTACGTTCTTTGAGGAAGCCGAATGCTACAAGTGTTTTTTGAAGCTTTTCGGTCAGGATCTCATGTCCCAGGACTACTTCCGCAAATACGGATCGGAGGTCTGGAAATTAATACGCGATCTCCCGCGACCCTCCGAATTGAATGAAAAATCCCTTGTGCCGATGTATGAAAGGATCTATCTCTTCATTTATGGAATAAGCTTACCATCACCACATGCTGATGATTATCCTCTACATAAGGCGATATTTGATTCGAACTTGCCGTTGATTAGGAAATTATGCACGGGTTCGACCTCCTCGAATTTTTACTGCAGCATCGAGCAAGCAGACCCCTCAGGTTTGACTCCACTCATGCTTGCGGTGAAGCTTAACCGCAAAGATATCGTGCTGATTCTTGCTGACCATGGCGCGGATCCGAAGCACAGATGCATCCCATATACACGAACGCCGATGGAAGAAGCTATCTCCAACAAGCAGAAGGCGATTTTGAGGATTCTGTTGGTTGTCAATCATCATCAGACGGTCCAGCGCTGGGACCATTCGAAAGCAGAGATTATGGATATCTTGGAGAAGACTCCAGACTTTAGCTTCGAGATTAATTGGGAATGCGATTCAAAATATATCCCGTTTGTTAAGAAGCTTACTCCAAGTGATACGTATAAAATTTACAAGAAAGGCAGCAATTTGCGAATGGACATGACGTTGCTCGGCTGGAACAAGCTGAAGCTACTGAGAGGCAATGTGAGTATAGTTCTGCAAGGACGAGGTAGCGGAAAGCATGAAGGACAGCTCCTTATGATTGATAACATCCAAAAGACGGTCTCGAATCTGCTTACAGACATCAATCTGAAGCGACTTGATACAGAACTGGAAAGACTGATCAAGCAAGAGCCTTACTCAAGCGAGGTTAAATCCGAGAACGTGCATTTTGATCCAGCGAAAAACTGGAAGGGTGATGTGATCGTGCAAAAGATCGAAAATTACACGGCGGTTAAGCATAATGCTAAAGGGACGTTCTCTTTGATGTACACGAAAAAGAACTCGAATCTGAACTTGGACCTGACCAAGGTACAAACTTTCACGGAATATTTTGCTATGTGTCTCCAAAACCAAGTCTGGGCAGCTACCGAAGAACCAACGCGTATCTACTTCTTATTTCTTTCTTAATTCTAACTTTTTTGTTTGTTTGGAAACTTAGCAGGCAATTTGATCGCCTCGCAGATTGACAGTATCATCGATTCAATGAACTGCGATCAGGAGCTTGTCGCCAATCTCTTCGGAAAAGAAATGGCAGTGAAACTTAAGGATAAAGTGTCACAGAAACCGAAGCTAAAAGAACAGATAAACGCGGCTGAGAAGAAGATACTTAAGCAATACAAGAAGAATGTAGTTGCTTCGGTCTGGGTCTGCGACCAGTTCCCACTAAATTTCGATCATCTTCTGCCCATTTTGGATATATTGTCCTCCGCCTCACCTTATATCAGCCAGATAAGAGACTTTTTAGAAAGGAAGAGTTTACTAAAGAAAAGCAGTTTCCCTCTCAAGGCGATTATCCCTCTCTACTATTCAGTCAATGCGATCATCTCCTTCAGGAATTTTAACTTCAAGTGAGTGATTTCATCGTCTTTCGTTTGATTCTAAATTCCAATCTAACTAGTTCTCCAAGTTGGTCACTGTTCAACGTTGAAAAAATAAAATCCTCCCAAGTGGAGGTGGCTGTTGAAAACTCCATTCTATCAGCGGGTCCAGACGATTACCTCGACAGCAACCCGCAGTTGAGCAAGGAATACCCAGAGTACGCTAATCCAAATTGTGCTGATGCGTTCACGCCAGTGAAGACAGGAGTTCTTCGCTGTAATCCTAACGACGAAAGCGATGACTCGCCGGAATCGTTTTACAGAAATAACAGAGACATACAGTCTTTCTTCAAAAAAAGAGTGAAAGCTAGCATTGCAAATCAAGACTATTTCAACATCTTCGAAGAGGACCAGCGCCAAGTCGACGTAGAAGACTTTAATTGCATCGACTTAAATGAAAAATTCCGAGACGAAACGCTTAAAGTCTCTTCGCACCAACTCCATGTGCCAAAATCGATCTCCTCGCTGGAAGGCAAGTATACCTTTGCTGGTAGGAACGCAACCGACCTTAGCGATATTCCAACGGACTCGAACCTTATGACGCTCTCAAATATTCAAAATAATGCTCAAAACCAGGCACAGAGGCAAAGACAAAGAAAGTCTCCTATTAATTCGAGAAAAGCGGCCTATGGAAATCATTTGACAGCGCATGAAGATCAAAACGGTTTTGGTGGAAGTATCTCTGAGAGTTGCAATGCGAATATCTCATTCGACCTGTCCAGTGGCGCTGGTGTGGGGCTGCAGCAAATGCGCAAGTTGCAAAAGTATAATTTAAAGAAGCACACATTGCTAAGC
>ENA-UOTZ01000653-UOTZ01000653.1-compost-metagenome-genome-assembly--contig:-NODE-653-length-28697-cov-13.137247_pt1 | contig 28697 bp, 20 predicted proteins | sample MGYA00238144_ERZ746983 | MGnify/ENA primary metagenome ERZ746983 (study PRJEB28759, sample SAMN06268863) | compost metagenome | isolation source: single cell | place: USA: California, Emeryville, Joint... | reverse complement strand
TCTCTAAGGGTAAAAATGAAACGGTTTACAGAAAACGCTTAATAGACTGTCAGAAACAATATTTATTGATCTAAATTATTTTTAACTCTTTTTATCAGAAATATCCGAGAGTTGAAACCAAAAAATGGGAAACTGCTGTGCAACTTCATCCAATGTACAACAACATCTTAGTACTGGCGGCGAAGAAAATTTGAGCAAGGAAACTGTAAAGCGTTCCCATAGAGTGAACGTAAAGGCAGCAATAATTGAAGAAGAGCAGGTTGAGCCTGAGGTGCATGACCCCTCAAATCAATTTGCGAAGCTACTTGATGCTTTTCCTGCCGTCTCAAACCCTAAAGTGGAAGCAGCACTCAATATTGTAGGCGAATTTCAATTTAGAGAAGACGACCCAAACGACACATCTTTGCCTTTACTTGGCCCATACGAGATTGAAGATAACGCTGTATATTTCGGGCAATGGAAAAAAGGACTCCGGCATGGTCGTGGTAAGCAGATCTGGCCTGATGGGTCAATTTATGAAGGTTTTTGGGGAGACAACATGATGAATGGCAGAGGTCGGCAGATCTATGCTGACGGGGCTGTTTATGAAGGTGAGTGGTTGAATGGTAAAGCGAATGGAAGAGGCAAATATATTCAACTTGAAGGCAGTACGTATGAAGGAGAGTGGGTTGATAACAAACAGAATGGAAATGGAGTCGAAATCTGGCCGGATGGCACTCGGTACGAAGGACAGTATGAAAATGGAAAGAAGCATGGGCAAGGTAAGTTCTCCTGGCCTGACGGATCGAAATATGAAGGCGAGTTCCAGTTTAATTATATTCATGGCAATGGGACGTACGAGTGGGCCGATGGGCACAAGAAGTATACCGGTGATTGGAAATATAATAAAATGGACGGACATGGTGTTTTTACTTGGGCTGATGGTAGGAGATATGAGGGAGAGTACCAGGATGACAAGAAACATGGGTATGGGATTTTTGATATGCCTGATGGAAGAAAATATAAAGGGAATTGGGAGAATGGAAAACAGCATGGAAGGGGGATAATTATTGAACCGGATCTCCAAGAGATACAAGGTTTTTGGGATAAGGGAAAGAAAATCAAATAATTGTGAAACTAGATGTATTCAATCTTTATAAATGACACCTATCAAGATCGCATTTGACTCGAAACCAGACTGCATTTTCGATTGTTATTACATTTATTTGTTTAGGAAGAATATTATTGATTCTACCAAAATCATCGTTGTCTGGGAATCTACCTAGTTGAGACTTAGCTTTTTCGATTAGCTCCCTTCATATAGCAATTTTAGTACTTCTAACATTGAAACATCTCTAGAATCACAAGTGTTTTCTAAAATATTTGCTGGTTTGTATATGTGAAAAGAAATTATTAAGTAGAATGTAGTATTTTCCTCCCAATGACTAATTATCTCTCTCTCTCTTTTCAATGTGGCAGTATTTTGCCTTGGATGCCGCACTGGAGACTCGGCATCATTAACTATAGGCTAGTGTCTGACATTAAATTGATTTCGGACTTAATTTGTGAAAGAATAAACTAGCAATCAGTGTATTTCCAAATTGTTTAATAAAAAAAGTATTTCTCCTATTTTATAATGGTTAGTTTAATAAAAATATATAATTCAATTTTCAAAACATTTTGACTATCAGTATGGGTTTTCAGAGCAAATCGCTGGTTTTATTTGAAATTTAGAAAAAGCGGTTAATTCAAATTGAAATTATTCAGAAATTTGTAATGTGTATGATTTTGGTACAACAATGCTGAGTTTCGGTATGTCATGTCCAGATGGAAAACGATGTTGATCAAATACAAAAAGTATGTAGAGGTATTTGCTAGGTAATGAATATCATGGTGAATCGGTAAAAATACGAATTTTGGAAATATGTTAGGAAAGGCATTCTCATCAATAAGAATAAGATAAACTCGTTTTAATCACTTAGATTTGCTATACGAAGGAATTAAAGTGCTTCAATAAATCAGTTAATCAAGAATTGAAAAGTTTTAAGTCTATTGTCTTTCAGAACTTAATCATATCTGATATTCCAATACAACACACAACTTATTTTTCTTAAGCTTGAATCAAAGACCATCAAATAACGATTATGTTTCGGATTCATTTTCAACACAAATTGATATTAAATGCTAGTGGGGAGAGAACTGATTAAGCATATTCAAGTGTGATAATTCAAGCAACAATTTGATAGTTCAGCAGGTTCATTGTGAGGGATAAACTAAGTGGCATCATATCCACATTAAAGGCTTGTATTTTGAGAACTTGATCAATTATTGTACAAAAATGAATATAACTTCCGTAGTGCAATTTTCTACAGCAGTTTTTGCAAACAGCCATAGGTTTCACTGAAAGTTTTATATTTAGTTTACAAAAACAATTGGGGTTCAAGAGGCTCTTTGAGCCTTTCCTATACCCTAAATTACGATGTTTGGCATTTAGTTAACAGTTTAATCTATGAAACAATAAAGATGAATGCAACTTTATATTTCATCAATTACCTAAGCCATATGTAAGATACTTTAGTAAGGATGGACTCTCGATTGACTATTCTCATCATTTACGAGGAGACCTGCACTCTCAGGAGGAGAGGATGTACCTTCCTCATCTGGCGCTGGTGTAGCGAGCTTCTTCGCTCCCATTTTATCAGAAATCCAGATAGCGAGAGCGATCAGAATCGCAAACGTAGTGACTCCAGCCAAAAAAAGCTGGGAGTAATAATAACCAAACTCGACTTCATTCGTTCTGTCTTGAATCTCTCCAATGGCTGTCATTCCAACGACATTCAACAAATTCATCCCCGACACAGCAAGGCCAAAACCAACGGCCGCCATGTTCGGCTCCAAGGAAAGCAGCAAGCATGACCAAGCAACAGTTTCAAAGATACTGTCGGCAAGTCCCAAAATGAAAAGCGGTAGAATCACAACAAAGCCTTCACTGGTTGTGCTTGGCAGCAGGCCAAGTAGTAGCTGTCCGCACAGACAAAGTAGACCAGCGAAAACTAGGAAATGAGCTCGCTTTCCATATTTATCAGCTAGTTTCCCTACCAATGGACACACGAAGATCAACTGAAGATAGTAGATTAAGACCAGATTGCCAGAGATTATGTTAGAGAATCCAAATCTTTTGTGAATTTGATCATTTATCGTCGTCGTTACTCCATCTACAGATAAGTAGAACACGAAATAAAAGACCGAAATGAGCCAAAAGAGACAAGACATCTTTTTGAAGTCTCCGCATTTAGGCTGCCGTTCTTTTAGAACTTCAGCGGTTTCGTTGGCTTGGACTTGCTTGAGAAGGAAGCGATCCAGAAAGACATACCCAATTCCTGCGGAAAACGAGAGGAAACAAAGGAAGGTTCCTAAGAAGCATGGTACCCATAGCCGCTTGCTCAGGGCGAAGATGAGAGGAGAAAAGGCGATATTCAAGTTGCTTCCTAGATAGCAAATCCCGAGGCTCCAACCCAGAACCGTAGAGATGTCGTGGCTTGAAAACCATTTCACTGCAATGATGGATTGAATAATTGAGAGGACCTCCGAGCCAATTGCGTAGACAATTCTTCCCATTATCATTATAGTGAAATCATTGATTGAGACGCCCATAGTGAGGAGAAGTTGGCCTGCGAAAGTACAAAACGTGAAAATAAGTACACTCGTATTCACACCAACGAAGCTGATGAGCAAGCCTCCAAAAAAAGGGAGAAAAATGTTTGGAGTGGAATACACTGAATACAAGGAGTCGAATTGAACAAAGGTAAGATTGAGTGGAGGACTCTGAAGTTGAGTCTGCAATGCTTGTGGAAGATCATAAGCAAAACTGCTTCCGAAAGCGATCGTGGACATTAATAAAATAAGAAAGAGACGATATTTCTTGGCATGCTGTTGAGCTGTCTCGGGTGGCTTCTGGGGTTTTGAGTCAGACTGTGTGACGTCGGTGCCCTGCATGATCCGAATTTTGAAAAACTGTATTTTAAATTATTGTCTTTAAGAACTGGCGAACTTTATGTTTCCACGTTCGATTTGGGATTTGCACTGACCGATTATTTTTGCCCGATAAAAAATTCACACTAAGCAAAGAAATTTAATACCGTTGATTTTAATTTGCAGGATTGAGCGGGCAAAAGCCTCAAACAATTCGCAGCGTTGCTGATTTATTCCCAACCAAAAACCTACATTTCCGAAGTTTAGTTGATAACATCTTCATTTCTGACGATAATCCTAAACTAATTTGAGTTTTAAATCAGATTAGTCCTCTTTCCCTTGTCTAAACTTCTTCAACTTTTAAAATTTTAAATTCTTGTTTTACGATGTCCTCTCTAGAAAAAACAAAAAACACCTTTATTTCACGATATTGAAAAATTCGAGGGAAAAGACTCAACTTCATGCAAGGAATGCAGTCGCTGTTGATTTGGTATATTTTAGGAATGCTTTTGGATTTCTGACCTGACAATAGGTGGATGGGCAAGATTCGAGTTCATTTGAATAATTCGAAAGTGAACCGACGTTAAATCGTATCTGAACCTCAAAAAGTATCATGAGACTCGGTATTTTTCCTTAGAAAGAAGTAATAATATGAGTGTGTTGCCAATTGCTGTTATTCCAAAAACAAATTTTAAAAAATGCAAAATATAATGAGCGGCATTAATGCATATGTTCAGGAATTTGCTCTCTTTTATCATAATATCACGATTCATCAAGTACCCTCTAAGCTCAGTTATACCTCAAAATAAATTAAATTATGTGTAGCAAAACTTTTTTGAATAAATACATTTACATTATTTTTTTCCTCTGAACTGCTATGATATTGATTAAACTAGCATTCGTTGCAAAAAGACATCTTCGTTACCTATAGACAATGAAACACTAGACAATTTTTTGAAAATAACACAAAAAATATTCGCTTATTGGGAAGATCTCGAAGCGACTTCGTTTGAGATTGTCTTCACAATTTAAAAAGAAAGAGAGAAAAAAAAGGAACTAATATGAAGTTATAATTTTTCAATTATCCATACGACAATTAACCACAGTGCTCAATTGATTCCTTGAATTCTCTTCGTTTGCGAGCAAACTTGCATTTTGAGGAAGAGAAACAGATTCTTCTTCATCTTCAGCTGGAGCAGATAGTTTCTTAGCTCCCATTCGATCACAAATCCAAATAGTGATGGCAATCAGAAGCGCAGTTGCAGCAACGCCAGCACAGAAAATCTGGGAGTAATAATATCCATACTTCACCTCACTTGTTTCGTCTTGAATCGCTCCAATTAAAATCATTCCAATAACATTACATAAATTCATTCCTGAATTAGCTAGGCCATACCCAATGGCCGTCATGTTTGGTTCTAACGAAAGAAGCAAACACGACCAAGAAACGGTTTCAAATATGGCGTCAGACAATCCCAGCATGAAAAGTGGTAAAATTACAACAAATCCTTCGCTTGTAGTGTCAGAGAGCATACCAAGTAACAACTGTCCACTCACACAAATAATTCCAGCGATAATGAGAAAATGAGCACGCTTTCCAACTTTATCAGCTAGTTTCCCGATTAACGGACAGACAAATATAAGCTGAAGATAATATATTAGCACTAAGTTGCCTGCAACAATGTTAGAGAACCCAAATCTATGGTGAATTTGATCATTGATAGTAGTTGTTACTCCATCTACTGATAAGTAGAAAGTGTAATAAAATAACGAGATTAGCCAATAGAGACAAGACATTTTTTTAAAGTCTCCACAATTCGGTTGTTGCTCTTTAAGAGCTTCAGTGATTTCGTTAGCTTCAAGTTGTTTGACGAGAAGGCGATCGAGTAATACATACCAAATTCCTGCAGAGAACGAGAGAAAACAAAAAAACGTTCCCAGACCACAGGGCACCCACAAGCGCTCTGTGAAGGAGTATATTAGTGGTGAGAAGGCGATATTTAAATTGCTTCCAAAGTAGCACATACTGCAATTCCATCCCAGGACAGTAGAGAGGTCTTTGCTGGTAAACCATTTGACAGCAATGATGGACTGAACAATGGTAAGAACATCCAAGCCTACGGCATACACGCCCCTTCCGACCATTATCGTCAAGTAATCCGCATTCACGATTCCTATGGTGAAGATAAATTGACCCAAGAAAGCTAAAGAAGTGAATATCACTACACTTCTGTTTACTCCGATAAAGTTTATGAGTAACCCTCCGACGAAAGGGAGGAATATATTTGGCGTAGAATATATTGAATATAACGACTCGAATTGAACGAATGTTAGGTTGAGTGGAGGACTCTGAAGTTGAGTTTGTAATGCTTGCGGAAGATCATACGCAAAGTTGCCTCCAAAAGCAATTGATGACATTAGGAAAATTAACAGCGTGCGGTATTTCATGGCATGCTGTTGAGCAGTCTTCGTTGGTTGTGGACTTTGTGATTTTGCGTCAGATTGATGCACTTCGCTTCCTTGCATGATGTTTATTTTTTAACAAATTTAGATTAATGTTTAATCGCAGATTCCTTGAGAAGTAAGATTTTAAACAAATAGACAGTTTTTTTTCAGCTTATCAAATCTAATTTTGTCCCTGTGCATCGTTTTGAAAAACATAATTAGGAATACTCTTTTGTTGGCAAACAAATTTTGATAAAGGTGCCTTATAGCCGTTTGAATTTGAATAGCACTTATTATTCTTGATTAGATGGCTCAGTTACGAAATGAAGTGGTATAAAACGATCATGTAAACACTTACACGCCTCCTTGCAGTGTATAGAAATTGCAGGTGTTTCACAAAAAATTGCTGGATGGTTTGCAAAGTCCACTTAAGTTGAAACAATATGAAACATATCTCTTGATAAGTAAGATTCCTAAGCTAAGCTATTTGATTTTTACTTTGAAGATTTGATGATCAAAAAATACACACAGAAAATTTTTATTCAGCCAATTTCTTGCTCGTGTGATATACAATTATGTATGTACATTTATATCTATGCAAGAAATGATGTGGAGTCGAGGGTTTTCTCGAACCTGCTTCAGTTACAAGCAAACTTTCATTATCAGGTACAGAGTCGCTGTCTTGGCCAGGCATAGAGAGTTTGTTCGCTCCCATTCGGTCGCACATCCAGATAATAATGCCGATTAAAACTGCGAGTCCTGCAACTCCTGCGCAGAAAAGCTGAGAATAAAGGTACCCATGCTTGATTTCGTGTGTTTTGTCTTGAATTGCGCCAAGTGCAAGCATTCCAACGACATTCAATAAATTCATCCCCGAAACAGCAAGACCAACTCCAATAGCTGTCATGTTCTGATCTAAAGTCAGCAGCAAGCATGACCAAACAACGGTCTCAAAGATGCTATCTGCCAACCCCAGAATGAACAGCGGTAAAATCACGATGAACCCTCTGCTTGTAGTATCTGGTAGCAGACCAAGTAGCAACTGGCCACTCACACATAGCAAACCAGCGAAAATTAAAAAATGAACACGTTTTCCGTATTTATCAGCGATCTTCCCTATCAATGGGCACACAAATATCAACTGAAGATAGTAGATTAGCACAAGGTTGCCTGCAATGGTGTTAGAAAATCCGAATCTTTCGTGGATTTGGTCGTTGATCGTCGTGGTCACTCCATCTATTGATAAGTAGAAGACATAATAAAAGACCGAAACGACCCAAAATAGACGGGAGAGATGTTTGAAGTCCTTACATTTGGGCTGACGCTCTTTAAAAGCTTCAGTGGTTGCATTAGCTTCAATCTGTTTGATAAAGAAATGATCCAGACAAACATATCCGATTCCTGCAGAAAACGAGAGGAAGCAGAGAATAATACCAACGCCGCAAGGCACCCACAATCTCTCTGTGAGGGAGTAAATTAAAGGAGAGAACGCGATATTTAAGTTGCTTCCAAGGTAGCCAATGCCTAAATTCCAACCCAAAACGGAAGCGATGTCTTGACTCGAAAACCATTTTGCTGCAATTAAAGATTGAACAATTGTGAGTACCTCAAATCCAACAGCATACACTATCCTTCCTAATATCATCAGAGTGAAATGAATGTTCACGATCCCCATCGTAAGAAGAAGTTGACCCACGAAAGCGAGAAATGTGAAGATAAGAACACTTTTATTCAGACCAATGAAATTTATGAACAAGCCTCCGAAGAAAGGGAGGAGAATATTGGGAGTGGAATATGCTGAATAAAGGGATTCAAATTGAACGAAACTCAGAGTCAGAGGAGCACGTTGAAACTGTGTCTGCAGTGCTTGTGGCAGATCATAAGCAAAATTGCCTCCGAAAGCGATTGTAGACATAAGGAAAATCAGAAGAGGCCTGTACTTATTGGTTTGCTCCGGTATTTTTTGTGAGTTTAAGTCAGACTCGTGTGTGTCGTTTCCCTGCATGATCCAAATTTTGAAGAATTTAGAATTATTTTATTGATCCTTGTTGATCATTGGAGCTTGCACATTGCTCGAAATGTACTGAATGAAATTTTTCGACGAATGAATAATTATTTAGGTTAGTAAATATTAATTCTGATCGACTCTAAATCAGAAAATGTACATAAAATTATTGGGAAACTAATAATTTTGGACTTAAATCCAACATTTCCCGTAAAGGTAATAGAACAGAACATTAAAGTTTAACTTGTCTTGCAGATTGTAATAGTCATCATAAGACTCTCATAGTTTATTCTGGGTCATCTAATTTATATTTTGAGGCTCTCAAAGATTTTAGTCCTAAACATCAGGAGAATACAACTACTAAAAATTCCTGGAGCAATGTTACTAGCTTAACTTTTGCAAAGTCCTTTGACAAATGACCCTCGAAGCTGTAAATTCAATGAGCCTCCATGGAGGCGATTGAAATATTTGAGTAGGATAAGAATTTAGTAATTAACTAATCTATTGTAAGTTCTTTAACTGTATTTATTTATCTAAGAGAATTAATCATAAAAGTAAATAACATTGCACGAAAGAAACTCGGACAATCTTCATTGCTAAACTATATTCTCATTACAAAGGTCGCTCAATCTTCAGCATACGGCGCAATTGAGCGTACTTTCACTATCTATTATATATCTATATTATTTCATTCATTCAGTCAAAAAAAAAAAAGGCACTACGAAGTAAATATTAAAAAATATGAATTCACCTCTGATTGGAACGTATCCAACAACCTAAGAAAAATTTGTACTGAATTTCAAAGCGTTAATTGGAGCGCTATTTTTCCGATTCTTCGATCTTTCAACCTTAACGGGCTCTTGGGTCGTTTTCATGCCTATCTGTGTGGCGCGCTTATTCTGTTTTCTGCCTGGGAACTTCGGGTTGCTGTCCATTTGATCACTATCTTCATCATCTAAATCATCGTTTCCTCTCTGTTTGTTTTCCTCATTAGAAGCAGCCTTAGACAGCTTTTGTGGATCTGAGGGATTTTTCAAGCACTCATCAAAGAATGCACTCCAGCGTGATTTAAATTTGCTCGAGTGGATTTTTGTGAAGCCTTTTTGAAGAGCAGCGTGAAGATTTTTCTTTTCTCTGTCTCCGGCGAGATTGTAGGCTTTTTTCAGGACGAAATTGCCGTATTTATTTGTCATTAATTCGATGAGCCTGTCGTTTTTCGTGAATGCATCCATGAATTTCTTTTTCATATCCTGTAAGGGTAAATGCTTAGCATTTAAATTTCAAGGGAGTTTTACTGGTGAAGCAGTCTCAACACACTTTTCAACGACGTTGGAAGAAAACTTTTGATTGGAGTAAAGCACTAGTTTTGATAGCACCTCATCGCAGATTGGAGTACATTCCTGGGTGAAGACCTATCAAGAAGGAAAAAAAGGAGAGGAACATGAATAAGTTGCGTTCTAGACAATTAATTACTTCCAAGATGTGTTGCACAGAATAGTTTCCGAGACCGTCTTGTATTAATTCATCGAGATTTTGGCTTACAAATTCAATTAAAATCCTCTTCTTTTCGTTATCTTTCTCAATTCTGTTCACGAGGGCTTTTACCTATCATTTTTAGTATAATTTACTGATTAGTTATTAAGTTGAGAATTTGTTGGTACCACACAGAGCCCATAAGAATGCTTAGACAGATCAAGGAGAACATCCATGACTTTGTTGAAAATGTTATTGGTTCTCTGCGATGAAAGCGTGCCAATGAGTTTTTGAACATAGTGCGTTCCATAAGGGTCCTTGGATAAGACCAAAATGTGATCTTTTAGGCTGGATTCAAATAGCTGTTCTTCTTCATCGCCTTTTATTATAGAGATAATTGCTTGGAGAGAGTGCGTGCCTTTCTTATGGCATGCTAACTGTGGAACAAGCGGCATTATCTTGAATTAATAATGATGATGTTATCAGACTATGCGACAGAAAAAAAGCAGTTTTACATTTGAGAGCAGAACGAGTCGTTGGTTTAACGAAGCGTACTGCATGAGAGTTTGGAACATATGATTTGCATAGGGATCAAGTAGGACTTCCATAAGGTTAGGCTTTAGCTCGTTAATCATGCTATCTATCTCAGCGGATGTCGCTCTTGGAATAGACGCTTGCACCGCTCTTTAGTGCGTATTAGCGAGGTAATTTAATCAAAATTGTGCTTACTTTGCCCCTTGCGGAGTTTTCGACGCTTCAAGTATCACTCCCTGGAAATCGGACAGCTTGAATTGGCGATCCGCATATTTAGTTTCATCAGACTCATAATTAGGACTGTGAGCCATTCTTGGAGGCATATATTGATTGGTGCTGTCTTCACTCTGATTCACTTTAGCAAAAAAACCTCTTTAAGAATAGTAATCCGTTGGATTAATTGCTTATAGAACAGACTGCTTACTTGAATCCTTGCTCAGGAACTTGATTGACGGGCATATTGTAATAGCCCAATTCTTTCCAGCTCGGAGAAGTAAATCCATGTCGAGAAAATTGATTAAAGGATTCTAGTTTGGGGTCATCAGTTTGTCTTCTGGTCTCCTTTCGCCTTGGATCATAAATCTGTCCTCCGAGTTCAGTTTGGCTTCTCAACATCTTTCTCCTCATGTTGGTGTTTTGATCTCCAAAAGGTGTCCAAGGATCAGTCTGATCGTTGGTGATATCCGTTTCAGCTGTAAACAACGAACTGTCATCCTTGAAGAAGAGCTGATAATGTAAATGCTACACCCAAATTGTTTACTTTAAAATGGAAGTCGCCGTCTTGGGGTAATTTCACCTTAGGCCTATTACTGCAGTTGGATGAATGACTGTCTTCTTCCTCTTCGTTAATTTTGCTATCCAGGGTAATCTAAAAGAGCGGATTTAATGAATTAAGGTGGAATATATTCAAAAGAAACCTTTCGAATCAATGGAAGTGATACGATGAGATATTTCAGAATCAATATTTTTTGAGGGTCTTGCGGATTTGAACGGTCAGGAAGAGGAATCTTATAGTTTAGATTTTTCATTATCTTATTATCTATGTCCAGCACAGCTTGAAACCCTATTCGTAGGTGGTTTCCATTGAGCTCCTTGAACAATGTCACTACGAAATGACTGTATCAAAAATTACATGAACAAATTCCAAATTCTTCTCCGGAGCATCAATCGAAAGATTAACTGAGCAAGCGTTTATTATGAACTCGAAAGTGAATGGCTCCTACAACACAAATGTATGGGTTTAATGTGAACTTCCATGGTAAAATTAAACCTCAGTTGAAGGACAGCAAGCTACAATGAGCTGGCATCGAAATTCAGGATAGAGCATCACATGTGCATTCGGTTCATAAATTGAAGTCCCTTTCTTTTCGAAGCTGTAAAACAAAAGTTGCTTCCCCTTCGGTTGGAGGCAATAAGCCGAATAGAAAAATTCCGCGTTTTACTTGCAGGGGTTCTTCGACCGCCACTGTTGATCGCTCGATTTTAAAATGAAGATGCGAGCTTATTGGGTGCAAAGCTTCAAAGGAAATAAAATGGATTTTTCGATCGCGTCTCACATATTGACTGAGATCAAGCGGTTGCTCTTGATAATTTAGCTTTGCAGTTTGCACATCATTTAGAGCCCTTATCTTGAGAGAGCGGGTTTTGGTCTTGAAGTAGCAGTCAAAATGTGTCAGATAGTACTTCCTCGTCGTTTTCGAGAAGTACGCAGACACATTTTGAAAATTGATTTTTTTCAGATCGATATCTATTGCAAAATTCGAATACTCCTGCGTTTGAGTTTAAGCTTACATTTTAAGCAAGAAGGGCAGTAAGGGTCATAATTTGAAGAAATTTGAGGGAGTATTGACTCGATTCTCTCAATCAAAAAGATATCTTCGTTAATTTGCACATTGTAAAAAGCCGTCGGCGAGGAATTTTTTGGGGTTAGCCATGGATAATTGCCTATGCGATAATGAGAAACAGCGAATTTGCTAGGTTACTGTTAGTAAAAGCTGGATGAGAAATGTTTTTCGGTGTGCCAAATTGAGTTTCTGAAATTGGAGTGCTCTCGTAACTACATGTATTCGCTGTTGATGGAGAGATCATTCCAAATTGTGGTAATCTGATATTACTCTTGTTGCTAGGGGCTGCATAACACACAGTTAACAAACGAAATTCACATTGATATTTACAAAAAACCGGATTCGGCAAAGATAATCCCGGTGGGAATGTTCTCTCTTTGGCATCACCTGTCTTGAAGAGATAATTTTCATTTGTGGCATTGGATCCTGCGTCTTTGTCGACCATTAAAACAAATTGGCTGGAAGATAAAAAGAATTACCAAAAATCCCTTTGATTTTGTCCAAAATGCCTTGGTCATCGGCTTCTTGTTGATTTAGCATCTCGCTTTCTTGATTGTAAAAAATAAGAGAAAAGGTTAAGTTTTTGGGGTTTACTCTCGTTTCTAGTTGCGTTTGAAGACTCTTCGTTTAATCTATCATTGGTTTAGGAAATAAGCGCAGATAGCCATTGTACTTGGCGAGAGATGCAGAAAAATCAAAGAATGGCAGGTTTGACATTGAAATTGGAAAGTGAAAGATGGAGCTTCTGACGTTGCGAAAGAATTAAAGATTAATACTGGAATAAATTGATCTATTCTAATTAGAGGCAAGTAGATATGCTGGCTTCTTTAATTAAAGTCAGTCAACAATTCTCTATTATTTAGGCGTTAAGAACGATTTTTTCTAAACGTATATCTAATTGACCTCCTTTAATGGTCAGAAAGAATACATCAGAGCCGCGATGATTCTCTTCATAAGGATGCAATGAGTCCAAGTAATTTATATCAATTTTGAGAACGGCATTATTATACTTGCAATTTGAAGGATTGACCTTCTTGCCTGGAAAAAGGATTTAACGATCAGCACAAGTACCAGTAAATAAATAATTCGTATTTCTTAATTTTCTGAATTAAAACAATGGTTACTGGTTTGCCTGGAAAAGGTTATTTTGGGCGTTAATACGGTATAGAAATCCAAGAATCATTAAATATTATTCATTTCTGGATTCTAGCCAGCATTAAAATTTGTTTTAAGAATATACTCGTTTATGGGTGAGGATGCAGGGAAAAAAATTTTCATTATACGATGGTTCCAGGGAGGATTTTAAGAAAAGAAGATGTTCGATTTTATCACATTTTGAAAGAGATACGTGTTCCGATTGAATTCTTCTTGGAGCGGATGTTTGTATTGAGGATAGCAACAAAATTATTAACGTAGTTAAGACAACGAGCATTGTAGCAACTTCATGGTGTCAAGATTTGTTTTTCCTTAGTTATTTTGAATATCGAGTTCTAGTACGCTTTGCTTAAATTATATCCCTCAGTTTAAAAGAAGCTTGATGAGTAAGCAGACTTCTTCAGAATAGCTCATAAACTAGCGCAACTGGTCTCTTATTTCTAAGTTCTACATGTTAGAGAAGAGCGAACTCGCTAGTATAACACGCACAGAAATTTCAGCTGCATTTATTCTATTCGAGCTGCTCCATAAATTCAAGATGTCTGAAAGAGCAAGAATTCAAATTTCTACGGGGGTTGAAATTTCAAACGTTTCCACAGCTCTGGACGAAGGTAGAGATTTTAAAAAGAGTGTTAATACTATGTTGTTTAAAAACCCCGATTAATTTCTTGGCTCACCTCGACTTGTCTCTATCAGACAAATGGGTTCTTATTTCAGCTTGGATCATTGCCTGAAAATTATTAGGCAGCACGATCTTCTTCAAGGCAAATGGCAAGGGATTAGATTATACACACCTTTCAAAACTAACCAGGTACAAAGACCCCTCAAATATAACTCTATATCTCTGTATACAGATATTACTCCAAGCGAATTTGCAATATTTCATGGGAGGATGTTGACTAAGAACACTCTATTTTTCTTTCGACTGTGCAAATTTAGAGTTGCGAAGCCGATTAACTTTTTTATTTGTTAATCACTGTGGAGTTTTGCAACCTGAAATAAAGGAATAATCACCGAGAACGTAAGAAATACTTTGGCAGAGTCGAAACTCCCAGGAGCATTGCGACTCATTGAATTAGAGCCTTCCCTTCTCGGTTGTTTTCAAAAAAAATCCACATGTTTAAATCAATCGATTCCTTTGATATCATTAGCGATTATCTCTACTTTTTATTACCTATCATTTTGAACGCTTTATTGCATTACCTCAGGAGCTGATAATGAACTTAAAATGGCGAAATTTGAGTTTCTATATGATTTATATATTCTTTTGGAGGTTTCTAAATGATAAATGAAACAAGCATCATCCTTCCACTCAACGAACAATAGGAAGCATTAGGCAAATTTTATGTCAATAATTGAACTCAAATTATAATATTGCGATGTATATTTCATCTCGATCTCTGCTGGCACTCCCTGAATTAGAATTTGATCGTCCGAAGCTACGCACATACTATTATTGCAACTCACATTTCTGAAGCTTTGAATTTCCATGGCGCTTTTCAGTCTCATTTCCAAATTTCGAGAATCCGAATAATCGATCACCTTACGATTAAGCTCATCTTTTAATTGTATTTGGAAACTCAATGACTGCAAAGAGGTCGTAGTAACGTTTTCTAGCGTCCATTTTTTCTCTTCATACAACAAAAATGCACCATTATCCACACTGTTGTTATACTCCAATGTAATATCGAATTCTGAAGGGTCCATTCCAATGTCCTGCTCTTCAAGTGTGATGGTCTCGTTATCCTTAAGCAGACTCTTCCATCCTGTCGAGTTAATGAAATACACGCCTGGTCCCCCATGGCTTGCAGTGTTATTCTCAAACAAGGAGTTCGTAATATTCACTCTTGTTGCTCTCAAGAACATAGCGCCTCCTCGTTTTGTAGCAGAATTATTAGCAAAATACGACATTTTGACTTCAAGCAATGGAGAATCGATATGATCGCTATTTTCGGTAGAATAAATCTTAACAACTGCTCCTTGCACTGCTCTTATGTTTTTGAATTCAGTTCCATCGATGTTAACGACTACAGGTCCTCTTGTGACGTCATTCAAGATATTGATTATTCCTCCAGAGGCGTCAGTCTCGATGTTATCAAACGTGCAGCTGCTCACCGAAATATGAATCAGCGGAGTTCTTGGCCAGGAAGCATCCCAATTCTCAGCATAGATGAGACCTCCAAGGGTAAAACCATCAAATTCATCTTGCCGCTTCAATCCGGTCTGTATGAGATCGATAAACTTACTCTTCACGAGCGTAAACTTGATTTTTTCTCCTATTGAACTCAGTTTCACAACAGGAGTCGCTATAGCAGCTGCTTTCATTTCAAAAGCCTCAAGATTCATGGAGCCACTGTCTGAATCGATGATATAAATTGAATTTGACTCATATTGATTTCCGAAGACCCGGAACTTCACGATGTCAAGTGTCAGGTTGGGACTGCTACGTATTGGCATAAACGTGAATTTGTTAATGCCTCCTATGAAAATCTGAGTTTTCATTATGGTTGCCGAGCCTGTACAATTATTTATTTGAATAAACTTGCCATTGGGAATGTTGTTCCTGAGAACAAGTGTATTGTCGGAAAGCTCAAAATCTTCAAGTATGAGATTCTGCAAATCCATTAGTGTCCAAGAAGATTGCATTGAGTAGGACTCAATGTTATTGCCTTTCATGTAGAAACTAAGTTTTCGAGGGGCTGCTGATGGGATGACAGAGAAAATGCTCGCTTTAGTCATTGCGTTAAATCTAAAGTGACTTTTAGAGATCGATAGAGAAAGTACTGCTGAGGGTTTTGCCCAATCGATACTGATGATGCCTCTTAAGAAGTCAGTCCCCTCGATAGTGTTATCAGAGAAAAAGGTGTTATTCAATGAGACGCTCTGGGACCGCAGGCAGAGTATACACCCTTTAGGTGGTGTTTCTGAAGTCAACAAACTCATGTTACTCAGAATAACTTCTTTCGAGTCTATTTTAAACAAGCCGCTTCCAACATCACAGGTGTAGGGGTTGTTGTAAGATGCGGCTTGATTTGTAACATATTGCTCGAAAAATTGTATTCTGGAGTTCAAAAACGAAAAACTTTTGGAGTTAGCCGCTCGCAGAAAGATGTTTTGATGATTATTTCTGTGAATCAATACAGAGTCAAATTGAATTTGGCTTACATTAGACGTGGAGATGACATAAAGTCCTTCTGCTTCCATTGCCACCTCGAAGTTTTCATCGAAGCAGGAGTTGATCACGCTAAATCGACTCGTATTTAAAATGTTCATTGTTGAAATGCCATTTATTGCGCCTCGGATGAAGAGTGAATGCAATGTCAAAGAAGCCAGTGAAGAAAATGTGATATTGCTATGGGCAGCGAAATGAATTTGTGGAAGTTCTTTGCAAACTTCGAAGTTGAGATCAGTTGGGTTTGTGGTTTTTGATTCAATTTTTAGAGACAAGTTTTCCAGATTCGAGATGTCAATGGCAGGAAAAATATAAGAGCTATCAGTCTTTGAGAGAACGATTTTGAAAGAATTTGACTCTCGCTGATCGTACGTGGTAGCTAAATGTTCTAAAGCGCTTTCGAGAGTTGAATAGGGTGAGTTTTTTGTGCCATCGCCTCGAGATTTGAAGCTGTTATCCACAAAGATGGTTTGAGATCGAGTCCGACTCTGGTGAGAAGCCGCTAACACGGAGAGTGCTATGCACACCAAAATCACAAAAGATTTTATCAGCATTCCGCAGAAAGATAATTACTTGGCTGGATTTTCGAAAGATTTTCTATCAATAATTTTACTACAAGTAAAGTGATAACTGAGAAATAATATTGAGAAGTTAAATCTAATGAATCAGATGCACAGATTCACTTAATCAATGATAGCAGTGAGAAATAACAAAATTTCTCAGGGAAGACTTTACATATTCAACTTGTGAGTTCGCTGGATATTACTTTATACTCAAGTGAATGGTGGGGTAAATGTTAAATTATTCATAATTTTAACAACAAAAGGATCAATGAGGCTCAATTTAGAGGAGGAATCAAAGTACAATGATTCAGCATCATATTATGGCACTTGTAAAGGAAAAAAATAAAATAAAATCGAGAAACCTTTGACAATAAATACAAAATAATGTCCTCAACCCTTTTCGCTGGTGGGCGAAGGTCTTCTCTGTGTTAATTAGGAAAAACTCATATCCACTGTCATAATATATAACTGTGGTTCGGAGTCAACAAGTAATTTGCTAATTGTTAGTTTTGAAATTTTAATTAAATCTCTGAAGTCGAAACTTGCTATGAGCTTGAGCCGATTGTTTATTCGCCTTTTAAATCGGGTCTTAATCAATTCTGTATCTAAAACCCTTCAATTTAGTCTTTGAAAAGGCCTCATACAGCCTCAAACTACTCTACTTATCCAATGAGATATACTTCTTTCGTTCTCTTGCTGTTAGTAGTCGGCACCCTTGGTGCAAACTATGACTACTACGTGCTCGCGACACAATGGGCGGGAACTATCTGTAAAGAACAAAAATGCTCATCTACAGGCAGCATTAGCACATCCTTTTTCAACATCCATGGCCTTTGGCCATCTCAAAACAGCAACGCGCTGAACCCAGCAAACTGCCCAAGCGTTTCCTTCACAAGCAGCTACTTCACATCAACTACCTCGAGTACATTAAAATCATATTGGTCCGGCCTCTACAGCTCGACAGATTCTTTCCATGATCATGAATGGACAAAGCACGGATCTTGCTGGAATAATGACGTCAAGAAAACCAACCCTGTCGATGACTACTTCAATAAGGTCGTGACCCTCGCAAAAAAATATAACGCCTATGATATCCTGTCTAAATCCAACATCAAGCCTGGGAAGAGCTATTCTATTGATAGCATTAAGAACGCCCTTTCTTCTTCTTACAAATCAGGAAATTTCTTGGTTGTTTGCAGTTCCAAAAACCGTATCCAAGAAATTCGCCTTTGCCTTGACAAAAATTACAATCCTCGTAATTGTCCAACTTCTGGTAGCCAAGGCTGCTCTGGCAATGTTGAGTTTCCATCTCTCTAAGAAAATTGCAATTCAAAGAAATTCAGAATACTGATGGCCTAGATTTGTTTATCCAAGTTATATATAACAATCTTCACAGCTTCCGAGTTATACATTAATGAACAATAAAACATAAACCATTCAACCAATTCCTGTTTTCAATATATTGGAAAGAAAGCCGTAGTGTAGAGTCTCAAATCAGTTAACAGTTAACACAAATAAGAGCAGCTATTTAATCATAAGAGAAAATGCTAATTTTCTTTTGCTGGATTATTCAATGTGAATATAAAATGGAGGGATTGATAACCACGATGACAATAAGCCAGCAATAAGTAATGAACAAAAATAAAAGAAATGATAACAGATACAAATATATGTATGATGCTCATTACTCTAGCTCTTCTTCTTCGAAAAAAAATTATAAAAGTTACCTTTGTCTTACTCTTGGTCTTTCAATCAATCTATTATCTTTTACTTTGGAAGCGAGGATTTCTCATTTTTTTCTTGTGGGAAAATGAAATCAAAACAAATATTAGAGGGAGTAATGTTTACTGAAAACGCGAGCAGCATTAAAGCTTTCAAAAATTAAGAGTCCTTGAATGGTCAGCAGCACAACGTTGCAGAGGTTAAGACTGAATACGGTCATAATGGCTACTGTAATCTCCAGCACGATCATAGACCAGAAGAAGATTTTTGTCAGGACTACACTCCTTCTGTAGTACCCGATCATTCCTATAAACGGCAAAATCGCAGCAGAAGGCCAAAAAACGACGTATGTCCATTTCCAAACTGTTGAAAGTGTGGAAAGATCTGTGAACAAAGCAAAACCTGCTAAGCCCATAAGCACCTATTAATACCATGAAATCAATGATTGGGTGAAGGTTATAGCTTACCACACAAAGCCAGAGACCTATTATATACATTCGAAATCTGACATTGATTATTTCGTCGTGATTATCTGAAGGAGTCTCTCGAAGTGGAGCCAAAGCTAGGGAAAAAAGCATTACGGTGAGGATTGGACTGTGAAATATGAATACTCGCATCTAATTGAGCGGCGCTGGCTTTAGCGTCATTGTGAAAAGTGTGGTACTCGGTTTCCATTTTGAATCTTTTTTTTTTTTAATAAATTATGTTTCTCATTCGTTTTTATTTGATAGAGCTATTCGAAAAAAACGGGAAGCAGACTTGCTCAAAATTATTGGACAAATTTCAAGTTCTGTGAACAATGCTTTTTCGGGAATGATTCTGGAACATTCAATACCATGCTTTCTTTAAGCCTTTAAAGGCTCGTTAAACCAGACGTCGACACTCAAAATCAGTAATTATCTTCTTAATTAAAGAAACAGAATAAGGAAAATTGAATATCTGCAAATATACCTTTGTTATATTACAAGGGCTATGAAATGAGATTGTATACAGAAGAAAATATGTCTAATTAACTGCAATGTGACAACTATAAATTATCCATTAGATGATATATGCTGGTAAATTAAGCTGGTATTTTTTTGCAAAATTGTTAATCTACAGATTTCATTTGTTTGGCCCCGATACAGCTTTCATAGATATAATACTCCGTTGCCATTCCTTGACTTAGTCTTTCTATATGGCTAGGTTTTTGACTCTGTTCTTCTTTGACAAAAATTGATTAAAAACGGAAAGTAAACTAGTCAGCTTAATTAATTGAAGTAATAAAGAAATTAGCAACAATTAAGGTTAAGTATTGCCTATGGGTTTGAAAAAAGAAGACGGATTTGTCATTCTTGGCTGCATTTAAAATGAGCAGCAAACCGCACATTCCTTTATAATCAAGATGATAATTAAACAGATTAATTTTTTTGAAGCAAGATGGAAGTTATTATGTTTCAATAATTATTGCTGCTCAGATTCTGACTTTTTATATAGAGAATTTTCATCTTTTCATAAAAATCCGTTGCTTTTAACTCGAAAATTCGTATTCTACTCTCTCAGTCTCACCGGTTTTTCATAAAATAATTTGAAGTGAAAGCATTAAGCAATAAATATTTAAAAAATAAAAAGCAAGCATACAGTGTAGCATCTTCTAAAGCATGATATTTCTATTAGTGCACCAAAGCAGATTTATATCACAATAAAAACTTAGAAATAACCTTTATGTGGCTTTAATGCCTCCGAGTCGAATCCAATCGCCTCATAATGCCTTGTAGTATTGTTGATTGTAATGAGCCACACATGATTGATCGGCTTCAATGCTTCCATTGCACCAGTCGAATTTGACAACGGAGCACTATTTGGCTCAACACCCCAGCACCCGTCTCCAAAATACATGAAACCTTCCCCTTGCACCGCATTTTTGGGTCCTCCCATTATTTTCGACCGCTTCAACGTGTGAATATGATTCTCGAAAACCGCATCAAATTTCAATTTGGTAAAAGTTGGCTCCCAATGGGTTAACCCATCCTTTTCATAGTCATTGGGGTCGTAATACCTCGAAGGCTTTATTGGAACATGATACTGCGCCAATTTATGATAACTTGGATAAGATCTTGAAACATTTTGCATATACTCCGCTTGGTATGCATTTGCAGGTTGGAGATACCCACTGTCAAGGGTAAACACGAGGTTGTTCCCAAAGGCATGATGAAAGATGGGACGTCTTTCAGGAACTTTTGGGATAAGCTTGTTTTTGTTCTCATCGAATTTGTAATGTTGTGGGAAAAACGTAAAATAGTGAGAGGTTTGCTCGTCGATGTGGAGTTTGCGTCCAGAGTAATGATTGAGGCCAATATCATGATTTCCCATCGCAAACACCATTGGAATAATATGTCCCATTTTTTCAAAGAGACTTTCAAACATGAACAATAAAGAGTCATAGCTATAGTAACATCCAGCTAAGTTATTATCATATGTGATATCTCCGCCCAAGAAGAGCGCGTGTGGTTTGTGATCAGCAATAAGATCGTTCATCCGGCGTGTTTGCTCATTCGGACCGATATCACCGCCAAAAATTAGTTTTATCTCCCCATCTTGAGGTCCTGGTGGAGTCAAATAGTTCCTTTCTGCCTGGATTTTATCACCATAGAAAATTAGAAGCTTGTATAAGGTATTAGACTTTAGCTCATCCAGTAGCACCGTGTGAACCATACGATCGGCTTTCCCTTCTATATAATCATAGCGGTAAATAGAAGAGTTTTTCTCCAGGTTTGTTTGGTTTTTGTTATTCAGATAGTTTTCTATAGTGTCATATTTCACTGTTAATTCTGAAACGTCCAGAGAAGTGTGAATGTTCAAGAAAACTGCGTTAGAAGCGTCTTCAGGCGCAGTAGCAAATATATGACAAGGAGGGCCAGGAGGACAAATATCTGCAAATTGGAAATACCGAGTGAATCTGGTGTTCAAACTGATTAGCGGACCGAGGTGGACTCCAAGGGAGTCATTAAATATAGCGACGCAGGTATTCTCAAAAAAGAAGTTAACGAACAGCGAAAGCAGCAGAGCCAATACAGCTTTGATTGAGACTGAGCGCCGTCTGTTTAGAAACACAAGTTTGCAACACTGAAGTATTTTTGAAAAGCAGCTTGCATTTGAAATTCGCTTTCCTTTTGCCTCTTCGACTCTTTCAGAGACGATAATTCTGTAAAATAAGACCAAGAACATGAATGCCACGGAAGTTGAATAGGAAATCAACCGCATGGAAAAAATCTGTGAAGGAGACGCCGCGATGCCTATCCAGCCGATCCAAAGCAGGATTTCGGGCATTAAAGAGCCCAGATTGACACCATTTGCTGGCTTGGAACTTGAATATGATGAAGATTTTTTTGGAATATAGGTTTCGAGTGGCATTGGCCCTTTAATCGCGAAATTTGATGGATCTTGTTCATTGGGCATCTCAATATGAACCGGGATGGAAGCTTCTTCAGGATCCAAGTCGAAATATTGCGTGACTTTCTTGGTTTTGTAATAATTGCAGAGTTTCCATATGCCTGCTAGGAGAAAGAAGAAGGCTGAAAGGCCCAATGCCATTAAAGTTTGGTACAGAGCAAAATATTCGGCATAGGTAAGGTAGTCGCCTCTTAGAATTGGAGTGAATTCAAACATAACCTATCACACTGTATTGAATTAAGCAGAAGTGCTTTTGTTCAGCCAATGAGGAAATTCCTGCTGAGGAGATTTTGAATTAACGAATTGATTTTATCTCAGTGCAAAAATCAATATTAGGCTTTGAGCTGGCCTTATTATGATTATTAGATATCTCTTCTTCAACATCATTAAATTCTCAACCTTTATTACTCAAACATTGAACCAGCGGGTTGCTAACGCTCAGATAACACGAAAGTGACCTCCTTATAATGACATAAAATATTGATGGATTCTTGACTCATCAATTTACATATATACATATGTTAGGTTCCTCTTTCACATCAAGTTGAAAAGCGTTGTGGGCAATTGTGATTTAAGATCAAGCAAATATGTGAGGAAAAAACACACTTCAATATAATTCTCAGAAGAAGTTCCTTTTTTAAGTAAATTCGTGCGCGGACCAAGATTTTACTCGGTGCTTGTGAGTAAGAGTCTCTGGAAGCTAATTGGTCTTAAATTTGAAAGTTAATGAAAATTTCAGATAGGTGTAAAAGTATCTGAGCTGTTATCGTCTCCACATTCGTTTTTATTTTGGAATCAAAATATTTAATCGTTTATCGTTTTTTATTTCTTTGTAAACATTTAACTCCATTAAAACCCTTTAAAATTTGAAAGCCAACATTTATGAGTGCCCTGCAATAGGGAAGAATTTTGTGTTCTCAGTCACAATACAAGATCAGAAGATGGGTCAAATGTCTTATTATTACTTCATTCAAATTGCTATGTCAAGCTTTGGTGGAATTTTAATTTATCGCATAGGCTTGATGGTTACCTATACTAATTCCCTCACACTCGTCGAATTTTGGATTAAAGTCAAAAGCGAACCAAATTAATAAAAAAACGTCAAAAAGCTTTAGCGTTAAAGCTTGATCCTAGGTGTTTGAAGAAAAAAACGCCTCTGAAAGGAATAAAATGATAAAAGAAAAACTTAAATAAAAACGGTCAAATCGGCCGACTCTCACAGTGTATTATCAAACACAAAATCTTTCCGTATCTGTCATTTCCTAGACTAACTTCATCACTGGAGATGCAGAACATCTCAAATTGAGCTCCATAATGTAAAAAAATTTCCACATTAATCTCTTTAAGTCGGTAATTTTTTTCAATTCGCAATTCCTGACTTAAATTCAGAGTTGAGATTTCCCTAAAATATGATCAACGATCTTCCTAGGTTTCTATTGTCTTACTTTATGCCCAGAAAGGGGGTAGATAACGCTTAGTTAACCATTCCGTAACGAACTAATTTGGAGTTTGTAAGTTTTTTATCCAAATAAACAAATGAAACGGTTGATTAAAGCGTTTTTGTAAATTTGCAGATAGATAAACCTTGCTTCAATCTCTTAATAATTCAATTCAAAAGCACCAAAAAAATCTACTTCGCCACTCAACAGATGCAAAGATTGAATGTAACCCCATCAGCTTCGATCCAAATGCAAACTCAAATCTCAAACTTGATGGTGATTCAAAATCTGCAAGAGTACCTCAAATACCTGATCTTAACAACCTCTGTTGAACCAGCCACCAATCCTCCAGTCTGCTTCGGACTCTGTTCAGCTGAACAGCCAGTGCAGCAGCACCATGAAGCTGCTGCGGTAATGGAAGAGGAGAAACATACCTCAGAAGAACCCGAGGAGGACTCCGCTGACTTATCTGCTGACGAAGAGGCTGAAATCAAGAGGAAAAAGTCTCAAAAGCTTTTCAGTTTGATGCAGAAAAAGCTTAAAGCGCCAGCTGAACAAATCAAAGGCTGCCAAAATAAGACTCCATTACTCTGCCACGAAAAGATTTGCATGATGGCAAACTCGAAGAAAGTCTCGAAAGATCGAAAGATTGTCTGTGGTCACCCTGACAGAGAGCACTATGCGAAAGGTCTGTGTGGAAGCTGCTATTTGAGACACGGCAGAACCAAGAAGCCATGGAACTGTCCTCATGATAAGCTCTACGCTCTTGGTCTCTGTCAAAAATGTTATGCTAACAAATATAATAAGGTAAAATAGTCATTAGTTCTCCTGAAGACTAATCATTCTTCTCATTAGAAAAAGAAAGTTAATGATGTTCCTCCAACCAAGCATACCTGCACTAAGTTATTAGTTGCATTACAAGGGTCAAATACTCTGCTAAACACTGCTTTTGGTGGCTGTAATAAGATAGTCCCAGAGCAGAAGAGAACTCCATGCGATGCAGGAGTAGTGGTGAAGATGGAGAATAACTAAACGTGGAAAGGCGAGACGAGTTGAGGTGAGCGTTTTCCTTCAAGGTTAACTGGTATTATTCACAGACCATTATTGGTTGAGCCGGTGACTTTGAGGATGGAGAACAAGAAGTTGATTTGCATAAATTTTTCCAGATGTTTTTTTTTTGTTGCATTGAGTGTATTTATAAAATCTCTTTGCTGTAGTTGTGTAGGGAGCACTAACGCAGAGTCATTTACAATTTTATGAGTCCACGTTGCTTTTGAAGTGGTAGTTATCTTCTTCTTATGAAATAACTTATCAAATAAAATAATGATTTCAAACACTGTAGTAAGAAGTTTAAAATAACTTAAATTATTGCTGTAGTCTTAGCATAAGGATTTTTCCATGATAAAAGAAAGATGATAATCAAAATTGAGTTTCTCCCAGAAGTTTAGATGAGATCGAATGGAAGCGAGAAAGGAGCAATCACAATAGGTAGTAATTGGATAATGCGAAGCTTGAACGGTTCAAATTAAGTTTCAAAAACAATTGTTTTCGGACTTAAATTATTATTTTCAATCTTGTTGAGCTAGTTCAATACTAATGCTCATATTGATTGAATTACAATGAGCTATCAGAAAGCAAGCAAACAATCAATTTTTGCCCTTTGGTTGACTTATTTCTAATTTTTCATTATATATTTGAAAGCATTAAAAGTGACTTGCCAAGTAATACTTTAGAGAGAAGTAGAAATATATTCTTTGCTATCTATTCGAACGAAATACCTTCACAATCTCTGAGGATACAAACAAATATTGCTGAAGAATATTAATAACTGAACATCTTTATTTACTGTAATACTAAAGAGTGCAGAATCATCCGACTCAAATTCTGTCTACATCCATTTATCAAATTTGAGAGACAATCTATGCTATAGGTTATTAGCTTCAAACTCTCATGAATCTGACTATATTAATTATATTAAACTTAATCTCATAGTAAATTTTTAGGTAAGGAAATATTGTCCGCTGCAAGGATTTCATATAAAACAATATTTACACAGCAAGAACATCCACTTCGTTGAATTTAGATCAGGTTTCTCAATTTATTACTTGCTTCTCATCAAATCATAAAATCGTTGAATAAGACATTTTTATTTTTTCATAACTTCTCCTCCTTCTCTCTCTTCAATATATTGATTTTGATCATCAACTAGCTCATCCTGATCATCTCTCCTCACTAAGATCCAATTTACGATCTTAAATATTTTCAATCAACGATATTACCATGCAATTTTAGTATGTAACTGCCTCTTCAGTTATAAATACCAGAAATCTAAGAAAGTATCTTGTTAACTTAACAGTCAATTAAATAAAGCTTAGTCGAAACCATAATCACCAAATCCACATTTTAAACTCTTATTTCACGAAAAGCAAATGTATGCTCATCAGTTCAGGCTAAGAAAGAATGTCCTTGAATAATTGTTCTTGAGTTCGAATTTATGAAAATTTTTTCGCGGGTTTTTTAGACACACAATTCATTCAATCTGTGTATATATATATCTTGTCTGCAATTATAATTTATTTAGATTGCGATATAAAAAATACCGGGAATTTTTAATAAATGTGCGAAGAACTGAAGGAACTGAAGAAAGAGTTCTCCGAGATCTGGTCTCGTGATGGACTCGCTTCATTTTCAAATGCAAGTAACTTTGGTCTTGAAGATCTTAAACCTACACTCGACTTCAAATACCATCCACCTGCTTATAATCAAGAACTTGTCAAATACGACTCTGCTAGGGGTTCAGGCAAGCGGATTCCTAAATACGAGATGAGGAATATCTTCAGCGATGCCATGATATCATACAACTCTAACCACGACGACAATCCTGAGCAGATTGGAGTTGAGAATGACCTTTTTGGCATGAGCGACCATAGCGGTTCGAAAAACCTCAGTGCAAACCAAAGCAGCACTGCGGTTCCAATCCGCAGTCATGAGCAATCCATTAAGGACGAGTCATCAGACCTCCTCGGCCGTTCTTTTCATCACGATCGCATGATTGACTTCATGGATCACAACAGCCGCAGCCCATACCTTGATAATTTCCATTTCGATGAGTATGAGGAAAATAGCTTGAGTCAGATGTGGGGAGAGAGCACCTCTGCGCTACCGAGACACGATGAGTTCCCTCATTCATTTGATTTCGAACGATCGAATGCTCAGAGAGATGAAGCCCTATTCAACGGAGAGTTCATGAGGCCGCGAAATAGAGGTTTCAAACCTGTGAATGAAATGACCAAGTATCTGGAAAGTCCCGAGGTCACTTCAAACTCAAGAGACGACGAGGCTTCGAATTCGACTCTGAATAAAGACTCGAATAAGAGTGGCAAGTCCGCCTTTACGAGGGTTTCGGTGAAGAAAGAAGAAGGGCTTGGTGAGTCACCGTTTCATCAGGTCTCTATTGAAAAAAGTAAGATTCCAAAAGCGAAAATGATTTCGAGCTTCAACGATGATGAGGACGACAGTAAAAATGGGAAGAAGGAGACCAATGGGCTCAGAATTATCAGTCGAAGGGTTGTCGAGATCATCAATCAAAGAGGAGAAACGTCGTTTGTTGACGTGGCCGATATTTTGGTCGACGACATGAAGAGTCGAGCTCGCTTTGTGAAGAATACTTCCTTAGCGAAAGAAGAGAAGAATCTCAAGCGCAGAGTCTATGATGCGTTAAATGTGCTCATAGCCTCAAACGTTATAGAAAAAAACAAGAAACGAGTCATTCTAAAAGAAAGACAACACGGTATCGCTCAGCTGACGCGATATCACAACGAAAGCGCGCAAATTTTGGATAAGATAAAACAAGTCAAGGAAAGAAGAAAGCAAAAGTTAGAGAAATTGCAAGAGCTTATATCGAAGAATCTCGCTGTGAGAAATATAATAGAAAGAAACCGCAGAGCAGCCTTAAAATCAGCTTCTTCCTCCCAAAGCAGTAGCCAGACTCTAGCCGAGGAGCCTTCGGGTGCTTCAAAGAAGACGCAAACCAGTCAATCCAAGCATTCAAAGTTAAAATCAGAAGAAAGCGCTTTCGTGCCAAGTCAAAGCGAGCGCCTTTCATTCCCGTTGCTCGTTTTGAATTTGACTAAAGATGCTGAGGCTAATTTAAAATCGCCTGAAAGTGTTCAATTCGTCCCGTCGGAAGATCGCAGTGAGCTATTGATCACTTCAAATAGATGCTTTCAAGTGCTTGGAGATATTGATATCTTGCTCAAGATGAACATGCAGAAAGCATCGAAAGATTTCTTCTTAAAGCATTTTAAGAAGGAGCTACTTAATTATCTTCCCAAGAACTATTTCAGACAATCCGTCTAAGTGAGAAATTATATATATATGAACTTGACACTAAGACATTTTAACCAATGAGAGCTCACTCTGGGAAGAGATTGAATTTTCCTTTTTTCTCCCTCCCCACTTATTAAGAATGTATTTCTTTATATGAACATTTTTGATTCTATAATGTTTTACTTGAAGAATCAGCATAATTTCAAAGTAAATGAAAGTAAAGAATAAACTTATCTATCTTCTCTTAATTCTGGAATTTTAATTTCAGCGCTGAGCCCATTAGTCAAGCCTCAAAAGAGGCATTATATATATTTATAAGATCTGATGCTTCTCTTAAGCACTGCATTTTAATAAAATTTTACAGATTCCCGCAATTGTTGAAAATTCAAATTAACCATCCTATTCAAATTGCACATGAACTAAGAAAAAATACTTTGTTTATTTTGCGAATCCCATTTGACTGATTTTTGCGAAATAATAACAGAATAATGATAATAGGAATCAATGAAAGCCACATAATTATTAGTAGGTGCAATATCCAATACGTGGGGAGTGTTTAATGCAGATGCACGTATAAACTATTCCGTTACTGTTAATAGATACAATTTCAATTAGAATCTAATTTATCATGCA
>ENA-UOTZ01000652-UOTZ01000652.1-compost-metagenome-genome-assembly--contig:-NODE-652-length-28724-cov-8.009390_pt1 | contig 28724 bp, 10 predicted proteins | sample MGYA00238144_ERZ746983 | MGnify/ENA primary metagenome ERZ746983 (study PRJEB28759, sample SAMN06268863) | compost metagenome | isolation source: single cell | place: USA: California, Emeryville, Joint... | reverse complement strand
AAAAAAATAGGACGAGGTAAATATTCAGATGTCTTTGAAGGGATATGCTCCCTCAACAGTCAGAAAGTGGTTATAAAAATCCTCAAGCCAGTCAAAAAGACGAAGATCAAGCGTGAGATGAAGATTCTTGAAAACTTAAAAGGAGGACCTAACATTGTCACGCTATTAGACACTGTAAGAGATCCCGCTTCCAAATCTCCAAGTCTTATCTTTGAATGTATCAACAATACCGACTTCAAATCGTTGTTCCCAGTTCTGACCGACATGGATATTCGATACTACATGTATGAACTCTTCAAAGCGCTCGATTTCTGCCACTCGAAAGGGATAATGCACAGAGATGTGAAGCCTCAAAATATTGTAGTTGACCCCGAGAAAAAAATTCTTAAGCTCATCGATTGGGGACTTGCTGAGTTCTATCATCCCAACCAAGACTACAACGTGAGAGTCGCATCAAGGTTCTTCAAGGGTCCAGAGCTGCTCGTTGACGATGTTTACTATGATTACTCACTGGACGTCTGGAGTGCTGGAGCTATGTTCGCTTCGATGATCTTCAAGAAGGAGCCTTTCTTCCAAGGAAATGACAACTACGATCAGCTTGTCAAAATCACCAGAGTGCTCGGAACTGACGATCTATACAAGTATCTCGCCAAATACAAACTGAAGCTTGATGAAAATTATAATGGTCTCATCGAGAAATGCCCTAAGAAGCCATGGAGCAAATTCATTACCCCAGAAAACAAAGACCGAGCCAATGACGAGGCTATAGATTTGTTATCAAAAATGCTCGTTTATGATAAGGCGGAGAGAATATTGCCAAGAGAAGCCATGTTGCACCCTTATTTTGATCCAATTAGAAAAGCGAACTAAGGATTCTATGACTTTCTCTGTAAACTCCTTCATAAGATTTTAAACAACAAAAAATAATGACTAGGTTAGCAACATGATCATTGATGAAAGAGAAAAAAAACATCTTAGGGAGCCCTTACAAGCCTATTTGTTCAAAAAACTTTATCTTCTCTTTTCGAAATCTAACCATCTTTTGTTAGGGTAAATGCAGAAAATAAAAACAAAAATATTGAATATATAAATGACTGACCATCGGAAATTACTTAAGAAAACGAAATATAAAAAACCGAAGCACATAAGTATGTTTCTTGAGAACCTTGGCTGTTAATTCAAGAAGTAAAGAGTCCACTTTATCCGCACTCACAGTGAATTTTTTTGGGAAGCGATCCACTTGCCGTAATACGTTTTTAAACAAAAAATTTGCTACCTTAATCAAAACAACTTATATTCATCAGTGAAATAAATAAATTAAAGTTCTCTCAGAAGCGTTTAATAACTTGATACCAATTAATTTGTAACAAAAGGTGATGGAAAACCTGGCAAACCCGAAATCTGACAAAAATACACTACTTCCAACTCTCGAAGGCGTGACTCCACAAAAGTCAATGCTCTCTGTTGACGAGAGACCCCCACTATTGAGTTCTCAGCCTTCTAAAGTAGAATCTTCTCGAGATTTCACTCCCAACATGTCTCGTACCCCCTCTTCAAGCGTCATAAAGTCAGGTATGATATTTTTACTCTCTACCCCAGTAATCTCACAATAAACATAAAGAAAGTAAACCAGTCCTGAGGAGCAAAGGTTCATTTATGCAGAGTATACGTGATTCATCTCCTTATTTGGAGGATGAACATGGAGGAAGCAAAAAGCTTCACCATAGGAAGACAACGAGAAAACCAGATATGAAAAGAAAAACTACAAAAAGTTATGACAACGATCAATTTCTCCATGGATTTTCTGCTCGTGACAGCATCAATGACAGTGGCATTAACCGTCGTCTGAGCACTCAACCTAAGGATCGGCAATATGAAGATCTTAAAATGAGGTTCAAGATGCTACGCCATGAAATAATAGTACACGAAGAGCCCAAAGAATTCGCAGAGTTGAAGGAATTGCTCGACAAAAGTCACGAAATCCTACAACACGACGCTCTGCAACTAATTAAAATCGAAGAGATGAATGGCGTTGAGAAGCTTTCATATTTTAATGAGGATGCTTTCTTGGGAAAATGGATTAAAAAATTTTTGTTCGTACAAAGGTAAGAAATTTATTTTAAAAAAACCCGAAACTAACTTCCTCTCTTTTTAGGTCAATCAGCTTGTTTTGCTACCAAATTATAAAAAGTAGCCTCTTTGAATATATCTCATTGGTGGTCATCCTAGCGAACTGTGTCACACTTGCGATGAACAATCCACTTGCTGACGATGCAGAGTGGCAAGTTGTCTTGGATAACATTTTCCTTGCACTTTATACAGTTGAGATGGTCTTGAAGATTGGTGGACTGGGATTCATATTCAACAGAAATTCTTATCTCAGAGACTATTGGAATCTCTTGGATTTTGTGATTGTGATCACAGCTTATATTCCATTAGTCCTGAATTCGGGGACCGTAAACCTCAAAGCACTGAGATCTTTAAGAGTGTTAAGACCTCTCAGAACGATTTCCTCTATCAGATCTCTGAGGAATGTTGTAACTACATTACTGAAAGCGCTTCCAATGCTGGTGGATTCGCTGCTGATTGTTTTCTTCCTCATTATGGTGTTTTCGATCGCAGGCCTTCAATTATTCGCGGGCTATGCAAAACGGCGCTGTTTCGATCCCACTACAGGAAGATTATATATCGATGAGAATGGCAAAGATATTATCTGTGGATCGAGAAACTGCCCTCTTAGTTATGCTTGCGGTAAAACAACATTCAATCCCGAGAATGACCTTTCTAATTTTGATACTATTGCCAACGCTTTCTTGACCTGCTTCCAAGTTGTTACTATGGAAGGATGGTCGACCATCATGTACGAAACCATGGACGCGTTTACTCCAATCGCGTTCATCTTTTTCATTTTGCTGGTCTTCATGGCTTCATATTTCTTGCTAAACATTCTGCTGGCAGTTATAAAGGCCAAGTTTAGTGAGAGCGCACACAGCAAAAATGATGGAAAGATTCTGACCTACGACGAGAAGTTTGCAAAGCTTCTTGATGTTGCGAAGCTTAATGTCCTTGAGAAAATCAAAACTTATAGACTCAACGAAGGCGAAGTCTCAACGTATTACCAACTCAAACCTAATGGAACACTCCAGCCAACCAAGAAAAGTGCGAAGAAAAGCAGCAAGAAAAACAAAGACGACGGTATCCTGCGAAGGATGTCTACGCTCGCAGGGAAGTTCTTATCGAAGAGGACACTAAGCACAAATACACTGAAACAGTGTACTACGCTGCCTTTGAGTCCAAAGAATACAAAGATGCTAACACAAGAGGACAAGCCAGAGCATGAACTTCACAATAGTGACAACCACACCAATAATAATCAAATCAATGGAGGGCTAGTTCGTCATAATAGTCCTTCAGGTTTCACGACAGACGGAGAGAGACAGAATCCTATGCCATCTGATCGCCAGAATCTTCTTAAGACTCAGAATAAAGATGGCACGCCTTTAATTGATGAATCTAAGCTTGTATCCGCTCATTCACTGTCCAATCAACCTCTCAAATCAGATATTCCCATTGCTGAAGTGAAGGAAGAACATCTAGAGAATTCAATAGTAGTGCAACCTGTTGAAGATCAAGAGAACAGGGACTTAGTTCCCAAAAAAAGGAGGCCGACCTTTATTGAAAAGCGTGATCCGACGCCAATTCGTCCTCAAGTTACAAAAGAAGTTATTCTTACTGGGAATGCTGCCACAAGACCCCCACTGATGATCGGTATTGCTGGAATCAGCAAATCTAAGGTTCAAAATGGAAATATGAGAGCTCTCGAAATGGAAGATCTCTTCATGCCAACCAAAACCTCGAAGATTTCACCTATAAGTTTATTTGAGAAAGGCTCTGACCATGACCATCCTCTCAAACTTGGAACTAGGAGTGGAAAACGTAGAAGGTCTACTAAAACACATCGTACTCTAATCAAAGGACGTACTCCAAAGCATTCTGTCTTTGAAGAAGACCTGATAGACTCATTCGAAGTTAGTTCTGTGGAGCCTTCAGTCAATTACGCGAGAAGAAGGTTGGGAAGCAAGAAGAGCATCATTAGCGATGGAGAAATGAGGAGTGGAAGTCATACGGGCACCTACAAAGCTCGTAAATCGAATTCAAAGAAAAGCTTAGCTGATCTCGATGGTTCTCCTCATCGTCAACACCGAGGCACACGTATGGATTCTGCCGTATCAAGAGTATTTGACAAAAGAGAAGACAAAAGAGAGGACAGCAATGTGGCTCGGGCAGTTTTTGGAAATCATAAACCCGAGGGGACCGAAGAGGGTGAAGAGGACATCATTAATGTTTCAGATGAGGAAAAGTTCTATCTCGACATCAGAGCCTTCAAGATGGTGCCTCTTCGAAAAAAAGAGTATCAGTCGTCCTCTCAAGATTCAGTCCTCCCCAAAGTGTTTGAAAAAAAGAGAGATCTTGTTCTTCAGAAACAGATGGATAAAATCCGATATGCAAGGCCGGTGATGGTTTACCCACTTGATCACGGGAAAAGAAAGAAAAGATCGAGGAGTGCCAATGGAGAGGATCCCAGTGAAAAAAGCGGGTTAGTATCAAGCGCAACTTCAATACCTATTCGAAAGAGAACACGTTCTCAGTCAGCGTCCAGGCCCCTCATGAGCTCTGTGACTATGGAGAACAAAAACACTGCCGTTCAACGACTAAGCACAACTGGCGGGGTGCAGAGGCTAGGCACAAATAACGGTCTTCAGAGAATGGGCACACAATCGAGTTTTAAGATGTCGAAGAAATTATCAGTTCGATCGGACACAAAGAGAGCTTCATCAACCGATGGTGATGCTGTTCCTGAAGGGGGGGTTTCTGAAACTGACAGAAAGCAAGCACAACTGAACACAATTAAAAAGTTTGGCTATAAAAACGTTGGAGAAAAAAATCTTGGTCTCCAGACACACAATCCCAACGAGAAGCTCGTAACTTTCGAAGATTATCAGACGAAAATACATGAAGAACTCATCGATCCAGAGGAAGAGAAGAAAGAAGCTGCCGATGGACCTGACGTCATGTACATGAAATTGAGGGTAACATTTCGTTCTTATCGAGACAATTCAAAAATAACTTTTTTATAGGAAAAAGAGGCGGACTCTAAGAAACCAGTGGTGAAACATAGAAACTTTTCTGTTCCCGAAATTATGAAATACACGTTTAATCTGCGAGAGTTGAATTCAGTTCGGATGTCGTTGATGCCAAGAAAAAGTGATTACGAAATATGGTTTCCTGGTTACTTCGGCCTAGTAAATTACCTCTTTACTTTCTTTGAATTGTAACCACACAAACTTTCTAAAGGTAAAGGCATTTAGAAATCAAATCAAAAAGTTTGCACTTTCGGATGCATTTACAAATTTTATCCTCTTGATTGTCATTCTAAATACTACAACCCTCGCCTTGGACGGGATCTCAGACTCTGAAACAGTGACGAATTTATTCTCCCAAGCAAATTTGTCATTCACAATAATTTTCGCCATTGAGATGGGACTGAAGCTAATTGGAATGGGGCTAATAGGTTCTATTGAAAAAATTCTCAGTTTTCTTACTTTTTTCCCATAGAATATGTTAAAGATCTGATGAACTGCTTCGATGGTGCCATTGTAACGATCTCTTTGGTAGAAGCACTCTTTTTAACAGGATCTGCGAAAGCCGTTTCTGCCTTCAGAAGTGCGAGAATCTTCAGAACATTTAGAGTATTGAGAGTCACACGTCTCTTACGTTCACTTGCCTTCATGAAAGTGATCATTGGAGTCATTTCACGTTCCATCAAGAACTTCGCTTCCATTGCACTCTTGATATTTATTATGCTGTTTATCTACACTTTATTGGGAATGCAAGTGCTGGGTGGCAAACTCGACAAACCTCTGAACCGAACTCTTTATGACTCATTTTACGATGCTTTTCTTTCCTCGTTCCAAGTGATGATCACAGAGAATTGGAATAATGTTCTCCAATCAGTGTATGCTTCTAATTTTAGTACTTGGCTCGGCTCAATTTATCTCGTTTCTTGGGTGATCATTGGAAACTGGATTCTCCTCAATTTGTTCCTTGCGATATTACTAGACGAATTTACAAGCGATGAGGCCAAAAGAGATCAAGAAGAAATTGAAGAAGAGTTAAATAATGGCTCTGATGATGATGGTGAACAAGCATTGTATTCACGTTATTCTGGCATGGGTATAAGCAGCTCTGGGGTCGCTGGTGGTTCTTCTTCAAATGTTGTTTCAAAATCTCAGAATAACACCAATAAAAACTCTAACAATAACTCTCAGTTGAAACTGAGATCAAGCACCTTCTATTCTACAGCGGGACGTGTATTTGATTCAGACTTTGATGACCTGGAAGAAATTGGCACGAAAAAAGTTAAAGCGAAGAACCCGTATGAGGGAATTGAGTGCGAAGATTCGTTATTTTTCTTAGAGAAGAATAACATATTCAGATTTTTCTGTGTCAAAATTATCACTCACTCAAAATTTGAGACCGTGATTTTGATAGCGATAGTAATCACCAGTGTGAAGCTTGCTGTGGAAACATATTTCACTGGCAGTAATACCAGCGCGACAGAAGGGTTCCGCTACTTCGACTACGTTATGAACATTTTCTTTTGTATTGAAATGGTCTTGAAAGTGATTTCCATGGGACTTATATTGGATAAAGGCTCTTACCTCAGAGATGAATGGAACATGATGGATGGTTTCATCGTGGTTACTTCTATCATTGATATGTCAGTGCCTTCAGTGAATATAGCCTTTATCAGAGTAATTCCCCTCTCAGTTGGTACTCATCGATAACATACTTTTACTTAGATCTTACGTATGTTGAGGACGCTCAGACCGCTCAGATTTGTCAGCCATAACGAAAGCATGAAGCTGGTGGTCAATGCCTTGATAAGTTCGATTCCTGCTATCTTGAACGTAGTGATAGTGCTTTTCATGGTTTGGTAAAGAGATAACTCTCACTTGAATTTTCTAAAATCTACCTAGGTTGATGTTCGCAATCTTTGGGATGAGTTTACTCAAAGGGAAACTCGGGAAATGTCAAACTCCTAACTACATCTCATATTATAATATTGGTTCCACTCAGGTTAACTATTCATGAGCTGCCTGAATCTAAACAATATGGTCTTTGTTAGTGTGAAGCTCTTGGCTATACTTGGGTCACTCAGATCATCAACTTCGAAAACATAGGACAAGGATTGCTATCAATTTTCACTCTATCTACAATCGAAGGCTATCCAGACTATATGGGACTTAACATGGATGCTGGCGATTCCGATACTGTAAGTTTCTGAGATTTTTTCCCATAATTTTGAATTTCGAATGAATAGGGACCTATACAAGGTGGTTTTTCGGCTATCGCTTTCTTCTACATGGCCTTCCTGCTTGTGGGGTCATTGTTCTTGATGCAATTGTTTACTGGAGTTATCTTCATGAAATTTACTGAAAATCAAGCTGAAACTAAGAAAGGACAAGGCAAATTGCTCACAGAAAATCAGCAAAAATGGGTAGAGATGCAACGAATGATTATCGCTAAGAAGCCGCTTGTCACAATTCCTCCTCCGAAGAACAAATTCCGAAACTGGGCCTATCGCGTTACCAGAGAATGGGGAGATGGGATGTACTTCGATTTTATTGTCCTCATATTTATTCTTGCAAATATTGCCACTATGGCCATGACTTACGAAGGAACCTCTGATGCCTTCGACAACAATTTAACCAATATCAACTATATGTTCACCGCAGTTTTCATCGCAGAAGCCCTCTTCAAAATCCTAGGGATTGGTTTTAGGTACTACTTCAGAGATGGTTGGAACAAATTCGACATGTTCGTTATTGCCTCTTCAGTTATTGACATACTTGTTTCTCTGGTGGGAACCAGCTTTTCTTTTCTGAGAATCGGGCCTCAGCTAATTCGAGTCGTCAGAGTCCTAAGAGTCACGAGATTGTTCAAGCTCGTTCGGCAATTGAAAGGAATCCAAAAGATCTTACTGGTGCTCTACCTTTCCCTGCCTGCCATTTTAAATTTAATTGCACTTCTGTTCCTGGTCTATTTCATCTTTTCCGTCCTGGCTGTCTTCCTTTTCCAAAACATTACGAAGGGCATCGATATAGATAACAATTATGTTAATTTCTCAAATTTCGGCATCGCGATGCTAACACTCTTCAAATGTTCCACGGGTGAGAATTGGTATAGAATCATGTACGATACAGTAAACCCTATTCTTTGCTCAGATGGTACTCAGAGTTGCGGTCAATGTAATCCTAATATTTTAATTTTTCATACTGAATTCTTTTTCACAGCAATTGCGCCGCTCTTTTGGATCATGTTCATTCTGGTTGTCCAAAACTTAATGATTAACATGCTTTTGGCCGTTATGATTCAAGAGTTTGAGAGCAAATATTTCAGCGATGGAGATGTCCTTTCATTGGATAAGTTTAAAGAAAACGTGAGTGATTTCGATAAATGGTGGGCAAAGCTGCACAAAAAAGGAGACGGCAAGAAGATAAAATCCACAAAACTTATCGCACTCTTCTCCAAACTGCAGAAGCCATTAGGTAAATTGAATCCGAATCTACACTCTTCTAACTAAATCGCCCAATTCATTCTAGGATTTTTCGACCCCGAGAATAAAGATAACAATGACCAAAAAGCACAGCAAAAAGATATCGCCAAGCACATTATGAGGATGAATTTGCAATGGTAACTATATAACTCGAACGGTGATTTTCTGAAAATTGTTGTAGTGATCGAGAGAGCTGTGTTTACTTTAACGACGTCCTTTTTGCAGCTTTGAAGAGAGCTTATGAGAAATATATTACCAAAGAAGCCGACGAAGCCATGTTGGAGTTTGTTCGCTATGAAGAATTTAAAACCATGAGATTAATTCAGAGAGAAAAAAGAAAAGTAGGCATTATTTCTAGCTGTGATCATCAATTCTCTTAAACTTTTATTTCAGATGAATCGCAGAACGAAAAGCACAGGAGAGGAAACTTCGAAACATTCTTTCAATCCTTTGCTCGCTTTTCTTTACTTCAGGATGAGTCTCATGGCTTGGAAAAATTATGTAAAAGAGAGGGAGGAAAAAATGATACAATGCAAAGAAGATGGAATTGAATATATACCTTCTCCTGAAGAGTCGTCAACAGATCCCGATGCGGAGCAAGACTATGATTCAGAGTTTGAAGAAAGAAGTGATGAGGGTGGAAGTGAAGGAGACGATGATGATGGAATAGAAGAGCTTCCGGAAGGAGAATCCTCGTCCAACAGCGAAGAGCAAGGGTCTGAAAGTCAAGTTCTTGATAGATCAATTAATTACAACAAATCTGGAAGCGTAATCAATGGTCTTAGCCGAAAAGCATCACAGATTGCTGATGACAGCATCTCAAAAAGCCATATTCGTGAGATTCAAGAATATGCTAAGGGAATAGCATCGTTGAAATTGATTGAGCGTGAATCGATTGGAAAAATTAGGAGCATGAACAAGAGTCCAAAGGTCTCAGAAGGTCAGGATGAAAAAAGCCCTATATAAGATATTACTAATTTTGTTTTTTAGATATTGGCATTCAAATAGTTTAATGAATTGAAAAAATTGTTATGGATTGATTTGTGTGAATTTGCCAGGTAAACTGACTTCATACTATCAGAGAACTGTCTTAAATACACAATGCAAGGGCATTGTCGTTTCAAATTTTTGTGGGTAGAAAGCCAAGACAAAGGTTAAAATTAACAGCATTAAAATAGTAACTAAAATCCATTAAGATATGGAAGATGCCTTCATCTTGATGAAGCTTTTCATTGAGTTTCTAATGATAATTCAAACTCGTTTTGGAGCTTAATTGAATAGAGTGAACTAGCAAAATCTCCTAGTCTACAGAAATTAACGACGACTTATGCTACCAACACATCATTTTGTGACCAAAGATCAGCCATTTCTCATTATGGAAATATGGAAAGAAACCTTTTTCGATAACTTAGGCCATCGTTTTTCATGATATATGCAGCATTCTGACAATTAAAATTCTTGATGTTACTTTATGATTTGATTCTGCATACTTTTCGAAGAAGCAGCTATTGTTTGCATCGTTTTGTGCGTTATGAGAACCTCCAAACCACAGACGGACTATTTTACACAGCTATACCGTTTCTATTGGAAGGTCCTTAAGTTAACGGGAAACTTCTCCTAAAAATCTATATTAAATATCTTGTGTTATCCCTCAAAATGAGATTATAGCATACTTCCATCGAGAGACATCCAAAATATGCTGCTAAGATTGAGGCTTACCAACTATTATGCTCTTAAAATGTTAATGAAGTTTTTTTCTAAGGAAATGAAATTCATAGTCCAATTACAAGTTTAATTTATGTTTCAAAAATAAAAGTATAAATTAGGGAGTTGGACTGATAGTGCAAGTCGAAAATTTTTCTGTTAAAGTTGTCAGCTTCCTATTTGCGCTAGTTGTTGAATACTTTGATCTGCTACTTTCGTTTCACTATACATAAAACAAAATTTGTGATCTGGGTGCTGGTTGAGCCTCTGATATTCTGAATCAAGAACTCTGTTATGGTTCAACCTTTGAACTTTGAAGAACCAGAGACATCAACAGGCAGATTGGAACAGCTTTCGTTTTTTATTCTCTAGCCTCTATCCAATCAGTATTTTTCAAATTTAATTCATTATATTAATGAAATTAATTTCAAAAACCAGCAAACGCTCCTCTCTTGACACCTCCAATAATTGGTATTCTAAACTAAACCAAATGAAAGTCTTTTTATAAATATCCTTAGTCAGGATGAAAGCTCTGATTTTTGATTTAATTCGTCCACTCTATGAGTGGTTGAAGTATTGTACTATTAGTCCGGAGTTGATTTTAGCAGGTTATCCAATAAAACAGTTTTAGTGCTCTTCTATTCGATTAAGTTATAGAGAAAAAGCTGTGCTGTTTGGACCTATGGCAGGCAAGAATTATTGGAGGTAGTATTTCATTCTGCATCACTTTAGCAATCTAATCTGCTACTTATTGATTGGAAACTCTTAAGAATATATCTGGAGGCCCTGTGCTATCGGAAAGTTTCGATGAGAAAGAAGCAAGAAAAAAATTATAAAATAATAATTTGCTGCTGTCAATGTGTTTCCATCCTGTTCATAAAAAATATCGAGCAAAATATTTTCTTGAGGTTAATAATTATCAAATAATTTAAATAATGAGCCCAATATTCTTCAATGGCCAACAATAGTGCAAAGTTGTTCCCAATATCGCTAATATCATGCATTAAATGTTTTAATATTGCACGTTAAAATGCTCTAAATATATCGCCTCACTCAATTAATAAAAATTCCTGGATTGGTTCATTTGATTTATTTCCATTAACGATTTATTAATGCAATAATTATAATATTTGAAATACAACTGTGAAAAGATGGACTCTGTGACGCCAAAAGTAGAACAGATACCCCCAAAAAAACCATCTACAAAAAAGGCTAAAATCACAGCTGCACTGAAAATTCTTGTTGTGCTCGGCGTGATTGGATATACTGCATACACGATCTACAACTCTGTAGACTCCTACGTTTCACTTAACTTCACAGGTAATACTGTGATTACCATTACACAAAACTGGGAGCAGTTATATATCAGCGGGATTACCGTTGCGATTGATGGTGATTGTCCCTCTGGATACGAAGAGGCTTATAATTATGAATGGGGAGGGACCTATGCTGGTTGCGACTGTACAAGTCTATCTACTTCCCAACTCAGCACCTACAATACGACTGCAGTGAGTAACGGCACCTGCTCTACCACTCTCAAAAGTGCTGGTTGCACCGATATAGAAGCTATTCCCAGCAGAAATTTCACATTCTGGGGGATATATAACAATAAAAAGACAACCATTTGTGTAAAGCGAAGCACTGTTACCTATCAGGATTCGTATCCTATGGCATCTGAATTCGGATGCTCAGATGGCTGGACGAATTGTGGTTCCACGACGGTCAGATCCGAAGTTTTCTGTGTTCCATCTGGAAATTCTTGTCCTATTGTGAGCATACAACTCACATGGTATGACAATGCTACACTGAATTCAAATACCTGCACCGTTGACACGAATTGTTTAGTATTCCAAGTCAACGGTACGAAATGGCAGATGCTTAACTATTCCACTTCTAGTGAATCAGGTCTTCCTATCGTGGAATTTGCTCTAAATCAGTATCGGATGTGTGCGACCGAGTCGGAAAAAAATATTTATCCTGGCCGTATACCATACATTCTGGATGTCGACCAAAATGTGGGGTGCACCACAAATGACGTAACCTATTGGAACCTAATGATAGATATTGAAACCGAAAGAGATTTGTTTAAGGCGAATGACATTTACGATTCCGTAAGCGCGCTTCCAAATCGAGAATTTAATGATGAACATACATGGTCCATTTTTGCCAGAAGATATATTCCTTGGGATGGTTCCAGAGACGCTTGCCGAAACGCATTCGAAAATTTTGCAAATTCCGGGAATGTTGTGAGTAATGTTTTGAAAGTTCAGCTTGCAAATCTGATCGTAACGAGCATATCTGCTGCCATATCGTCAGTGATCATCCCAATCATCGAGTTCATGATGATGCATAAAAAGTGTGCGAATCGTTGTGCGAAGACCGCCAAAGCCAAGAAAATCACCAATTGGAGTGCAAAACTGATGAAACTTCCAATCATCATTGTGGCTATCATATTTGTCGTAGACAGTGAGAATAGCTTCAGCTCAATTTTAACTAACGAGTGTATCGACTCGAATTACTCAAGCTACGTATCTTCTCTTTCGTCACAGCTTGAGACAATTCAAACAAATAACATTATATTCCTATCTACCCCTGCAGGATTGGTCATCTTGGAGATAATTCTGACAATGTATGGGGAGAAAATAAAAGGAAAACTTTTGAAATGCGTAGAAAAGAAAAATAAAGTCGGCTCTCTCAGCAATGTAGAAGAGACCAATGCAAAACTTCAGGCCTTTCCTCAGATAAAATTGGAGCCTACTGACAAAGTGCTTGAAATTGCTGATCTTGAGGATGAAAATAAGCAACTCAATGATGAAAAAACAACGCCGAAAGTTAATTAACTATCAGTGATCAATTCATATCATTTACTAGAGTAAATCTCTGTATCTGGCTTCCCATTGATAATAATTTGAGACCTCAGCATCGTAATTTTGTAGATAGATAGCTAGGTAAATTTGCTGCTTAAAAAATCAAAACCCTAAATAATAGTATAAAAGTTGGGCATAATTAATAGCAAAAATCGAAGTAAACTGTTTTCTATCCATCAATTCTCAAAGGGAGAATTCGATTTTGAGCTATTCGCCTGGGCTACAAAAGCAGTCATCTATGGACCTTTCTTAAGTGAACAAACCCTCTTCTTCAGCTCACGAAAAGGCGAATGCTGATTATGATTGATAAAATAGCATTCAAATGCAATACACTGAGAAAGAATGAAAAAAATTTTTAAATTCATCAAATGTTTTTGGTTATTCCATTGAGAATTAATGAATTAACCTCATTGAAGGGTTTCCATAATATATAGTATAAAATGTAGCGAAAGAGATTCATGCACAAAGCGAGTATGAAAAAGTAGCAAGAATTTCTCTAGTTTATTTAAACCTAATTATGATCTGACTCACTAAGAGAACAAAATACAGAATTTTCCCATTGATTTGATCGAATATTATAGAAATCATAAATACAAAGAACTCGAGATTCTTTTTGGCTAGTGAATCATGAGTTACATGCCGGTCACGATTAAAGGATAATTGTCTGAGATTTAACACTCATCGAAGATAACATTAATATCTTCAGGATCCGTCGATACTTTTTGTTTGCAGTTTCTTCTTTTGATTTTATATTGAAATTTCAAATATCTTCCCACTTTCCTTAAGATTCTCCTGTTCTAACATCCCGAAAGTGCTATCTTTGGTGTAAGGGCATTTATAGCTCCATTCTGAAATCAAAATATTGCTGGAATTCTGCAACTGTGTCTGGATCAATTTTTTCTTCAGTAGAGTGTGATGAAAAGACATATTTGTGCTCAATTCAAAAATGAGTTGCAGTGATCTCATCATTTTAAATATCCGTTGCTCCTTTCATGTCTGCAATCGTTTGTCTTGGAGGATCTGAAGCTCTTTCTCTTTTGATAAACTATGAAATTTGTCATTACTGGACGAGCATCTTCATTATTTGAAGTCGCTCAAAGCAATCTGGAAATATTGAGCAGAGCTTGATCTTTCTCACTTGACCTGAAAGGAGTGACCAGAAAGATATTTTGTGGTTCGACCTTGGTGTGGAGTTCAGGAATTTTATGAATTTACAATAATTTTTATTGCAGTTGAACTTAGCAAGTCAAGTTCGACAATGAATCTTATATCTTTGAGGTGCAATCTAAATAGGGAGGACTTTTTCAAGTTTATTTTGCTGCTGAGTGCATAAAGTTGTGATCAAGCTCCGCAGAGAATCATTCAATATTGCGATCTTGATAAACTTTCTTGATTACTTATCAAGAATTTGGTATAGCTATTATATATGAAATGAGAGAAAAATATGCGCACAGCTTCTCGGATTCAATAGTCTAAAGTATAATTTGATAATGTCTTGATCTCAATAAAGAATGTAACCAATTCTAGCCTCATGATTATGGAATATTTCATATTTTCTTCTCTAAAAAGAAATTGGTCAATTGATTAGGATGTAAATACAATATAACAATAACAATATTCAAATAGACCCTCTCTATTAGAAACTCAATCAAGCAGACATTATTTATTCCACAACTTTTATTTATTAACAATTAATTATAAATGGAGCAAATAGAAGATGTAGACAATGAATACAACTAACCGGTGTGTTTATTATTTTGAGAATAAAATCATATAGTATAGATCTCGAAAAGCCCTGAAAAAGATATCAAATCAGATTCGGCCACAAAGGAAACCAGTCTGCTCATACAGTACGTTGCTAGCAAGGGTGTTCCTTATATACCTATATGGAAAGCTTCCTGCCATCTTAAAAGAAATTCTTTGAAATTGTTCCAATGTTTCCAAGCTTTGCAAAACAATATAACAATCAGCTTCAAAATGGAAATTCATAATGGGATGTTTCATCTTGGTGAAGCTTACAATTTGAGTTCGAATGAAAACTCAAACTCTATTTGGAACTTTTATTGAAGAGAAAAAATGAGCAAATCTCCCGGTCTTTGATAAGTAGTTGTGATCTAAGTTGTCAAAATGTTATTTGTTATCACTAATCAGCTGTTTCTCATTTTTGAAAGAACGAATTTTTTTTGCTCTCAGGTTTTGCAATATATATACTCTCATGATAATTTGAGATATTAAATTTTTTAATCCAGTCGCCTTAAAATTTTCTTTGCAGAATGGGCACGAATGAAACAAACAAGTTTTTTCTCAACTTGGGCAGCTTTTTCATAATGTGTAACCTTGCGCATCAGGGCACATGTATCATTCTTTGTGTTAATTTTGACTTGGCTATGCATGTTGTTAAAATAAGCATCTATTATTACATTTATTTGTGTCTGATGAGAACTTGTAAAGAATGGAGTTTTCACACAACCAAAAGCTGTTTCTATTGACTGTTCATTTTTGGTAGAGAAGACTTCTGCAGAATTTCAATTTTAAGGAAGTGTAACTTCACTTCAGAATTCTGTTTTCTCTCAAAATGGGAGATTTTCAACATCTCTAGCACATATATTGAGAGTGAGGCTCACAAATCACTAAGATCTTAAATGTTAGTGACGATTGTGTCGATGGAAATGGAATTCATATTCCAATTAAGGGATTAATTTAATTTCCAAAATAAAAAATATCTAATTCGGGGCGTTAGATCGATAACGTCGATTCTAACGTTTTTTCTTTTAAAGTTGTATGCTTCTCATTTGGTTAGTTGTTGGAATCTTTGATCAGTGACTATTGTATCAACAAAAAAATATAATAATGCTCTCCCTTTCTTCTACCTCCTTGAAAATCATCAACTGCTTCATTATGCAAGTTGATGTCTCTGGCTCTTCAACATTTGAAGGGTAAGTCATAAAAAACTCTTTCTTACAATATTAGAGCCTAAATAAACTTCCAGACTAAGGATTGTTTCTTTTGATCGTAGGATATTTTTTTCCTTCTCTCGAACATTTTTTCCTCGTAGTCGAGACTTAATGAGGCTAACCTTCACTATGACATTTTTCACTGTATTGTCTTTAGTTAGATGACAAACAATACTCTTGCCTTTTAATTTGTTTGGTCATATAGAAGCGAAGCTTTTCATGAGCAAAAACAGTGCATTTCTGTTAATGCGCTCCACTCTTATTTCTCCTTCTGATGGAGTTTTTTCTTTTAAATTTAACTCATCATATTTATTAAAACTGATTAATTTAAAGAAACTCCAAAAAGGTTAGATTATGTCGACATCGTCAGTACTTTGATTTTTTGAGCTATTACAGAAGCAAGTCTCTTTATAAAATGTCCTTAGTCAGGATGGAAGACCTGATTCTGGATCGAGAGAGCCCATGCCATAAAAACTTGAAAGACTTTATTTACAGTCTGTGGTGGATTTTGACAGATTCCATAAAAAATCCGCTTTTGTGTTCTTCCATTAGCTGCCGTTGTCACATAAAAAATGTGCTTTGAACCTAATAAAAAATTAGAGCAACATCCATTTCTGAAGTTAATGATTCGCAGATTGTGATTCTAAACCCAACATCATTTATAAGTTTCTGTCCTAGTGTAGCCTCGTGTAAAGTTGTGCCTTATTTCAACAAAATAGACCTTGGAATTTTGTTTATATGAGTGAGGAAAACACCCTCTTAATATAACGCCTCAGTTAATTAATAAACATTCCTGGATTGGCTGATCTGAATTGATTCACTTGACTATTTATTAATGCGACAATAATAAAATTATTAACACTCACTTATAAATACAAAACTGCTGAAATGGACTCCGTTAAGCCGAAGGTAAAAGAGGAACCTCAAAAAGAAACCTCGACAAAGAAAGCTAAAATCACCACTGCACTGAAAATTCTTGTCATCCTAAGCGTGATGGGATATACTGGATACACGATCTATAACTCTGTAGATTCATACGCTTCACTTAATTCTACAGGAAATACCGTTATTACCATTACACAAAACTGGGCACAACCCTATATCAGTGGAATCACCGTGGTGATTGATGAAGATTGCCCCACCAATTTCGAAAAGGCTTATTACTATGAATGGGGAGGAACCTATGCTGGTTGCGACTGTACAAGTCTATCTACTTCCCAACTCAGCACCTACAATACGACTGCAGTGAGTAATGGCACTTGCTCCACTACCTTGAAAAATGTAGGCTGCACCGATATAGCAGCTATTCCAAGCAAAAATTTCACGTACTGGGGGATATATAACAATAAAAAGACAACCATTTGTGTGAAGCGAAGCACTGTTACCTATCAGGATTCGTATCCTATGGCTTCTGGATTCGGATGCTCAGATGGCTGGACGAATTGTGGTTCCACGAAGACCAGATCCTATGTCTTCTGTGTTCCATCTGGAAGTTCTTGCCCTCTTGTGAGCATGCAACTCACTTGGTATGACAATGCCACACTGAATTCAAATACCTGCACCGTAGACACGAATTGTTTAGTATTCCAAGTTATCGGTACAAAGTGGCAGATGCTGAACTATTCCACTTCTGGCGAATCAGGTCTCCCTATCGTGGAATTTGCTCTAAATCAGTATAAGATGTGTCCGACTGCCTCAGAAAAAAATAATTATCCTGGTCGTACACCATACATTTTGGATGTCGACCAAAGTGTAGGTTGCACCACTTCAGACGACATAACATATTGGAACGTGATGCTCGATATGAAACCCGAAAAAGATTTGTTTACAGCGAATGAGATTTTCGATTCCGTGAGCGCACTTCCAAATCGAGAATTTGATGACAAGTACACTTGGTCTATTTATGGTAGAAGATATATTGAGTGGGACGGTGCTTCTGAAAATTGTAGAAATAAATTCGGAGAGTTTATAGAATCTGGAACGGCTGTGAGTAAAATTTTGAAAGTTCAGCTCGCAAATGTGATCGTTACCAGTGTATCTGCTGGCATAGTGTCAGTGATCATCCCAATCATCGAGTTAATGATGATGCACAAAAAGTTTGCCAATCGTTGTGCGAAGACCGCCAAAGCCAAGAAAATCATCAATTGGGGTGCAAAACTGATGAAGCTTCCAATCATCATTGTGGCTATCATATTTGTCGTAGAAAGCGCGAGAAGTTTTACTACAGTTGTGGGGAACTCGTGTATTGACTCGAATTTCTCAAGTTACGTTGTTTCTCTTGCAGACGAGCTTGGCACGGTTCAAGAAAATAACATTATATTCCTATGCACTCTCGCAGGATATGTCATCTTGGAGGTAGTTCTGACAAAATACGAGGATAAAATAAAAGAAAAAGCTTTGAAATGCGTCGAGAAGTGCAAAAAGAAAAATAAGGTCACCTCTCGTGACAGTCCGCGGGAGAAAAACGAGGCCTCTCCTCAGATAAAAGTAGAGTCACTTGATAAAGTGCCACCCGCAAATGCTGATCTTGAAGATCGCGTTCCTTTTACACAGAAAGAAGAAGACGGTGAAAATAAGCATCTTGATGATCCAAAAAACGCCTAGAAATTGGGATGAAAATAGAGAATCCGTGATAGATTCATATCATTTATCAGAGTAAAACTCCGTAAGTGATTTTTAAGACTTGCCATTAATAATAGCATGAGACTTTAGAATCGCAATCATATGAATAGCTAACTAAGTGAAGTTGTTACTTTCAAAATCAAAACTCTAAATCACAGTGTAATTTTCTGAAATAGGAGATAACTGTCTTATATTAAATTCAGCAGTACGCCCAATTCAACCGAGAATTCATTTTTGATCTACACCTCATGGGAGACATAATCAGAAATATATGAACCTATTATATCATTTTTTCCCTCCTAAATTGCTGTATAACAAACCCATATCTGTGGAGACTCTCAAGCTAACGTCAGAATAAGCATTTTCAAAATAAAATAAACTGATATCAACACGATTTAGTCGTTTGGTCCATCTTTAGGGAATATATTTTCGACTTTTATACATTACATTGATATTTATTTTGGTAATAACTAGTTCAATTAGTAATAAAATTTGTTGTTAGCCCATCGAGAGACCTTGATTCATCAATAAATCAGAGTCCCAACATTAAGATGATTTCCTAGAGTTTAAATACAATAAATTCATAGAAGATGTAAGTATGAATAAGTTATTATTAAGTTCTCTAGTTTATTAAACGGTTTTGTGATTTGCCTCACTTATGGACAAAATAGAATTTTTCTATCGACTTAATCAACTATAATAGACATATGAATAAAAATGGCCAGAAGATTTTGCTGGCCTGAGAATCGAGTCACAAGGTAATCACGATTTAAGAATTGTTATTTGAGAGTTAATCTTCATCACAGGTAACGGTAGACTGATATTTTCGAGATTAGCCACTCTATTAATATTTTCTTCTTCTTTTAATTCCAGATTGAAAATTGCAAATATTATTCCATTTTCATTCTGATTTTCCTGGGCGAACATCTTGAATATACTTTCTTTAGTGGAAGACCAACATTTTTCTAGATTCTTTGAATTTGACATTGGCGATTTCGTTCTCGGAAAACTAAAATCGCTAAAATCCTGCAACAGTGACTGGTCAAGTTTTTCTTCAGTATCAACAAACTCCGAGTCATCGTTGTGGATAGGAGACATACTTGAGCTCAACTCAAAAGAGAGTTGTAGTGATCTCATAGTTTTAATAGTTAGTTGTTTCTCTAATGTTTGTAATCGTTTGTCTTGGAGAATCCGAAGTTCTTTTTCTTTCTGGTAAGCTGTGAAATTTGTCATAACTGGACGGACATCTTCCTTATTCGAAATCGCTCGGAGAAACTTGGAAATATCGAAGAGCGTTTGGTCTTTTTCACTTGAACTGAAAGGAGTTACAAGCAAAATATTTTGAGGCTGGTTCTTTATGTGAGTCTCAGAATCCTATAGTTTTAAATAAAAAAATCATTGTTGTTGTTGAAATTAACAAAGTTAATACATCCACAAGTATGATGTCTTTGGGATGCACTCCGAACAGAGAGAGGTCTTTTTTCAAGTTTATTCTGGCTGCTGAGTATACAATAGTTGTGATCGAGAACCACAGAGAAATAATGTTGAATATCGAGGGCCTTAAGGATCTTGCGAGCATACTGCAGGAAATTATTGTGAATTAAACTGAAAAATTTGTGCTTTACCTTCTCTGATCCAGTTATGTAAAGTATAATTTGATAATATTTCGACATTTCTCTAAGAAATTCATCCAATCCTGGTCGCTTGATTATGACATATTTCTTTTTTTCTTTTCCTAATGTAAGCTTACAAAGAAATCAGAAAATTGATAGTAACTAGATTACCACTACTGCGTTTGAAGATTTGCAGTATTTGAGACCTCTTCTGTGAATGAGGGTATCATCAAGATCGAGTAGCAAAAATTTCTATTGAAATACTTGAGAAACTGTAAAATATCCATTCTCTACTGAGTGAGTTGCATTTCTACGTAACTGTTTCGGTTGTATTCTCGTTGGAGACCTCCTTTGTTGGTTAAAGCAAAATGCATCAAAGTCATGATTACTTGGGTGAAGAATCTTCGTTTAAGGAGACTTCAGGATCTTCCTTCTGGAATTGAAAGTGGAACACTTTTCTTTTGAACAGAGATATTTGTGCCATTATGCTAGTTTGTACAATTTAGATTTTAAAAGCCCCCTTCAAATGTTTTTATGCTAGTAATTTCTTGACTCCTATTAAATCAGAAAAGCTCCAGCAACAAATCAATGCCATATTGCAAAAGCTCTATATTTAAATGAAATCTAAAATTATCGCAATCGCTGCGCTAGGATTTCTAACGCTGGAGCTTTTCGAATTATATATTCATTCTAAGATGATTTTCTAATACCCTATGAAACTGTTCCCAATATTTAGTTCGTTAAGAAATACTAAATCGAAGTTCTGAGGGAAAGTACAGAGTATATCCGATACCCGCAGAGACCGAATTTTTTTCTAGGAAATGCCATCCATTTCTAATGAGAAAAGGAGAAAATGAGAGAAATTCTCGAAAACGATCACCTAAAATTTTAGACCACTTACATAATTCTACCAATCATATATGATTAACTCGATTCGTTATTTGAAAAAGCAAAGGAAAACTAAGCAGTCAAAAACAAAAGAGAGCAAAAACTGCAAGTTATGGAAGGATTAGTCTGGCAATCAAGGGCATTTCATTTACTTTAAAATTAATTAACCAATTAATTGCTTTTGAATGAGTTTAGCTTAATTCACTTTGCTCTAACTCAAGCAAAATTAGTTTTCAAGTTTCAGTTTGAATAAATATTCTCATCAACTGTAAAAATCAATTGCAGAAATGCTAAGGGTACACGGGTTCTTTTTTCTTATTGATATTCGAATAGGATCATTTCCATATTTTGATACCAATTAGTCATAGAACCCATATATATACTCATTATTTCTGCTAGCTAGTCAAAATAGTTTTTTTTTTTGGAGATACCAATCATTAGACGGAAAATACATCAATAGTAAGCCACTAATTTATACACATCATCACAACTCGTGATCCACAGCAATTCGCTTCTCTATGAAAGTAATTTGTCCAAGCGATGATATCATTAGGATGAAAATAATGTAAAAAGAAGCTCTCATTGCATAATGAGTTGCATTTATATTCCTATAAAAATAAAACATCCAAATGAATCAAACTCAGAAATTCATTCTATAAAGAAAATCGTGTAATGATTTCGACAATATCTTTAGAAAAAGGGAAAGAATACATAAAAGAACCACAAAATGCGGAGTCCTGCCAACACAGCTTAACTAATACTAGGCTCGATAACGTAATAAAACCCCTTCATCCAAGTCTTTCGAGATCTGTTCAAAACTATAATAACCATATTCACTCTACCATCGTATCTTTACGTGGTGGTGGTGAAACTGATATCAACGTGGGCAATGAAAGCGAGAAAAAAAGCTTGTTAGGTTTAATTGATAAAATACAAACATACAAGCAAAAAGTCAAACAAAATATGCTATTCGAAAAAGAATTCGAGTACTATGTTGAGCCCAAAGCCAAAATAATACCCTCTCTAGCTGAAAGATTTGATGATACTGATGAAAATATTCGCGAACTTGCGATTGATATGCAAAAAAGGTTCTTAAATCAAGACTCACGAGCTCGACTATTACTATTAACAGGCGAAGCTGGAATAGGAAAAACCTTATTCTGTCGGTACCTCCTTAAGAACTTACTTTTTGAGTGGCAGAATGAAAATATCGATGAAATGCAATGGCTTCCCATCCTTATTCGACCAAACGCTCGAGGCGAGATTCATACAATAGACATTACAGAAGCAATAGTAAATGAGTTGCATTTAACAGAAAATGAACTCAAATTACTTCAAAATTCTCATCAAATTAGAGGCTGCCCTTCCGTTTTACTTATCTTTGATGATTTTGATCACACTGCGAGAAGGTTGAACCCTAACCAAAGAGAAGGACAACTGCTTCAGAATAATTTCTATAAAGCGCAGACAACTCTTGAAACAGATTGGAAGAATGCGAAGATCATAGTTTGTTGCAGAGAGCAAAGCTTCCCTCATGGAATAAAAAAGGAATATCTTTTTGGAAGAATTGAAGACAATAGTAAACGCTCGCTTGTTCCCGGCACCTTTTTAGAGTACTCAATACAACCATTCTCTGACAGAGACATAGCTTCTTTTCTAAAAAAGTACATTACAATGAAATTTCCCGTAAACCTTGGGGAGTCAGGACAACATGGTTTTCACTCTCAAATCCGCAACTCCTGGGATTTGGTGAAGGAAATTGAAAAAATCATTTCCTTCTACAACTTAAAAGAGTTGGCCAAAATACCGAATCTGCTTGCCATGGCTGTTGATGTCGTCATTGACATGGTTGGAAAAGGTCGTCTAAGCATCAGAGAAAGCTTACCCGAGAATGTTGAAGAAGGAAAAGATCAAACTGTTCTGAAATCAGAAAAAGCAGACAGACTCACAAGTGAAATAAATTTCGATAGCGAATCTTTAAATGAATCGGACGAAGACTCAGATAGTTCCTCAAATTCTTCACATACATTCGGAGTAGAATACAACTACCTTGGTCCAGAATTGGGAGAAGACGAAATATATTTGTTTTCGGATCCCAGCGAGTCTAGCAGATCGAGCAAAAACTCAGATGAAGAAAAGGAAGATGAATACTCCAGCAGCTTTGATTCCGAAATAGAAGAGCAAAAGGAAAACCGTTCTATCGAAAACCTAGACACAATTGATCAAGGCCAACACGAACATAAAAAAGAAGAGGCTGTGAATGAAATAAAATGGAATTACAGATCATTATGTCATTCTTATATTGATCTTTTACTACGAGAAAAGGTTAATCCACATGGAGTGGACAGCACAGAAAAATCGGAAATCAATATGAAGACTGATGAGATAGAGAAACTCCTGCAGAGTGTGGGAAAATGCGCTCTTTCTCTTGATGGATACCTTCTAGAAGAACCGGAAAACGCTGAAGAGAAGAAGAAGACAATAGAAATGCTTCTAGAGACTTCTCTTTTAAGGAAAATCGAATGTACTGAAGCTCACACGGATCTGGAATTCAGTAGTAATTTACTGCGTGATTACTTGATTGCAAAGGTGATCGAGCAGGAAATCATTAAATTCTCGCATGATGAAATATTAGCTGATTCTCAGTTCATGCTTTTGAATCAAAAGTTTCTGAAGAAACAGACGGTCATACTCAGATTCCTTCGTGAATCTATTGAGGACAAAATTATCGCAGTTGACGACTTGCTCAAGTTGTTTGATGCTCTGAGACAGAAATTTCATCCTAAAAAATGCCAAGCTCAAGATTCTTATTCTCTTCAACAAGATGGCCTTTTTAATAAACATAATTCAGAATTCTACACCATTGCTGCAGAGAATATTGTCGTTCTACTTTCTGCCATTGAGTATGGTTTTAGTGGAGTGGATTTAAGTTATATCCAACTCCCACATCTTGACCTCCGTCAACGAACTTTCAATGGAGCTAATTTCAGATACGCAAATTTAGAAGGTGCTGACTTCACTGATGGCCAGCTGAAAAACGCAGATTTCAGCTACGCGAATTTACAAGGAACTCAATTCGGAGCCCAAATGAACTTATCCATTAAGGATAGAGTATTATGTATGAAATTTTCATCAGATGGAAAGAAACTAGCTGTTTGTGCAGAAACTGACATCCTTATATTCGAAATGGATGAACAGTCTCGTTTCAGTGAGGCTCAAAGGCTACGAGGACACATCATCGAGGTCATGACTTGCTCATTCAGTTTAGATGGAAGAAAGTTAATTTCGGCTGACAACGATGGCCAAGTGCGTATTTGGGAGGTTGAAACTGGTACATGCATCGATGAATTCAAGGCAGACACAACCAGTATAACCAGATGTGCAATAAGTTCAGACGGAACGAAGCTTTTGCTGGGTTCATATATAATCTCTGAAATGAAACCTGAATTTCGAGTTTACTCGAGAAGTGACACGAATCATAAAGCATATTTATGTATCGCCACGATAAAAAACATTATCAGCTGTGAGTTTAGCCCAGATGGAAAATTCATTATTTCAAAGGATATTCAAGGAAAGGTTTGCTCATGGAGTACAAAAAATAATAAATGTCTGCTGACCCTCCAAGATAGGATCAAGAAAATTGACCACAGATTACATTGCTGCAAATTAAGCCCAGATAAAGCTCAAGTTGTTTGCCAGAATTTTCAAGGAGCCCTTGTTGGCGATTCCGTCAGAGGCTATTTTGTTAAGCTTGTTGAATACGAAGAGAAAGAATATAGCCACAGAATGAGTTTTTTGCAGTGCACTGAAATGAAACAGGTCATTACTACAATGACAGGGAATCTTCTCATGCAAGATTTTGCGACTGGCAAAATCATTCAACTTCTCACTGGTAATGAATTTTGCCCCAAAAAGGTCAAAAAGCTCGGAGAAAGTGGTGTGAGTCTTGCGTTATTCTTGAATTTTGCAATTACTCCAGACATGGAACACGTTGCCATTTTACATAAGAGCAATGTTATTTCTTTAATGGAACTTTCTGATTCCAGGACCAATCGAAAAATAGAACCACCAAATGTAACATCATGCGATTTTTCTGGCGTGAAGATTGACAATTCAGCTGGATTATCGGAAGAAAACATCAGAATGTTCCAAAAAAAAGGAGACTATGGCAAATTCGATAAAGATTTCTTAAAGTTCATTGTAAAAAATTCAGATCCCAAAAACCTGCGAGAAATCAAGTTCAACAACCACAGATTATCCAGCGTACATGTGGAAATAATTGGGCGAAACCTTAATTGGAGCAACTTAGAAACTATTAGATTGGACCAAAATAAAATCACTGATGAGGCTGGCATTTTCATCGGCAGCAATAAGACTTGGATAAATCTCAAAGTTCTAAACTTATCAAGCAATTACATTGGCGACAAGACTGCAGAGGCTATCGGATATAATTCAAGCTGGGAGAAGCTCGAATGTCTGTTCCTCAACTGGAATAACATCAAAGACAGAGGAGTTCTCGACATTAGTGCGAACACGAGCTGGAAAAATATAAGGAAAATAAATCTAGGCAGTAATGAGTTTGGAGACGAGGGTACAGAAGGCTTAGGACAAAATACGACTTGGATAAATTTGGAAGAGCTTAGCTTAGACCGTAATCGAATCGGTGACATCGGAGCAGTTGCCATCGCGAGTAATACTGCCTGGAGAAATTTAATCAAGCTTGACTTGGGCTTTAATGTCATTCGCGCTACCGGAGCAGTTGCAATAGTGATGAACACGGCTTGGAAAAAACTTGAAGAACTTTATCTTGACGGCAATTACATACATGACAGCAAAGTAATGACTCTCTTCGCCACCAATAAGACCTGGGAAAATGTCAGAGTTTTTGATTTACAAGGGAACCAAATCAGATATGACATTAATGAGACACTTAGTTTATTTACTAGCGATGTAACATTGAAAAATTTGAGCCGACTATGTCTTCCTCATGTGACCTTCGATGAGGCAGTCCTTAGATATTTCAAGCGAGTCTCAGCTGAGAAAGTCCACGAGATTGTTCTTCCGAACAGGAACTATTCGTGCGTGCTTGTCGCTGCAATCGGGTTTAATAACAGTTGGAGTAACCTTACAACACTCGACCTTTCCGGCAACAAGATTCTAGATGAAGGAGCTAAAATAATTGCAAATACTTTGGCATGGACGCATCTCAAGGAACTCAAGCTGCCAAACAGTCAGATCGGAGTTCAGGGTGCCCAAGCCATTAGCAACAACAAAGTTTGGAAATTTCTCACCCTTCTTGATCTCAGCCGTAACAATATTCAATCTCAGGGCGCATCTTCAATAGCAAAGAATTCAATTTGGGAAAGCTTGGAAACACTCAATTTAAGCTCTAACAACATCGACAATGAGGGAGCTATGAATTTAGGACAGAATCAAGTTTGGACAAATCTAAAAACACTTGATCTAAGTCATAATAAAATTGACTCAGTGGGAGCTGAGGACCTGAGCAAAAACGCTTCCTGGACAAGTCTTCAAACGATGAACTTAGAAAATAACAGAATTGGTGAGGCAAGGTCTTTTGCCTTAAGTCAAAACAAATCCTGGAAGAACTTACGAGAAATTAAGCTCGGTAATAATACTCTCGATGGACCAGGAGCGAACACTATCGCCAAGAATCCATGTTGGACTAAACTCGAATTGATGGAGTTGCAAGGGAATATGCTTGGCGCGATCGGGATGAAAACTATGAGTAAAAACAGTGAGCTATGGGAGAATTTGAAAACATTAAATTTAAACAAGAATTGGATCGGTGATGAGGGAGTGAAGTACTTGGTCAAAATCACGACTTTAACAAAGCTTACACGCCTGGATCTCGGGTATAACTCTATTGGTGCAGAAGGAACTGAAAACATTAGCAGCAATCCTGTTTGGGCAGGACTAGAGGTACTCAGCTTAGCCTCTAATAAGATTGGGAATGGAGGAGCCAAGCACTTGGGTGGAAATATACTTTGGACTCACTTAAAATCTCTCGATTTAAGTGAGAATACCATCGAAGATGCAGGTGCCATGAGTCTGGGTAACAACAACGCTTGGGAGAATTTAGAAACACTTGATCTACATGGGAATCTCATCAAAATCAAAGGAATGTTGCAACTCAGCCAGGCTAGGATTTGGAAAAAATTGCAGACGCTCAATGTAGAAGGTAACCCCATCTTCGAAATGGAACCTTCGAAGAAAAAGAAGAAAAAACACGAGATAGATAATTCTGAAGAGACGAAAGATGCAACAACTGAGATTGACTCTTTTAGAAATGCTGGTTTGATGCAAACGTGGAGAAACTTAACAACGCTTAACTTTGCTAAAACTTCCATTCAAGTTCAAACGGTTATAGATATGAACAGCAGTGAGGCCTTAAGTAATCTTCAAACTTTGAACCTTGAAAGGAACAAGCTGAATTCGAGAGCAGCTAGACTCTTGAGCTATAATCAAACCTGGGCTAACCTGAAAACGCTGAATTTAGCCAAAGCCTTTACAAATGACGTAAAATATCTCTTTAATAACAGAAGTTGGACTAGCTTGACAGTTTTGGATTTGAAGGAGAATGTCATTAAGCATTCGGAAATTGAGAAATTAAGTCAGAATCCAACTTGGATCAATTTAAAAGTGCTCGATTTATCAAGATGCGATCTTGATTCCCGAGCAATCCGAAAATTAAGTCAAAATGAGACGTGGAGACAGTTGGAAATACTGAATTTGAGTGCAAATAAGGCTGGTGATAAAGGAGCTGAGTATTTAGCTGATAATAGCTCGTGGGTCAGACTCAAAACTTTGCAATTGGCGAAGAACGCTATCACTGATTTTGGTGCAAAGAAACTGAGCAGAAACACAAGTTGGAGTAACTTAGAAAAAATTGACTTAACATTTAATAACGTTAGAGTCGGCGGCGCAAGTGAGCTACTTCGAAATAAAAACTGGAAAAATTTACTTAAACTTGAGTTTTAGTTCTTTTACTAGAACTCTTTTATTGCTGATTTTAAGCTGCATCACACACTGTCTGAATAAGCTCTTGAAAAAAGAAAATCAAGAAAATACTAGTGATTCAAATACATCTATTAGTTGGCATAACATAATTTCGGGCTTTTTTGAAATTTAAATCTCGAAGTGATTTTATGATTATCAAAAGAATTAAGCCTCAAGGGACAACATAACAAGATCGTAATGTGTCTCTTCTGTTTTGAAATTGTTAAATGAAAATAATCACATAATAAAAATTTTGGATAATAGAAAGGCTGCAAGTCTTGCCCTTTGCCATCTACTAATTCATTAAGAGACATCGTGAAAACCACGAGGTTGGTATGTCGCCATTCCGAATACCTGACCAAAATTCAAATCAGATTTTCATGAAAAGGAATGGACATTGAATAAGCAATCAACTGCAGCGAGCTTCGAAATGAAC
>ENA-UOTZ01000651-UOTZ01000651.1-compost-metagenome-genome-assembly--contig:-NODE-651-length-28732-cov-24.873635_pt1 | contig 28732 bp, 22 predicted proteins | sample MGYA00238144_ERZ746983 | MGnify/ENA primary metagenome ERZ746983 (study PRJEB28759, sample SAMN06268863) | compost metagenome | isolation source: single cell | place: USA: California, Emeryville, Joint... | reverse complement strand
TTTTCTTCTCTTTCTATATAAAATAGGTCAGGCCTGTCGTTTGAAATAAATATGAGAGCCAACCTCTCGTTCTTGAATGATATGAGTTTCCTTTTCAAGCATTTTCGAATGGTGAGTGTATTTAAATACAGTGTTAGCTTTCAAACTGATATCATTCACTTGAAGTTCACCAGAAAGGATCGCATTCAAAGAAGGAATTGGTTCTCCGACCGTCGAATGCGAAAGAGATTGATCGCCTGGCACTTGCAACAATCCATCCTCTCCAACTTGAAGTTCATCTGCTTGCGGAGCAGCCAGGTTCTCTCTTCTTAGGTAGCCATTCCACGAAGTCTTTCTCGAGCGCAGCATTGGAGTACTTTTTGTTGCATTACCACTTCCTGCTGCTTCTTTGCGCATTTTTTCTCTAAACTGCTGGACTAGGTCTCTCTCCACAAGCTCTTCAGCTCGTTTTTTGGATTCAATAGCTTGCCTTGTGCGCTGTAGAAGGTAAATTAATTCAACGAATTAACAAAAAAAATTCTTACGACACGACGCTCATTAAGCAGCTCTGGCCTCAGGATACCACAACCGACGAATTCCCCTTGCGCCCGGTCTCCCTTAAGAAACGCTTCTTGGCCCTTTAAGGCTTCGATATTGCAATTTTCGCATAATGTCACCAGTTTGTTCAGGAAGGCTTGATCTTTCTTCAGTTCTAAATACTGAGTATCCTTCAGCAAAGGGTTTTCTGCGAGAATAATCGGAGGGATAATTTTATTGTTTCGGTTAACTTGAGGTTCCATCCCTTGCACAATACGGCCAAAGGGAGAAATATTGAATTCTGTCAGCCGGGCCTCCTCAGCCTTCTTTGAATCGACGTATATGATAGGAATATCTTTTCGCTTCAGGGTCGAGATGCTGTGTTCATACCCTTCAATTAGCGTCTGATACTTCACTTCGTAAGCTGATTGAGGATCTATTTTCGAGAATAGTTAAGGACATAAGAAATCGATTACAAAATCTCTAACCTATCTCTTGTTGGCAGCTTTTGCATTGTATTATTTTGCTGAGAACTAATTTTTTTTCTTTTGTCGACTGCAGCCTAAGGTTCACAAAGCTAGGAGGCTAAACGAAATATCTTGGATCAAAAGCTGTTTGCGGAGCTATAAATACCTGATAAACTGTATCAATTTTCGGAGACCGAAAATTTTTTGAAAAATTGTCCACGAATTCTCCATGTTGGCTTGTATAATTGCCATCTTCAAATCGAACTGAAGAACAGAACAGCAGCCAAAGCTTTTCGTTGGTCCCAAACTTGAAATTGAGAATTAACCGCGCTAACGCCAGGTTATTAGAGCTAATTCTCAGAATATGCTGCCTAATATCCTGGCACAGCTCTCGAAGGGTATTTGTTAGGATATATCCTTTCAACGACGTAGTTTTTGTGTGAAATTCGCTTGCTTCGTAGGTCGCTGCTCTTTCATAGATATCGACCTTCGAGTTATTAATTTGGTTAATATTTTCTCGTTTTTCAAACATGGTGAGGCAAGGACTCCAGATCACTCGAATGATAGCTGCAAAAAATATATGATAGAAGATAATATGATGAATAATATTTACAATTATGCTCTCCATGCGGTTGCACGAACTTCTGCAGCACTCCGGTTCGCATGATGTCCATGTTGCTAAAGAATTCCTCTGGAAAGATTGAAATTAAAAGGTGTTTGGATTTTATTTGCTTTACCAAATTTGTCCTTATCCAGGTATTCAAAAACAGTCTTTGGCTGATCAGATGTCAGGTCTTTCTGCATGAAGGTAGCAACAATGCCACAAGGAGGGATTTTTCTCAGAAATTTTTCGCGAATAAGCTCATAAGTCGTTCTTTCGGACTGCTTCTTTCGTAATACTCCATCCCACATGAAATACCAGGCGACAGGTTGATTATATCGGATGATAACTGTATCTGGGACTGCAACGTTTGGACCTACGATTCGTTATTTCAGCTTTTACATGATAAGGAGCGGTTACTTTTCCCTGTGAAATCTTGTTTTGTCCATAGAAGGTGGAAAAAATTCTCCAGAAGCCCATCACCCTCAAGAGCGAATTGATCATAGGTTGGGTTCCCTATTTTATTGCCGCCGATACTGGCAGCTCGCTTAGCGTGCATTGTTATTTTGAAGGTGTTGGTTAATTCGAATAATTATTTATCGCAGTTTGAGAATCAGATTCGTGTGAGAGAAAGAAAAGAACCCATGTTTTACGTTTAATGACCAAAAGATGGGAAGATTTCTCCCTTTTTTTCGAAGCGGAAAGGTGATGACTGAATTAAAAAAACTAGAGGCCACAGCCTGTTTTGAGACAGTATTCTAGCAGGATAAACTAAAGAGCATTAGCAACCTGCAGCTTAAGGAAATCAAATTTAAGTACGCTTTTATACTAATAGAGAGATGTCGATGTGCAAATCTAGTTGAGGTGAAATGCATTTATTATTTTTTTCTATGTCTCAGAGAATGACACGAATAGAATTTAGAAACATAGAAAAAGAATCAATACCGAGGTCAAAATTAACCACACAAACCATAACTTGAATGATTGAAAAAATAGCTCTAGCCGCTCTCTTCTGCTACATATTTTCCAACATTTGAGAAATCATGCCATTACATCTAATAATAGCTTCCTTTTATCAAAAAGCGCAAAACTTGTCCATCCATCACGCACCTTATAGACTAAGCTTCCTGTCTTGAGTTATCTCTTAATTGGGAAGAATATCCGCGTCAATTATGTAACCGTATGTTTGCTTGTAATAAACAATTTGATTTAATTTTTTTGACAGTCTGAAGGTCTAACAATTCAGTGTACTGATGAAAAAGAACCCTTTTTTTAATTTTTTATTATTGTCTAAAATTTAGTAATATTCACGTTTCTCTTTTTATATTCTGATAATTAATAAACTCTCACTCACCTCATGAACAACCTCTTTACGCACGAAAAGACCTTCCAAACCAACTTCTTCCTCGAGTTCAAGAACAGTCACACAGAGAACCGTTTCCGGCAAGATCAGCACTCGCGCAGCGTCCATGCTCTGATCGGGTACCTGGTTCTCTCAATCGTTATTGTCACTTTTCAGTTCATGGATTCTACCTGCTTTCGCTACTCTGTAAACTGCAAGTTGGAATGGCTAACTATCTTCACTCTCATTGCAGCAATAACCTCACTTGTCCTCATCCACCGCAAACAAGATTTGCATATAATTCGCTTATTATTGCTGATAATATCGCTCTATCATCACTTAAGCATCCTTGACCGCTTCGAATACACAGCAGCTTTGGTGCTTATTGTGATCCAGACTACCGTTAGCACACTACTTGTGTTTGATTGTTGGAAATTCCACGTGATTTACAATACGATTTCCTACTTTTTCCTCTATTGGGGTGTGAACTACTGGGACATGCGACAGGTCTTCCGGAAGGAAGGCAATGAAGTCGCTCAGGACTTTGCGGTTTTCCATCTGCTCTCTACTATCGGAATCGCGTTTTTCGAACGAAGCGCTCGAGAAAAATGGGTGCTGCTAGATTCTGTCTCGAGAACCGAGAGAGTTTTCCAAAAACTCTTCGAGGACGCTCCGCAGCCAAGTATTATTCTCGATGGCCGCAAAGGGATACTTCTAAGCAATCGAAAAGGCCTTGATCTGATTTCAAAAATCGATAAACGGTTTGCACCATTAGATCTGAGCAAGACCACGGCAGCTCCATCCTTAGATCTGCTTCGGAGATTAGATTTTGTTAGTCTCATAGACCCTGATTTCCAAGAGCTAGTCAACGCAGCATTTGAAGGCTTGAATTCAGATACAAAGACGTGCGTGCGAGTGGCCTTTAAGAAGCCTCAAGATTTCTCAAATACTTCCAAACTCGAGAAGACTATCACGTATAAATCTCTCACTGGAAGTCCTAAAAGCAAGAACTGGGAGGAATACGGGCCTTTTTATGATTTAGAAATCTCGTATTTTATTTGGAGAGGTCAGAGGTCTTATCTTCTGACGCTTCAAGATACGACCACTCAACTCAGGAACCACGATATCCTCATAAGACGGCTCAATAAAGTTGTAAATGAGTTGGAAGAGTCACTTTTCAGCCTTGAAAAAGACTATAAAGCTATGACCACTCAATTGAAGAAGTCCGATAATGAGGCCGTTTTGCAGCCAGTGGCGGCAGTGATCATGAAGCTAAACAACCTCAAAAACTCGATATTGAACACGCACGCCTTGAACAGTTATATCACCGGATATGGAAAGCAGCAATTTGCTCCAGCCGAATATAATCTCAAGCATTTCACAGTATATCTCCTTGAAACGTTCAGCGTGCAGACCCTTCTGAACAAGATTCAAGTCTCCTTGAGATTCGATAACGGGTTCCCTGAATTCGTGAGCAGCAATCCATCACTGTTCCAACAAGTTTTCGGGAACGTTATAAAAAATATCGTGGAAAACTCGCGCGATGTTTCCATTGATATCGCTTGTGGAATCAGAAACATTATTGCTGGAGGGATCATGCTGCTGGAGTTTAAAATAGAATCAGAGAAAACTGAATTCTTTAACGTGACGAATATGAAAAATTCCGTAAATTTCCTCATGAATGAAACTGCGGAGGGGTTGTATTCAAAACTGCTTTCTGCTCCTGATCTGGGGATCGACCTCGGTCTCCTTCCAACTATTCTCAAAGAAAATGAAGGTGGAGTCGAAGTGAGTGAGAACAATACTGCCGACGGCGTGAAAGTCGCGGTGACTTTGATAATTCCGATGCCGCACTACCTCCCTGAAGGAAGTAACGATCTGGAGAGACTGTCGGAAACCATTTCGAAATTGCATTTAACAAACGCACGATCTGATGTGAACCAAAACAAATTTATTTGGAAAAAAGAAGTCATAGTCGAGCCAAAACAGAGCGCCAAACACGAGGACACTGAGCCGCTATCGAGCAGAAGTCGCAGCAATAGCAGCCTAACCACTCAGCCAAGCGCTCGCTCAATAAATTCTAATAAAACAGAAAAAACTCCCAGGGACTACTCAGCGGATGCTACCTCAAGCGCTTCTAAGAGCGAAAAGCCGTTGACTTACGCAGAGTTCCAAGAGAAGAAAAAGCAGATGTATGAAAAGAGTCCTATGCCCCAGAAGCGATCAGAGGATTTGAAGGTCGCAGGTACTAGAAACCAACTACTGGGATTGATTAATCCAAAGAATCAGTTATCGAAAATTCAAGAGAAAATCCCAGAGACCGAAGATTCGTCAGCTCCAGCTGATTTTAACAATGATATAAGTGATCTCAAATTGTCACTTCTAGGGCCTTTCCGAAACAGGAATGACTCGGCTCGACATGAGACTTTAGATTTTTCTCGAGTCAACTCGACCATTTCTCAAAGCTATCCAATGGATTACGCGAGCCCTGAGAGCTTTAAGATGGTGAGCAGCTTTAATGCCCCAACGTTCGACGAGCAGCTCATCAAAACTATCATTACTTTCTCGCTGATAGAGTTGCTGAGCAAGCACCCTCCACCATCCAAAAAAAAGAAAAAGGAGTTGGATGTCCCATCCTCCGATAATGAAGACTTGAGCAAGTCTCCGTTCGAGCTCTCGCCGAGCTCAGGGTAATACTATTTTTTCGATTCTCTCTTTAAAACTCTTTGAAATTTTAGCATGAAAATGCCAGAATTCGATTCGAAATTATCTGAAAATAAACTCTATGGTGAGCCTCTGCTAGTTAACCTCATATAATCTATTGATTAGGAGCCGACAATTATAAGTTTTCGCCTGAAGAGCTCTATACTTTTGTGATTCATCGATTGAACCTCGCGTTGAGAAACGAAAACTATGCGAAAGCTTTGAGAGATTTTGTTAAGAATATGGGCTCTACTTACAAAGCACGCTTAACAGCGTCGTTAACTGGGCTGAAGTTTAGTTTGAAGACAACTTCGCTGGAAGAAATTCTAAGTGCGCCATACAATTTCAGCGCCATCGGAATCAACGACAGTGCAAGACGTAATCAATAAATCTGGGAATTATAACTTATGATTATATTTCAGAGAGTCCAAGACTTGGTCCAAGGAAGGCTGCTGGCCGTCGTATAGACTTAGCGAAAATAAAGGATTTGGGAGGTATGCTTACATACATCTGGTGATATATCTCTAAACCAAAACTTTAATAGACATAGATGAGTTAGAAGAGTCTGCAAAGAAAAAGGACTTGTTGAATCCTTCTAATCGTCATCCTTTTGCCAATCTCCGAGCGATTCCAGCCCTGAACAAGCCCCTTTCGATGAGTAAACCAGCGGCAATTGAGGAGCAAAAAGAGGCGCCAAACACAAAGCCAATGATAAAAGAACAGAGCGTTAGCAAGTAATTGATTTCGATCAATTTTTCAAATTCTTATTATGTTTTTTACACAGGAAAAATGCTTCTTGGCAAAAAACGCTTCTTCCTTTCGAAGTTGAGGATAAAGCAATCCCACCATCTCTGAAAAACAGAACAAAGACACGAGAAAAGAAATGGGTTGGTATTATCGTAGCAGAAACTGATGCTGCAGCTTCAAAGGTACGTCTATTAGTTCTCAAGACTCCTGAATAAATGCTTTTTTAAACCTATCTTTAGAAACTTTACCATTACAACGAGATGTTCACGTTATTGGCGGTTGATGACAGTCCCTTCCAATTGAAACAACTCACGGATGAACTTCCAAAATCTTGCCAATATGATATTACGATTGAAGGTGCTAAAAACGGTATCGAAGCATACAAGAGGTTTGAGGTGCTACTAGAAGAGGGTGTACTATTCCATATGATCCTGATGGACCTCGAAATGCCATTCTGGGACGGCTTCGAGGCAACTACAGCTATCAGACAACTTGAATCGGATCTACAAGCTCCCAGAACTTACATCTGCGGTCTCTCCGCTAACACTGATGAGAGTAATTTACAATAATGAACCAATGATTTATTATTACCATAATAGAGTACAGAAGAAGATGTCTGGAAATCGGAATGGATAACTTTTGTAATAATTTTTCTCTTGCAAAGGTTCTTATTGAAATTGATTTTAGACCCGAAACCGCTGACAGCTCAAAAGCTAAACGAACTTGTGAGAATCAAGCTAGAATCCATCAAGGTACCTTCGTTTTTTTATCGAAATCATTAATAATATTTTTTTATTTTATTACAGCAAGCTTAAATTACTGCCTTATTGTTGTGAAGAATGAACGTTTTTTACTCATCTGTTTGAATCACATCAAGGGAATCAGTTGTATATGTTTAGTTTTCGATAAATTATCTTCCGATTTTGTAAGGCATTAATCCAAGCAATAAAGCTAGGAAAAGTTTATTGCGAGGAGTACTTCATATTATGTATCAGTATATATAAATGAACTCTTCCGTCTATATCCTTTCTTCAAGGTCTATAGTGAATTATATCAGCAAGTTTTCAACCTTCTACTAAGGAGAACATGAGAATGAATTTCAGCTGGTTATCGTGCGGGGAATAAATGATTTGTTTGATCCCTTATTCAAATTTGTTGGGCGATTTTTCCATAATAAATTGGCTTTGATGAATTTTCCAGGTTAAGGACGACTTGGCAATACCTTCCTCTCAGCCGGTTCATTTTATTTTTTTTTGTAAGAAAAATTCCTTCATCTTGAGAATTTGTCGGCTCATTAATTCAATTTTCTCTAAGTTCTCAAATTTTCGTCTGATTAAGTGAGAAATTATAGTTACAAGTGAGGCTTAAAGTAAAACTAACCTCCGATTGTACAAGACATTGATGCTAGTCTGAAACTACTTAATGAGTGTTTCACTTTTAAATGAATAATTGAAGATAATAATCTCATTTTTTCGTTCACTTTGGATTTAATTCAGCCCCTTGATAGGAATTAGATTTAAACTGTTACTTTTAATTTCAATTATGAGAGTTATATTTTGTAAATCAGCATCACTTATTCAACCATATCCTCATTTTATTCAGAAGTTGTTTTCATGAGATAGAAGAAAAATTAACTTGAAAAACTTTGCGGCTATCAGATTACAAAAAAAAAATACTATCTCGTTCGGATATTAGAAAGTAGCCTTTTAACTCTCTTTTTTCACTCTGAAGAAATTAAGGAGCTTTCTTCTCAGCAGCTTGTTGCTTCTCTTCAGCTTCTGTCGCTTCCTTCAACCTTTTTTCCCATTCATGAATATTCGCATCAACATGGTCAGATGCGATTTTCATGGCCCAACTCGTGTAGTCATTAACTGTCTCCCACAATGGCTTGATCACGAATTTCATAAAGCCAATCTCATTCTTCGCCATAATCTTAGGATCTTCGAGATTCATCATATGCTTTGTCAAAGGAAGTCCAAGTTCCTTTTCCTCATTAACCTAAGTCACCTTCGATTAGCATATAAAAATCTCAGCGCTTCCAACCTGATTAGTGAACTCCTTATTCACACGAGCAGACCACAAGTAAGCGAGATCGAATTCTTTCGCTGGTCCTGCCAAATCAGCAGCATGAACGAAATATCCTGTGACCAATTGGATGTCTTGCTCAGTTAACGCTTTGGAAAATTAGTAATTAAGTAAGTTGAAAGCGTTCTAACACAATATTACTGTATTCAGCCCCATCACCCTTTTTATGAGACAAAGTGGATGGAATCTTCACTTTCTCTTGGAGTTCCTGCATAGCTTTTGTCGTTTGACCATGGACAGCCATATCCGTGGCCAAAATGCAGCCGACTATAAGTTTTCTCATCAGTTTGTTATCATCTCGGGAGAGCTCTTTGAAGATATTAGAGTTGGCTTTCTTGAGAATGTTAAATGTGCAGGACGCATGATGATTCTCAAGGACCTAATTCATGAATTAATTTTCCCGTACGACAGCAGATTTATCTTACAGAACGGTCGTTGTATTCGACTGCTAAAGGTGAGCCCTTCTCCACTTCAAAAGCGTTCGTTCTTCCTGTATGATCGACGTCATGGCAGTAACTCGCGATAATAATTCCAATTTGCATTAGTTTGGAGAGATCCTTCGTCAGATTGGCGTCGTAGAGCATAAATTGAGTCGCATGCATGACTAATTGAAGGGTAGTTAGCTATTCAATTGTTTACGAAGAGCAATAATGAACCTTGTAAAGCGTGGTCGTAATTATGGAATGGGTTTTTATTCTTGATATAGAGGTATCGAACGTCATTTAAAAAGTTCGCGAGGATTTTTGGCTCGATTTTAAACTCGTCAATAAGCTTTAGCCTATCCAAAATCCTCCACGCCAAGCGAGACTTTTCGAGGTCGTTTTCGAGCGCAGGAATCGATAAGTTCCAGTTTGCTAGATTCTCCCTATCATGTTCCATTGGAACGAAATCAGCAGGATCGATGGTGTCGATTCCGGAGGAGATGCGACTTAAGTAATTTCCCTTGTTTTCTACTTTTAAGTGCGCATCATTATTTTCTTCGTCTTTTTGAATAGTCTTCAACTTCATCATTAACTCCATCATCTTAGGAGAAATACCTCTAATCAACCATATCAAATTAGAGTGATAAACGATCAAGGAAATAGGTTTTCTTACAGTCTGAACCCACTCTGGAAGATGTTTTCATTATTCATAGGCAAATACTCCACAGCGACTGTGTTTTTGATTGTATCAGGCTGAAGAAAAGTGAGAAATTCGAGGACTAATAAACTATTTCACCTCGTCGTTGTCTCTTGGCATTTTCATCAAGGTTTCAAATCTGAGGATCTTGCCCCAGATCTCTGATCTGAAGTAGTCGTCGATAAGTTTATATACAATCGCGGCGAATTCGGTGCCAGTGATTGGTTCTCCTTCCTGAGGTCGAACGATCCTATAATGGTCAGTCAGCTGCGCGTTCGCGACGGTCTCAAATTCTGGAGGGAGGTTATAAATCTTTCCGAACTCTTGGAGACAGACGAGAAGTTCTTTCTCAGTTTTTATCTTTTTGGAGCCGAGGTTTTTGAAATAATGGTTCGCGCATTTTCCTAATTTAGTCATCAGCATCTGATCTTTAAGCGAGAAGGTGAAGTTCTCTGTTTCAACGGTTCTGGTGTTGCTGCAACCCATGTCGATGGTTCGTTTTGATTTTTAATAGAAAGTAATCGATTATCAGATTTATGATGTTAGTGTAATTATTTTCAATCCAGATAATCTCCTGATAATTGCAACTGAAACGATGAGAATCGTGAAATTAATTTTTAAAAAAAGAAAAGAGGAAGTTGCTTAAGATGATTAATTGGAATGAAAGACTCTGATATGTTAGAGAGACCAAGATTGGATTGAGAGCGTGCAATATAAGTCACATGAAACTCAGATTTCCATGAAATTACTCCGACTATTCTAAAGTTTTGGTATAGTTGTCTCGAAAATTATAATGGGGTCCGTCGCGGTGACAACAAGAGAAAATTTTTATTTTTGAGAGAGCTCTTGAGAGTTCAATTCATTTTTTATTAAACGTGTCTGCGTTTTTTTTTAAAAATTTTTTTAACAATTTTTCTCTCGATAATTTTTTAATGAATCTCAAAATCACAACCTATTTTTCTCAGTGTATTGACTAACCTTTTAGGATTTACGGTTCATATTTTTTCATTGGAACTTATGGATAGATAGCAAAGCGCAACACACAAAATAATGCTGCCAAGCAGAATTTCATTTAAGACTATTTGCAGCTGGAGAGCATTTGAACGAACTATACTCATTCTATTCATTCAGGGATATTTCCAATCCACTCGTGGATGTAAGATAAATCTAGAGAAGTTAGTGCGAACAAAAAATCTCTGAGACTCATTGAGATCCGAAATTTCATGAACAATAACTCTGTAGCAATCCATTTCAAGGAAAGAACGCCAGAGCACGTCATGATTTCACTCTGATTTAGAAACAATTTGCGTTAATTAGTGAATTTAAAATTTGATTGTGATCTGACCTGAATACTGTAAATGACTGAGCTATCAACACTTTTTTTGATAAAAAAAATATAAAACACAGAGAAAATGATGGCTATCTGGAAGAAGCAGCCAGCAGAATTATACCTATTAATTTTCGCAACACAGTCTATCTATTTCACTGGGTAAATTATGGTAAATGATATCCCTACACCAAGATGGTAAATTTCCTTACAACCAAATAAGCTAATAAATTACCATACAGTGTAACTTTGAAGTTATAATAGCATTTTGGTGCAGTGTTTGCGGATAATCTCTATGAAGCAGAACTCACTTGGGTTCGAATTTTCGAAGTTGTTTAAATTGATTGAATCAGGTACTAATTAATCTAGTCCGCCTATTAGACTATTATAATCCGATGAAATACTATTATATGTTTGCCCGTGCTTTACTCTCAAAAGAACATTACCGTTCAAAGTACTTAGAACAAATTTGTTGAGCGATGCTGAGCGGTCATTATCAGATTTACACAACAGACCCAGATAAAAAGCTTCAAAGTTAGGCGATATCTCTATTCTAATTTTAATTCACACGTGTCTGACATTTTGAAAATAACTTATCGTGATTCTTTGTTAGTATTCTTTCTCGACTTATAATCCAAAAAAAGAGGGATTGCTAGTTTAAATTTCGCACATAAAAAAATCTTACTTATAATTTGAATAAAAAAATTTCTGAAATGGAAGGTGAAAAAAAGGAATCTATCTTTGGCGATACAAGTATATTTTTGACCTTTTCCCTTGAAACTCATTAAGCAATAAAAGCGGTTACTGATTCCATATTTGGAAACAAAGACAAAAATGAAAAAGGTATAAAAACAATCTAAAATTGGATGTCATGATGGGATATTTTAGATGGCGTCAGCATCAAGAGCAAAAGAGACGAGTATTCCACTGAAATCAACAAGAAGAAAAGGTAGCACCTATCCCAAAAAGATGTATTGGAATCTAATATAATAATTTGCAGAGAAGAGCAATTAAAAGCGAAAAGAAGGCCAAACATCAGGGATGAAAACAAACTGCAGACTCTAGAAAATTCAGGAGTCAAATTAGACGCAACGACGTTAGCACTCAAAGACTACATTGATAAAATCCTCCAGGAAAAGTTTACAATGGATGATTTTTACAAAGTTCTTCAAGCGATTAATTCTCAAGATCGATTCCAGCAGCATTATGGTGCCATTGGCCTAAGGAAAATCCTCTCCATTGACGGTCCTCCAATTCAACCTGTGATTGACTCCAATTTGGTTCCTCGACTGATAGAATTCATGCAAAACGAAAACGAGCCTCACCTTCAGGTACTATAGCATGTCATTGAAAAGAGCCTTAATTTTCTATAGCTTGAAAGCGCATGGGCACTCACAAACGTCGCGTCCGGAACGACCCAGCAAGTTCAATCAATTATCGATAAAGGTGGAATTCCTCTTTTCGTCAAACTTTTGAGTTCTCCACATGTCGACGTCGCAGAGCAGGTACATGCCCGATGTGATAGGCCGCGTATTTATTTCTTTTGTCTAGGCGATTTGGGCAATCGGAAATATTTCAGGCGATTCGGCACTTTATCGAGATATGATTCTCAAAGCAGGAGGACTGGACCCTTTGATCAAGCTCTTGAAATCCACAGCCAATCGTCATACAATGAAGCATGGTATCTGGGCGCTGTCAAATCTCTGTCGTGGAAGACCTTTCCCTCGATTTGACCTCGTAAAGAACGCGATTGCTCCTCTTGCTCAGGTCATCAAAGAAGAAGTTGATCCTGAGATCCTGACAGATGCTTCCTGGGCAATGTCTTATCTTTCCGGTATGAAAAAATTATCTGAATAATACAATAATCACAAATTTCACCAGATGGAAATGAAGCGGTCGTCCAGCTCGTAATCAATACTGAGATTATTCCTGCGCTTATGAAACACTTGAACCACCCTTTCCTCGCGGTGTTGATCCCTTGCTTAAGAACTGTTGGCAATATTGCCACAGGAAATGAGAAGCAAACCGATGTATTCAAACTACTTTTTCAAAAAAAAACTAATTTTCGACTATTTCTTTAGTTTCTGATGGGCTACCCAGGTATCGCTGATAAATTCCTTGAGCTTTTAGATCATGAGAAGAAGCCTGTTAGAAGGGAAACCTGCTGGGTCCTGTCGAATATCACAGCAGGAACTTCTAAACAGATTGATATATTGCTACGTTGCCCAGGCTTTGTTAAAAAGCTCTGTCAACTTGCCCTAACAGATGGTCCAGAGGTACTTAAATTTGATGTGCATGACGAAACTAACACTTTTACAGGTTAAAAGAGAATCGACTTGGGTTCTTTCGAATGCAGTTAATCATGGCAGTCCCGAGCAAATTCGCTTCCTGGCTGATAACCAAGTGATTGATACGATGGTTAAACACCTCGATAAGGAGGAAGATCCAAAGCTCTTGACTGTTGCTCTGGAGTGCATCTTTAAAATTTTGCAACATGGTGTGAGATATCTCGAGCAATACGAAGCAAATCCATTCTTAAACCACCTTGACTCACTCGGAGCGACCAAACTGATCGAAAAACTTCAAGAACATAAGTCAGACGAAGTGTATAAGGCTGCAATTTCAATTCTAGAAACGTTTTACGATGTAAATGATCCACTGTAGACCATGGCATTGTAAAACAAATGTAATTAAGGTTCGCTGTGTGAATATTTAGTTTATTTAGTTTTTGAGTCTTTTTAAGAGCGAATCGTTATTCTTCAATTTGTTATGCGTCAAAAGAGTTCATAAAATTTCCTCCCCAATTAGCATAGCATTCCAATTAGATGAAAGCTCAAGTAGCTCCATTGATTTCTTCTATCAGCTCGGATTTATCATTTCTACAATTATTAGCAAGGCTCTCATTGAAATAAACAAGAAGAAGAAGCCAAGAAGTCATATTATAGGAAATGAAATAGTTTCGGTAGATTATAGATAAAAGGATGATATTTTCTAACTTAGGTTTCTATTTCATTTGTTTCTCTTTATTCTGTGTGCTCGTATGCTGACACCCCAAATGAGCCATTCGTTCGGGCTATATATAGATCCATTTCACTAGCATCAGCTACCTTTTTTAATAATTTTGAGGCCCAAAACAGATTGCTATTCATCAAATACTTCATAATGAACAATTTTGAGTGTATTGAAAAAATTTTGTTCTCAATTCGAATGTACAGTCAGCCAACAAGACTGAAATTCATATGCTCGTCTGTTTTCACCTCCTAAGAACTCTTTTCCTATTTTTTTTTTTGTGATATGGAATTAATTATCTCTTATTTTTTTGCCACTTCTGCTTTCTTTCATTTAAAATATGCTCTTCTCATTTCATCTCCAGTATAGAATGTGAAGTCATCCGTTTTTGGTTCCAGGAACAAGTATTTGTTATTACACGAAAAACATGCTGACTTTCCAAAAGAAGTTTTAAGACCTTAAAATTTCTACTCTCAAACAGAGCCACTAAACGTTATTTTAGGATTTCCAGAAACTCTTAACTTTTTAATTCGACAAGCAGGTTTTTATGGACACTGAAGAGTCTAAACGAACTTTCAATTCCTTAGTGGTTCCTTTAATACAATTTCAATGTTTAGAAAGTCAACCAAAGCAAATCTAAGCTTTTTCGAGGGAATATTCGAGAAATACAGTTTCATACCAGTGCATGATGAAAATAGATATTTTCAATTCTCTTCTATCAAATAAAAAAAATATTTAGAGTGGATGTACCTAGGGTTGTTTGACTATTAATAGCAGAATTTTCGTTTGGAATTCCTTGTGCAACTTTTTGAGCTGACATATGTAAACACCCACGCAAAGTATTTTTTATTAATAGGGTTCAAGCAGCAGGGTTTTTCACAAAAAGGAATTACTGGGGTCTTTACGAACAAAGGAAGTGCATGTGTCGATTTAACTAAGGCTTTGCTATCTCCTTCTCCTCAAACCTTCATAAGTTCATTCCATGCATCCCAATCAGTATTTTGAGGATAATTCTTCTCGAAAATTGGTGATTTTAGTCACAGCACACTCCAATTGTCTGCTATCTTATTCAAAGCCATCTATGTCGCACTGAGAAGATTGAAATAAAAACGAGAAAAACGCCACTATATGACTTCACAAGGAGTAAAAAAACTAATTTTCCATTACTGTCTCGCTTCCTATGAGCATTTCAAAATTTTCCAATCTTCTTGAGAGGAAAAAAAAAAATTAGGGAGGAGTGACAATGAGTCACAATTTTGAATGTAATGCCAAAAAAAAATTTATAAGCACTCTCGAACTCCCAATGTTAAACTAATATTATGGCCCCTCGAGCTTGAAGGCCCAATAGAAGTACCAAACCTTTTTTTAGTTCTTTAGGTTTACTTTCATATATTATTTCCTGCGAAGGGAACGCCTGCATATATAGCTGTTAATGAAATACGGGCCTTCTATCCCCGACTTGTTGAAACAATTTTTTCCGTTGAGAGAGAGAAAAAAAAACCCTTACAAAAGTCAGTACGAATCAGTTTCTGACCGTGAGGAGCCTTTTTAGGCTCGATCTGATTTTGCAATCGGATTTAGAAGCGCAATTATAAAAAGCAGCCTCTTTTGGCTCTTCTCATTTAAATTCGAATGCGATGGTTAAATTTAGTAATTTTAAAGTCTTCAGTCCGCAGAAACCTCAGAAATGACAACCCTTATCAACCTTAGAGTCACCCGGCTTGAATACATAAGCGATTACAATTTCCCAGTCGTTCATGCGCCATACTGCGTAATCAAACTTGGATCTAATCAAGAATCGACATTTGCTTATAAGAACGCTGGTAAAAACCCCGAATGGAATCAGCTCTTCCAGCTCACTCTCTCAGGTCTGGAACCTACCCTGAAATTCGAAGTGTTCAATAAATCTTCCGGCACAGACACCGAATCCATTGGTGAAGGCGAAATAGAAATCTCTAAACTTACTCAGCCTGGAAAGCATGGGCATAGGATTAAACTCGTGTCATCATATAATCATATTGGATGTTTAGTTATCGGCAGCGAATTAATTCAAAACTCTGAGCAGAAGGCTGAATTGCTTGACAGTATTATAAAATTAAGTAAAGACACAATAAATCACAGAGCGTTAATCGTCGGTCAAGAAGAGCTGGTAACAAGCAGCATGGCAGATAATAAAAACGATAGAACGAAAGAAACAAAGAGCAAAAGTTCAACTAAAGGAAAAAATAAAGTGAGCGTTGGAGTGATGACTAAATTTGCAAGATGGTGCAAGAGTATTCTTCAGAAGGGGAAAATGAGCAAAAAGGACAGTCTGCAAATTAAAAATAGGAGAGGCTCTGCAAAGGTAACACCATTTGCTTTGGCTGATCAAATGCAGCCGACCGAAACTCAACCAACTGAGGGAGATATGATTCTTCCAGAAATGAATGTGAAAGTGTTTTGAAGTGAAAAACTAAGAGTTTTTCATGTAGAATACTAATCTATGATTACATTTTTATTATATATATATTCACATTGATGAATGTGTTCAGAATCCGCCAGGAGAGAATGTTCTGAGGGTGTTTTTGATATGGGTCTTTATTGTTTTATAAAGATATGAGAATTTTTTTTCAATTTCAAACTTATTAAATCAGTCTCGAGAGATAAGGAGGTTAGAATAATCACATAATCTAGTCAACTTTGATTGCTATTTCGACTTTTTCCGGGCTTCAAGGACTGCAAAGAGGTTGCCCTACATTGCTATCACCATTTTTTCGAGTACTGAATTAATTTACAGAGGAAAAGAATTCAATTTATTTTGGCTACCAAAATAGAAGCTAAATCGTAATTTTTACTTTTGAAAAAACAGTTGTTGTGTATTATCTTTCAACAGATCAGTCCGGAAATGATGCTCGATAATGAAGAGGTTAGATTAGTCCTTTTTTGTTGGTTTTTATTATTCATATTTCATGAAAGGTTTTTAGAGCTGAAGAAATGGAACGTTGGATACAGTTAAGCCGATAGCAACTAGTTTATCATGAATTTTCTTGAAACAGCACAAATTGCGTCGAAGACGACAATTGTCGTTTTTTCATTTGGATCAATATGTGTGGTCAAGAAAAATCTTAAGGACCTTTTCAGTCCAAGCCAAATAATTGTTAGAACATCACACGAAGAGATCTAGTACAGACTCTGCAGTTGCTCAAGAAATCAGAAAAAAAAAAGTTAACGCTTTGAGGAATAAACGTGAATTGTAGATTTCCGAATGTAAAGTGCTGAAGTCATATAATATCAATGTTGCATTGAAACAAGATGAACCAGCACCCATTTTCGCTCTCAAAAAGGCTATTAGAGACATGTTTCTTACAGCAATAGCTCATTTTCTTCATTTACGTTGGATTTCATTCAAATCTTCTCACAACTTCATCGGATTATTCATTAATGGTTGTTAACCTAGCATCTTATCACAATTAGCATCGAGCTAGGGCTCTATTCTCTATGTTGAGAGGCTCAGAACTTTTCCTAACGCTGATAAACAAGCAAAGAGATAACCAATTAATCAAATAATCAATAAAACTTATTGCAATTATAATTTTTAGCAAATATTCATTGAATGTATATCAGAATGGTGTATCATTGCGATCGAATCAGAGCAAATTTTATTTAAGTAGTTAGGGACTACATAGCAAAGCTTTGCTCTCTTCATTCGATCTTCTCAATTATCAAATATTTTTCATTGTTATAGCATCTATCTAAGTTTTTCTTTTCTTTTGTAGATGTAACTGAGAAGCAGAAATAAAATGTACCACGTATCATGTCCAAACTTACTTACTTTTGCAAAACATTACATTAACTTCCTCAATAAGTGAGCCTTAGATCGTATTCAGTACATTCAAACAAAGCTTTGCAATGTGCATGTGTTAATGCCGAATTGGATGATATGAAACTAAAAAGAGTCCTTTGACGACAATGAAACTATACAATCGGTGTATTGATAACACGATATGTGGAATAATCATCTCAATCCTATAATATATTTTTCAGTTTGCTTACCTACCAACAGAAGGAACTGCGAGTGAGTCGCGAATAGCGAGTTATTTTTGTAAATGGTAGACACTAAATTTGAATATGATGCGGGAAATTTGAGATATTAATTTTAGATCCCGTTATTATTTTTGAAAAGAGCAAAACGGCACCTATCAAAAATTTAATATCTGTTATGGACCTAACAACTATCTCATAATTAAAGAAAAACGTGCTTTAAAACGAGGTATTAACAAAATAACACCTCCTTAGCGTTTCAGATCTGATTAAAAAATTCCCTCTTGTCTCTAAGGTACTGAATCCAACACTTTTTTTTTGAGAGCCTAAAGCCACTGCTCAACAAGCAATGAAGATTTGTTTCTTCCATGTTCCAAGGGCCTCCCTATTAGCTCATTTCACAAGAATTTTCAAATATTTTCAGGGCCTCATGCACTCTCAGCTGTCTTAGGAAGGGAGTTGTTTATTTTTCCAGAAAAAACAGCAAAAAAACAGGGAAAAAAACAGAATTCTGAATTGTTAATTCGTTAATTGACTGCCCGTTAAATATTAAAAATTGAACGAATCTTAAAACGAAAGTACTAATTTAAATAAGATCCCACCGTTTTATTCCCATCTCGCCCTTCCTCTGCTACCTTTAATAATTCTTCAGCGAACCTCCTTTGCTCAAAACTCCCCTCTAGCATCCAACTGAGCTTGTCTTAATGAAAATTCAATAAATATTCCCATAGTTAAAGATCTATATTGAACATTGTAAGACATTTACCAACAGTACTATCATTTCTTTGGAGATATTCTTTGAGTTAATAGCTTTCTATCCATTAATGGCTATACTATCCTAAGGTTAAAGACCTGTTTGAGTTTAAACATTGATATATATGTGGCTTAAATGGGTGCAATCTATGAGAAATCTCCCTGATCTTCTCTAAAAACAGTGATTTATGGACTTTGTTCGAGAGGTTTCATTGGACTTGGGTTAGAAGAAGAGTTCTTTGCCTGAATCGGGATTCCAAACTATCTCACTATCTCATAAATTTGAGATGGGTAGGTTGTAAACGGCTTAAAAAATAAAAACGGTAAAATAACAATCACATTCTATGCTCTTAAGCGGATTCTCAAAAAGGTAATTTATAATTGATTCATAATATCCCAAAAAAACGAGCAGTGAACGATAAGCTATCCAAGGATGGAAGTGTTAGGAAACCAAACTCTCAAAATTGAAACCCAAAGTTCAAAGCCTCTTAAAAAACGTTATGAAAACACCACCAGGAATGGGAAGTGGACTCCCGAAGAAGACGATTGCTTGAGAAAAGCTGTCGAGCTCTTCGGCGAAAAACGCTGGAAGCAAATTTCCACTAAGGTCCCTGGAAGAAATCCACTTCAATGTCTTCACAGATGGACAAAGATTCTAAGACCTGGTCTGATCAAGGGATCATGGAGTGCTCAAGAAAACGAACTTCTCCGAGAATGGGTGAGGATAAATGGCCCTCAGAGATGGTCTGACTGCTCCCTGATAATTACAGGAAGAAGCGGCAAGCAGTGTCGTGAACATTGGTTTAATAAATTAAATCCAGAATTAAAAAGAGGAAATTGGACTACCGAGGAAGATGAGCTGATCTTCCAGCTCTACCAGAAGTACGGAACCAGCTGGTCAAAGATTGAGAAGCATCTTCCAGGCAGAACCGAAAACGCCATCAAGAACCGCTTCTATTCTACACTCCGCAGAATTTTGCCAAAAGATGGCAGCAAAAAGATCAAGAAGGAGGATATCCAACTCCCAAACTTCAAAGCCGCGTTCGGAGAGTGTATGAACGCTGAGTCCGACCCTAACTGTTCAAGCGACTGGTCCTACCCAATGGAAAACAACTACCACATAGATACCTCTTACCATGAAGAGTCTTATGAAAACGCTCAAACGTCCTACGCGAAAGCGTACCCAGAGACCCAACTGACAGACTGCTTGGCCAAGCTTCCACAAGCGAAATTCTCTGGTCATACTATGAAATACGAAGACGTTGTGTCTTACAATCAAACCTACGACGACTTAAAAGGTGACACCATGAGTCCCCTCGAACATGATAGAACTTGGACAGGAAGAAAACAATATGAAATCGCAAACTCAGAGATCTACGATGAAAATGATCAAACTGTGTCAACAACGCCTTCTCAGCAAGTTGCAAGAAGTCCAGTCAACAATGGATATTTAAGAAACGATTACGAGATGCAGGTTGCAGAAGACTGTATGACTCATTACAATCAAACTAATGATCAGTCATCTCAAGACAATCGCGCGAGCGTTCAAGATTTGTTTTTATATCCATATTTGGCCAAGAGGGAAATGAATTCTCCTTCAACCCAACCGGCTGAGCCTGAATCCATCAAGAAAACTGAGGAGCCAAAGGAAGTTGCTAAAGAAACAGCAACATCTACCCCGGCGGCTGCAGGCAATGAACAGAAGCTTGTTTTTATGTTCCAGCAATTGAAAAGACTGGAAGAATTGTTGGAAGTTACAAAGAAAGAATTGATTACAAGATACACAGAACTCGCTCAAAAAGAAGCTAAACAAGAAATAAACAATACAGTTTTTGATAACTCTGAACAGTCCAATGTGCATGGTAATAACTGAGTGAAAAACGAAGGTTTCTAAATTATCAACTTGGACATGTTCATACAATTTTTAACTGTTTTCCTAAACTAAAATATAATCTTATTTATGAGTTATATGTGTATCTTGGGCCGCATTTACACGAAGCGGCTTTAGTTGTACTTTTAATATTTTTGATGAACGAAATTTTTCAGAATCTTTTTGAAAATTTGCTTCTTTCCAAAAATAATCGTTATAGCTTTTCTGGAAGCCGTAGTAAACTTAAATATTTTGATGAAAAGTAAGAGGATAAAGAAAGTTACTGAGAAAAAAGTTTTCTCTTAATCAATTAGTTATAGATCAAACTATGCGAGTAAATCGTTAAATGCAGTTGAAATATCTGACATGAGCCGCGAAGACTAGCAGTTTTTCTGCTCATAAATCTTGCTAATTTTCATTTGATTATATGAGAACCCGATTCTTTTCTGTGAGATAAAGCATATCACTATCAAAATAGCAATGAAAATGATAGTATAAGCATATAAACGTTTGTAAGTAATCCTCTTAATTTATTATTCTACATCCTGATGGAAGAGCCAGCTTCAACTATACTTTTCGAATATTAACAAATCACCGAATTTAATGGATATCATTCTCTCCGCACACGTTTCAAGAATGTTGCTGGTTTTTTGTTTTTTTTTTTGCTACCACTAAGGACGTCAATGTTCGTTCTAAGGACCTCCTGTAATTGGAATTTTGTCGTATGGTTTGTTTTGAAGAATATTTTGGTAATTGGCTCTTAGTTGAGAGCTTGAACATAGAAAAATTAAATAGCAAGCTCTTGCACTTTTATTTCACAAGAGACTTTAAAATTGTTCACGATTATGCAAGAATCAAGTTTTCCTAAAGATTTCTCTACCAAATCTCCAAGGTTCAAGGGCATTAAGTCTCCGTCCGGAGGCCACTCTCAGAAAATTTCAACGCATTTCCGCCCAGCCAGCAACGTGCCAAAAGGAACCTTCCTTGTAACTGAAAGCCTTCTCGATGACGATTTAAAGCACTGGGAAGAATACCAAATCACCGGTCCTCAGATCGAAAGACGTTGCTACCATTCAGCTATCGTTCACGGAGATTAGTAAACAAAATTACTTCTATCCAACAGTGTTTTTGACTATAATCCCTTTCAATTCGCAAAGCCTGTACATCTATGGCGGCTACGAATATAACATCGGAATGATGAACGATTTCAAGCGGATAAATTTAGGCTCTAATGCCGAAAACTATGTTTGGGAGGACCTCGTTTATAAAGAAGATCCTATCGATGTTGACGGAGAAGAAGAAGAGCCTGACGACTACAGCGTTTCTAATCTCGAGCCAAGGAAGCAAAACAAACCTCCTCGACCTTCGAATTACCCTGGTAATTTTTCTTCATTGCTTAGTCAATTTTAATTTTTTTCATTATAATAGGCGCATTAGCAAGGCACACAGCTGTAGTGTATGAGGATTCTATGTATATCTACGGCGGACAAAAGTGCAGCACCGAAAACACTGCGGATATGTTCAAGTATGACCTCATCAAGCAGACTTGGAAGCGTGTTACTCCTGATCAAGAGTCGCAAATGCAACCTCCTTCATTAGATTCTCATACTGCTGGCGTGTGGGAGAATCAGATGATAGTTTTTGGAGGGTTTATAGGAGCTGATAGAGGAGAATGTGCAAATCACGTGCTTGCTTACGATTTCAGGACTAATAAATGGGAAACCCTGTTTCAGCATAATGAATCCGAAAAATACCCCGCTCCGAGAATGGCGCAAGCCATGGCTATTGTAGAGAATAGCTTGTTTATCTTTGGAGGAACGAACGGCGAAGATAAATTCAATGATCTCTGGAAATTCGATTTGCAGGCCCGCACATGGCAACTGTTGAAGCCTGAGGATTTGCTACCTGAGGTAATTTTGATAAAATTTTTTTATTTGCTAAGTTTGAAAATAGCCTAGAAACGGCCTCGCGATGACAGTGTACAAGGATTACCTGATAATTTTCGGAGGCATTTTCGAGCTCACTCACGAGAAAAACGACATCTTCGCATATCACATACTAAAGAATAAATGGATTCTTGTCGAAAGTGACAGCAAACTTATCAAAGACGATGAGATCGAAAACGACAAGCCGACTAAATCGTTCCTGGAGCACAAGGTTTCCAAAGATTTCAACGAACCAAATTCCAGCGCGCAAAATTTCGAGACTGAAATGAGTGCTCCTTTTAACGAAGAGCAGGAAGATCAAGGCCAACTCGCCTCGAAGAAGAACGCTGATTTGACAAGAAATCGGAGCAATTTCTTCAAACAAAAGAGTGTTGAAGGACTCGAAAGATCAACTACACTTAACTATCTAAACAATTCTAAGCTCAGTCACAGCGTTTCATATCAAGTACTTAAGAAATGGGATAAAGTGCCTCTCCAGTCTCCAAATAATAAAACAATTACGGAAGCTGGTGTGACAAATAGTTTCTTGCTCCCACTTTCTACGCTGGAAGAAAGGAAAAAGAAAGGAAGGGAAATCTCCAAAAAGCACTTCTTAAGGGATCTGGACCTTCCTGACGATAAGAAAGAGGGCTTTCTGGAAAAAGACCCAACGTTAGATAGCATGAAGCAAGCGTTGAAGATAGTTGGTGATTTGCATTCACTAGACAAGGGACAAGATGTTGAGGCGCGTAAAATTATAGATGATTATGTGAGAGCAGCATCGTTGTCGAAGGTGAAAATAACCAGCACAATGCCTGGTAAGAAACCGAGGTCTCGAGACGGGCATTCTGGAGTAGTGTTAGGGCAGAAGTGGATTATATTTGGAGGCGATCGACATAAGATGTCGTTTCATGATATGTTTGCTCTTAATCTTAGCTATTTTGATAAATTATGAGAATATCTATGTGGTAGTTAGCTATACTCGGCAACATTCTTGAAAAATCTCATTATTTATCTTCAACTATGATAAAATCTTTTGGATGGAAGAGAGTGTCTGCCTGTAGCTTCATACTCTGGACGAGGGTTTTAATTTAACATTCAAGATTTAATAGATTATATGGCACTCGAGTATGACCGACAACTTCTAAACTATTGCCTCGCTGGAAGGGGAAAAAGCTTTATTACCGTGCAGTTATTTAGCTATTCACTTTTTCATACATAAGGTTTACTAATATTGCTTATTTTTTAAATCCAGAACTCAGCTTCGTTTCTCATAAGGTACACGCGCTACAGCCCGAAGTTCATAGTAGATAGCAAGAGAAACGAGAGAACATGCACCTCACTCAAGAAATCTTTTAGGAATTATGCAGCAAACGATGATTTTCCAATTAGAATGCAGCCGAAAAATATTTTCTGGGATTTATGGAATTTGTTCATTTTAGGAAAAAAATGCTGTACAAAAGTTATGAGAATAGGCTCGTTTTTATCAAAAGTAAAGGAACTCGTCTCTACTTCTACCGTTCTTCGAACTCTTGAGATGGCAGCAGCATAGAACTTTTGTAAATTTTGCTGTCATGAGTTCCTTCAAGGAGAATAAACAGTATTTCTCACATTTAGGGAGTAAGCGCACATGATTTGTGAAAAGAAGGTCTTCATAAAAGTTTTATAATGATTTTTTTTTAAAAGCAGGATTACATTCAAGCTTCAGGGTGATTCTATAAATCCATTCAAGAATCAAACAATTAATCAATTTTATTACTCCTGAAGCGGATTTTTGAACGATTATTTAAGCAGTTGTTGTTAAAATAATTAACCCACTTTTAGTTTAATCCGCAAAACCAAAAGAGGAAGGAAATGAAACTCCTTACCGTTGTTATTGCCCTCGCTCTCGTTAGCGCTTCTCTTGCTAAGACCGCAGAGGAATGGCGCGCTCGCTCTATCTACCAAATTCTGACCGATAGATACGCCCGTACTGATAATTCACGAACCCCATGCGCCGACATCCACAATTATTGCGGCGGAACCTTCAAAGGCATCCAAAACAACCTCGATTACATTCTTTCCATGGGCTTCGATGCCATTTGGATCTCACCAGTCGTCAAGAACTTGGACGGAGGTTACCATGGCTATTGGGCCACCGATATCAACTCGATCAACGAGCATTTCGGTTCTGATCAAGATCTTAAAGACCTCGTCAACGCTTGCCACGCCAAAGGAATCTGGGTGATGGTCGATGTCGTTGCCAATCACGTCGGCCCTGTCGGCATGGACTTCTCTCAAATCAAACCATTTAATGACCCTTCCCACTACCATGCCCGATGCCAAATCAATAACTGGTCCAACCAAACCGAAGTTGAATACTGCCGTCTTGCTGATCTTCCTGATCTTGACCAGAATAACCAATATGTTCATGACACTCTCCTCGATTGGATTAGAAACCTCGTTCCTACCTACCAATTCGACGGTATTAGAATCGACACCATCCCTGAAGTTCATCCTCAATTCTGGGCTGAATTCACCAAAGCTTCTGGAGTCTATCAGGTCGGTGAGATTTTGAATCAGGACTACGGTTACATTGGTAACTACCAGAACTACATGGACGGTGTCCTTAACTACCCTCTCTACTACCAACTCAAGAACGTTTTCGGTAGTCGTCAATCAATGTACACCTGGAGAAACCACTACTCCAATATGGATAAATTCTTCAAGAATCAAGACCTTCTCGGCAACTTCGTTGACAACCACGATAACGCTCGTTACCTCTATTACTACAAGGACGTCAGAGGATTCAAGGCTGCTTTGGCTTTCGCCCTTACTTCAAGGGGTATCCCAATGACTTACTACGGCTCTGAGCAAGGTTACGCTGGTGGTAACGACCCTGAGAACAGAGAGACTCTTTGGACCTCTGGATTCGCTCAAAACGATCTCACTAACTTCCTGAAGCTCATCAACCAGGCCAGAAAGGATAGCCAATGGTACAATCAACCACAGATTGAGAGATACGTTGATGACAGCTTCTATGCCTTCACCAGAGGACTCGCTTTCTGCGCGTTCACTAACCAGTATGATCAACAACAGGTGAGAACCATCTCATATCACCCATACTCTGAAGGACAAACCCTCTGCAACATCTTCTACCCAACTGATTGCGTGAAGGTTCAGGGTGGTAGCTTCTCAGTTTATCTTAACAACGGAGAAGTCAAAATCTTCCTCCCAAAGACTTCAACAACTGAATTCCTTGAGATTATGAGCATTTAAACAAATAAAAGGCGTGGAACATAATGCGCCTTGCATCGTATTCATTTAGATTTAATAATATTTAGAAAAAGTCTCTAATGATATTTGATTTAATAATAAGAAAATTCATTTTCACACTAGCTCGAATGTCCCGCTTTAATAAACCGTTGTTGTGAGAAAACAAAAGAGTTTCAACTTAACATTAAGAGAGGTCAGATGAGTGATACCTTATAAAATTCTTTAGAAAAATGAAAGAATACACCATATTGAGGTCCTGAAACAGTAAACTGATGATAGAAATTTGACCTTATATGAGAAAATCCTCATTCTTAACAGCTAATATCAATTTATTTCTATTAGTGTGATAATTCATATTGCTAAGAAGATTTAATGAAAAACAAAAAAGTTAGCAAAGACAAAGATACTAGTGCTGCGGAAGAGCCCAAAGCCACCGCTAACGAAAAGGTAGACTAAATTTGGGAGCATACGAGGTTTTATCTTCATCTAGACTGAAACCAGAGCCTCAAGACGTAGAACCAAAGATGCTGAAGATCAGAATGAAAAAACTAAGGAAGACGGAAAGCATGTCAAAAAAGAAGAAGAGCAAAAGAAAGACAAACAGCGTCAAGAGAGTGGGGAAAAGAAAAAAGAGGATGTAAAGGGGAAAGAGGAGAAAAAAGGATCGTCAAAAGAAAAGCAAGAAGATGGTGATAAGAGAGGGAAAAGCAAAGATTCAAAAGAAAAGAAAAAGGATAAAGAAAAATCTACTGAACCGAAGGAAAAAGGGAAGAGTGACGAGAAAGAAAAGAAGAATGAGAAAAAACAAGTCGACAATGAAAAGAAGCAAGCCGAAAAAGAGAAGGGGAAAAAAACCAAAGAAAGGAGCAGCGACAAAGAAAAAACAAAAGATGCCATGGAAGAGGAAAAAGCTGAAGGGAAGGACAAAGCCGCTGAGAAAAGTAAAAAAGGCAAGAAAGAAAGTTCGAAAGATAAGCTGAAAGAGAGTGCTGGAAGTGACAACAAAAAGGAGGAAGCAAAGGAAAAAACAAAAGATGAGGCAGAGGAAAAACCAGACGAAGCTAAAAAAGGCAAAGGCAAAAACAAAAACAAAAAAGAGGAGTTGAAAGAAAAAGCGGAAGAAGCTTTAAAAGAAAACCTCGAAGGAAGTGCGAAGCAGCCCAAACAACGAGCAATCAAGAGAAAGGCTAACGAGGCAGAAAAGAAGAAGAAAGATGCAATGGAAATAGAAACAGCTAAGTCTGAAGATGAAAAAGATGTCAAAAAAGCGAAAAAAACGAAGAGCAAGGATAAAAAGGAGAAAAAAGGGAAAAAGGACCAGCCTGAAGTTAAAGGAAAGCGAGGATTCAAAGTTTGTCGTAATCCTGAGTGCAACCAGTTCGTTCATATCCATAAGAAAATTTGTCCACACTGCTCCTTTGCTTTCGACTTCCTGGACAAGAAATCTGAAGAAACAGGTGAAACTCTCAGCAAATACCTCGTGAAAAAGAAGAAAGGACCAAAGAAGAAAAACGAACCACAGGAAGAGAATGTTGGAATATTAGAGCTTGATTCTACGAGCAAAAAGAAACTATTTATCAGGGTATTTTTGCCATATTTGGTAAAGCTCATAGTGATTAATCGCTCTTAGGATGATTTCGTGGTGAATTTGGGAGGCTACAAAAATACTTTTCAACCAGAGCTGAGAAAAGAGTTCCTTAGCAACTACCAGCTCCCCCAATTGCAGACACTTTCGAAAAAGTAAATAGCTTGGATATCAAAAGCCCAATAATAATGTAATAATAGCGTGGGAGCACCAAAGCATAAAGAAATTGAAATTTGTTTTGAAGACCGCAGCGCAAAACAACACGTTTCTACATTCAATAGCAAGCGAATCGCGGATGTAGACAGAACCAATCAAGATTTCCTCTTTGAGAAAATCCTTAATTACGGAACTCCAATAGAAACCGTCTCTTGGGCTTACACAGGTATTTGCTCTTGCTGCAAATGATTTGAAAGCAAAATTCATAGACCCCAAGAACGAAACGTTAAAGAACGAATTTTACTTCGTGGTTGCCGCACAGGCGCCTCAGACCCAATCCGATCTAAAGAACATCGACGTCAATCAGGTTATGACTTCGATGGCATTATCACTCGAGTCTTTTAGTCGCTTTGGTCATAAAACAGAAAGCCATGGACTACTTTCTTTTTATAAACTCAGTATTGAAGATGGACGAGACATAAAAGACCCTGAGCTTCGTAATTTAATCTAATTACTTGCTAATTTACGCTTCTTAGTTTATCAAATTAAACATCCAGGTGGTTCAGCTCTGAAAATGGAATGGATTCCACAAATATACTGCGGAGACGACGTCATTGGGTTTGTGTATGTTCTCACTGCTGGCGGGACCATCCTTGCCTTCCTTCCTCCAAAAAAGACGATAAAAGACTCTGATGCTTATTACAGCCTTCAACCAAGCATAAAGATTGCGCTGGAGACTGGATTTATCACTAGTTTCGCAGTGCTTCCAAAAAAGCCCTGGAACCGTCTGCTGATCGGCGATGTGTTGGGAAATATAGTTTTGATTGAAGTCCAACACTCGAAGGAGGAAAAAACCAGCAGTGATTTTACAATTATCAGAAGTTATCCGTTTGCTCATACAAAAGCCGTGAAAGAGCTCAGATGGTGCCCGAAGCTCGATGACGATGAAGAGGAACTTCTTTTTTCTAGTTCTTCCGATGACGGGTCGCTGAAGATCTGGAACTATAACCAATACTTCTCCCCAATCTATACTTTTTCCTCATTGAAAGTATTCCTTGATTGTAATCACTTTAAATGCTGACAAATGTTTCTAGCGAGCGATAAATAGTCATATTTGGGACTTAGGTGGCAAATTCGTCATCGAGAACATGGATTTTGCACCATTTTCTACGAAGGCGCTTGTTTTTGAAAACCTTAGACAGGAAGCAAAACAAAACGCAGAAACAAACGAGCAGCTTACTGGTGTAGAGCA
>ENA-UOTZ01000650-UOTZ01000650.1-compost-metagenome-genome-assembly--contig:-NODE-650-length-28734-cov-12.742157_pt1 | contig 28734 bp, 17 predicted proteins | sample MGYA00238144_ERZ746983 | MGnify/ENA primary metagenome ERZ746983 (study PRJEB28759, sample SAMN06268863) | compost metagenome | isolation source: single cell | place: USA: California, Emeryville, Joint... | reverse complement strand
GTCTTCACGGTTTCCCGGTAAGGAGAAGAGCTGATTAAATGGTTTTCGTCCTTATGGCTGAGCCTTCTTGGGGTCTTTTTGGCAGAAGTGTAGCTTAATTTTTTCTTTAACGCGCTCTCACCAATAGTCTTTTCCTAGATATTTGCAAAGTTAACCACAAAAACAACATTTGTTTGTTTACCAAACTGTTAACCAATCTGCTCAGATCATTATAGTCGTCATCGAAACTGATAATTAATTTTTCAGGTATGGAGAGACCGTGGCTTGAAATGAAAGGTCGCAATTTTCCAGATGAAGCCAAAAAGTTTTGACAAATAGCAATAATCCCAGAAACCTTGCATGTAATGTCATCATTTTCCTCAACATAACCTCCATCAGTAGCCCGTGCGGACGGAAGTCCACTAGATCTTCTCATAGGTGAGATAGATGACTTGCCTTCCATTTCTGAATTTCGTTTGGACAAATATGGGATTCTCACGTCCTCGGTTTGTCTGTAAACAAAATTGCATGTTATGTGAGGTTTGATTTCGGATGCTTACTGATCATAAGATGCTGGACAAGCGCTGGTACCTCGTCTGGAGCTCATTAGCCCATTCGATCTGGCTGTTCTTAAGGTAGTCTCATCTGCAACCTTTGAAATTCCTTCCTGAAGGGTCTTGCAATGAGCACGACAACGCTCCATAACTTTAGCGACAAGAGGTTCGGTGGTTTCTACTTCCTTTGAGAGGTCTTGCAAGCTCTGGCTTCTTTCGGTGTTGATTGAGATGCACTCTTCAATGAGGAATTTCAAGCTTTGCAAAGTCTTTCCACCTCCGAAAGATAGATCAGAGCTATAGTTTGCAAAGGTGCCTTTGCTACCCTCCAAGAATGCTGCGGTTTGTTGCTTTAACTAAAAAATTGAAACATTAAACATCATTTCAGCAATCTCGTAGTTACCTGCAGGAGCTTCTCTTCTACGAGATGCACGGCATTCTTTTCTTCGGAGAGTTTTTGATCAATCGAATTGAACTTCATCGTGATCTGCTGATCGAACAAATTCAGCGAGTACTCAAGTCCATGCAGAGGGAGATCAAGCGTTGAAATAAAGTCCCCAGAACATCTTAACTTCTCGCTCTGCGTTCTTGGCTCTGTCAAGTAGGAATAACTCTTATTCTCTTCAAGTAACTCGCTGATCCTTTTTCTCGTGAGCTCGAAATGCGAGCTCATTTCCATGTGAATTTTCTCGCTTAATTGCTGACTATTAGAGAGGTTGAAGCAAATTTCGATGATTCTGGATACTTACCTCTGTGATATGATTTGTGCCTCTAAACCTAACAGCAAGCTCTTAATGCTTTGGTTAACTCCTTGCTTCTCCTTCATCTAGCCACGCGAGTTAGCTGGGGCACTGGAACTGATTTACCTTCCTGTTCAGTCTGGTGAGGAAGCAGATGAACTGATCTTTTTTGGTTCCAGTTTGCTTAATGTCGTTTTCAATTTGCATTTTGTCGAGAAAGAGAGAATCAGGGACAACTCCACGATTTTCCTGAGATCTCCTGATTTCCTCATCCTTTACTTTTACTAATTTCAGGAGACTTCCTGTATCACAATGAACGTTATCAGATGGCATCCTGTAACTCGGACTAAGTGTGGAGTACCTGTGCATTTGTGGTGAGTTTCGTCAAAAATAGCTAGTAATCTCCTAGCGTCTTCATGTAAATCATGAAACTCATCGTCGTAGTGCTTTCGATCGCTTTTCATGAATTCTTCACACATTGAATTTTGAAAATAACAGCTAAAAATAAGAAAAATTTAAATCGTTGCGAATTTAAATCAGCGGGATTGACCTCCAAAAGGAATTTTTTTGTAGAAGCCGCTTCATAGTTTTTAAGAAACCCTTCTTATTTCCATTCATTCTCCGGTATGAATATCATCGAAAACCAAATCGACGTATCTATAACTGCAGCATTAGAAAACACCTCTTTTCGACTCTTCATGATAGAACAGTCAATCGGTTATCTCTTCTGCAGGAAGCAGGGTTCATGCTGCTTTAGAGTTGAATAGGGTTCAGGGCATAATGAGTTCAATGAAAAAAAATGTTAGTTGAGTTTCATTTTCGGAAGAGATTCTCACTTTTGTTTAAATAAAGAAATAAAAGGTTAACGCAGATACATGGAAGAAAAGTTATTATCCGGCTTCAAAGAGCTCGAACTAGCGGGAAAAGGCGCAATATCAGTCGTCTACAAGGGGAACTATCAGAGCAGCAACAAAACATACGCGATAAAATATCTCAAAGCTCAAACTAAAGACCTTTACGACTTGTTTTTACGAGAACTCGGAATTCAGAGAGGCATCTCCCATCCGAACATCATGCCAATCTACATGTACGACCATGATAACAACTCTCTCGAAGCATTGTATACCATGCCTTTTCTTCGGTCGCTGAGAGCTATCATCGACAGTAATACCAGCCGCCCGCATCTAACTCAAGTGATTCAGTTATTGCGAGATATTTCTAATGCACTGGATCACGTGAAACGATTTGAATCAATGGCCCATGGCAAGATCAAACCTGAAAACATATTTTTCTCAGAACGCACGAACGCTTATCAACTCGCTGATTGGAGCGGGCACTACTCCTTCAGGATAAATAATTCTTCTATAATGAGAAGACCTGAAGGAAGCCGCGCCTCAACTGTCAGGAGGAAACATACTCCTAATTCGATCTACGAGGCACCGGAAGCTCAAATGTCACTGGATGCCTCCACAAAAGACAAATTATGCAGCTATAAAGCGGATGTGTACGCGCTTGGGATAACTATGCTGGAGTTTTGTGGCTTCGAGCGAGAGAAACTATTGGCTCTTAATTCCGCTGCATCGGACGCCGAGTTTAAAACAGTGCATCAAACCATTGCCGCTGAGTTGGCCAGCTGGTATTCAAATGAGAAACTAACGGACATTCTCATTCGAATGACCAATCGCAGGTCGTATCAAAGACCATCAGCATTTGAAATTTTTCTGCATGTTGAAGGAATCGGACGCAAAGACGACGAGAAAAACGAGTTCCAAGGGTCTTTCATTGAAATAAATTTAGGCAAAATTGAAAAGACTCTTAGCAAAATCGAACCAAAGATCGTGTCTCTAGGGAGAGTGGAAACTGTCACTGAAAATCTTGATGAATCGCGTCCTTCTGTGGACTTGAGCCAGCTGAAGCCGAGTATCGAAGGGAAATTCAGCTGGACGGTTCAAGGAGGAGAAGAGGGGCATCTCGAGGGCGAGTTGATCAATAACTCCAAGATTAAGAAAGCTAAAATATTTGATAGAGAGAACTCTGATGAGCATATTCGAGGGAAGGTTGAAAAATCATTCCCCGACGTTGATTTCAAATTAGTAAGAAGTAAAACCACCAAGGAAGACACTAATGAGACTCCAGCATTCAAATCGACGAAGACTGGCGAGACTATGGTGACTATGAATGATTGGCTCAAGCTGGAAGGAAATAACGACTCTCATGAGTTTGATGATGAGGTTGAAGAGGAAAAGGATGAGGAAATGGGCTCTCGTTATAAGAAGCTACAGGAGACGCAATTAAAACCAACCAATAAGCAAGGGCGCAATAAACTTGAGATGCCAGAGCAGGGGAAAGAGCCTAATAGAGGCATTAGCAAGTTCAAGACTTTTATAGGAACCTTTGGAACTGGTTTGAGTAATTTGGGCACTAGTATTAATGATTTTGGAGCCAATCTGACTGAGTTTGGGAAAAAAGCTCTGGATTTCGGAGAAAATAATCTTAATTCAATAAACGAATACGGGAAAAAAGCTCTCAATAGCATCGAGCGTATCGGAATTTTTACTACTAAGAAAGAAAATGATGAGTTTAAGAAAGAAACCTCAATGTTTTCTCCACGGACTGAAGGAGTGCTCTCTCCAAGTAAACCGCGAATTTTCATTGTTCTAATCATGATATCAAAGGCCAATTCGGACTGACTCAAAAGCAGGAATTGTCTAAAAGTATCTTGGCAGTCGATTCTAGAAGGAGCCTCCACTCGCCTGGAGATTTTGGAGGTTGATTGCTTTTTTGAGGAGTTTTCTAACTGCTAAATAGATATTGGTTACGAATCTGATGAAGCTCTGGAACTAGAACCCGCGAGTTCATATGATCAGTCACGCATTGAAGTATAATGCAAATTTTGAGAGCATTTTAACAAGTGTTTTATAGAAGAAATTAAAGCCAGCAGATCGATCGATCAAGAAGATACATACTTTCGGTGGATTAGTGACCTCACTCTCTTGGTCGCCCAGTGGAAGATATGTAGCAGTTGGATCATTGGACCATTCAGTCAAATTCCTGGATGCTGAGACCATGAAATTTATGGCAGATAGCGGATATAACCACCTTGGTATCATCATATAATAGTTGAAAATAAATCTAATTCTGAGTAAACAGAGGCGGTATTGTCTGTAGCATGGTCTCCTGACGGAGGGTTCATTGCTTCAGGTTCAGATGATGGATCACTAAAAGTTTTTAGTTTTTCAATGAATAAAGTCAGTGATTCTTTCGATGAGCTATTCGCTGGTAGAACTTCTGGCCTCATCAACGATATTGATAGAATAAAATATTGTAGGAAGTATTAGCTCTGTGTGCTGGTCGCCTGACGGCAAGTTTATCGCCTCCTCATCCACAACAACGATTAAGGTTGTCGATTTCCAGAAAAAAAGACATGTGAAGACTTTTAAAGACGTACATAAAGGTAATTTTTCAACCTAGTACTCCTCACCAATATGCAATGTAGAGGATATTAAACAGATTGCATGGAATTGCAATGGACAGTACTTGGCTTCAGTCTCCTTTGACAAGACAGCTAAGATAATAGAGCCAGATACAGGCAAGATCGTTTTTGATTTTGAAATCATAGAAGGTGCCTCATCCAAACAAAATGTTAAAATAATTTCTGCAAATTAATTATATAGGTGAGCCAAATGTTGTCGCATGGTCTCGAATGGGCACTGTAGTTGCTGTGGGTTCATCAGACCAATCAGTGAGGGTTATAGACGTATTAAAGAAAAGTATCTGCGGTAGTTTTGATGAGGTAACGATTTTGAATTCCTTCATCATATCATACTCTTGCAAAGGCAATGGCTTCAATTACAGCGCTTGCGTGGTCGCTCGACGGCAGATTTCTCGTTTCTGGGGCAGAAGATGGAATGATCCGAGTTTATGAGTACGCGAAAAAGGTTCTACACCTTACCATTGAACATCATAAGAGTAAATCCCTTCAGTTGTTCGCTCCTGAGAATATTCTCTTATCCAACGCAGGTCAAATATTATCATTGAGTTGGTCACCAGATTCCGAATACCTGATCTCGAGCTCAAAAGAATCTAAATTAATTTTTTACAATATGGGTAAAAGATCGGTTGTGGAAAGTTGGATCGGCGGGCTTGAGCGTAATAAATAATTTCTTCATAGAAAAATAGCTGAATTGATGATATATAGATGCTATAACAGCTGTCTCCTGGTCAAAGGATGGAACTTATTTTGCTGTGGGAAGTGCTAAGGGAGCTCTAAGAATATATGAAGCGAAAAGCATGAGTATAAGTGCGTCAGCTGACAAAATTCATGAGGGTAAACTCCTCCAATAAAATCTTGAATCTGAAGTTGTACAGGGGCGATCAAATGCATCGCTTGGTCTAGCGATGGGAAATTCCTTGCGACGGGATCAGAAGATTGCTCTTTGCAAGTCTTTTCGTCGCAAGAACTCAAAGCGATTCTGACACTTCCACAGCTACATCAAGGTATTATGATTGAGGTTTCACTGGGTTCTGAGAGTCATTGTGTTTTTGTTTTAGCTGATATAAACACGATTGATTGGTCCTCAGACTCGAAATTTCTGCTGACTGGATCGAGTGACAGTACCATCAAGGTCATCGATGTGAAGAAACAGGCCGTGACACATCATTTCAGCGAAATACATACTGGTTTAGCATCCACTCTGTGAGAACCAAGTTAATAATACTAATAATTTGTTTAGATTCGATTCGATGTGTTGCCTGGTCACCGAATGGTAAATTAATTGCCTGCTGCTCGAACGATTGGCAGGTGAGTATAACTAGCATTGCAAAGCTCAAGACTCAAATATTGTACTCCGAAACATGTAATCTCTAGCCTATTTTTTCCCCCACAACTCATGTGCTCGCTTAGACTATCTTTCTTTCGTGGGATGGACACGTGATGGAAAATCATTGATTTCTGGTTCTGAAGGAGGAACCATTAAAATATACAACCTCATTAATAAGAGCTTCACAAGAGAGCTGAATACTCGACAGGATAGCATTGATGTAGTGTATGGGTATTCATTTGCAAGAGACTCGCAAATTATCGCTGTACTGTCAATTGATCCCTCGATAAAAGTGTTCGATTGTCAAGATAACAGTTTATTATTCCATCTAGAAGGGCCGGAGCAAGGTAGTTCACTCATGTTCAAAACATCGCCTTATTTCTAATTTATAAAGAACGTGTTTGCTCACTAGCTCTGAGTAAAAATGGAAGAAAAATGATTACAGGACTTCAAGATGGCTCTATGCGTATTTACGATCTCACTTTTTAAGTTCTCTGACTCGTGAGTGCTGATCTATTAAATACATAAATTGTTCAATATCGTGAATTTTTTAATGTATCATCGTAATAAGAGCTGAGAAGAACTCTCTTGAGACTCTTCTGAGCTCATTTTTTATGTTTCAACTATCCTAATAATTTTTTCATTGTATAAACCAATTGGGGAAAAAAAACTAAATTGCGACTGAGGAATTGTTGAAATTTAGATAGTTTGAAGGCAAATTTCTGACTTTTCTTAGGCTTGCAGATAAGATCATTATAGATTGTTTTGACTGCCATTATAATGACTAAAACTGTCAAAAGACTGATGATTGATAAAGGGACTTTCGTTAAAGAAAGATTAAAATTAGTTTGATACAAAAAATAAATTCAATAGGTGGGTGAATGTAAATCATAAAGCTATTCCTTTTTGCTAATTCCCTCAAGAAGTTACATAACGTTAGTTATTTTCGCCGAGTCATCTTTTTGTATGCTCCGAGCAAATCTCCCATGAAATTTGAATTGCCAGAATTAACTGTGAGTTTGTCGACTTTCTCAACCCTAAACGGCTCAAAATCCTTACTTGCATTAAATTTGTCGAAAAAAGACGGTTTTTTCTCTGCTGCTATTGTATACGCACTGAGGTTTTCAGCTCTTCCATGAAGGAGACTATTCGACATTGACCTTTCTTTCTGAGTTTGTCTGATATTGCCCTCTCTCACCTGATAATGAGACCCACCACAGTTCTTCTGAAAACTAAACTGAGAAACCCGTTTCACTTCAGGGACAAGAGCGATACCATTAAATCTGATTAGGTTTAAGTCAACTCTTGGTTTAGTTTCCTGAATAGATCTCTCTGGTGTATCTGGTCGCCCAACTTTGGACATGAACACTCTGCCATTATTATCTAGAGAAACATTCCTTCTTATTGGTGCCTTCACACTTTGATCGAGAGAATAATTATTTCGTTTATTTTTTAGTAATGTTATTTCAGCCCCATCGTCAGCATGATTCTCAACGCAGCCTCTAGGAGGCTCAGTGACAGGATTATTAATGAAGCCTGATTTACTATGATTATCAATTTTTGATTTGTCAGAGTCATCAATGGTTTCTTGTTGTATCCTTTTGCTCTGAATCATTTTTAGAGTTCGGGACCCAAGGAGGGTTGAATTTATTCTCGTTGGCTTCGGATTTATTAAGTTTGAAAATCTTTTGATCAGGTCCATAACAGTTACGCCTTCAACATATGCGTCCCCTTTGCGAGTCAATTCATTCAAATTATATTTGAGTTTCTTCTTTTGAAATAATGCACGCTTGTAATCGTCAATAGATTTCTCTATTTCGGCGTTTCGAGACAGTAGATTCCTGTAATGCGAGACCAAAGCTTCCCTCTTCTTTTCAAAATCAGCGCTGAATGACGTATAATCGGATCCGCCTGCTTTGGAGGTTATTCTTTTGCTGAATTGAGACACTTGCGCCTGATAGATTATACTAAACGCATTTGGTTCGAGCTCTCCCAGCACATCCAGATAATTCGCGTTTCTTTGCAACGGCAAAGGGTTTTTCGTGAAAAAAGAGTTTATTGTGGCTTGTCTGATCTTCGCAGGCTCTTTTTCTTTGAAGTTCGCTGTTTGGTTGATGATGGAGTCTTTCGATTGTCGACGGGTCGCGTCTTCTTGGATGAGGTTTCTGATGTTGGACATTGACAGTCCTCTATTCATGCGGCTTCTAATCCTTGACGGGTTTGCTTCATCTCCTTCGGTTTTCCTATTGCAATGCGATTTATGCCGAAATTAAACAAATTCTTACTGTTGAATCGAAACATTCATGCTCCTTTCGAACCGCCCTATTGTCATACTTAGATTCATACTTTCTTGGTTAATAATAGACGTTTGATGACCCCTTTCGTGAATATAATAAATCAAATTCATGTATTCAATCATCCGCGAGTTACTTTTTTGTATTGAGAAAAATCTCTTCAGCCCCCTTCATTTTCGGAAAGTAGTAGTTTTTGACTGGACTCTGCTTTTGTTGAGTGTCGCTACACTTTTCGAATTCTGTCTGTTTCTGTCGCAAAGCGTCCTGGAAATACCTCCTTGACATTTCCACAAGAGTATTCACGAGGAACGATATCAAAGGAAACTAATCAATTTATATCGTAAGGCGTTAGGTTCGGACTGAATGAACCTTCAAATGCTTTGTCAAACGATAGATCTTTTTGAGCTCTTCAACTTTCGCCTCCAGTCCCAGGACTTGAAAGAGCTTGAAATAAAGCTTAGCGATTGATTTGACTCCGCCGTTGAATTCATATTTTCCATAGTTTTCAAAATTGAAGGATGGAAACATTTTTTGGATGATAATGTAAGAATGCTCTTGAAAAAAACTTTCGAAACATATTTAGAAGGCAGTTGACCCAAAAGGTTACCAAAGTTGGAGGTCTCCATCGGTTTTCGAAGTAAAAACTAGCTGAAGGAGCTCACTCTCTTTTACTATCCTCTCTTTTTCGTCCCGTCGTAAGTTTATGATGTATGAAATTAGCTGCTGGTTGAGAATTGCGTCTTCATCAGGGGTAACAATCTTAGAAAGAGGCTTTTTGACGACGTTCTTTATATCCGAAACTGCCTTGAGACGCTCGAGGATAAGGCCAATAACCTCTTGCATGAAAGGGATAAATTTATTACAACGTAAAATTCTCACAGTAAAAACATCAGTAGATATAAATAGAAAAGTTTTTGTGAGTATTTTTAAGGTAGAAATACGCTTCCCAGCGTTTTCTCAATATGAAAAGCCTGAAAATCCGACAAATTGGCTTGAAATGATATAGTAAATGACTTGGAACACACTTTGAAATGGCCTAAGAGAAGAATTAACTCAAGCTTTAGTAGCAAAATGCCAAACGAACAAAGATACGCAAATTAATACAGCAGCAATTTTGAATAAGATAAATCGATTATTTGCAGTTTCATATCTTTTTGCTTTTTTCAAGAAAGTGTACTACTATATTTTTCATACTGAGAAATAATTTATCAGGATTCTAACTCTCTTAAAATTGAGAATTTATTTTAACTCTCGAGCCGATTTCTTTGCGTTTTTGCAAAAAAATACACAGATAATTCAATAGAGCATCTTGCAAACGTAGGTGTTAAGCATTTATACTGATTTCTTCTTATCACCTGCACTAAATCTCAGAATGTGTGTTGATTATTGTAATCACTTCAGTGCCATATAATATCAGATGATACTATGCAACTCTCTTTCGCCTGGTAATGTCAAAGAATGCTCAATATAGCTCTTCAATCCTTTGGAAAAGATCAAATTCATTGCCTTTAAAATAAGAAATCAACTTTCGTGCACTCTCTAACCTCAATTGCCATTCATTTGATGAAAAGTTATGATACACTAGAGTTCAACATAATTTACAAAATTTTATCATGACTCTTGAAAAGTTGCTTGAGCGCTATACAGGTCTTTCGTATTAAACTTCTCAAATCCTTGCTTCGCTTAGAGACCCCCATCTAATCATTAATTAATATACCTGTAGTAACTAGCTCTCCATATATGAACATTTAGATAGAATCAAGACATCCAAATTAACTGAGCTCTCATGAAACGTGATCGATTAAATTTCTTGGAAAGATCTTTCTGAATAAAGTATCCTGAAGAAAGTATCGATAGAATTCAATGACTGGAATATATTCCAAACAGCTGGCAACCTAAGGTGTTTTATACAAGACTTGATAGAAGGCAAGGGGTAGCCGTTTTAAATTATTCTGAATTCTCGAATGAACTTATGCTAAGAGCGATCGCATCTAGTTATTTTCTAATTACAAGACTAAAACTACGCTTGTTGCTCTCCTTAACACATTTCCTGTTGGGACCCTCCTTGCATTAACTCCTCCTTTCAGAAAATCAATTAAATAATCTCAAGGGCCTCAATTAAAAATTGAGAAGTACCAATTAGAAGCATCAAATGGTAACAGAAAAAATTCAAAAAAGTTGATAGTGCAGCTGCTGTTGCAGACAAATAGACAGTATCTCGAATCGCCAGAGTTCACTAAAATGAGATTATACCGAAATTTGAGCTGATTTTCACGTCTATCTCCCAGCCCACACAATAGATGCAAAAATTTTAATCAACAGACACATCCTTCCACAATTTCCGATCTATCCTTAAACTTTTTCTGCTATCTGACTGACTCTACTATGCCCGATAAGACCTGAGTAATGTGATAATATCAGCTGTCCTTCTCAATTAATTATAATAAGAAAAAATTTAGCTGGTCTGTAGCTAATTGCTATTTAGGGTTTTTCTCACTTAACTGTCGAATAGTTCTGTCCATTTTAATATTTTTATTATAATCACCGAACTAAAGTTTTTTTTGATGGGCAACCTCGTCGAGACTTCAATCTTCATCAAGGACAAAGGAGATCCTACGAAATACTCTGAAATAACCGGCAAGCGCACGGACCAGATTTTTATCAGATCAAAAGAGACTATCCATGTCGTTGGAATAGGATTATGCACTCCAATCCACGAAGAAGCAAAAGCCTTTGTAAATATCACGGATTATAAAAGCGAAAAGCAGATCCTAGATGAAACATTCAAATTGAAAGCAAACCACAACGGTCGCATTTATAATTTCCATAATTTCGATAAGCCAGTGACTTTTCTCAAAGGCACGTACTACTCGATAACGGTTGATATACACGGGGACTCAGTCCACACTTACGAAAAGACTCAGCAATTTTTAACGCACAGGGAGATTATAATCGATCTCACAAGGGAGAAACCCGAAATCTGGGATTTGCCAAACGGTCAGACCAAGTTGATGTTGAATAAACCAAAGTCAGAGAGGAGAAGGGTAGACAAACATGTTTCGATTAAAGATGACGATGACGGGTTGAGGAAAGTAGCGAGTGATCCGACGGCAAACCGAACTAGTATTAGTCGATTGTCTAAAATTACAAGCAACAAAAGGATGAGTGATCTACCTGATGATTCTCCCGAACCGGTAGGATTAAGTAAAAACCTGAGTTTGATGAGGAACCCTTCCAATGCCACTACCCTAACATCTTTTGACTCCCCTACAATGTTCAAGGGGAAAAGTTTACGGAGAGCAAAGAGTCACAACATTAATCTAATCGCGGGAATTCTATTCAAAAGGGCTCCTGCCATTCGGGGTGGATGTTGTTAGGGCTTCTTACGAATTAGCATTTTAATGAGAAAATTTATTTCAACGGTTTTTTAATGAGAGCGAGACTTCAATGCATAAATCCATTGAATTTGTTGTGACAAATTGTGTCTATACTGAAAGTGTGAGAATGGCAGGACAACAGCCTCTATATCCCTTTTTGATTGTAACCGTTTTATTTAACAAAATTCAAACTTAGAAAAATGAACTAACATATTTCAAGCCGAAGTCAAGTTTAGCATTATTGTTTGCGAGGTTACTTAGATTTATGTTCGATGAGCTTCTAATTGCTAAGGAGAATATTTTTCAGAGATGAGCTCTAATGCAAAAAAAAAGACACATCAACTAAATGGTTATTTGATAGAAATATCCTTTGTCATAGGTAATGCGTATATATGGAGGTAGCCCACTACTAATGAGAAGGAAAAAAATGAATGAACGATGTGGTATTGCAATATAAACTATCCATCTAAAAAAGGGTCAATAATGAAGATTCAAAGAATGTGCGTTCATAGTACAGAGCATCTCTATTGCTAGTGTGTTGGGATTATATGGCGGCTTCCTCTTCCTCTAACTGTTAATAGCTCCAAAGATGAAGGATTCACGAAACTTTTGTAGCGCATCTGAATGTTAGGCTTTTGTTGAGTGAATATATTAGGAAGATAATAGCAGAATTGGATATACCCTATCTATTTCTCTGTCAACCCAATATTCAGGGTTTTCTAGATTGTATTCAAACTCTCTTTCAGCTGGGTCTATGAAAATCGTTTTATGTTTCTAAAAAATCAGTCAGAGAGAATTTCCCAAGGACAATATGCTGCTACCAATTGATTCTCTTCGTTCATTTTGATGGCTAGCTCTTTCTTTTGAGCTTCACACTTGCGGGCCATTACTACCAATTGTGGATGCTCTACTAATTTACTGGCTTCACGTAGAAACTCGGCGTAAAAAATTGGTTGACTGATAACTTCCAGAGGCTTTTCATTGTGCTGAGAGATGAATTAGTTATATGAGGTTTGAATGGCAAACACTGTACATGATTTTGGGTTTCAAGAGAAGCACCTTTGTCGATTAATTGCTTAAAACCATCAACGTATTGGGAAAACACAGCAACATGTAGAGGCGTGTCTCCATTCTTTAATGTGCCGTTAGCCACTGTATATGGTAAAAAACTTACATAATCAACTCCTTGTACGAGTTTTGTAGCATAAGGCTGACTTAAGAGATAGGAAACGACTTCTTTTTGCTTGCAATTAACTGCCAGATGTAACGGATTCCATCCATACTAACAAAGCAAGGTTGATTAATGGTAACCGATTGCAGATAATGTGTTTTACGTCGGTTAGTTTGGTGTTTAAGATGTCTTCTGCGGAGAAATGCTGCAACTGAGGGATGTTTCCTTCCGCTATGGCCTGATAGAGCTTTTCAGTCAGAGACCTCCGGAGCTTAGATTTAGATTTTGGGGGCTTCATTAGCTTGAGCTCGGTTGAGCCATTTAATGGTTTCTTTGAGCCTTCTGCTCCGTCATTTGTTTGTTGGTTATTGCTGTTCATTACGAATAATTGAATATTTCAGTAACGCAAAAAAAGATTAGCTTTTACGAGTCTATCTAAGAATCAGATCTCACAACAAGAATTGAGAATTGTTCAAGATCTAATCAAAATTCACAAAGAAATTATTATTTTACATAGGCTAGCTTCCAATGCGCATTGAAAAGATCACTTAGATGGATTTTTTAGTCTGATTATTGAGGAGTCCTTCTTTTGTATAGGAAATGAAGGAATTGGAATAATCTTAGAAGGGATGAGCTGTTCAACTATCCAGGCTAGCACATACACTTGGCTTAACAATGTGAGATATTCCTTAGTCAAGTCATACCAATAGTACTTGGTTGGTTAAACTGATTGTTTAAGAGAAAACTCTGGTAAATCAAATTTTTCAGAGTGAATTAGATCAAACTCAAGACTAAGTTATAAGAATAATTAGCGTTTTAATCTCCAATTAGAAAGGAATATCATATACATTAAGATTCAAGGGAAATGCTAGTTGACTGATAGAATATGTATTACGCAATGAGTGCTAAATTATATATATCCACATAGAGCTTGAAATCATTCGCTTAATCATGGTTTTAAATTTTGACTCGAATTCTCTTGATTTTAAATGTTTTTAAGCATTATCAACTCTCACCGAATAGGTTTTAATTCTTATCAATAATCAATTTTTTCAAAGGCGCCAACTAGCCTGGTTACAGCATTTATCGCTTGATACTCTTTCTGTGTTTTATAGTTATCAGTAAGCACCATAGTTATTTATTCCTGCTTCTATGCAGAGATTGCCGAGCTTTTTTTGAAATTAGTATAGCATTTTTCTGATATTCTCTCTGACCTTTCTTTTGCTAACCTTAAGATTTGTAAAAGATCTGAATTGCTTATTTTTCTACCTTTAGGTCAGGAAAATACCATCATTCTTCCCTTTTCAAAGAATTATATCTCATGTGCTTCGATTCGAAGCAAAATATGAGCTATCCGGCATCCTGATTTGAAATTTGGCACGAAATAATTTAATGTGTGCGCGATTTTCCCGCTAGTTTTATAAAAAGATACATATATTTGTTGAGGGAGATACAAATAATCAAATTTATTTATTTCGCAAACAAATCCCAGAGGAAGCTTATGACCACCTTCCAATACAACAGCCGCATTTTTCGCGGTAAACGCCTTGAAGAACCTCATCTCTACCAATATCCTTGCTTCGATGTACGAGCGGTAATAGAAACCAATACAAATTCGACGACAACCATAGATGATGGTAAATCTCTTGCTACCAGATCCAAGAGCAAGCTAGGACTTATCGATAGAATCTATCAAAAGTTCAAAGGAGTCTTCCATTCCTCACAAACCATCTCTGCTAATGATACAATCCAAGAGAGTGAATATCAGAATCTTCATATCGAGCCTCCGTTCTCGTTGAAAAGAAGTTACTCAATTCAAACTGAAATTGAATCACTGTCTTCCAATCTTCAATCGGTAAAGTCTTCAGCATCAAGAGTGTCAGGAAAAAAACGCACTTTTATCAGCTATTCGGGGGACGAGGATGAGGATGAAGTCAAAACTTGCGAAGAACCCCAGTTGAAGAATCAAAAATCATCGGAGTCCAAGAGAGATGAGAAAATTACACGGAAAGATTCTTCTGTGAGGTTAGTTCAAGCTGATCAAGCGAGCCTTACCAACTCAGCAGTTTCTACAAACAAGAAAAGATATTTTTCCGATTATAAAGACAATTCAGATGAAAATCGAATCAATCGGCTAAGAGAGCTGGAGACGATTTTATCGAATAACAAGATGGATCTTGACTCAGAAGAAAAAATTGCTCATATACAAGGCAAAAAGTTAAAGGTTAGCACCAATAAAAATGATTCTGCTGGCGAAGAGAGAGTTAGCATTGGCAAATTTAGTACGAAGCTGAGCTCGAAGCTACATCGATCTAATTCGAATAAACCCAAGCAAGTATTTATCATTCGCGAAGAGATTTTCGCAGAAAAGCAAGTCATAGAAGCTTCATCGACGAAGCAGAATGAAAAGAAAGATGAGAATCAATTCGACAGAGGTTCCGTTTACTCTGAGGAAACGCAGTCGTGTAGTAACCACCAGCAAGAAAGGGAAAATCAATATGAAGTGTACAGTTCTAATTTGGGGAGAGTCCCTTCGGAATCCGAAAGCCCTGAAAACTCATTATTTCCAAACTTTTTTTCACCGGCCAAGAGCACTCAGCAAGTTCCCCCTTCAACAACGATTTCCAAAGCAGACACCAGCGCTTCAGAAAATTCTAACGAATCTACTCCAGAGAAAAAAGTACCGACTAACATTCAATTGGAAGTGAAGCCAACCGTCTTGTTCAGCTCTCTAGAGACAAATCAGCCAGCTAAAGATGAGAGTGTGGTTGGGACCAGCAAAGAAGATAATAATCAGCCTGTAGTCGAGAAGAAGACAATTAACGAAAACTTGACCATACAACCTGCATTGTTTAGTAATAATCAGGTCAATATCATTCCAAAAGCGCAGGACACTATTATCCCACAAACACAAGGCACCAGCAACACCTCTCAAGAACAGGTCGCAAATAATTCGACGTCGCTGCCTCTATCTTCTTCTGTAAATAATGAGTCTCAGCAAAAGGAAACTTTACCCGTATCTAATCCGGTTTTGCAATCCTCGCTTGAAAAAACAAACGATTTTCTCAAAGATCTCCAATCAAATCCCTTTTTAATCTCCACCAGTTCCAGCGTCTCTATCTCCAACAATCCATTCGTTTCGAGCAACAGTGGCAACACTACTCAAAATACCTCGAATAGTCCAAAATTTAGCCTGGAGTCAATTATCTCTCAAAACACATCAAGCAGTCTCATCTCTAACATAACCCAAAACACATCTATGCCTGGAATATTCTCCAATATTGGACAAAGCAACGCCACTTCTCAGACGAACCAATCGAGTCCTCTCGATAATTTATTCAATGGAGGATTGAATAGAAATAACAGCCAGTCATTCCCATTTGAGCTCAACAGCAACAACAGCATAACCTCTGGGCTAAATTCAATTATGGGAAGCACTAACAACCAGCAAAACTCTAGTCTGCCTTGGCTTAACCAGAACTCAGGAAGCACTAACAATATGCTGGGAGGACTCATAAATTCCAATGGCTTGAGCAATGTCTCAAATCCCCTTGGAAGGAACGACATGCAAAGCGAAAGCATGGGAATTTCGCAAAATCAGGGCGGCCTATCGTTAGGTTCGTTAGGCAATTTCAATCAAGGCTCTATAGGGAACAACTTCAACCAAGGCTCAACGAATCATTTGAACAATTTGTTTAATGGAAATCTACAATCGAATCAAAATAATGGCATTAATTCTATTCTTGGAGGTGCCGGAGTAGGATGCATGAACAATGGAATCTCGAATTCAAACTCTTTCCTTCAAGGCATCTCTCAGAACACAAACGGCCCGTCAGGCTCGATTTTCGAGAGTACATTGGGTAGCAATTTCAATACCTCAAACTCGGCTATGAATAATATATATCAATCAAATAATGTTGCAAATAGCAATATATTCAACAATGGAAGCATGCAAGGCAGCGGTATTTCACAGTTCAATTCGACACAGAATTATTCGAATTCAACTGGCGGTGACCTGTTCTCAGGCAACAACAACACGAATTCCGCATCAAATAACGCTTTCTTGCAAGCAGCTGCACCGACGCAAAGGCATTACAAAGTTTTAAAAGGAATCAAGCCACAACCTGGAATGAGAATGAGTGACCTCTTTTAAAGTCTCTAATTTTAAATATATACACATATCTCTTCATAAGCTCCTTTCAATGTTATTTACTAATAAGGCTTTTTATTGCTTGACTGTGAAATGAATATTTATTTTTCATATGATAATGCTTGAATATTTCAAATATCTCTTTCAATGAGAAAATTCACTCTCTCCGTTAGGAAAGACCGATAAAGATACATGATAGCTAACAAGGAAAACTGTAGCATTAAAATGATAAAAATATTGAGTTGTTATTGGATATATTTAAGTCACATTCAAAACAAATTCCTATCTACTGTGATTCGAAATTATTTTGAAATTAGATACACGATGGAGAAGGAATTTCAAAAATCGAGGGTTTCCACTCTCAGCGACCAATTCGAAGAAAGCAAACAAGACACTCTCGAGCAAAATAAAATGCTATGTTCTCAATGTAAGGAAAACAAGCCGACTTATGTGTCAACCACGAGTCTTGGGTCAAATTTAGTTTGCAAACCCTGTCTTCCTAAGTACATGGAAGAATGTCTGCTTTCTCAATTGAAACCGGAAGTGTCACTCATACCAACAGACTTGGGACCAAAAAATGCGGAAGATTCAATGCAAAGGAAAAAGCAGCTCCAAGAAGCGATATCGAATGTAGAGAATCTCAACTGCGATAGCTGCTTGCAGAAAATTCAAGCCTCAAGGGAGAGTCTTATCGCTTCAATTGATCATTTCTTCTCAGTTTTAGTCTCAGAAACACAGAGCAAGTTCAATGACAGTAAGGAATCAGCTTTAAAATATCTACAAAAGCAGCTGGATGAGTGTGATCAGACCGATTCTAATGTCTCGACGTTAGGGACTACTGGCCTTGCTAATATTGAATCATTAAGAACGCAGTTTGAAGTTATCGTCAATAAGGAGGCTGTCAGTAAGATATGCGAGGAACTCCCAAAGTATATCCAAGTGAAACAGAATTCCATTGATATCGGCGGGGATGAAGAGTACTCCCCCGAGGATATGCTGCAAATTTCGATGAAAAATTCAACAGTGAATCCTCCCATTATGTACCGGTTCAAGGAAAACACGAAACAGTTGTATCTGTTGCCGCTGAGCGAGAGTCCATTGAAGTTTAAGACAGTAGAACTCAATATCGATTTCAAAATCCCCTTGAAATATATGAGCCTAAGTCTTCCTTCAGGCAGCATCATGCTCTTCGGTGGGGCGGACCCAGAGTACAAAGCGAGGAAATCTAATCGCAGCTATTTATACGAACCCGGGCAGAACACACTCATACGAAAAGCTAACATGGTCTCCGCGCGTATTGGCGCCGGAATTACCTATCTGCAAGGCTATATTTACCTTATTGGGGGAAAACTGACCAAGGAGGGTTACACAAACACCTGTGAAAAATACAGCCTTAAAACAGATAAATGGAGCACAGTAGGGGCAATGCTTGCCCCAAGCTACCTACCAAGTGTCTGTTCTTTTCAGGACAGACTTATTTATAAATATGGCGGACTTCAGAAGAAGAAAGTGCTCAATGAGCAAATCGAAAAGTACGTTCCGGGCAATGACAAATGGTATATGGTACCATACAAATCAAACTGCGCTGACCAGGAGAGAGTCCTCAAAATGCAAATTGGGTATGAGGGTCGCGCAATCCAGTTTAATGAAACTGAAATGTTCATTTTCGGTGGTCACGATTCGAAACTGGCGCGTGTGAACGCCTTTGTACTAAGATATGAGACTCAAACACAGCCTCAATCGAAATGGGAGAAGCAAGTTAGAGCAAGAGAGGTCGTTACGCAGCTAGGCGAGATGAACCCTCCTGTCAACACGCTCATCGGAGAGGCCGTGGTCTATCGAAGGAGGCTTTACTGTCTGGGTTCAGTAAACAAGGGAGAGCTGATACTGTTAGAGTACGATCGAAGGAAATGGAACACGGTCAGTATTCTGTGAGTCATGCACTGGACTTAAAATTGAATTTGATTAAAACGTTTTTGGATCGTGTGAGACTCTGATATATAAGTTCCAAATAATAATTGTTTTTCTTTTTTTCGAAATTAATACAGTAGAGCAAGCTAGGACTCAAATTTGCATTTTTCTCTCAGCTTGTTTGACCTGTTCCCCCTGTAATTATCTGTAGAATTTGAATGGGCATCCCCATCACTATAGGTACTAAGAGGAGGAAAATAGCCAAAAGCCACATCTTGCAATTTGATTACTAGCTTACTTTCGAATCTTTGGATTAATACTTAATCTCCCAAGTCATATAGTAGCACCTTCTGATCAAACGAGTGGAGCCTGGTACATCCTTGGTCAATTTCTCGGTAAATATTGATGGAGGAAAAATTGAGGTTTTCACTCAAAATGGAGGTCTACATATGCAAATCATTGAAATTATTTGTTCCATTTGCCCTCTAGAGCCCCCTGCACTCCTTCTGGTGCTGCCCGCTGACCGTCCACGGTGCTCAAGACCCCCGTTTTCCTATCGTTTTCTAGAATAATCTAAGATGGCTTTTTTTTTTCTGATTGAGTTCGTAACGCTGCGCTATAAGCGACCTAAGCCATGCAGCGAGTGGGATTTTGTTCTAAGGAAGAGAACTAGCTAGATAATGAGAGACTCTAATTATGGTAGTTGGTACTGAAAATTTACGCCGTTAGACCCCTGATCTGAAAATCGAATCAGTGATTTATCGGAATTTTAAGTGTTCATGAATTTGATTGGCCGGCTGCCCTTTAAATAGGAGCAAATTAATAATTCTTTTTTAATTACGCTTCAGAAAAGATAAGTGAAGCAAAAATGCCGAATTTGGCAACAAGTTTGAATATTTCCCTACCCATTTCTAAATTCTAAGGGAATTTAGAATGGCGACCTACCTAAATACCCAACACAGCAGCTTTGCACAAATGGATGATGCATCCAAATGCACCAAGCAGCCAATAAACTTGTTTTACTCCTGTACTCCCAACTACAGCGCTCCGACCGTGCAGCTTCACACTAACTCCGATTGCTCGGTCGTTTTCTTGACCACCAGCGCTGAATCATGCTCACAAACTGCCTCCGGTGAGTGTGATATCTCGTCTGAAGATGATGAAGGTGATTGTGCCCCCTTCGGGGGCCAATCAAGCACCAAAAAAGTCAAAACAAGCTCTCACTGCAGAGACAATCTGAACCAACTCTCTGAAAAAGCTACGCTTAGAGAGTGCGACCAGACAGATGCTAACGGAAGCCACTCAACAGCTTCTCTCCAAAGATGCTCAAAGGACCGCGACGGGAAACTTCGCGGGAGTTTCGATGAAGAGAGCGAATGCAGCACGGCTTGCGAAACGCATTCCGATGGGATCACTACTCACGAAGCGTCAGAGTTTTCACCATTGATGACCTTTGAGCTCTCCAAACATAAGATCGAAGAAATGCGACTTGATGACGATTTCTGCCTCGACTCGACCTCCTGCAGTGACAGCGACAATTATTACATTGCCACTGAGCTCGCCAACTCATACGAAGGACTTTGCTCTCGCAAGCCACACAACTCTAAGAAATCTTCATCATTCAAATTCACGTACTTTCCCCCTCTGATTTCTTTGAATAACTAACCCTCTCTCCACAGATGCAAACTAAAACACACATTCGACGCTACGGTTGAAGCCGCCAAAGAAAAATGGTGTCCACGGTGCCATCAAAGTCTCAAAAACATGAAAGAATACGCTGCTTCCTTCAACGGAAGAGTCCTAAACAAGTACTACGACGAGAAAATTACGTTTGAATGTGAGCATAATCACGTATGGTCAATCTCGAACAAAAAGTAAAGCAAAACTCACGAGTTTCCAATATATTTACATTCATCTTCCTTGCAGTGCAAAGAAGAGATGGTGTAGTCAATGCTTGAAAGATAACAAGAAGAATATCAAGCAAAAGTTGGAAGAAGACCGTAAGAGAAGAGAAATGGAAGAGGAAGAGATTCAGAGAAAGCTATTCGAAGAGGCCCGCAGGCAATCAAACAAGAATGGCCATTCCTCGCAATCTTCGAGTTCAATTGGATCTCAGGCCTCTCTGATCCAATACCTCCAAAAAGCCGAAGCAGAAATCGAAATCACAGCTAGGAAGAAAACTACTGAGTTCATGGCATCTCAGGACTTCGAAAATGATTGTACGCAAGACCAAATCCTACAAGTCTATAAGATAATCGTGATGCCTGAGGATATCTTGCAGACATACATGTACACCTCCACTTTAATAAAGCCATGTATCTGACTCCGATATTAGGTACAATCTCTCATTAGAATGCTTGAGAGCTGAGTATAAAAGACTTGCGAAGGTGATCCATCCCGACAAGAACAAGCATCCGGAAGCAGGAACCGCTTTCCAACGGATTCATAGGATGTATGAATCTGCTCTCGGGAAGCTGAATGCCTCTTGCTGAAAGATGCTCGCAATTCTTTTATAACTCTACAATCCATTTACAGTCAATTTGGGAGGAATCTGGGCTGCTATGGCGCTTGATTTGTCTATAGTTCAGTTTGAATCGTCCCGCTCTGAGCGCGGCTTTTTGAACAGATTATTCATATTAGGTGCTTTGCGGTTTCATGTATTTTTCTCATATTTGATGTAAGCTCCCCAGTTTCTAAGAGTAAGCAATAATTGTACGCAGTTTATCCTTTAAATTATGTTTTCTATCAAGAGTCCTGAACAAAAAATTACATCAGTAGTTTTTCCTATCATATTCATTGTTTACAATATAATTGTATCGAAGAAACTGAAAATTAAACCCGCATAAGCGAACGCATTACAAAACAATCTCTCTTCTTTTTCTTCATTGAAGTGCGTGCCGAATGTGTTCAACTCAAATTCATACTATTAGGAGATAGATTTCTGTTTAAATTATAATACTCAATGATATAGCCCTCTTCGAGGAGGTAATTCTAGTAATGGAGAAGAAATAACTCGCAATGAACAAAGGATTGTTATTTAACATGAAAAGTTTTGTCTACTACTGATTAGACATCAAAACTCTCATAGTGCCTCGTTTTTCTCTTAAACTCAAAGGGAGTATAGGAGAGTGTCCTATTTACGAGGACGCCCATGGTTTACAGAAAGGCCCACCTTCGTTCTGGGATCGATTAGTCGATAACTGTCCTTGAAACAGATCTGGCTGGTTGTTAGGTCCCATGCTTGTTCCGTAATGGGGAAAAGCATTGCTTGTTAGAAACTGCTCTTGAGTCGGTAGTTCTTGGATGGGCTCGAGGAAGTTGGAAAGCATATTTCCTCCACTTCGAGAGTCCTGATTGTTTCGCCAAGAGACCCGTTCAATATCGCTATGGAAGGTCCTTTTCGGTGGTGAATATCTGTCGTTCAAACTAGGCGCTTCATAAATTTTATTAAATTTTGTTGAAATAACACAAAACTAAGCTTACCTGTGCTGTGACTAGGCAAGGTCTTGAAGTTCATAAATTTGTTATAATCTTGCTCAAGCATCTTGGAAAACGTTTCCTGTTTCGTTAAGATGTCTTCAAGGAATACTTTTCCTGTTTGCATGTTGCTCATTTGCCCCGAGATGGCATTGGTATTGTCTAGATATCGCCAAAAATATTACTTATGAAGTACACAAACAAGGTCTTACAGATAGGTTCAATGCAGCTCTCGTCCTCGTCTTCGTTGTCATAGTTGCCAGTTTCGCTGTATTGAGAAAGGAATTTGGAGTCTCTGCATCTTCGAGGTTCTTTTTTCCGAAATGCATGCTTTAACCCTACAAAACGAATGAAGACAGCACTAACCCAGATAATGGTACATAGTAATTTTTTAGAGAAGCCTTTCTTGGCAGCAGCTTTTTGCCTTTGATAAATACTCTCATCGAAACGAGGCTTCATTATTTGCTTGTGATGGATTATTTTCCCATTCAAGTTCTCATATCTCAAATAATTTGGAGAGTTGAATGGTAAACCAGCGCTCCGAACAGTCATATTGGGAGGTAATAGCTGGTTCGTTGAGGGTTGGGAGTTGAAAATAGAGCTAAAAAGATTTTTGACCCGGTCGATTCCTTCATTGACAGTGCTTGTGAATCTTCCCCAAAGCGATAAATTTTCTTGCTCGTTAGAATTACGAGAGTCTAGCTGGTCTCTTGAGTAATGAAGATCATAATATGGATGGGCAGGCTGATAGTTATTTATTCTCGCAATCCGCGCTTGAGTAAACGAAGGACGGAAGACTCGTCCATCCTGGACTTCGTAGAAGCTATAGGGATTCATATTTCGAATAATTTAGCAATAATAAATTATTTCAGAATTTTTAATTCCTCTTTTGGCGGATTGCTGTTTCTTATATGCTTTCTCCCTTCAGCTCAGCTCTGAAAAGAAGAAATAATATTCAAAACTGTTCGGAAATGTTGAAGCAAGGTTAGCATTCTCCCTACAAGTTATCGTGGAACGCGCGAAATATACTATTTCTAAGAGTCAATTATTTGAACCTAACATATAACACTATTATAATCGCACAGACAGATACGATTGCTTTTTTTCTTGCCTTGAATTTTCAAATTTGAGTCTGCTATTCATAAAAATTACAGCAAAAAACCTCCGTATTTCCAGTTACAAAGTTCTACACATCTGTGCTTACAACGAATCTTTGACTGCTACAATTAACACAGAGATTTTATTTTTGTATGGGTTCAAATGATTAGTCTCTCTTTTTGATTAATTAGTTTATTTGCTAATATATATCTACATATACTGCACCACTATTTTCACTATAAAAAATGAGCACAGTAAGCACATCTCACCTATATAAGTGTGAAACAATTCCTATCCTTTGTTTCCTTCAGCTATTCGCTGTGCCAAATTGAAAAATTAACTTCCGTGCACATGAGAGAATAGAATATATATATCTTTGTGCAATTAAAAATATGAAAAGTAAAGTGATCAATCTTGTCACTATCGCCGGCCTTGTTGGCAATGCCGGCTATCACCACCAAGAGTTCATTAACATCAAACTGGGAAAAAAGCAGATGCCAGAACTTCAGCCAACCATCCAACCTATTGACTATCCCACAGAAGAAGTTAGCGAGATCGAAAAAAAATCTTGGGATATTCGTTCAAAATACAGCGAAACAAAACCAACTCGGATTGAAAAGGCAGCAGCGACGTTTTATGGCAAGACTACGAAGGTAAAGGGAGAAGTAGTTCCCAATGGAGAAGGACTGCTTTACTATGACGATCAAAGAACTCAGATTGGTCAATTCAAGAACGGAGCTCTCACCGGAAAAGGCATGCAGTATGATCCACAGCAAGGCACCATCATCGGTAACTTTTCCAATGGAGAATTGAATGGAGTTGGGCATTTGAAAACGAATCTTGGAAACCAATACGATGGAGAGTTCCAGGGTAGCAAACCATTTGGAAAAGGCCTTCTTCGTTTTGCTAATGGCAACTATTGCTACACATCAAAAAATGATGAAAAATATTTCGCTTCTTGCTACACAAGGCAGAAGAAGCTGTTCTATGATGGAGAATTTAATGGCCAAGAAGCACATGGAAAAGGGAAGATGTTGCTGAATGATAAAGGGTATACTTATGAAGGAGATTTCGTTGATGGTAAAAGAATTGGGCACGGAGTTGAGAAAGACTCGTATGGAGATATCGTGTATCAAGGAGAATACGTTGACAATATGCCATCACAGAAGCTTGTGCTGTATCAAGAGACACTAGGGTATTTTGCGGTTGGTACCTTGAATATTTTGCTCTCTATCATTTTATAAAAGTTGGAAATGCCGAAATTAGATCTCTTCCTATGTATTATTGTATATGATCAGTAATAAAAAACAGTATGGAACCCTGAGGCTCGAGTTCATATCGATAAGAGCGGAAGAAAATAGAGAAGTAATGATGAAAAAATCTTTGAAAAATCTGTTAATGGTGTAATTTATCCTTCAATTTTGGGTTATTGGAAGAATCCCTTTTACACAGAAAACGTTTATCAGCTGGGACATGAAATCCTATTGCTTCCCTTCATTCCGAAAACATGTGCTATGAATAGAAAATAAGGCATTAATAATAATATTATACATGCACACGCTTTAAAGAAAAACACAAACATTCACAATGTGTTACTATTCAGTTGTTCGAGCTAGAAAAACATTCTCTCCACTATGTAAAATAATGAAAGAAAACAGTGAATTCTCACTGGTAAGCTGTAGTTCCGTATTAACTGCTCTAAGGCATTCTTTTTTGGATTTCAAAACTAGCGCGTTCATTTATAATAGCCTCGCTTGAAATTTTTTAAAAAAAGAGGGTTAACATCTTTTTATTTAAATCTGAATTTGTCCTAATGGAGCAAAAGCTCATTAATGTGCTCATGGTTGCCGAAAAACCAAACATTGCTAGGTCGATCGCGCGAGCACTCAGCAATCGATACTCAAAAGGCGTTTACCATACAAGAGAGAAGAAAACGTCGCCGGTTCCTATTTACGAGCTCGAAGGCGAAATCTTCAATAAACCCGCATTCCTCAAAATCACCTCAGTACTCGGCCACATCTATAACGTCAGATTCGAGCAGCATTTCAATCCCTGGAAAGAAAGAGACCATATGAGGATATTTGGCGTCGGTACAGAGAAACAGTTTACAAGTCTCCTTACGGAGAAAGTTGCCAAAAACCTCGAAGTAGAAAGCAAGAAGTGCTCTTATCTATTACTCTGGCTTGATAACGATAGAGAAGGAGAGAATATCTCCTTCGAAGTGAAAGACATCTGCGAGCCTCAACTGAAGAAAGAGAAGTTTGAGCAGGTTTTCAGAGTGAAATTCTCCTCGACCGCCGACGCAGATATCCTCAGAGCTTACGACGAAATCAAAGAAGGTCCGAACCTTAACGAGAGTTTATCTGTGGATGCTCGACAGACGCTAGATTTGAAGATCGGCGTCGCGTTTAGTACATTTCAAACGAAATATCTCGGCCAAAAGTTTGAGAAGGTCAATGGGAAACTGATATCGTATGGTCCTTGTCAGACTCCGACGCTAGGGTTTTGTGTGAAGCGTGATGACGAGATAAAAGAGTTTAAGGCAGCGAACTTCTTCAAAATCGTCCCTAAAATCACAGCCGGTGATGAAGAGACCGTTGAATTGGGTGGCTTCAACGACCGGTTTGAAACGAAGGAAGAAGCGATGTCAATCGCAAAGGATATTGAAAAAGCGGGGTTAGCGACTGTGAAGGAAGTTGTTCAAAAAGAACACACAAAAGGACATCCAGAGGCGTTGAACACTGTCAATCTCCTCAAAATCGCTTCTTCTGAATTCGAATTGGGTCCAGATGAAGCTTTAAAGGTGGCTGAAAAGCTTTATCTGAGCGGATTTATTACATACCCGAGGACAGAAACCACGAGCTACCCAGAAAACTGTGCGTTTGATAACGTGATCAAGTCGCTTAATAAGGTCCCTGATTTCAATCCTTTCACGAGCTATCTCCTCAAAAATAACATCACTCCTCCCAAGAAAGGCAAAGACGCTGGCGACCATCCTCCAATCACTCCAACAGGCAAATTGCCAAATCGCGATATGTGCTCCGACGCAGAATGGGCGATCTATAACCTTGTTTCGAGACATTACTTAGCGACTGTGATGCCAGACGCAAAGTACGAAAAAACCGAAGCGATACTCGAATGTGGTGGCTTTGAATTCACATTGAATGGGACAACTATCACGAACAAAGGTTTCTTGGAGGTGGTTCCTTGGGTGAGCTTGGCCGAGTCTAAATTTCCGAAAATAACAGCAGGCGCGTCGTATAAGATTGCTACAGTTGAAGTTAAATCTGGGAAGACCACAGCACCAGCGCACTTGACAGAGAGCGATTTGTTAGGTCTGATGGAGAAGAATGGCATCGGGACAGATGCGTCGATGGCAGGCCATATCCAGACGATATGTGAACGTAAGTATGTGAAAGTTCAAGAGAAAAGCCGCAAGCTAGTGCCAACTTTGCTTGGCAGAACGCTCATCCACTGCTATGAGAAGATAAACCCTGATATGGTTGCTCCTGATCTCCGCGCTAAGATGGAAAAGTCGCTGAACGACATCGCGCATGGAGTGTCGAGCAGAGAGAAAGTTGAGCACGAAGTGCTCGACGCTTTCAAAGAGAAATTTAGAATATTTACTGAGAGAATCACTGAGATGGATTCCATGTTTGAGGAGATGGTGACTGCATTAGATGCTGACGATTTCCAGGACAGAAAGCAGCATGATGCAGAGAAAAACAAAGTTCAGTCTGGAAAAGGGTCGAGGCCCTCGATTAGCGATAAAGGAGTTACGAAAAAAAAGGTGGCGGATAAGGTGAGCAATTCGAAAAAAATCAAGAAACCTGTGAAGGAGTCCAAAGCTGCTCCAAAGAAGAAGACTAAGAAATAGAAGATGATACTGCTGATCTTGCTTGATTGAATGTGTGTATCCATTAGCTTGTTAGTAATTTCTCTGAAATTTTTCTGGTGTTAATCGAGGTAGAGTGTTAACAAATTAGCCAAGAAATAAAAAGAACTTCCACTCAATTAGTCTCTTTTTCAGTGCCATATTATTGAAATTGTCTTGAAAGAAGTTGTAGTATCCTAGGACCGATCATTTAGTTTAGTTTATCAGAGGCAAGATTGATTGATGCAGGAGTGTTTAATCTATTAGTCTTGCTCAATACTATTTAGAGTAGCATACTACAGAGAAACAATATATTATTAGAATTCATAATCCATAAAGAATAGTTACATTTAAATACTCTGAAATACTAATCAGAAGGCGCTATTTTATTGGAGTGATGATTGAAAATTTTGAAAATCACTAAGAAATAGTAGTCGCTCAATATTAAAATAATTAAGGAGTTTGGTCGTAGTATGGAAATTTTTTTGTCAATATAATTGATTATCTGATTTGAATTTGAATTTAGAATGGAAATAATAAACAGCTTCCACTTGCTAACCTAGTAAAGGTCCATTTTGCGGAATCAACAGCACCTATGTTTTCATAAATCTATCTCTAGAAGTACATGATGGTATTGGTAATTGATCCAGAATTGTTTTAAATAGAAACTGAATTCTTCAGTCTCGTAAAGTGTAAATACGTGCCTAAATTGTTTTACTTAGTAAAGTCGCCATATATCCCAACCCAATCTAGGCTCAAAAACTGCCTATGGTCGGCAAGTTTCTTGTTATTGGATTACCAAACAAAGTCAACAAAAAGCAAGCAATTTGGGATAATTTAACCCTTCTTTTCAATTGAAATTGCCTAAATCTTGTTTTGTAATACATGATTTCCTACTAATAGATTATTGGCACTAGCAGGCAGAAGAAACTACAGAATGTAAGAAAGCACACCGAAGATTTATTAACTTCCGTGCTATGAAAGAGGCGTAGTTATCATAGATAAGTGAGACCCATTCGAACCTGGTAACTACTTTCGTGTATTCTCCAGATCCAATTCAAAATATGTTTAAGTCTTGATATCATGAAGAGGTATACTCTTTTTCTTAAAATTATATGGACTTTTTACAAACTATGAATTGAAAAGTGAATTTTGGAATAGATCTCAAGGTACAACACAAAATTTCTTAGCACCAAAAAAAAAACTGGTTCTCAATCAAATTACTTTGTATTCTCTCTCTCTCATGCCAATTCACAACTGCACACATTTAACAAAATAACATAAGCTGA